>ENA-OOWN01000281-OOWN01000281.1-human-gut-metagenome-genome-assembly--contig:-NODE-281-length-45331-cov-13.910770_pt1 | contig 45331 bp, 32 predicted proteins | sample MGYA00241406_ERZ501319 | MGnify/ENA primary metagenome ERZ501319 (study PRJEB25962, sample SAMEA2042734) | human gut metagenome | biome: human gut; feature: human-associated habitat; material: faeces... | reverse complement strand
CAGTCGCTATTGTTGTATATAAAGGTTTAAAACTTGTAGTTTATCGAATGCTTACCAAAAATAAATGCTATCAAACATAAAACTCTTATTTCGTTAGTTTGTTTTGAGTTGTTTCTGTTTGCTATTTTAGCAAACAATCTGAATATCTTGGCATAAGATACCCAATAAATCATCCGTTACTTTATCCAGTAAACTTTTTCGTCTTAAATTATCCACATAATAGGGAGAAATGGAATTAAATCCATACTTTGCACCTAACAAGCTACAAGCAACGGCTGCATTAGTGTCTGCATCTCCTCCAGCATTAACTACTGCTAACAAACCCTCTTGAAAACTTTCCGTATGATATAAACACCAGATAGCAGCAGATAATGTTTTTAAAGTATATCCCATAGTCATTTCATCATCTAAAGCTAAACCTTGTATATCATCAGACCTTTTTGCCAATAACAAATAAGGCACTATTCGTTCATCAAACTTTCTTGCTATTTCTTGAATAGTTTCAAAATTCAGTTCATATCCATTCCACACAAAATGATGTATTAACTCTGATAAAATAACACAAGAACCTATACATCTGGAGTCTGTATGAGTAAGCCTACAAACTTCTTCTGCATAAAATGATACATTCTGTTTCCAAAGTCCCACTACAGATGTCCTCATAATGCCACCATTTGCTGCACTTTTCTTACCTGATAATTTCCAAACTATTTCTGCCGCTTTCGTTGGATTATCTGTATAATCAGAAATGGCTAATACATTATATGTATGTCGTCCAATACCCATAGGGGAGCCATTAAACCATTTCTTAAAATTTTGAGCAATAGAGTTTAAATAAATATCCTTATCTGCAATTATCGCATTGGCAATGCATAACATCATATCTGTATCATCTGTCCAATCTCCTTGTTTCCATCTTTTACGATGATAGTCTTGAATAATCTGATTATATAACGTCAATCCTTGCGGATAATACTTTAAAACTTCTTTATGCGACATAAATTCTGCGCCAAGCCCTAAGGCATCTCCAATTGCCTGACCAAAAATCACTCCACAAATTTTATTATGTAATTCAGATGGTATGTTTTTATTGCAATTATCCATATTCGTTTTCTATATCATTTACGTAAACGTTTGAATAATTTATGTAACCAACTTTCCTTTTTCTGAAGTTTTACACCAAATATAGCTTCCCATAAATCACTCATATTTCTTTCTTCCATTTCTTTTTTATCAGCATAGAAATGAGCATTATCTTCTTCACGATAACTTACAAGAACTCCTGATTCAAATCTTAAGAAAAGTTCTTTTTCATACAGCGAAGCATATCCTTGATGTACATACTTCATCATTTTACCATGCGGAATACGCATAACATCCGAGTACCAATCGGCAAAGACTTTTGTTTTTCCGGGAAATAAATAATCTAATCCTACTTCTTTATCTTCACCAAATTTTCTATCGCCATCAGATATATTGGCTTCCAAATCCACAAGATATAATTTGTTATCTTCAATGAGCCAAGAGCCTATATACCCTCTCCAACATGCCGTGTGAGGAGCTGTAAATCTTATCTTATGCGATACAAGGTAAGGAGCTAATGGTTCTGTAGCAAGATAATATTCTTCACCATTATAAATTAACCGTTCTCTACATTGTGCTGTCATAGTCCGCCTAATTTTTTACTTATTAGTATAGACATATTAGAATATCTCATAACCTTGATTTTTAATAGTTTCCTTATCTCTTTGGGTTATTTTTTTTACCATAATATAGCCTTTGTTTTCTAAAATCTGAATATCCGTATCAGTAAAAACAGGTTTTATATCGTATTTTTTATTACGTGAATATCTCATCCAGCCCTTTGCAACTTTATTTTCAACTTCAAATAACTGTTTTTGCGGAACAAATAAATCATTTGCTACTATATCAAGTTGTTCTTGATTATTTTTTAGCATATCGCAAAGATTAAACTCTTTTTTACTTTTCATTGAAGGTAAATCTTCAGTAAATTTCTCTGTTTTTTCATATTCAGATTGTACCTTTTCTTTAAATATAGGTAACTTTATACAATCATAGTAAGCATCATAAGTTTTATCACATCCAAGTGTTAATCCCAAAAGATATATCGCAACGGAACATTCAAAACCAAATGTTTTTGCATAATCAATAGTTTTGGAATCGATGTAAAATCCACTACTAAATTTGTCTTTCAGTAGTAAGAATAATGGAGCAGCTACTGCAAATTGACATTTGGCAACTTCGTCCGTTCGAGAAGGTAAATTTGAATTTATTGCTATTTGTGAAAGTGGCTTGAAGTCCGTTGCTGGGCTTTCTTTTATCAAATTATACAATGCTGTTTCGATGGCAACATCGTTCTGTATTTCTTTTTTTGCCATCCAATTGCAAGCTACATGAATATAGTCACAAAAATACCCTTTTGTATTTTTAGGATAAAAACTGTGGCGTTCATATCGTAGAAGATACGTCCATATAGATTGTTCTCCTATAGGACGCTTATATGAAAATAATTCATCAAATACTTCGGAAACAATATCATCGGTAATAATAGATTCACACATCTTTCTGTCAGTTTCCGACAAATCAAATATCGCCCATAAATTATCTATACCTCGTTTTGATTGCGCTATTAGCTGATGGTTGTGTAATGCCTTGAATTTCTCACTCCAAGGTGACACATGAAGCCTAATTCGAGAATCAAACGATATGCTCATTTCTTTTTTGGCTTCCTCATCGAAAGTATAAAGTCCCTTTATATTTTCAATACTTACGAGACAAGGTTGTTCATTCCCATTATCGCTAATAAAGTGTATTACCATATACTCAAAAGAGTATTCGAATAGGTTCATGTTCCTTGTCAGCTTTTCAAACAAATCATTATCATTTGCATGAGCCTTGATATTTCCGTCAAAATCAATTGCCGAATAAACATTCAATTTACCATATTTGAATAAATCAACGAAATCTGCTTTACGTATAATTGCTAAATAATCCATTGTATTTAAAATTTAGAAACCCCAAGGGTTGTTGTTATTGTTGTTGGTTGTTGATTGGCTTGCCACCGATGTGGAAATATCTATGTGCGAACAATTTGACTTGAAAGCCTCCAGATAATCACTTGGATAGCCATAATGGGAAATATACAAATTCTTCCTTGCTCTGGTCATTGCTACCATAAACAAGGTCTTAGCCATACTTTCATCCGGGCTGATATACAAATTGTTATTAGCAAATGGGATGAAAACATTATCAAAATCCAATCCCTTTGCGCTGTGATATGTCATGAGGATAATACGACGATCATTTTCAGAAAAGTTACCGTAACCATTACCCACATATTGCATTTTTATACCATTCGCTTTGAGAAATGCATTCATTACGCCAAAATCAGTTTTTCCATACTGGTTGGTTGCTCCTCCCCATGCTGGTTTTCCGGCATGGCTAAGGGCTAAATTTACGAAATGGATAATTTTTTGAGCAGATGGAATCAAGATAGCGGCTGTATCACCTACATTCACAGCTTTCGTTGCCTGTTCTATTACGTAAGCTACTTCTTTTTCTTCGGAAGAAGCTTCGCACAAACGTATTTGTGTATCACTTTTTGTCATATCTCTTTTTGCAGAAAATATGTTCATTCGTGGCAAGAAGCGTTGCACGGCATCAATGATAGACCGTGATAGGCGATGAATGATTCCTAATTCAAAAGCGTCTCCATTGATTAGTCGTCCTATTTCTGACGGAGTTACGGTTGCTTCTTGCCATTGAGGGTCATGGTCATATATCGATTGATTGGAGTCACCTGCTACAACAACGTGCGTACCACGGTTATTCATCTCTTGAAGAATACGTGGTGTTAAATCTTGAACCTCATCGCATAGGATATAGTCATAATGGCTATTGCCTTTCATGAACCTAAAGTAAGTTTCTACGGTAACATTCAATCCGATTTCCTTAAATGCGGATTTAAACATTTCAACCAATGATTGTGTGAACACAATCAATAAAATGCTTGCAGAGGGTGATTTTGCACGGACTTTTTTTGCCGTGTATGCAAGTAAAATAGATTTTCCAGAACCTGCAAATCCTTTAATCCAAACATTCTTGCGGTTTATATCCACATTATCAAGAAAATCACGTTGTTGAGTATCAAGTTTATTCTCTTCTATTATCCATGCCATAATCGCAGCTATTTAATTATTTGTTAATACATTATCCCTAATTTTAGACAGGTTTTCTTTATTATAATAAGAATCATTTTCAAGTTTCTTGGCAGAGGCCATCACTTGATTTGCAATGTCATTTTCTCCTAGTTCGTGTGCTACAGCTGCTAACCATCCCAAACTTGCACTATCCTTTAAGGTATTTGTTTTCCATTGTTGGAGCATATGGTCATAAGCACGATGGAATTTATTATTGCTATCTTCAGTTTTGCCTTCTGCCTTATCTATACGTCCTGCTTCAATCAATGCTATGTCATAATTAGGATTGAGTTCGCATGCTTTACGCACCTCCCTTTTGTACACATCTTTGTTGATAAACTTCATTGTATTGCCTAAGTTGAAATGTGCATACTCATTATTCGGATTTTGCTGAATAGCTTGTTCAAAGAATTCTGCAGCCTTTTCATTATTCCCTGAATTATGATAGAGTACACCTATCGAATTTAGGTTTTCTACATTTGGATATAATTCGTTTTGAAGTTCAAGTGTTTCTGCTGCCTTGAAATCATTTCCAATCTTCAGATAAGCCTGTTTGAGTGTAATCAGTGTTTCTTTCGAAGGTACACCGCCATTTTGTTCGGCTTCAAGGTTAGCTTGTCTTTCTGCTTTTAGGGCAGCCCTTTCTTCGGTTGTCAATTCTTTATTTGCAAATGGACTAAGTGGTTCCACATGGCATATTGTTCCCATGCAAGTAGCATGGATAATCAGCATCTTATCCGCATTGACTTCAATTATCAATTGGATTGGAGTATTGATAGAAAAACCATTGGGCATGGAAGATTCTATCTTCAAATTGAAAAGCATTTTTGTTGTATTACCAACACAAATAGGTAACTCGACAATTTTTTGCCCATTCCGGCTTGTTACCAAGTCATCAATCTCTATAGTGTTACAGGGTATCTCTGTTCCTGCAGGGAGAATGATTTTAGGTCGATCGTCCTTAGTGATGATTAAAATCGGTTCACTCGTGATAGGTTGTATCAGGCATTTATTCATACCATTGAACAATAAGCTGTGAATGGCTGCTCCTTGTGAAACGTGGGTTTGCAGGTCCATCGGAACCAATATCTCCGAATCCTCAAAATAGGAATGCAAGGCTTCTTGGATGTATGGACTTTTGCTGCTTCCTCCAATAAGCAAAACATAATCAATCTCTTCTTTGAGAGTTTTAGATTTCTTAATGGCACTTTCTATAGGAGAAAATATACTGTTGTATTCATCTTCTCCTTTTATGCGAGTCGTCTTACCAAATCCTTGTTTTAAGAACACAGCCATTGTTTCTGTAAGCTCCTTATTCGTCAGATAGAACTTGTTCTGTTTGAGCGTACCTTTATTGGTGATGATTTCAACTTCAGACTCTATTTCAGTCTTTGAATCGCTCAATTTCACATCAGGTATTACAAAATCAGAGGTAAGCGTTGCTAATGTTTTGTTCACTAATATTTTCAGTCGTTCTGCGACTTTATAAAGTGCAGATGCTATTTGTTTACGTTCATTCGTCCGAAACTGTTCTTTTTTCTTTCCATTAGCTTCCAAAAAGCGTGGCATGAGATAATGGTACGTTATGTACCTGTCTATGTCATCACCACCTAACTTCGTAAATTTTGAAATGGCAATGTTCTTAGAAAAAAATCCATTAGCACTCTGTCCTATTTCGAGTATAGATATATCGCATGTACCTCCTCCGAAATCAAAGACTAATACTTTCGAATTATAATCTGGGCTTATGAACATGGGGCGGTCTTCTGCTGCCCGTGATACAGCATAGCTGATAAAAGCCGCATTCGGCTCGTCTATAAGAGCTTGCTTTGACACTTTCATATCATTCGCCATTAGTGCGTCAAGTAAATCTTTACGCTGATTGGCTTCAAATGATGCAGGAATGCTTACTGCATACAAAATATCTGTACTGATATTATTTTCGGTACAGTATTTAATGATGAGGTATTTCAGATAGGCAAAGAATACCCGTGCAGCATCCACAGGATTCTTTATCCGAAAAGGGTCAACCTCACGCAGTTCACTATCGTAATACTTTGCTCCTAAATCCTCGCCTAACTCCATTTTGAATGAATACCAGATATTCTTTCCCTTTTTCAGTTGGTATTTCATTTGCGATGCACCTTCTCCAACCAAAATGCGTCCATTCAGCCACGCTATTACCGTAGGCACTATCTCTGACTTGTATAAAGTCCCGTCAGGAAGCATTTGCGGCAATCGGAAAGACTTCGTATGGATTTTATGGTCGTACTCATCATAGGAAGCGATAGATACCACCGTTGTTGATGTACCAAAATCAATTCCGATGTACGTTTTACCACGCATGAGTGCTGTATTCCTAACAGCAGGCAGCATTGATGATATTGTTATTTCATTCATTGCACTATGTTTTATTTCACGAGAAGTTTATTAAGTCTTGAATGTTCACTTCTAACAGTTCTGTTATACGTTTCAATGTTTGTAAATCTGGTTGTGTTGTATTTGTACACCATTTAGATACCGTTGTTTGGTTTACTCCAAGTTGTTCTGCCAACCATTTATTAGTACGTTTTTTCTTTGCCAAAACTATTTTAAGTTGATTCAAATCTTCCATTAATTTTCATTGTTATTTCTTTGATTGCAAAAATAATGATTTTAACAATAATAAAAGCCGAAATTCTAAGATACTTTTGTTTTATATGAAACAAAGTCATACCTTTGCATACAAAGAGTTATCCCGAACAAGCAAAGCGATGCAGACCACGGCAATTAGAACGGTTACCAACTCATTACCCGAAAACAAGGTAATTCTTCTAACTCTCTTGATTTCAAAGAGGTATATTCCTTATACAGATTTACAAAAAAAGTTTGGAAAAACCTTGGAATTTTCACCTACAATCAGTCAATAGCCTCCCAATATCGCATTATGATATTACTTTTCGTGAAATAGAAAGACTGCCCCCTTGGAATCTGTTACAGAAAGATTATCTTTGTGAAAGATATATTTAAATCAATATGGAACAACAATTTTGTCAAAGCTGCGGTATGCCTCTGACTGACGAGAACAGAGGAACAAATACCGATGGAAGCCGTAGTGAGGATTATTGCACTTATTGCTACAAAAACGGAGAATTCACCCAAGAGTTCACGATGAGCCAAATGATAGAGTTCTGTCTGCAATTCTTAGACCAATGGAATACGCAGACGGGGTGCAAGTTGACTCCCATACAAGCGAAAGAACAAATGCTCCGGCACTTCCCGCACTTGAAACGATGGAAAGTGAAAGACGAACGGATACTGACGGAGAAAGCAACGCACTTGCTTGCCCAATGCGAAAACGTGACCGTCGCTTCCATCGACGCCTACGGATATCCTCGCCCTGTGCAGATGTCCAAGATAGGAGCAAAGGGCTTCCATGAGGTTTGGATGGCAACAAGCGCAGACTCCGTAAAGGTGAACGATTTCAAGACGAACAACAAGGCAGGTCTTTGCTATGACCATTACGGAGATGGCGTTGCCCTGCGTGGTACAGTAGAGATTGTCACGGATGATGCCGTCCGCAAAGATATGTGGCAGGACTGGTTCATTTATCATTTTCCCGGTGGAGCAAGTGACCCCAACTATGTACTTCTACATTTCATCGGTACGGAAGCCACCTTTTGGATAAACGGTGAATTCGCTCACTCCAACATCTGATGCCTATGAAAACAATTGTACCAGACACTCAAAACATAGCTGCTTGCGGTCTTTATTGCGGAGCTTGCCGTAAGTTCCTGACAGAAAAATGTCCCGGATGCAAACATAATGAAAAGGCTACTTGGTGCAAAATCCGTTCATGTTGCCAAGAAAACAAGTTCAAGTCTTGTGCTGAATGCTCTCATGATGTCAGGGAATGCAAATGGTTTTCCAATTGGATAGGCAAAACATTCGCATTCCTGTTTAATTCTGACCGTTACGCTTGCATCCGCTATATCAAGGAACATAGTGAACAGGCCTTTGCTGAAGAGATGACCAAACGTAAATGTCAAACCATTAAAAGAAGATAAATTTGAAGAACGGGGTGTTATATCTGTTATTAAACCATGAAGTCGTGTTTAACATCGGCTACTGCGTGTGACGAACGCCGTATAAAAGGAATTTACCCCAAGCATGGCAGCGGCTAAAAGGAATGCATCGAAAGTGACAAAAATGAATAAAGACATTAATATATAATATGGAACTGTCGGATTGGTTCAAAGGATTTGAGAAAGGTATAGCCCGGCTTTCATCGGAACAGCGGGCTGCTTTCTTTTCAGAATGTAGCAAGAATTGTGTGAATGGCGGTACGCTTTCCATTTACAGAAAGCTCTACGAAGATGCCAAAGGGAACATGGATGTTTTCTTTCAGTTAGCGAATGAATTGCCGGGAGTAAAAGGCGAGGTCGTAGAAAAAGGCCGCGTCTATTATCTTACTTTCCTGGAATGCACCTGCCATTTGTGCAAGAAGGGTTATATCACTACGCCTTTACTCTGTGAATGTTCCCGTCAAAGTGTCATTTATTCCATGCAATACCTTTGGAAAGAACTGAAATTCAATGTCACACTCTGCCATTCCATTTTGCAAGGTAAAAGAGATTGCAAGATAAGGATTGAAGTGATATAGGAGGCCTCCTCTTGTCAATTGAATGAAACAATGCAAGCAGGTTGTATCAAAAACGAACAGGGTTTTATCATCATGCAATGTTATTCTTCACTTCGTTTAGGATGACATTGCATGATGATTATGCCGTCCGCATCATTCTCCCCGATTTTGCAGGGAACGCAACGATGCATTTACTCCGTTTTTCCAAGTTTTTCCAGAGCCTCCCATTCAATCTGTGGGGGCTGTGTGTTGTCGTAAGCAGGTAAAGGGAAGTGCGTACCTGCCTGGACATTCCCGTTGAAGAAGCCACCCATTTTCAGGAACAGCGCCTTTCCGTCAGCAGTTTGTCCACCTGCATAGTCCAGACGCACACCGGCTTGTGCAGTGCCGTCGTTGGTAAAGGTCGCATGCAAGGGACGCACCCAACGGCCGTCCGTCGTACGTGCCCATTGGTTCTGAAACTGCACCTTGCGCGTCAGATAGCCTTGCTCCGGATTGAAGTTTTCCAGGAAAGAATGGGGATGGGTGTACCAGGTGTCGGTTTGTGGACGCAGGAACTCTGCAATGAGACGCCACTGTCCCTCCTCCATGGCATAGAAGTAGGCCGTGTATATCGTGTTTCCCTTTCCATCGGGACGTACATGCATCAGGAACGGGAATGTCGTAACAGCTTTCCAGGGATAATTCATAAAACTTTGGCCGCCCGAGCCCTCATTGCCAAACTCTCCGATTCGCACTCCATCGCCACGGCGCAGCATGCGGATGCGCTGGTCTTCGGGAATATTGCGCGGGTCTTGTGTGTCAAACGGGCTCCACACGGAAAAGAGGATGCGCCGCTCTGCCTTTGAGTTATATTGCATGCCAAAATATCCTTCGCCAAAGCCTGCCACCATATAGTAGCTATGCATCACTTCACCATCCTGCGGAACGGTCACTTCGTTATAGAACCATTCATAATCATTCCCCTGCGGCAGCGTATAACCCAAGTGTACAGACGGGCCGCGGCGTCCCCAGTAGTTAGAGAAATCGTGTACACAGGTCACTTTGCCATCTGCGTATGCAACCATCAGGTCGGTAATGTTGGCAAAGTTCCCGCCATCACGTTTCTTTCCTTTGAGGTCCACCTGGACATAACCTGGCTCACTGATCTTGACTTTCATATTGCCGGCAATGGTCGGTTCATCGTTATCGAACCTGACATCCTGTTCCTTACCGTTGCATATCATGCGCATCGTGGCGTGCCCCTTGCCTTGAAGCGACAAAGTAATGATCTGCGGCTTGTCGATATGAAAGTATGCGCTGACAGTGGTCTGGGGACTACTCCAGTTTTCCACGCCGTTATCCGATATACGGACCTTATCGGCACGTTGGGTAACATAAGCATTCCCTGCAAAGGATACGGACTGCACCCGTGATTGTGCCAGCATTGTGATGCTTGTCAGTGAAAATAATACGGCCATGATGTGACCTAAAGTAAATTTATACAGCTTCATGGTGTGATTTGTTTTATTATATGAACCGTCGTTTGAATTAAGTTATTAGCTATCAGTAAACAAACAATTTGTACACCTCATTGACTTTCCTGCAAATTGGTTGCGGGCAAGTCATTGATGGCTATTTGCCTGTTGATGCACAACTTCAAAGCAAAAATCATAATAATCCCTGGAATCTGCAAGGATTTCACAGGAAATCGTGTCCATACACTCGGGAATGTACCTCGCAGCGGAGTTATTCCCTAGTCTTCGGCCCAGCCTGAGCGATTGCGTTGTCCGGCTCTCGGCTGAAATGGATATCTGCTCTCCCAATTCCACCAACGGGCAATCACCAGACAAATCAATTATATTTACATCCAAGAATTTATCTTCAATAGTCCTCCAAACCGCTCCAAATCCCGGTTTCAACCCCAATCCCCTTATGTTTCAAACATTCGGGCCTTATGTTTGAAACATAGACCCCTTGGGTTTGAAACATTCGGGAACGGTGTTTGAACGTCTTTTAAGCAGGATTCAAAAAGCGAAGGGAACATCCGGTCAAAATACTTGACACTACAAGATGCAGAACAGACAAATTATTACCAATCGTCCGTTCTGAACGGAACCAGAGGAAGTTCGTTGACGCCAATCAGGTTACCCGGCTGGAAGTCGTGGAAGCAGTAACGAACGGCAACCGGCTTGGATACCTTCCGGCTGGAAACGACCACTTCATTGGTATCCAGATGCAGCCACACGCTATCGGCCGGATAGAACACACGGTCCTCACCGGCTACCTCAAATCCCTGTATGTCGTAATTGCGGCAGATGCCCATCTCCACGTGGTCGAACGAAATCCACGCCTCGTTGCCCTTGTCCGTCCACGACTTATACTGAGGTCCGAAGCACATCAGCTGCTTCTGGCCGTAGGTCAGGTTCAAGGCCAGCAAGCTGAGACGCAGCCCCACAGCCTGCTTGTTGCGCGGATGGTTAATGTATCGCTCGTAAGGTTCCATCAGGTCGTTGGTCGACGTCATCGCACTGTTCGGAATCAGGCTCTGTGCCTTGAACTGTGCCTCGCGCAGGTAGGCAGCCTTCCCGGCCTGCTCCGGCTTGTCGTAGGTATAGGGGGTAATCTCTGCATAATAGAAAGGTATTTCGCCCAAGCCCCATTCCTTGCGCCAAAGGTCCACCATGTTGGCCAGCCGCTGGGCGTATGTTTCGTGGCGGCCTACGTTGGAGCAGCCCTGATACCAGATAATGCCCTTGATCGTGTAGTTCTGCAAAGGCTTCAGCATGCCGTTGTACATCAGCAGCGGACGCAGCCAATACTTCATCTTTGCATGATCTTCGGGCTTGAGCGAGATGTCGGGATACGTTTCCAGCAGCTCGCGGTTGGTCCAGCTCTCCACCGTCGAGCCGCCAAACGTACAGTTAATGATGCCCACCGGCAGACCCAGCGCCTGGCTCAACGACTTGGCAAAGAACCAGGCCGTAGCACTGAATTCGGGAGCCGTCTCGATGGAGGGTACCATCCAACTGCCGCCGCACTCGGTCTGCGGCTCGTACTCCTGCTTGTGGGGCACATTGAACATGCGCACCTGGGGCGTAGAAGAGGCATTGATGATTTCCTGAGCGGCGTCCTTGACGCAGTAGTTGGCATAACCCTTGAGAGGCATCTCCATGTTGCTCTGCCCCGAGGCCAGCCACACTTCGCCCACCAGCACGTTCTTCACCGTCAGCGGCTCGCCGTCGTCAAAGGTGATTTCGTAGGGAGACATCGAGGCTTGCGGCGTCTTCACCGTCAGCAGCCAGTGGCCTTGCGCGTCGGCCCGGCAGGTAGACGTCTGTCCGCTCCACGAGGGAGTCACTTTGATTTCGGCCCCGGCACGGGCTGTGCCCCACAGCTGGACGTCAGTCTGTTGTTGTACAATCATGTTGTCGCCCACCAGCGAGTGGAGCTTTACTTTAGCACCCAACGTGGCGGCGTAGCAAAGCAGAAGTAAGGGAATCAGTTGTTTCTTCATTATTGTTGATATTTGGATTTGTGAGTTTATTAAATTTGCGAGTTGATGAGTTCTTGAATTTCTGCGCAAGGCAAAAATACATATTTAAATGATATATCCGCTACCTTATACAAGGAATTTGTGTTGCAACAAGCAAAATACATGATTGCGTAAAGCCCGAATGCTCGGGACATTCAAAGAAGCCATTTAACCGCCTTTTAAACAGAAATTTAAAAGCAAATCTTCCACCCGATTAAAAGACTTGACAAACCAAAACTTTACGGCTAAAGCAAAACGCGGAAGACAACAAGGTGTGGGTTAGTAGCCGGGAAGGAATGAAAGGATAGCCGCCACATATAAAGGAAGGCCGGGAAGCGCCGGCTTCCACAGAAACCGGGCCTCCCGACCTGACATCAGAGAGAATAGATGAAGAAAAATATGAAATTGGTTAGGGTAAAGAGATTCTCACTCGATGTAGCTGTCCAACGCGCCGTTGTAGTCCACTTCCTTGGCGGGATAGACCCACGTCCACTGGTTGGCCTCCTCGGGCTGAACGCTGACGGCAAACTGGGGATGGAAGCTGCCCTGGGGATGGGCGTGGCGGACCAGCGGCTCACGCCAGCGCTTCAGGTCGAACCAGTCGAAGCCTTCGCCCCAAAGCTCGATGCGGCGGTAGAGCTTCACCTCGGCCAGGAGGTCGGCGCCCGTCTTGGTGCAGGTGTACTGCGGGTCGCGCCCACTGTCCTTCACCAGCGCCTTCAGCAGAGCCTGTGCCTCAGTGTCCTTGCCGTCGAGGTGGCAGTCGGCCTCAGCCTCGATGAGATACATCTCCGACGAGCGGAAGTGGTTGAGCTGGCCGATGCCGGGCTGGCCGGTGCAGAGGAACTTGAACTGCATGTAGGCATAGATGAGGCTCGTGCCATACAGCTTGTCGGCATAGTCGCGGCGCGCACGCTCCAGCAGAGGACCGGCGGTGACACGGCCGTTGGTGGTATTATAGGCATCGCCTTCAACCGGGGCCAGGAACATCCGGCGGCGCACGTCGGTCGCGGGAATGCGGTCGTAAAGCTCCTTGCTGATGGCACAGGGATAGGTGCGGCAGATGCTGGCACTGGAGTTGCTGCCCTGATAGGCAAAGAAGGAGAAGTAGTAGAGCGTCTGGTCGGGGGCGCTGTAGCTGCTCCAGATCCATTCGCTGTTGGGAGTGCTGAAGCCGCCGTCCACGTAGTCGGCGTTGCTCATCAGCGGATAGTCCTTGCGGGCCAGGGCGGCATACTTGGCAGCAGTGGCCCAGTCTTCACGCGTCAGGGCGGCGCGGGCATAGGTGGCATAGGCTACGGCCAGGTCAGGGCTGTAGTTGTCGCCACGGTCGCGCGACAGGCCGCTGCGGGTATAGGCGTCGACGGCCGCGTCGAGGTCGGTATAGATTTGTGTATAGACCTGAGCCAGCGTCGAGGCGGGCAGATCGCCGTCCGAAGTGTCGAGCCTCAGCGGCAGGCCGCGCGAAGCTCCCTGACGGCTGTCCGTCCAGCGATGGCAGTAGAGCTGGCTGAGCATCAGATAGGCATAGGCACGGACGGTGAGCGCCTGCGCGCGGATGAAGAGGCGCTCGGCCTCCGTGCCTGCGGCATGGTCGATGTTGACCACGATGCGGTTGGCATTGCCTATCAGCTTGTAATAGTAGAACCAGGGGTAGTAGCAGTAGAGCACCGAGTTGCGCTCCAGATACGTGGTGGGGTTGATGATGGGGGCCCACCCCGTCAGGTTGCACTTCTGGAAGTCGTTGCCCGTATAGTTGCCATACAGGGTCTTGATGGTGCCTTCGCCGTTGAAGCCCTGCTGCCCCAGGTACTGCTGGGTCATCATCAGGCAGAGTCCGTTGACGGCCAGGCGGGCGTTTTCAGTTGTCTCGAAGACGGTTCCCGTGTCGGTGGACGCCTGAGGCAGGGTGTCGAGGTAGTCGGCCGAGCAGGCAGTAAGCAGAGCCGCGCCGACGGATATGTAGAGTAGATTTTTCAGTTTCATACGTTTCGTTTTAATCGGATATGGTTTACAATTTCACACTCACTCCCACGGAGAAGATGCGCGGTGTCACCAGGTAGTTGCCCTGACCGCCGGCAAACGACTGCTGGGGATTCATGCCCTGACGGGCGGCGAAGGTCCAGAGGTTCTCGCAGCTGACGTTCAGGCCCACGCTCTGCAACCCCATGTGCTCTACCCACGCCTGCGGCAGGCGGTAGGCCAGGGTCAGGTTCTTCACCACGAGGTAGTCGGCCGAAGTGAGCCAGCGGGAAGAGACGGCATTGTTGTCCGAACTCAGCGTACTGTTGATTTGCGGTATGCCGTCCTTCTTGATGCGGTTTGGCGAATTCTCGTCCATCCCCTCGGGAGCCTGCATCCACGACTGCATGATGTCGGCATGGTAGTTGCCGGGGCTGGTGCCGGTCGACATCAGCGACTGGTAGACACCGTCCATCGTCTTGCCGCCCAACGAATACGTGAAGAGAGCAGAGAGAGTGAACGACTTGTAGCCGATGGTCCCCGTCAAACTGCCATAGACCGTGGGCAGGGCCGACCCGTGGAACTCCCGCTGGCCGTAGGTGGTGTTGGTGACGTAAGGCACTCCGCCTATAACCGTCGCCTTTTTGGTGATGTCAATGCCGCTCTGCTTGTTGCCCAGCGTGGTGCCGTCGGGCAGTGTGACGAAATAGTCGTCCAGATTGGCTTTGTAGAGCGAGTTGCCCGTCAGCTGGTCCACACCCTCGAAGGTGTAGGTGTAGAATTCGTAACGGCTTCTTCCCTCTACAATCTTGTAGGCACCGGAGATGATACCGTCCTTGTTCTGGTCGGGCAGCTTCACGATCTTGTTTTTCAGATAAGTGGCATTGGCTGCTATGTTGAAAGTCCAGTTGCGGTTGCGGAACACGTCGATGTCCGTATTGACCTCGATGCCTCGGTTGGAGATGGTGCCCAGGTTGCGGGTCACTGTAGCCTCGGCCGCGCCGGAGGACGTTCCTCCCGCCGACAGGGGCAGGTAGATGTCGAACAGCAGGTCCTTGTTGCGCTTGTCGAAGTACTCCACGCTCAGGTTCCAGCGGTTGAAGAGGCGTGCCTCGACGGCCACGCCATAAGCCTCGCCCGTTTCCCACTTCAGGTCATACGAATCGTTCTGCGTCAGATAGAGCGCACCCTTGTGGGCGTTCTGCTCCACGCCGTAGAGGCTCATGTAGCCATAGAATCCGGCTCCGGCATCGTTGCCCACCTGTCCGTAGTTGGCACGCAGCTTCAAGTCGTTCACCCAGCGGACATCCTTCATGAAGGCTTCCTCGCTGATAATCCAGTTGGCACCCACACTGCCGAAGTTACCCCAACGGTTGTTGCGGTGGAAGCGCGACGAACCGTCGCGGCGGAAAGACACTTCCAGGTTGTAACGGTCGCGGTAGTTGTAGCGAACGCGGCCCAGATAGCTCTCCGTCCGGTAATTGCTTTCATAACCGTCCAGACTGGTGATTTCGGTAAAGTTGTTGAAGTTGGGACGGTCGGGGAAGATCTGCGACGTCTTGAAGCCGTACAGGTAATCGTAGTTGTACGAATAGTTTTCGTGGGCCATCAGCACGTCCAGCAGATGAGCGCCGAACAGGTGCGTCCACTTCAGCTGCTGCTGGAAGGTGTAGCTCTTATAGCGGCCTATCACACGCAGCCCTCGTCCGTTACTGCCTTTTCCGTTGCCGATGACGGCGTTGTCGTAGGCCGTGTTATCGGACTGGCTCAGGTTCATGTCGCCCTTCACGGTAAAGGTGAAGTCCTTCAGGAACTTGACATCCATGTATGCGATGCCCTGCAGGGTGTTGCGTACGGTCTGGTTCTTGTCCAGCTCGTTCTCCCACACCACGTGGCGGTCCTGATACTGGTTGCGTGTGGCTATCTCCACTCCCTTGTCGTCGGTGTAGTAACCGGGGTCGTACTGGCGCTGGCCGTCGGCCGTCAGACGATAAGAGCCGTCGGCGTTGTGCAGATGCACCGGATAGATGGGGGCAATCTGGCGGCAGTACATGAAGGCGTTCGTAAACGAGGCCCCTTCGTCACCCGCCGTAATCTGCGAATTCTGGTGAGTGCCCGACAGGTTGACACCGGCCTTCAGCCACTTCACCGGCGTGAGGTTGACCGATACACGGGCCGACAGACGGTCGAAACTGGAGTTGCGCACGTAGCCGTCCTCGCTGAGATAGCCCAGCGAGAAGTAATAGTCGCTCTTCTCGTTGGCCGCATTGCCGCTGAAAAGGTATTCCTGGCGGTAACCGTTGCGGATGGCCGCCTTGTACCAGTCGAGGTCGTCGGCATAGCCGGGCAGCATCTCCACGCCCGCAGCCAAACGGCCGTTGGCATCGAACAAATCCTTGTCGGGCTTGTTGAAGATGTTCAGATAGAGCTGCTCGCTGATGAGGTTTTCGCTGGCATAGCGTGCCGCCACGTCGGGAGCGTCGCCGGCCGAGATGCGGGCGTTACGCAGGTTCTGCCAGCTGGCTTCCATGAACTGGCGCGCGTCGGTGCGGGCATATTCCTTGATGCCGCGCGTGTAGACGCCCTGGTTCACCTTGAGGTCGAAGCTCAGTTTGCCGGCCGTACCTTTCTTGGTGGTGATGAGGATGACACCGTTCGAAGCACGGTTGCCGTAGAGGGCGCACGAAGCGGCATCCTTCAGCACCGACAGGCTCTCGATATCGGCCGGATTGATGTCGGCGATGCTTCCGCTGAAGGGTACGCCGTCCACCACATAAAGGGGCGAACTGGAGCCGTTCACCGTGCCAATACCGCGGATGCGGATATCGGGAGCACTGCCCGGAGCTCCATACGTGTTGTTGATCTGTACGCCCGAAGTGCTGCCCTCCAGGGCGGAAGTGACGCTCGACGTGGGTCTCAGCTCAATCTTCGACTGGTCTACCGATGAGATGGCACCCGTGAGCGACGAACGCTTGGCCGTGCCGTAGGCCACCGTCACGAGCACTTCGTCCAGTACCTGCTGGTCGCTTTCGAGTACCACTTCCACACGCGGCGCAATGGCTACTTCGCGCGTCTTCATGCCTACAAACGAAATGACCAGCATCTTGGCCGAAGCCGGCACGCCGTTCAATACAAACTTACCGTCAACGTCGGTGATGGTGCCTTGCGAGGCACCTTTCACCAACACCGAAGCTCCGATGACGGGTTGGCCGTCTTCAGCGGAAGTGACGATTCCTTCCACTTGCTTCGTCTGTGCCTGGAGCACTCCCGCGGCCAGACACAAGGACACAATCAATAACAAAACTCTCTCTTTCATAAAAAACTCAAATAGCGTATTATATAGGTTGTTTCTCTTCTGTTCGTTTTCCACGCATCCCTTGCGGAGATGACTTTCGGCGGCAAAATTAGAAGATATACAGCAGGCGCACAAGAAAACCTGATGTACATCAAGCGACGACACATATATTTGAATTTCAGAAAGATAAATGCTTCATCAGCTGTACAACCGATGTACAATCCACTTTCCAACCCTCAAAAAGAGCAAAAAGAAGGGTAGAAAAACAAAAAAGTCAGGAAAGTGTAGGTAATCCGAAAGTTCTGCATATATTTGCATTTTATATGAAGTATCCTTTGCTATTCCTTCTGCTTGCCTCGTGGTTCGGCGCGTGCACCCATCGCCACGACGACTTCCCAAAAGACTTTTGGGACAGCATCGCCCTGCACGATTCCATCCTGTTGCCCGACAGCCTCCTCCAACAGGGGCTCCACCAGGCCATCGCCGCCGACGATTCGTTCCACACGAGCCTCCTCTATTTTCTCCAGGGGCGCAAGCTACATCAGGACTACTTCCTGCTGCGGGCACAGGAGTGCTACGAGAAAAGCCGCCAATACCTGCCCGCCGATGCCCGTCCCCGCCTGCGCATGGAACTGGACATTGCTCAGGCCGATCTCTGCCGCTTCAATCACTTCGCCGAACGGGAAACGTCCCTGCTGGACCACGCCCTCGCGCTGGCACTGGAAGAGCAGGACAGCCTGATGCTGGTACGCATCGGCCTCATCCGCAACCGCCACTTCAAGACCCGGAAGGAATTTGCGCGGGCGATGGACGAACTCCACCGGGCCGGGCGTTTTGTCGGCGCCGCCCCTCCCCCGCACAAGGCCGAACTGCTGGCCGAGATGGCCGTCGTACATCTTTTTTATATGGAACAACCTGACTCCGCCCTGGCCGACATCGAGCAGGCCGTTGCCGTCGGCGCAGGCCGCCAGAGCTACTACCGGGCACTGGACAAGGGCATCCGCTTCCACCTGGCCCACCACGATTCGGCCCTCTACTATTTCCGCACGATAGCCGAAATGTTCCCCTTGCGCCGCAAGGCAGAAGCCTACCGCTACATGTCCGAGACCCTCCACCACCGTGGCAAGCAGCAGAAAGCGTACGACTTTCTGCGCGAACATGTGCGCTACCGCGACTCACTCGAGGCCGACAAGCGGGCCGAGCTGCTGGACAAGATGCACGCCATCCGCGAATACCGCCAGCAGCAGCAACAGATCGAAGAAGGAGAGCGCCAGCTGACGCACCGCCTGCTGCAAGTCTACCGCCTGGCCGCCGTGGTCTTCGTGCTCATCATCCTGTGGGGAGCCCACTACATCTTCACCCGCCGCCGGCAGGCACGGCTCCAGCGCGACCTGATGCAAGCACAGCTGTCCCGACAGGAAGCCGAGATACGCTGCCTGCGCGAGCAGGAAGCCAAGGAACAGCTCGAGAAAAGCCAGCTGGTACAGAAGGTGGAATACTTCAGGCAGCTGAACGAAATCACCATCCCCCTGCTGATGCGGAGCCGCACGGCCACGGGTGCCCTCCACCTCTCGGCCGACGACTGGCAGACCCTGCGCAACAACACCGACACCTGCTTCGATGGCTTCACCCGCCGCCTCAAGGCCGCCTGGCCCCAGCTGAACGACGAAGAGATTGACTTCTGCTGCCTGGTAAAAATGGAACTTCCCCTGGCCGTGCTGGCAGAAATCTACCACATCGCCAAGGGAAGCATCTCGCGCAAGAAGATGCGCCTCAAAGAAAAGATCGGCATCACCGACATCAGTTTCGACGAGTTTGTGGCGGGGTTCTGAGAAATGGTCAAGAGCGCCATCACACCTCAGGCGGCGCCTTGAACTCCACCGCGCCGATGCCCGGCATCATCTTCACGCGGTCCTTGTAAAGGCTGTCTACCTTCAAAGCCTTCTGATAGCGTTCAGCCCAGCGGGACTGATATTCCTTCAGCAGTGCTTTAAGCTCGTCCAGCATTTCGCGCGACATCCTGGCGTGACCATATTTGGCCAACGTATCCGTCACTCCCCGATCCAACTCTTCCAACTCACTGACCCCTCCCGTCCGGGAAAGCTGCCGGATGGAATGGGACAAAGTCCGTTTACAGCTTTCGTAGGCGGCATCATCATGACCGCATCCTACAAACGCCAGACAGCACGCGCCACACAAAAAGAATAAAAAAACATGTTTCATCTTTCATCCTATATAAAAAAAGTCGGAAAGTAAAGTGCTTTCCGACTTTTCTATTATACTATTGGTTCAATATTACCAAGCAATATCACTTGTATTGCCATTCCAAGAAATCTTCTGTGCTTTATATAACACTTCATTGAATTTCAAGTTGGCAGTGCCCTTGGCCTGAGCATCCTTCGTTACAAAAATCTGATTGGTATATCCCAAACCAGTTACACCTTCAGCAACAGTGATAGCAGTTGTCTCACTTACGGCAACCTTAGTATACGCCAAGTCGCTCTTCAGTTCCAAAGAACCGGTTACCAAGCAGTTACCGGAAATTGCGGCAATAGCACTAATTTTTCCGTTAGTCAGCGTATAGACTTTACCATTTTGTTGTTTATTATCACCAGCAAACGAAGCAGTACCATATACATAGAAATTAACAGGAGCTATAGCCTTGGTTCCAACATTTGCAGTTGCACCAGCTGCCACTTCAAGAGTGCCCAATGCCAGATTGTCAATAGTTGTCGTACCGGCCTTGATGATAATTTCAGTATCCGTCATATCCTGAGGATCCGTAGAGTTTGACGAACCCAATGTTGCAGTTTCCGACTCAACAATAATCTTACCAACTGCAGCATTTTTCAAATCAGGATAGCTTGTGCCATTTGTCAAAATAATAACATCTGCCTTAACTTCAGTAATATTCTGGTTCAAATTACCACAATTGTCAAATGTTACTGTAACACTAGCCTGCTCTTCTTTTGCTTTAGCTGAAGAAGCATCCACACTACCACCGAAGAATCCACTTGTAATATCCTTCAAAGTAACATAGTTTACACCTGCTTTCAATGCATCACTCAAACTCTGCTGTGAATTTGCAGTATAATCAATCACACCATAAGTGTCAGCATCCAAAGCAGTTACATCAATTATAGCTTTATCCGTGTAGTGAACAGTACCCTTTGCATTATTCTTTAATGTAATAGTAGCCTTAGCAGGAACAGTTATTACACTCTGGTTAATAATAGGATTAGCTATTGTATAACCATTTGCTAGAGTCTTAACCTTGCTGATCTTCGAAGTGGCCGGAATGGTTAATGTAACTGTTGCAGGCAGACCTTCAATGTTCTGCAGTTCAGTTGCTTCAGTTGTATTAACAATAACATTGTTTACACCATTAGCAGTTAATGTCAGAGCACCTGCACCGAACTTCTGAACGAAAGCATTCAGACCGTCATAGTTGGTCAATTCGAAATTACCATCTTTGTCAGCCTTCAAAACGACAGTCAACTCTTCACCAGTAGCATAAGTCTTGCTGGACTGAACAGCAGCACTCAAGATGGCGTTCAGTTCTTCCGTGTTGCTTACTTCCTGACCTTGAATATTGGCTTTCTGCATGTCCACATTGATGACACGGGTCATGGAAACACCGCTGTTGAACTTATAAGTTGCTTTTGAATTATTCTTTGAAGGAACTTCCGTTGTAACCATGTAATTTGCCGTATTCTTTACAATTGTTTGTAAAGCCTCGTCATCGGAAGCTGCGGCATAATCCACGCCATTTTCCTTGTAGATACAGTTAGACTGAGTAGATTCAGCTTTATTTTCACCACCAATCTGAACCATACCGTAATTAGTGTAAACTTTCAGCACGGGCTGATCGTCACCAGCAAGACTTTCAATATCAGCCGGCAACAGCAACATTGTTACTTTCGTACCAGCCATATCTGTCTCAATATTCTCGCAATTCAAAGTTACACTTGCAACATTTTCCGTACCTGTATACCACGGGTTACGATATTGTGTTTTGCCACTCAGATTAGCATTTTCTGAAATCACATCAGTTGTACTTCCGGGAACCAAGTTTCCTTCAACAGAATAGATAGTACTTGCTCCACCTTTTGTAGTCAAAACGACTTTTTCAATCTTAACATCCTTTGCATTGGTATTGATAATGCGGAAGTCCATGTTGAGCAATGAGCTCAGCAGCTTTACACCCGTCTTGATGCCATGAGCATAACCAGAGGTATTCGGATCGTCCGAAGTAGCTACGGCCTCATACAGATTGTAGTATTTTTTTGCCGTTGCATTGTATGCCGGTTGATGAATATGCAGAATAGAGTCACCAATGTAGACAACATTCTTGGTAAAATCTTCATCGGCCTTCTGTTCCTGAGGCAAGCCAACCACTACAGGTTTCGGATCAACATGGCTTGTATTACCCGGATATACCAACAGATTGTAGCCTTCATAAACTACAGCTTCAGCAGAAAAATTCGATCCGTCTTCTGTACGGAAAATAGCATTACTATTACCTGTTACAGCGCCACTAAGAGATTCCGCAGTACCTTCAAATTTGCCTGTTGTATTATTCTGGGTATATCCATCATTACCCAACCAGAACAAGCTGATCAAGTCACCCTTCTCGAAAGAAAGTTTGTTGTCTACCCATGCGGCACGCGTACCGGCCTCAGAGCCATTTTTTGCAATGGTGAAAGTCACCCCGCTGATAGCCTTGCCTTCAGGAGTATTCGAGATGCCTTCACTAAGCAGGTCATCTTGGTTACAGCTTGCCAATGCAGCAGGCAGAACCAATGTCCATAATAATTTTTTGTTCATGTCTTTTAGTTATTAATTAATTAATAAAAGTTTGACTTAAGCTTCGGGAGTCGGATTTACTTGAATGTCACTGCCTTCAAATCCTTTTTCCACTTCTACTTCCAAGATTTCTACCTCGGGAGCTACATAAAACTTTTCCATTTCCATAATTTTTAGTTTTTAAATGTTAGTAATAAAATAAATATCTGTTTCAGTCAATCGTCAGTTGCTTTCTTTTTGCGGTTTCCGCCGGGCGTCCCTGCCGCCCGTCTACACCTTAATTATATATATGCCTTCCTGCCTTTCTCTCTTCTTTCACCACCCCCTTTCACAGCACGCTACAGGGCACATTTATGGCTGCAAAGTAACAAACAAATTTCCTAAATAGGTTTTGAACGTATATAGCTGATTATCAGCCATTATAAAGATCTGAAAAATATGAGAATGACACTGAAATGACAATCAGGAAGAATCTGCTTGTGCACCTTTATTCCCCTTGTTCACAGCCAGTTAGAAGAATAGGAGATGGAGGATAAGAACAGACTGCCGCAAGATTGACACCAGATTCCGGCACCAGTCATGAAGTCTGTAAACGGCTGTTTACGAGGAACAAAGAGAGGAAAAGGGGGAAAGAAGAAGGACGGACTGACACCACAACACAACACCACTGCCCAAACAGATGTCAGGATAACGGACAAAAAAAATCCCCGCCTGTTAACCATTGTGACGGGCGGGGAACATACACTATATAAAACTACAAATGGGGTCTGATATGGAAATATTCTTTTACACCACTTCTTCCGCTTCCAGTTCCCAGCTGCGGAACAGCAGGATGAGGAGGCGCAGGGTGGTGTGCCCCTTGCTCTTCTGCACCTTTTCGTCCGCGGCATAGCGGCTCAACTGACTGGCGGCCTGCTCCTTCAGGGCAGCCAATTCGGCGGGAGTAGCGTCGCGGCGGGCATACTTCACCTCCACCAGGTAGCTGTAGGCGATGTCGGGCTGGCGCTGCAGGTCGGGCATCATGTAGAAGTCGGCATAGCCTTTTGACGATTCGTGCTCGGGCAGGATAGTGTAGCCCCTGGTCAGGCCGAGGTAGGCCAGCAGGAAGCCCTTCACGTGCGCTTCGCCCTCGATGAACTCGCGTACCGCGCTCTGGCGTTCCAGCTCCGCGGCAAAGTAGCGGAACACCGGTTCCCACTCGCCGTGCAGGGCCATGCCCTTGACCAGGTCGGAGAGGACGGACAAGTCGAGCGTGAAAAGCGAGGCGTCCCGGTACGCCTCCACCAAATAGGTGTACAGCTGCTCGCGAACCGTCAGGTTGGGGATGCCCAGGATGGTGTCCCCGAAGTCCGTACCCTGTATGGACAGCATTCCGAAGTAGAACAGCAGGCTCTTGAAGTTGTCCGTCTCCACCATCCGCTCGGCGGGGAAGGAGGTCGCGATGGAGGCGGTGACGCGCCCTTCGGACACCAACTGCTGGATGACGGAGGTGTTCTTGCCCAGCCGCCTGTCCACCTGCACCAGGTGGCGCAGCTTGCCGTAGTCCGTACGGATGTTGTTGTCCACCATCTGCCTGGGAGGCCGCTGCTGCTGGAGGTAGCTGTTGAGGAAGTAGAGGGCCATGTCCGAATTGAACATGTGCTCGTCGGACGCATCTTCCGAAAAGCAGTAGTTGTCATACCACGGCTTCATCTCCTCCAGCAGGCCGCCCACCGTCACGTCTGAGGGCAGCGCTCCTTCGGACTGGTAATAGCCGACCATCCGGCGCACTTCATCCGTACTGAAACCGATGATGCCATTGAACTGCGGCAGCAGGCTGATGTTCGTCCCGATGTTGAAGCCGCTGGTCACGTCGTCCATTGTCACGGGGCTGACGCCCGTGATGAACAGGCGGTCGATGGCTGCGCCCGGTCCCGTTGTGGCGGCCTTGATGGTGTTGAAGAATTCCCGGATGAAGCCTTCGCCATGAGTGGTCCGGCGGTAACGTTCCGTGCCGTACGTGGCCAGGAGCGTGTTGGTGAAGTTGTCGTACTCGTCAATCAACAGGTAGATGTGCGGGCAGCCCTTGTCGCTGATGTAGCGGGCAATCTTTCCGAGCTGCAGGCCGGGCGACTCTTCCTCCCTGTCCAGCTCCTCCCAGATCTCCTTGCCCAGCAGGTGCTCGTACTTCTTGACGAAGCGGATGATGACGGCGTTGCAGTAGGCCCTGAACGACCGCTCCACCTCGTCGGGGTTGGAGGTGACTTCCGAGAAGTTGAACCGGAGCGCCAGATACGTGTTACGCGACGGCGTGGGGTGCTGCCAGATGTACAGCCCACTGAACAGCTCGTCGAACCTTGCCCGGTAGTCCACGCTATAGTACGTCTCCAGCATCGCCATAAACAGGGACTTGCCGAAGCGGCGGGGGCGCAGCAGAAACAGGTAACGGGGCTGGTTCTCCAGCAGCTCGATGTAGCGGGTCTTGTCCACATAGTAATAATCCTCTTTAATCAATAAAGAGAAGTCCGATATTCCGTAAGGTAGTCTCTTCATGGCGGCTATATTTGTTATTGACATTGGCAAATATAGCATAAATCAAGTGAAGGACAAAGGCTCAATTGTTGTTTTCAGTAATTTAGTTTCGAGATACTCCTTTTCTTTAAAAAAGAAGGAGGACATCCTTTAAGGGATACCCTCCTTGTCTTTAATATGAAAGAGTATATTATTCTGCTGCAGCAGTTCTCACTTTGATACTCTTGAATGTAATGGAATTATCAACGCTTGTTGTAGGTAAAGCTAATACATTCGCATTGTCTCTGTTGTAGTAGCTCTGTCCATTTTGGATGAACAAGTCTACTTGGGTAGAGTTAGGACCAAATGCACCTTTCCATCCACTTGCACCTAACGTTGCTGCCGTGAATTTCTTTGCAAATTCTACCTGCTCCAATGCTGAAGCATCCGTAAAAATAGGACCGTTTACTTTTGTTGCATTGGTGAAGTATACATTTACAACGGCAGTTTTAGCCAAAATTCCACTTTCAATGGTAGCGGCATTTACGTCCAAACGTGCGCTTCCACTTACACCTTTATACTTGGTTGCACCATTGAATGCATCTGCACCGATAGTAGCTGCCTTGCTTAAATCCATGTATTGCAAGTTCTCAGCACCCTTAAAGGCAGTCTTACCAATATAAGTCGGAACTACCTGAACGCCGTCTTTCAATACATTCACGATGTTTTTGGCACCATTGAATGCGTCTGCAGGAATCTCATCGCTGGTGAGGTTAATGCTGCTGAAGGATTCAGTCGGCTTCTGGGCATTATAAGTGTTGTTACTACCTGCGTTCATAAATGCTTCAACGGCATTGGCTGAATTCAAATCGAGTGAACCGCTGATACTTACTAAGTCTTTGCAATTCTTGAATGCTTTCTGAGAAGCGATGACATTTTCACCCATTACGACAGTCTTCAACTTTATGAAACCTTCGAATGCCAAAGTACGATTCTCATTGAACTCTGCTGTCATATCTTTAACAGCCTTCATGTTCAAAGTCTCCAATGTATTATTAGAAGCTGTTTCCATTCCGTCGAACAGCAGATAGTTGATGTCTGTAGACGGGAATGTGTAGCTTTCCAAATTCAACTCTGTCAAAGCAGAGAGCGATTGTTGTTGACCAGAAGCGTTTTTGGTGAAGTTTGCATCAATTTTAGTAACCTTCGGCATTACCAGCTTTTTAATCGTAGTAGCTTGTGAAGCAAATGCTCCGGCCGGAATAGAGGTTTCTACATTGTATTCAATAGTTTCCAAATTTTTAAAATCAGCTCCGATAGTGGCCAGTTGGGCATCCGTCAAGTCGATGTTGCTGATAATACGAGTGATGTTGTTAACATCTACAGTTTCATATTCATCTGCGTCATCGCTCCAGTCCCAATTTACGGCTTTCTTTGTTGCATTATAAACTTTACTGAAATCAGCACCTTCGTTCAGAATCAGTGTCAAGCCCGTTGCGTTATAAGCAGTCTGTTTGGTAACCAACCACGGATAGTTATTGATGTCCAATGCCGGAACAGGGATGAATCTATTGGCTTCCCAGCTATTGGAAGTTTCATATGTTTCTGTAAATTCAATATTGGCAAATGAATAAGTTACTGCTATACCTTCATTCCACGCCTTTTTGTCAACGGTACGGTCTACAGGTTTGATAATCATATAGCCACGTGCATTGTCATTCCAGTCAAGATTAAGGTTCAATTTCACATTGTCACTTGCACTTGTTTCATTAAACGTTTCATCTTTTATCGTTGATGTGCCGTCTGCTTTGACTGCAATTGTGATTGTCGAGCCACCATCATAAGTCAGCTTACTTGCCTTTTGTGCGGTTCCCGTTGTCACTTGTTCACCATCTTTGTATTCACCCAATGTTTGAACTTCAATAGACTGAAGCTTTCCAAATACGTTGTCGTTTATGTCCGTATAAGCATCTACACCTTTAGTTTGGAATACCAATCCCGATAATATACGGTTGAATTTTAAGGGAACATTCTCACCTACTGCCACCTTGTTATCAGCTTCGGGATATCCTGTTGCTACTGCATATTTTGCATTCAGTTCATAAATGCCTCTACCTTCGGTATTGATTTGAGTCTGTTCGGCGGGCAGTGCATTGGGAAGATTGAATTTTACTTCAAATCCCTTTTTCCAGTCTGGAGTAACTGCGTCTGCTAATTGGATTGTATTTGGATATACAGCTACGAATGTAGCAGGGGTATTGGCAGTTACATTGGCATCAAAATCTAAGATATCAATTTGGTTTGATGCAGTAAAGTAGGCATTTCTCTCAGAACGTGTAGCTTTGTATGAAGAGTAGCTACCATCTATTAGACTTGTTCCAAAGTTGATTGGCGTACCGGCTTTATCTTTAATAACATTTGTTGCAAAAACCTTAATCATATCCGTCTCTGCACTCCAGAAAGGCAGCCATTGTACATTTTCGCCTTCTCCTACTTCCTCAAATTCACCTCTTGTGGTTGCATTTTGCGAATCGATAGCGGTGAATGTGATACCTTTTGTCTGCTCCTGTTGTACAGAGAGGGTTTCCAAATCCTCTGTACAGCTTGCAGCCAGGGCTAAAATGCCCGCACAAAATAATAATCTTTTCATTGCAATGTTTTTTTAATGTTTTATAAACTTTCTGTTCATTTGTCTTTTACAACAATTTTAGAATTCACCCGGTTGGATAGGATCTTCATCGCTGCTGGCAACAAATCCTTTTTCCACTTCTACTTCCAAGATTTCTACCTCGGGAGCTACATAAAACTTTTCCATTTCCATAATTTTTAGTTTTTAAATGTTAGTAATAAAATAAATATCTGTTTCAGTCAATCGTCAGTTGCTTTCTTTTTGCGGTTTCCGCCGGGCGTCCCTGCCGCCCGTCTACACCTTAATTATATATATGCCTTCCTGCCTTTCTCTCTTCTTTCACCACCCCCTTTCACAGCACGCTACAGGGCACATTTATGGCTGCAAAGTAACAAACAAATTTCCTAAATACAAAATAAAAAACCTTTTTTTTGTACTTATGGACTCGAATGAACTGTTTTTTAACGTTCTGGAGCCCTCTAATATCAGCGAGCCTCCGGATGTTGAGTATTCTGTTTTCACTTTACCTCCTTTCCTTTCTTTCTGTTCATTCTTTACTGTTTTTTTGTTTAGTCAAAATCTTTAAGCCTTTTATAGGGTCAAAGATATAGCTTTTCTCTGGAATTGCAAACAAAAATGTGCATTTTTCTTTCGTGAATTAAAAATATGTTTTTTCAATGGCATTCAGAATCTTCGTCAAGTAGTGTCCAAAGCACGTTCTGACGCCCTGTAAAGTATGTGGATTTCTACCGTTGCTACAGATGTCTTTCGTCTTGTTGGCATATTTTTCCCCATTAAGGAGCTTCGCCGGATTTCGGCTTTTGCTTTCAAGAGGAAGATACAAAGGTGCGTCAAACGGACTAATCACCAACCCCCGTTACACAATCAGCGGGAAACATGCAATGCTTTGCGTGACGCATTGCAAAGCTTTGCATCGGGCTTCGTAAAGCTTTGCATCAGGCTTTGCAAAGCTTTACGTGAAACTCTGTAAAGTAACCTCAGTGTCTGCCTGTCCATGAGGCAATGGGATGCGGCAGGAATATCCTACTTCTCATGATACCCATGGGCACGGCGGCAGTCCATATCTTTGCAGGTCCATCAATCTAACACTTTAAATTATGAAAAGAAGTATGTTGTACACGAAGTGTGGTTCTGAACTGAAGGTGCACTTCAATCTGAAACAAACGCGTGACGCGGAGAAGCTGACACAAGTCATGCTGGTGATGACCCTGTCCGGACGGCGGGTGAGGCTCTACACGGGGCTGCGGGTGAAACCGCGCTTCTGGGACAAGGCCGTCTACCGCTGCAGGCCCGACGGGAGGGTCAGCAGAAGGGACTGTGAAATGCTGGAACACATCAACCGCCAGATAGACCGCCTGGAGCAGGCGGTGGACGATACCGACGAACGCCTGGCCGCCCGCGGAGACTATCTGACGGAGAGCGTGCTGAGGCATGTCGTGGGAGAGACACGGAGCCTGGCCGACCGGAGCGGACATCCGCTGCTCTGCCTCCGGCAGCTGGCGCAGGACTATGTGAAGGAGGTGAACCGCCGGGGCAGGCGCGGCAACGAGAATTCGAGGAACACCTACCTGACCGCCCTGGGACGGCTGGAAGACTATGACCGGACACGCAAGATGCCCATCGGCTCGTTCGAGGACTTCGACCGCAGATTCTTTGCGGATTTCACCAACTATCTTTACAAATACCGCTTCGGGAAGAACCTGGAGAAGAATTACACGCAGAATACGGTGGTCAACACGCTGAAAGTCATAAAAAATCTGCTGCACCGTGCTTATGACAACGAGATGACAAGCAACGACTACTTCAGACGGGTGCAGACGTCGCTGCCGGCCGACGTGAGCGAGCCGGTGTATCTGCGCGAGGAAGAAATCAGGAAGCTGGCGGCCGTCGAAACCCGCGACGGGGCGGAGCGCGAGGTGAGGGACATGTTTGTCATCGCCTGCTATACGGCCCTCCGCTTCAGCGACCTGAGGCGGCTGAACGAAGCAGAGATCGACAAGGGAGTCATCTCGCTCTACCAAACCAAGACCAAAGAAAAGGTGACGATACCCATCCTGAAGGAGATTGCTCCGCTCGTGGGCCGTTACCGGCGGGAGGGCTTTCCCGTGATAGACAAGGCGAAGGCCAACCGCATCATCCGCGTGCTGGCCGAACGCAGCCGCCTGGACGAGACGGTGAGCTATCGGGAAGTGAGAGGCGGCAGGGCCACGCTGCACACCGCCCCCAAATACAGGCTGATCAGCTTCCACACGGCCCGGCGCAGCTGCGTGACCAATCTTTACAAGCGGGGCTATCCGGCCAACTACATCATGACGCTTTCGGGCCACCGCTCCATGCAGGCGTTCCAGCGCTACATGCGGGCCTCGTCAAAGGAGATGATGTCGAACTTCTTCCTGCTGCTGAAGAAAGACAAGGCCATCGTTGTATAGCCGAGGCGAGGAGACTGAAAAGGAAGAAGTGCTGACATCGGGTCATCCCGCCCTTGATGCGGAATCCACATTACACTCTTTGTTCCATCATGGATCCCAGCTCAAGGCCGGGATGACGTTGTATTTGCTCCCATTTTATTGTTGAGCCTCCTTGGAGGAATTCTCATTTGGCCCGGCACCGCAGTCCGGCCAGGGCATGCAGGAATTTTAAGCTGGGCAAATGGTTGCTTTAAGCTGGGCAAACGATTGCTTTAAGCTGGGCAAACGGTTGCTTCAAGCTGGGTAAATGACCGCTTTAAGCCGGGCAAACGATTACCCCAGACCGGGCATGGAATAGAGTACATTATTTTTCTATTTCCATTGTCGTCTTTTTTGGCCATGCATGAATGATGGGGCTTTTCCCCTCGGGAGAGACTTTTCCGGCTCCGCCGTGTTAGGATTCTTTATAAGCCTACGTTTCCCAAGGACGGCAGGTGGGTACGTCCGTCCAATCGGTCTGTCGGCGCTCCGCCGTGCTTATGAAAGGAAGCGCGACATGGCGGACAGGTGTCACAAGGTAGTGTCATTCCTGCTGCTTTTTCCTCTGTAAGGCACAGCAATCGTCGTAACGTCAATAGGTTGGAGGTATGCTGGCTGGTGTCGGAATCTGGTGTCAATCTTGCGGCAGCCTGTTCTTATCCTCGTCTCCTATTCTTCTAACCGGCTGTGAACAAGGGAAATAAAGGTGTACAAGCGGATTCTTATTCATTGTCATTTCAGTCGTATTTTCATATTTCACAGCCTTTTTAACAGCTGATAATCAGCCATGTACGTTCAAAACCTATTTAGGAAATTTGTTTGTTACTTTGCAGCCATAAATGTGCCCTGTAGCGTGCTGTGGAAAGGGATAGTGAAAGAAGCGGGGAGGTGTGAAAACGTATATATATAATAAGGTGTAGACGGGCGGAGGAAAGTCCGATGAAACCTTAACAAAAAGCAACCAACAAGTGTAATAGAAAAAGAATACGAACATTTATTTACTAACATTTAAAAACTGAAAATTATGGAAATGGAAAAGTTTTATGTAGCTCCCGAGGTGGAAATCTTGGAAGTGGAAGTAGAAAAAGGATTTGAAGGAAGCTTGATGCCAGACGTGGATCCGGGTGAAGGCGTAGGAGCTTGATTCTAATTAAGTACAAAACAATTTACCAATAATTAATTTATTCAATATGAAAACAAAATGGTTATATGCAAGTGCTTTAGCACTATTTGCTGCAAGTTGTGCTGAGACCGAATTTGATCAGCTTGGACAAAATCCGACGATCAATGATGAAGGAAGAGGCATCACGTTCATTGCCGGTTTCAATGACGGAGCTGAGACAAAAGGTGATTTTTCACAAGCAGGCAACGTGTTTAATACAAACTGGTTTGCAGATCATGATGCAATAGGTGTCTTTTATAAAACAGGAACCCAAGTTGGTAATATGTTACCAGAAAATCTCGCGAAAGCTGTTGCAGGAGGTGCATGGATGGGGTTGCAAGTAAAGTCAGGAACAGGAGAGAGTACAGTAACTGAATCGAACGCATTCAAATTTAGAGCTTCTGCTTCAGGAACGAACGGATACTTTGTAGCTGACGGTGATGAGGATATGCTGAAGGTTACTGGATTGTGGACTACGGATGCCCAACGTCCTACCTTCCGCGCATTTTGGCCTTATAACGAGGAGGATTATTCATCTTCTTCAGAAGTTGTATTGCCTGTTTTAAGTGAAAATCAACAGATTACTCCAGAAGGTTATGGAATAATGAACAATGTGTTCATGGTTTCTGAAAGCACTTTCAATGGTTCTTACGACCAGTATGACAATTCTGTGGCGAAAGACAGATTTGGATTGGACATGAAACGTGTAAACCCCATTGTTTGGTTCCAGGTTAAAATCGGTGATGAGTCTGTAACGAATAAGATTTATAAACGTGATTATCCTTTCGGCTTTGACGAACGTTACGGAGCATTAAACAACGTAACTCTTGAAGCAAAGGGTTATAATTCTGATTCTAAAAACATTGAGCCATCTAAACTGACTTTCAACAGTGATGACAAATGGAATATCGCATACAAGGATTTGATTGTTGAAGGCGAGAATGGGAAAACAATCGCTAATCCTAAGGCATTTGTTGAAGGAGAAGAAAATGATGCAAGCACAAGTATAACCACCTATTTGGGCGCAACTAAAGGTGCTGGTCTTTCGTGGGCAGATGATTATACTGTATTCATGCCTGTTGCTAATATTGACCGTTCCGCTTTTGTTAAAGAAAATGTGGACGAGACAATGAGTGCAACATATACCTTTAGCAAGATCAAGCTGCAGAAAGATGTAGAAACCCGTTCTAACCTGTGGTCTGGAAACAGATGGGTCGGATATCCTTCACCTGAAGGCTATAAGCTGTATGAAGACAATTACTCAGTTTATATGAATGGCAATGACTATGTTCTTGAAATCAATAAGGACTTTGACCTCGCTGACGCATTCGACAAGGATGGTAATGTTGTAAATATCTACAAAGCTGATGGAAAAGCAATTGCTAAGGACGAGATTACGCATTTCGTTTCCAAAGTAAATCTGACGGATAAAGCTGATTATTCTTTGATCCAGTCTTTGACTAACTTGACTCATATTACTTTGGTGGAGAACGAAAACCTGCCGGAAAATGCTTTCAGCGGTTTGAAGGGTCTTGTATATGTAAACTTACCCAAGGTAACCGAAGTTGGCAACAATGCATTCCCTGATAATGACTATACAGATGTATATATGGGTTCTTATAACTTTGAAGATGTTCCGGAAACCAATCAATTGGCAGTACGTAACACTTTGCTGAAAGCCAATTCACTTGAAAGAGCCGACATTTCTGGCGTCAGCACGATTGGTGTATTGTTTGTTCAAGACCAATATCCGACATTCATCAACTTCGCACAGTTGGAAGAAATAACCGTTCGTGACGGTGTTCTTCTTGCTACTGCCGCATTCCGAGGATGTGAAGCTTTAACAACCGTTTCCGGAAAGGTTGTTCTCAACAAGGCATCAAACAGCCAGTTCGCTAATTGTGAGCAACTGAAAGTGATTGAAATTAGCGGAACTGAAATTCCTGAAGCAGCATTCAGTGGTTGTATTAGTTTGACTACAATCAACAATAATGGAAAGGCTGTTGTTCCGACTTATATTGGTCAGAGTGCTTTTGCTGCAACTGCTTTGACAGACATCGATCTTTCTCAGGCAGCAACCATTGGCAAGTCTGCATTTGAAGGATGTAAGTATCTGACTGGTGGAAATGACCGGACTTTGATGGTATCGGTTGCAAAACATATTTCAGACAGAGCGTTCTACGGATGTATTAATCTGGAGAATATAACCTTCACTGTAGCTGAATCAATTGGAAGTCAAATATTGGATTGGGAATCTACTCAGTCTTCTCAGTCCAAGCTTAAGAAGATTGAATTTATGAAAGTCTTCACTGCTAATGGCTATGACTTCTTTGGCCCGAGCTCGAAGACGATAAACATGCAATTGTTCTGTAACAAAGCTCAGCCGGGAGTTACATTCCCTGTAGGTGGTAGTCCTAAGATTTCACTGGGCGGCAACTCCTATACATTCATGACTATCGACTTGAAATATTAATAGTGGATTTGAAATAAACTAATTTATTTGGAGAGGCTGTCTCAATTTGAGACGGCCTCTTTTTTACATTTAAGCCAGAAACCGTTTACATCCGGTTCTGACCAACAACTGACATATCGACTGTATGCCAACCATTGTAACCATCTTTACAATATACTTTGCAAAGCAACCATCATAAACCCAACAATTAAGCCCAACCTTGGAGAGAAAAAATCCACATCCGTATCTACAGCAATCTTTCAATAAGAACTATAAGGATAGACATAACAGGCCAGCTACCGATAAACGATACCTGTCAGTCCCTCCCTATAGCAATTCTTTTTTACTTCCCAAATTTGCATAAACCACGGCAAGCGAGTAACTTTGCAACCAGTTATGATAAAGGAAATCCTTGCCCTACTTCCTCCCAAAGCCCGCCGGCGCAGCTGGCAGGTGGCCGTGGCGGTACTGGTGCGCGCCGTGCTCGACTTTGCGGGCGTGGCGGCACTGATACCGCTACTGCTGGCCGTGCTGCGCCCCGAGGGCAGCCGGACGCAGATGCTGCTGCTCTGCCTGGCGGTGATGAGCTTCGTGGTGCTGAAGAACGCCCTGGTCGTGACCCTGGCACGGGTGGAAAGCAGCTTCCAGCTGGAGGTGTACCGAGACTTCAGCCGGCGGATGTTCGTCAACTACTACCGCCGGGGCCTGCTGTTCCTCAAGAGCAAGAGCAGCGTGCAGCTGGGACACGAGGTGAACTACGTGTGCTACCTGTTCTGCCTCTGCGTGCTCTCGCCCCTCTTTCGCATAGCGGGCGACGCCATCCTCATCCTCTTCATGATGGCCACCCTGGTGGCGTGGGAACCCATGGCCGGCCTGCTGCTGTGCGCGGCCTTCCTGCCGCTGGCCCTGATCTACACCGCCGTGGTGAGACGCAAGCTGCGCCTGTATGGCCAGGAAGAGCTGGAAGCCAGACGCAGGCAGAGCCGCACGGTGGTCGAGGCCTTCCGCGGCTATGCCGAGCTGGAGATAGCCCAGGCCTTCGGCACCTCGCTGACGGCGTTCGACCAGGGCATGCAGAGCATCGTGCGCAGCCGCCTGCGCATGGAACGCTACCAGCTGTTTCCCCAGTTCCTGAGCGAAGCGGCCATCGTGGCGGGCATCGCCCTGCTGATAGGAGCCGGACGAGGCGACCTGAGCATCGTGAGCGGTGTGTTTGCCATCGCCGCCTTCCGCCTGATACCGGCCATGCGCAGCATCCTGAACAGCTGGGTGACGCTGCAGAACGCCTCCCACTCCATCGAGATTGTCCGGGACGGACTGAACGAAGCCTGTGCGCCCAAAGAAGGAGAGGAAGAGCCGTTCACCTTCGAACACGAGCTGACGCTGCACAATCTGGGCTTCGCCTTCCCCGACGGCAAGCTGCTGTTCAGCGGCGTGAACCTCGCCATCCGCCGGGGCGAACGCATCGGCGTGAGAGGACCCAGCGGCTCGGGCAAGTCGACCCTGTTCAACCTTTTGCTGGGGTTCCTGGAGCCTACGGAAGGAGAGATACGGGTGGACGGCCGAAAGCTGACCCCAGCCAACCGCCACGGCTGGCACCGGCTGGTGGGCTACGTGCCGCAGGAAATCTTCATCATCGAGGGCTCGCTGCTGGACAACGTGGCCCTGGGCGACGCGCACCCCGACCGCCAACGCGTCATGGAGGTACTGACACAAGTGAGCCTGAAGGGCTGGACGGAAGAGCTTCCCCAAGGGCTGGACACCCCGCTGGGCGAATACGGCAGCCGCCTGTCCGGCGGGCAGAAGCAGCGCATCGGCATCGCGCGCGCGCTCTACAAGAAGGCCGAGGTGTTGTTCTTCGACGAGGCCACCTCGGCACTGGACAGCCGGACGGAAAGCGAAATCAACCAGGCGCTGGAGGAGCTGTCCGAGCAATACCACGAACTGACCCTGATTATCATCGCCCACCGCGAGAGCTCGCTGAAGGTGTGCGACCGCATATTTGACTTAAGCTAAAAAAGAAATGAGAGTATGATACAAGACTATCTGATTGCAGGATTCCGCCTCCGCATGGAAGGCGAGCCGCTGGTGAAGGCCATAGAAGCCATTGAAGGCTTCAAACCTTTTGCAACCGAAGCTACCGGAGAAGCCCAAATCCACCTCGCATGGACCGAAGAAACGGCTCCCGACTTCACAACCAAACTCTATCAAACAGAACAGGAACTGACAAAGAACTGCTTCGGACGTTACGAAAAAGGTTACTTGTTTGCCACACGCTACCACGCATACGACGACCATCCCCTCCAGATATGGGTACCGCAAGGAGCGAACAAGGCCTGTGTTCACGGGAATCTGGACCACAACCTGCTGCGCTTTGCCTGCTGGATTGCCTTCGGCATCCTGATAGCCCCCCATAAGGCGGTGGCCATCCATACCAGCGCCATCGTATTCCGCGACAAGGCGGTGCTCTTCCTGGGCGAAAGCGGGACCGGCAAAAGCACCCACACCCGCCTGTGGCGGGAGAATATTGCGGGAGCCACCCTGCTGAACGACGACAGCCCCATCGTCCGCATACACAACGGCATTCCCTACGTGTATGGCAGCCCCTGGAGCGGAAAGACGCCGTGCTACAAGACGGAGATGCATGAGCTCGTAGGCTGTGTGCGCCTGTCGCAAGCTCCCTACAACGAAATCAGGAAACTGAACGTGATGCAGGCATACGCCGCCCTACACCCGTCGTGCCCTCCCGACTTCGCCTATGATGAAAAGCTGTACGACTCCATCAGCGAGGTCTTGAACGACATCCTGACCCAAGTGCCTGTCTACCACCTGGCCTGCCTGCCCAATGCGGAAGCGGCACACCTGTCCTGCAAAAACATCTTCGGAGTATGAGAAAGATTGTGGTAGAAAACGACTTCCTGGCCGAAGCCGCCGAAGCCTTGCGCCAAGGGAAGGCCGTGAAGGTGCGCATCGACGGACAAAGCATGTATCCGTTTATCGTCGGAGGAAAAGACGTGGTGGAAATTGTGCCCCTGGGTATCGACGAGAAAATGCCTGCCTGGTGTTGTCCATTCTACCAATGGGAAGGCCGGTACATGGCGCACCGGTATGTGGGCAGCGCGGGAGACGAATGCCTGATGCTGGGCGACGGCAACCTGATGCGCGTGGAACGTGTAAAGCGAAAGGACGTGCTGGGCCTGTTGCGCTACATCTACCACGCTGACGGCAGCCTACAGGACTGCACGGACCGGAAGTGGCTCCGGCGCGGGGCCCTGTGGTACCGGCTGCGGCCTTTCAGAAGAGGGTTGCTGTTTGTATTGAAACGGTTCCGGAAACCTTAAGAAGCGGGATTCTTAACGCATCCGCTTCTTCCATTGCATGGATGCCGAGTGCAGCGCCAGCGCCAACGGATGCCAGCGGGCTTCCTGCGGTACGATGGCCCCCCACTCCCTGCTACGCTTCAGCACGCGGACGAATGTATGCCACTTGCCGCTCCAGTAGCCCTCAGGGCGCTTGGACTGGGCGGCATTGTGCTTGCCGAAGTTACCGCCTGCCCAAATGTCAGTCAACAGCCACTCGGCAGTAGGGATGTCCGCCGCCTGGAATGGAACAAGCAGATGTTCCGCAGAAAGTCCCAGATAGCGGACGACGATGACGCCAAATACCCTGGCTGCCTTTTCCAGGCCCAGGCTCTTCAGCAGGGCGGCTGTCTCCTCCTTGCCCGGCAGGTCGCGCTGGGCATACAGCATGCAAGCCCAATCGCAGATCTGACGAAGCCCGATCCCCTCGTCCAGAAAATGCTGGACGGCATGCAGCAAGACGAAAACCGTGTCAAACGGCAAGGGCGGCAACGTCACCTCAGCATCCCCTATCGTCCGCTTGCGGCAGTCGACACCGGTATACCAGCGCCTGATTTCACGCTGCAGCCTGCGGTTGGCGCCCGGGGCGCTAAGCTGTGTCATGATCCGGTGGTTCTCGACAATGACTCCATGCCAGGTGAAACTGGCATGCTTATACAATTCCTCTTCCTCGGAAGAAGCCTCCAGCCTCAGCAGTTCGTTAGCCCGTTCATAATGGTCCAACCCTGTAAAGAGGTCGATGTCACCGCATTGGCGGTGCAAAGGCTCCCGATAATTCTGCGCCAGCCCCTGACCTTTCATCAGTACCGGCTCGATGCCCTCCTTGCGCAAGAGCGCATACAGATTTCCCAGTTCGCGGTTCAACAGGCGGTTGTTTTCCTCCATCTGCAACACGACATTGCACCATTGCAGGTAAAGGGCCCGAGGAGGCAGCTTGTCCTTTGGCAGAGACTGCACGCCGTCGAACACGACTCCCAGCAAAGCCTGCGCGCGAGCCGACCGATAGATTTCTTTCCAATCGGTCTGATTGTCAAACAACTGGGGATTTGCCTGCTTCCCCCACAAACCGGCCCTTATCAGTTCAAAGAATTGTTCCTGTAATGTCGTCATAAAATAGAATCCAGATGGTCAAAACGAGTGCAAATATAGCATAAAGTGATATTTTAATCAATTTTTTCCCCACAATCCTACCATAATCTTAAAAATAATTGTTATTTTTGTCGCTGGAATATCCATTAATGATTATCGAATTATGCACATTAAAGATATGTATAAAGTTCGTCAAATTGCTGGCGAACATATCATTGTGGGGCAAGGCGCTATGCATGCCGACATGACCAAAGTGATTTCTCTCAATTCTACAGCATTGCTGCTTTGGAACGAGTTACAGGGACGCGACTTTACAATAGCCGATGCTGCTGCTGTTTTGACGACTCACTTTGGCATAGACCATGACCGTGCCGAGGCCGATGCCCGTTCGTGGGTAGAGCGTCTGGTTGGATGTGGCGTGATTGCCGAATAATTCCCCCCTTTTCCATTCCATCAGCAAAAAGCCATCTTTTCAGATGGCTTTTTTATTGTACGAACTTACATCCAATAAAAATGGCGTGTGACAAACACACGCCATTCCATTATCAGACAAGAGATGCCCCCTTTCTTCGCGAAAGGAGGTATCATCTATAAGAAACTGTTCTCAATTTATTTGGAAGATTCCACCAATACAACTCGGTTCAAAATCGGCTCACCAAACGAATCAACAGCCTCGGTCTTGCCCACAGACAGACGGGAAGCGTCTACTCCGTATTCGTCTACCAAGACTTTAATGACAGCTTCGGCACGCTTCTTGGCCAATTGCTGGTTGAATTCAGGCGTACCCGTAGCCGAATCAGCATATCCGTTGACTACATACGTGCTTTCGGGGTTGTTCTTCATCGTTTCAGCCATGTAGGAGAGGTTCATGGACTCACGCTTGGACACCTTGGCAGAACCAATCGTGAAGAATACGGTACGAGGAGTAACATCCTGTTTTACGATTACTTGAGGTTCTGGCTTCTGAGCAGCCTCTTTCTTGGCTTGGTCCAAAGCAGAAGTCAATTGCTGGTTTTCTGCTGCCATTTCCTTGATTTTATTACGCATATGGTCCAGCTCGGATTCCGAAATGAGCTGTGGTTTGGGTTTGTCAAATCCACGTTTTGCAAAACGATAAGTTACGCCGACCGTAGCACTGACTACGCCATCATAACCCTTACCACCCAAACCGGCATCAAATTTGTCTTCCATACCAACAATGCTCAGTTCCAAATTAATGTCCCAAGCATCTGAGATACGGAAACGGTTGAGCAAACCTGCATTGGCAGACATGCACTGACGATGAGCCTCCGTATAGCTATGAGTAAAGCCGAAACCTACATAAGGGATAATCTCATATACACGATTAGGATTGTAACCGCCAAACAAGGCATTCAGATTGAACATAGCGTCGGCATGCAGATTCATGTAATTAAAGCGCTGCTTGTAACCGCCGTCCACCATATCACCCGTAGTATAATCTGTCAACGCAGACGGAGCAAAACCTCTGGCCTGCAAACCGCTATACTGCAAACGCCCTCCGATACCCGGAGTGAACCACTTACCAACAGCGATGTTGATTGTCGGACTTATCCGCTGACCAAAATTACCTACATTGGTATCAAAGTCACCCATCAACACACTTCCACCCACACCGGCAGAAATAAACCAATTGTCCCAAAACTTATTGGTAACCACTGCATACTTGTCCTGATCTGCATCAACGGACGGTTTTGCCTCCGACTGTGCCATGGAACCCAAAGCAACACCCGACATTGCCAATAACATTAAAATCTTTTTCATAATCTCAGCATTTTAAAATTAATATAAACATATTCGCTCACAAACCTTACCCGCGAAATATCTTTGCAACTTATTTATATTAATAAGGTACCAAAGGTTAAACTTCACAAGTATATTGAGACAAATATATAGTTTTTTTTAATATAACACAATTTTTTCAACGAATATCGCCCAATGATACGTTAATAACTATTAATTAAGAATAGAAAGGCGCCTTTTAAGCAAAATACTATACATTATTTTCCCTTCATATCCTCAAAATAGGTATCAAGCAACGACTTGGCGGCTACAAACGACGTCAGGTTTCCTTGCAGAACCTGCTGCTCACGGTCGGCCAGCATCGACTGGATTTTGGGATTGTGGTAAAAGCTGTCCTTCAAATGTTCGTTGATGCTCTCGTACATCCAATATTTGCTTTGCTCGTTGCGACGATAATCGAAATAGCCGTTGGCTTTTACAAAACCTATGTATTGGTACACCATGTTCCAAATTTCTTTTACTCCTAAATTATAGAAGCCGGAATAGATAAGAACCTGGGGCGTCCAGCCACTTTCGGGAGCCGGAAACAGGTGGAGGGCATTGCGGAACTGGGCAGCTGCCAGACGGGCACGCTCCACATTGTCGCCGTCGGCTTTGTTGATGACAATGCCGTCGGCCATCTCCATGATGCCACGCTTGATGCCCTGCAGTTCGTCGCCCGTTCCCGCCAACTGGATGAGCAGGAAGAAATCGACCATGGAGTGGACAGCAGTCTCGCTCTGACCGACACCGACCGTTTCCACAAAAATCTTGTCAAAACCGGCCGCCTCGCAGAGGATGATTGTTTCACGCGTCTTGCGGGCTACGCCACCCAGTGAACCGGCTGACGGGCTGGGACGGATGAACGACTTGGGATGAACCGACAGCTTCTCCATACGGGTCTTGTCGCCCAAGATGCTGCCCTTGCTGCGTTCGCTGCTGGGGTCGATGGCCAGCACGGCCAGCTTGCCGCCATATTGTTCGAGTACATGGAGGCCGAAGACATCGATGGACGTACTCTTGCCGGCACCCGGCACGCCACTGATGCCCACTCGGATGGAACTTCCTGAATAAGGAAGGCACTTTTCGATGACCTCCTGAGCGATGGTCTGATGCTCGGAGCGCACGCTTTCGACCAACGTGACAGCCTGACTCAAAACAGTCACATCACCCTTGACGATGCCGTCCACGTATTCGGCTACCGACAATTCACGCTTCTTGCGCCGCGGACGATTCTTCAGATAGGGGTTCACAGATGCAGGCTGCTCCACGCCGGCATTGACGGTCAAGCCCTTGTATGCTTCGTTGTTTTCGGGATGTTCCATAGTTATTTGGCTTTAATGTTGATGGTTACTTTCGGATGGATCGGGTCATTGGTGATCAGCAACAGACGCAGGTGACGGCGATGTTTGCCGATGTTCCGTTTGGTGACAGATACCCGCAGGCGGGTAGACTCGCCCGGAGCCAGCACCGTTTTCTTCAAACGGACATTCACAGCCGGATGGAACACCTGCAATTTGCTGATCTGCAGGGGAGAACGACCGGTATTGGTCAAGGTGATGTCCTGATGGGCCCGTTTCTTCCGTGCCAGTGTCTGGCTCAAGTCGATGCTGTCGGCCGAAAGGCTGATGACAGGCGCATTGAGACGTTCGGCTTCAGTCAGGTTGGAGAAGTCGGGAAGCAGAACGGCGGAAACCGATATTTCGTTCTCCTCACCGACCTTGTCGCCCAGGAAGCGGGACAGATAGACAGATGACTGGGTCAACCCCAAGTCTGTCAGCTTCTCGGAGTTCAGCGTCAACTTCACCGTGCCACGCTCGCCCTGTTGCAATACTTCCGGATTGCTTTCCATCGTCAGATAGGAAGGGAGATGCATCAGCACGGGCTCGTAGGGCTTGTCCGAGAGATTTACGACACTGAGGTACATCACTGGATGCTCTCCGCGCTGTACATCGGGGAAGTCTATCTCATTCCGATCGATGCGTATCTGACCGATCTGATAGGGATGTGTACGGGTAAAGTCACTGATTTCGGTCACCACTTCCCCGTCGAACTTCAGGTAGACCAGGTGGGGAGCCGCATTGGTAAAGATGGCGACCGACTTCTGAAAATGTCCCAAGGCTTCGGCGTCGAAGGTTACGTCCACCGTTCCCTTTTCGCCAGGCGCAATGGGTGTCTTGGTCCATCGGACATCGGTACAGGCACAATCGGGCTCCACCTCACTGAGAACCAGCGGTTCATTGCCCGTGTTGGTGACGGTATACTGCACCGTAACGGGACGCTTCCACTCAATTTGCCCCAAGTGTTGCATCTGCGTGCTCGACGTGAAGCGTGCCTGCGCGGCAACACCCGCCACCAGGCATGTACAAAGCGTTATGATAGAAAAAAATCTTTTCATCCGTTTCAAAGGTTATCATGATTACAGATTGCAAATGTACAAAATTCGGGTTGAAGAAACACCCCTTGACACACATTTTAGGCAAGATTTAGATTCAGGCTTGTCAAGCGAATCCGCCAACCCTTTCTCTACCACCCCGACAAGTGCACGACAAAGCACTGCTTTCCCCAAAGAAAAACGATGTTTTCCCCTAAAGAAAGCGATGGGACACGACTTACTTCCGGCCACGGTGTTGGAAGAACCAGCGGAGGATGGAGGCAGGAATGGTGTGAGTAAAGGAGTTGACTTCGTCGCTCCGCTCGTCGACACGGGCAAAATACTGGGCGGCGTCCTTGTCGGAGAGCACCCCGTCGGCCTGCATCTGGCGGATGGTGCGCCGTTCGTTGCTCAGCACCATACGGATGGCTTTTTGCGTCAGAGCGTGGTTGTAGGCTTTGGGGAAGTCGGCAGCCAAGCGCCCGATGACATGGTTCATGCCTTCGATGTTGTGTTCCACTTCCCGACGAAGTGCCTGCAGGAGGCCTGTCTGCGACGGTTGTACCAAGCCCGAAGAAGCCAGGTCGTCGAGCAGCTTCAGGTCTTCGCGCTGCAGAATGATGAAACCGCGGCCCAGGTCGTAGATGATCATGATGCGCTCGCGGAAGTAGAAGCCCGTCCAACGGCTGAAGTAGGGCAGCTTCTGCATGCGGTAGAGCGCCTGCGTGCGGCTACAGAAATCGAAAATGGAGCGACGGAGGTCCAGCGGATAAGTGCCGTCGTGGTCATAGAGTTCGTCGAGCGAGTTCATCAGCCGGCGGAAAGCCGTCTGCGAAATGATGCCTTCGTCGTAGATTTCACGGCTGAAAGCCTTCTCACGGTCGAGCACCCGCAGACGCAGTTCGGCCAGCACGTCCTGCGAACGGGCAGCAGACAGAGGAGCCTTGTCGGGAAGCGGAGCCACGTAACCAGCCACCTTCTTCCAGTTGGCTCCCGCCAGCGGTTCGCGGGTCTTCAGGCGTTCAAAATATTTCTCCCCGCTCTCGCGGATACGTTCCTGCACGCGGCGTTCCATCAGTATCCGAGCCGAAGGCACATGGATAAGCCCCAGCTTACCCAGCAGCCAGCGCGTGGTAGTGGCGTTGATGCAGAGGGTCAGCGTCACAATACCCGCCGTGAAGAACAGCACCTGGCTGCGAATGTCCTCGGGGATGGCAGGCGTATAGGACACCATCAGCGCCAGCGTCAGGCCCAAGGCACCGCGCAGGCCGCCCCAGGTGAGAATGACCGACTCGCGCTTGCTCAATCCATAGCCCAGCCGCTTCATCAGCGGATAGAGCATCATGATCATAAGGAAGCGGAACACGTTCAGGCCTACATAGATGAGCAGCAGTACGCCGAAGTGCGACCACGTGAAGTCCACCTTGACGGCAATCACCACGCCCACGATGATGAACACCAGCGTATTGGCCATGTAGGTCAGCAAGTCCCAAAAACTCTCCATGAACTCGTTGACCTGCGGCTTGAGACGCGGCTTCCCCACATAGGCAATGGTCAGCCCGAAAGCCACCAGCGCGATGACACCCGACAGACCCAGGTAATATTGCGACAGGATGAACACCAGATAGGCCGAAAAGATGATGACACTGTTCTGGATGAGCGCCTCCGAGTTGATGCGGGTGATGAACCAGATGACCACTCGGGCAGCCATATAGCCCAGCAGCACACCGCCGGCCACCACCTGCACAAATTGCATGACGGGCGACACCTCGCTCTGCCCCGCCGCCGTATAGACACCAAAAAACAGCATGAAGCAGACGATGCCCGTGCCGTCGTTGAGCAACGATTCGGCATCGACCAGCGTGGAAAAGCGCTTGCTTGTCTTCAGCTCATGGAGCAGGGCCACGACGGCCACAGGGTCGGTAGCACTGATCAGGGCGCCGAACATCAGCGCAAAGGGCCACGTCCATTGCCCGTAACCGGGCACTACAAAACTGATGACCATCAGCAGAACAGCCGTCAGGAGCATGCAGATGACCAACCCCGGCACGGCCAGCAGCGTGGCGTTGGCCAAGGTCTTCTTGAAAATATGCAGATTCAGCTCATAGGCCGCATCGAATATCAGCACAGGCAGGAAGATGTAAAGGATGAAGTCGGGATTGATGTTGGCCACCCCCGTCAACGCCTCCCCCACCTCGGGCACGGCACGAAACAGGCCGTATCGGTCGGCCAGCCCCACCAGCAATCCGACGGCAAACAACGCCACCGTATAAGGTACGCGCGAACGGCGCAACAACGACTTCAGCAAAGCGCCGACCACCAGACCTCCGATAGCCAGCAACAAAGGCACGAGCAAAGCAAATTCTTCCATAAAGCCCAAAATTACAATCAAAAGTTAAGCCTTGCAAAGATAACATAAACTACGAGAAACGCCAAGCGGAAAACACAGATTTCCACTCCCCGATTCCGAAGCGCGGCACGTCCCCTCCGCCCCTCTCCATCCAAGCCCCGCTATCACGTTGAAAAAGAAGCGAAAATATCGGGCAAACATTTGCACATCTCGGATAAAAGCCGTACTTTTGTGCCCGATTATTCCGAAACGGGTCCGACAAAGAGCTTTCCAAGTGATTGGAGACCACCCGACGGAGCTAACTTATACATTATATATAAGAAATGTACGCAATTGTAGAAATCAACGGCCAGCAGTTCAAGGCAGAAGCTGGCAAGAAACTGTTTGTACACCACATCCAGAATGCAGAAGCAGGTGCAACAGTAGAATTTGAAAAAGTACTCCTGGTAGACAAAGACGGCAACGTAACCGTAGGCCTGCCCACCGTAGAAGGCGCCAAGGTAGTTTGCGAAGTAGTATCTCCGCTGGTAAAAGGCGAGAAGGTCCTCGTTTTCCACAAGAAGAGAAGAAAAGGCTTCCGCAAGCTGAACGGACATCGTCAGCAGTTTACAGAGTTGAACATCAAAGAAGTAGTAGCTTAATCAATTTAAAACAGTAAGAAGAAATGGCACATAAAAAAGGTGTTGGTAGTTCTAAGAACGGCCGTGAATCAGCAAGTAAGAGATTAGGCGTTAAGATAT
>ENA-OOWN01000278-OOWN01000278.1-human-gut-metagenome-genome-assembly--contig:-NODE-278-length-45553-cov-16.340630_pt1 | contig 45553 bp, 45 predicted proteins | sample MGYA00241406_ERZ501319 | MGnify/ENA primary metagenome ERZ501319 (study PRJEB25962, sample SAMEA2042734) | human gut metagenome | biome: human gut; feature: human-associated habitat; material: faeces... | reverse complement strand
ATGATTTGAACTTAATGATTTAAGCACCACTAAGTTACTAAAAATCAGCGATATGTGCAACTTTTTACTTGTGTTTGTCATTCCAATTTAATTCCGCCAACGGGTATGTAGTTAGCTATATTTCCGATATAGCCATGCTACTTCTCTCAAGATCTTGATAGCAGCTAATCTATGTAAAGAAAGAGCATGACCCCTTCTTTTCCAAGACAGGCATCATGCTCTTTATAAGTTTATTACGCATCAATATTGGCATACGTCGCATTCTGCTCTATGAATTCACGACGTGGCTCTACATCATCACCCATGAGCATAGAGAATATCTCATCTGCCTGAGCAGCGTTCTCAATCGTCACCTGCTTGAGAAGGCGTGTCTTAGGATCCATTGTCGTTTCCCACAACTGCTCGGGATTCATCTCACCCAAACCTTTATAACGCTGTGTGTGGATGCTCTTGCCATCCTCTACTCCATTGCCGTACTTATCGAGGAAAGCCTGACGCTGCTGGTCGGTGTAGCAATATTCACTCACCTTGTTCTTGTAAGAACATTTGTAAAGAGGTGGCGTAGCAATATAGAGATGTCCCTCTTCTATCACCTTCGGCATGAAACGATAGAAAAGCGTCATGATCAGTGTGTCGATGTGAGAGCCATCGACATCGGCATCGGTCATGATAATGATCTTGTCGTAGCGCAGCTTGTCGATATTGGCCTCGCGATCGTCCTCTCCGTCAACACCAAAGCGTACGCCGATCGACTGAATAATATTCATCACAGACTCGGCTTCGAACACACGATGCCATTGCACTTTCTCCACGTTCAAGATCTTTCCACGGAGTGGCAAGATAGCCTGCGTATAACGGTCGCGGCCCTGCTTTGCCGATCCACCGGCCGAGTCACCCTCGACAAGGAAGATCTCACACTCCTTCGGGTCCTTATTAGAGCAGTCAGCCAATTTTCCAGGCAGGCCGCCGCCACTCATCACACTCTTGCGCTGCACGCTCTCACGAGCCTTACGGGCAGCGATACGCGCTGTGGCAGCCAGCACCACTTTCTCGCAGATCTGATGAGCTTCTGTGGGGTGTTCCTCCAGATAATTGGTCAGAGCCTCACCGACAGCCTGCTGAACAGCACCAGTTACCTCGCTGTTACCCAGCTTCGTCTTCGTCTGACCCTCAAACTGAGGCTCAGCCACCTTGATGGAGATGACAGCTGTCAAGCCTTCGCGGAAGTCCTCTCCCGCAATCTCGATCTTTGCCTTCTCGATCTGCTTGGAGATCTGGGCATCATTATCTGCGTAGGCTTTCAGCACACGTGTCAGCGCCATGCGGAAACCTGTCAGATGGGTACCGCCTTCTATCGTATTGATATTATTGACGTATGAATGGATATTCTCCGAATAGTCGGTATTATACATGATTGCCACCTCAATGGGCACGCCCTGCTTCTCTGTCTTCAGATAGATGACATCATCGAACAGATGGGTACGGTGACGATCAATATAACGCACGAATTCTTTCAAACCGTCCTTTGCATGGAAGACTTCCGTACGTGTCTTTCCAGTCTCGGCATCCGGGCGCAAATCGGTGAGCGTGATTTTCACACCGGCATTCAAATAAGCCAACTCACGCATACGACGTGCCACGATATCCCACTGATAAGTCGTAGTCGTAAAGATCGAGCCATCAGGCCAGAACTGCTGACGGGTACCACGTTTCTCGGTCGTGCCAACCACCTTCACAGGATAGAGAGGGCGGCCCTTCTCATACTCCTGTTGATAGATCTTGCCATCACGGAACACCTGCGACATCATGTGTGTAGAGAGCGCATTCACACAGCTCACACCCACACCGTGCAGACCACCGCTGACCTTGTAGGAGCCTTTATCAAACTTACCTCCGGCATGGAGCACCGTCATCACCACTTCAAGGGCCGACTTGTGCAGCTTCGGATGCTCATCTACAGGGATACCGCGACCATCATCCTCCACCGTCACCGAGCCGTCCACATTGAGTGTCACCTCAATGTTGTGGCAATAACCGGCCATGGCTTCATCGATAGAGTTGTCCACCGTCTCATTGATAAGATGGTGCAAGCCTTTCTCGCTAATATCGCCTATATACATAGCCGGGCGCTTGCGCACGGCCTCCAGGCCCTCGAGCACTTGAATATTCGAGGCTGAATATGAACTTTTTGCGTTCTGAGTATCTTCCATTTTCTGTTTTTGTATTACCTTGCAAAAGTACAAAAAATAAGGGAAAACAGCGAAAGAAACCTAGAGTATTTTTAAGCGGTCACACCTCTCTCACATCAGGGTTTCCAAAGACCTCAGGACTTCGTCTTTTTCCAGTGTATAGCGCCGGTACTTATTTAACACAAGACGTATGCCGAAGTACGAAAAGGCATAAAAAAACGGGTCGTACTCCAAGCAGGAATACGACCCAATATCTTTCAAGCTGTGGCTGAAGAGCCCTTATGCCAAAGCGGCAACATGCTTAGCCAGACCAGACTTCAAGTTGGCGGCCTTGTTGGCATGAATAACATTCTTCTTTGCCAACTTGTCAAGCATCGCCTGTACAACAGGATAGAGCTTCAGAGCCTCATCCTTATTGGTCATGCCACGAAGCTTGCGCACTGCGTTACGCATCGTCTTGGCATAGTACTTATTGTGCAAAGTCTTTACCTTTGTCTGACGAATTCTTTTCAGTGATGATTTGTGATTTGCCATCTTATATTTTTCCTTTTATTTTTCTTTGTAGTCCCTAGCAGAATCGAACTGCTCTTTAGAGAATGAAAATCTCTCGTCCTAACCGATAGACGAAGGGACCCCTTATATTTGTGGCTGCAAAATTACTGCTTTTTATGCAACCCACCAAATTTTTCCGCAGATATTTCACGTGAAGTCGTCATTTTTAGTAATTTTGTACTTTGTATGGAGATTAAAACACGGGCTATTGTATTACGTACTACTCGACTGAACGATACGAAACTGATCGTTGACCTGCTTTCCAGAGAAGCGGGGCGCATATCCGTACTCTGCCGCATTTCCGCTACGGGACGTGGGAAAATTAAAAAACAACTTTTCCAGCCACTGACAATTCTGGACGTTGATATCGATCAAAAGCCGAATGCCACACTGCTACGATTTCACGATATCCGACTCGCACATCCTTATATCTCCCTCACCTGTATACCACTGAAGGTGCCGGTGGCCCTGTTCCTTGCCGAGTTCCTCAATTTTGCCACGCGTGACGAGCAATACAATCCCCTGCTCTACGACTATGTGGAACAAAGTCTACTATGGCTCGACACAGCCAGCGACCACTATGCCAACTTCCACCTTGTCTTCATGATGCGCCTCACACGTTTTATCGGTTTCTACCCCAACCTGGAGGGTGCGATGAGCAATGCGTGGTTTGACCTGCGTAGTGGTACCTTTACGCCATCGCAGCCCCTACATCCCGACTGTCTACAGCCTGAAGAAGCCTCGAAAATCAGTCTAATGATGCGGATGAATTACGATAATATGCACGTCTTCCATATCTCCCAAGAAGAACGTAACCGATGCGCCGATCTCATTCTACTCTACTACCGGCTTCATGTACCCAAGTTTCCAGAACTTAGATCGTTAGAAGTCGTAAGAGATCTGTTCAGATGACCAGCACTTATATTCGTCTCCGCCTTCCAACATTTGGAAACAGAGAAATGTCAGAAACCGGACGTGAAGCTACAGCCCTCGTGCATCAGCATGTCTCACATCATAATGACTTTGACAAAATATACTTAAAAACCCACATGTCCGACAACGGACACGTGGGTTTCATCATTGAAAAATATAATAAGCGTATAGAGTTACGCCGATTATGCCAATAACTTACGGACGATGGCAGAGATCACCTTGCCATCAGCCCTTCCGGCCATCTGCTTGGAAGCGATGCCCATCACCTGTCCCATGCCTTTGATGTCTGTAACACCCGTTTGGGCGATGATTTCTTTCACCTGGGCCTCTATCTCAGCCTCTGTGAGGGGTTGGGGGAGATACTCACGGATGACAGCTACCTGTGCCAATTCCTCATCTGCCAGATCCTCACGGCCTGCCTGGCGATAGGTAGCGGCACTCTCCTCACCCTGCTTCACGAGCTTGGCAAGGATCTTCAAAGCCTGCGCATCCTCCAATGTATCATTGGATCCAGGTGCGGTCTTTGCCTCAAGAAATACTTTCTTCATGTTACGCAGTGTCTCCACACGTACCTTGTCATGAGCCTTCATGGCTGTACGGATATCACTGCTTACCTGTGTGAATAAATCCATCGTATCTATGATTTTATAATTTATGTAAAACTGATCAGTCCTGGATTGGCAGAACCTGCCACATCTTCTCCTTTCGTTGTAGCACCGCCATTTGCCTGCTGACGCATCTCGGTAAGCATCTGACGTGTACGACGATAGGTTGGCGAGTTCTCCACAGCAAGGATGACATCCTCATTGTCAAGATCCTCGGGTTTGAAGATAAAGATCTGAGGATGGCGGCGATAGACACGGTGAGTACCGGAATTGCCATAATAATGATCACGACGGTCCTGACGGTCGGCAGCACGGTCTTCTTCCTCTGCGGCTGCCTTGGCATCTTGCTCGCTACGACGTACACGTGCCTCTTCCGGTTCTACATCCTGCACACCAAAGCCGGTTGCGAGGATCGTCACCTTTACTTTCTTCCCTAAGGTAGGATCGGTTGCCAAGCCCCATTTGATGGCATATTCATCACCAAACTTCGCCATGAAGTCGTTCACGTCGTTCATCTCATCCATCATCAGGCCCTGGTTATCCTTATCGCTATTAAAGGTAATGGAAAGCAGGATCTTCTTGGAATGATACACGTCATTGTCATTGAGCAACGGAGAATTGAGCGCATCCTCTATGGCGGCCTTCACCCGGCCGTCACCTTCTCCGTATCCTGTTGACATAATGGCTACGCCGCCATCTTTCAAGACAGTCTTCACATCGTTGAAGTCAAGGTTGATCAATCCGTGAACGGTAATGATTTCAGCGATGCTCTTTGCCGCTACACTCAAGGTGTCATCTGCCTTGGCGAAGGCATTGAGCACTGAAAGATCAGAATAGATCTCACGGAGACGCTCATTATTGATCACCAAAAGAGCATCTACGTGCCGCGACATCTCTTCCACGCCATCAAGGGCCTGGTCTATCTTTTTCACACCCTCAAAGCGGAAAGGAATTGTCACGATACCCACTGTAAGGATTCCCATATCCTTGCTCACCTGGGCAATGACAGGGGCTGCGCCCGTTCCGGTTCCTCCTCCCATTCCGGCAGTGATAAATGCCATTTTCGTACCATCATTGAGCATACGGCGAATATCCTCAATGCTTTCATTCGCCGCCTCACGCGCCTTCGACGGCCTATTGCCGGCACCTAGTCCTTCCTTACCTAATTGAATATGAACAGGCACGGGAGAATCGTTCAGAGCCTGTGCATCAGTGTTGCAAAGCACAAACGACACATCGTGGATACCCTCACGATACATATGGTTGACAGCATTGCCGCCGCCACCACCGACACCAATAACCTTTATTATGCTATGTTCCTTCTCCGGATCGCCAAATTCGAGAATGGAAGGCTTATTGTTCTGTTCGTTATCTGACATAGTTGTATGTTTTTATTTACGTTCCCAATCTTAAACTCTCTTCCCTGTCTCGCATTCCCTTAAGGATTGAACCTTCGTAGCTTAGACTGAAGACCGATACTGAGAGCTGGTTTACTTTTATTTTTCGTCTTCTTCAGGAGAAACCATTGTATTGAAGAAATGTTTGATGCCACGCCATACCTTGCGCGGACCAGAGTTCTCACGACGACGGCGTTCTTCCTCGGCCTCCTGTTCCTGCTGTCGACGGATTTCCTCGGCCTCCTGTTGCTCTTTCTGACGACGAGCCTCTTCCTCCGCAGCTTTCGCAGGATCATCCTTGATTACACCATTCCCCTGACCGGTGACATGCGCCGATGGGGTCGTACCGGTACCGGGCTGTACCTGAGGAGTATTCTGTCCTCCAAAAAGGCTGTTGTTGATCTCTTCACCCACACAGTTCATATTGCCCTTAGCCAATATGCCAAGTACTGTGCACAACGTTCCATCCTTGGCATTCACGCGGGCATTACTGGTACTGATAGTCTGCATGACGGTTTTGGCCACACGCACTTTGTTGACATTGGTGAGCTGCCGGAACGCCTTCTCGATATTTTTCATTTTCGAGCCGCCACCTGTGAGGATAACTCCACCGATGAGTTTGCCGACATATTCTTTCGGGACATTATTCCATACGTTAGTTATGATCTCCTCCAAACGGCTTGACACGATCTCATTAAATGTCATTACCTCTACCTGCCGGTCACCGTCAATGGCGTATTTGGCATCAGATGATACATCATCATCATCCGTGCAGGCACTGGCATATTTGAGTTTCATGGCTTCTGCCTCACTCTCATCCATCTGCAAAGACGCAATATCCTTCGTGATATTGGCACCACCAAGTGGAATGACGGTAAGATTACGAAGCACACTCTTGAAGTAAACGGCCACTGTGGTGGTGTCTGCACCCAGATCGACCAAGGCACAGCCGCTACGTTTCTCTGCCTCGCTGAGTACACTGTCAGCCAAAGCCAGAGGAGAGAGATACATCTCAGCGATGGTAATACCTGCCTGCTCAAAGCATTTCGTCAAGTTGCGATAAAGCAAGCGCCGGCAAAGGATATTGAGATAGTTACCTTCCAGTTTGGCACACTGAATGCCTACAGGATCGAGCTGATACTGCTGGTCGACACGATATTCCTGTGTGACGGCATCAAGGATCTTCAATTCAGGGTAATCCATAGACCGGTTGGCGTCCATCAGCTCATCGACCATCTCCTGTGTGACGACACTATCGGCCGGCAGTGTCTTGGTAAGTGAGTTAAGTACACTGCGGATCGACTGACCGCCTACACCGACATACACCTGCACAATCTTCGATTTCAACGATTGCTCCAACTTATTGATAATATTGGAAAGCGCCTGTCCAGTCTTGTCAATATTGTAAACCACACCTTTGCGGATGCAGGAAGTGGAGTCCTCGCTGACTAAGGACAGCACGTTGATAGAGCCGTCAAGATTCTTGCGGCCTGCAACACCTGTAATCTTGGAGGATCCAAGTTCTATTGCAACGATAATATCTGCCATACGTTTATATTATATTTTTCAATGATACACTTATTTATTCCCCCTCTTCTACAGATAAAGGGAAGGGCTGTCGACCTGATTATCTTACAGGTCAGGATACCCGCCGGCGCCTATTCCGTCAATCCGGCATCAGGCTTCGATTGCTCGGCGAGGCTCGCCTCCGTCGCTGCCCGACTTTTTACGGGATCAGGGACGACTGCCGGGGTCTCTGCAACGGCTGTGGGCAGATGGTTGTGCTTCTTACAGATAATCTGGTTGTCAAATTCCAGATTGATGTAGGAATATTTGTTCCATCCGGCGACACTCAGTCCATACTTATAAAATTTCAACAGTCGCTCAAGTTTATGATTCACATAGTCTGTAACCAACTGACGGCGACGGGCAATATATTTCGACTCCGGCAGCTGTCCTATGTAAACGATATGATTGCCGACACGCGGCACGAGTTCTATGCCACGGTCAGGCAACACGTTGATCTGCTCTATCTGGTTGCGCCAGAATTCATCTGCCATAATGGCTTGTGCCAAATGAGAGATGTAATTACGCGCATACCACTGACTGATGGCACCTGTGGCAATGATCAGATCACTGGTATAATGGCCACTCGGACGCATGATCTTATCATTGTCGTCAATATAATAGTCGTCGCCACCTGCCTTGATACGCAGTATCGGCAGACGCTGAGTGAGCGTGATCTTTATTTGTCCGTCATTGGTCTTATAGCACTCAGCTGTACGGACAAAGGCGCTGCTTCTAAGCTTTTCCTCAATTGCCCTGACATTAATCTCATCCATGGGCTTGTTGTAAGGATAGAGCTTCGCCTCCACAAGCCGCTCTTTGACATCTGAAGCGGTAAGAAACCCATAGGTGGTCTCGTCTGCGATGTCGATCGACACCTTCTCGCAACGGATATCTTTCCTGTCGGGTGTGTGAAAGGCTGCAAAAGCCAATACGATATACACACCCAACACGACATCGAGAACAATTATCAGTGTCCTTTTCCAGTAGAATCTTGCCATCTGCTACTTCATCTTCTCTTCGATGATACGCGTAATCTGCGGGACCATGTTGTCAAGGTCTCCGGCTCCCAGCACTACAAGCACATCGAAGTCGTGCGAACGGACGAACGAGAGGACATCAGCCTTCTTGATCATCTGCTTTTTCACACCGGGCTTCAGATTGTCATAGATGAGCTCTGAAGTCACTCCGGGAATCGGCTCCTCACGGGCCGGATAGATCTCTGTAAGGATCACCTCATCGAGCTGGCTCAACGCATCGGCGAACTCTTTGTAGAAATCGCGGGTGCGAGTGTAGAGATGCGGCTGGAAGATCGCCGTGATCTTTCGGTCATGGTAGAGCTCACGAAGGCTCTTGGCACTCTGATAGATCTCCTTCGGATGATGTGCATAGTCGGAGAGGAATACCATCTTGTCAGTACGGATCTTGAAGTCGAAGCGACGGTCCACGCCACGATAGGTTTCCATGCCATAGCGCAATTCTGAAGCCGAGCAGCCGGCAAGTTGTGCCATGGCCATGGCAGCCACACCGTTCTCGATATTGATAGGGATGGGCTGTCCGAGACGGACATCCTTCACATTCTCTATCGGCGAGACAAAGTCGAAGGTGATCTCACCCCGCTCTATCCGCACATTCTCAGCATGGAAATCGCCCTCGTCTCGACTGTAGGAATATGTCTTCACACCTTCCTGCACGTTAGGTGTCATCTCCAGGCCTGTATGGAGGATGAGCGCGCCGCCTTTCTTGATCAACTCCGTATAATGCCGGAAGCTTTCCAGATAAGCCTCTTTCGTACCGTAAATATCCAGATGGTCCGGGTCGGTGGCCGTGATGACGGTCATCCACGGATGGAGCCAGTGGAAAGAGCGGTCAAACTCGTCGGCTTCAATCACTACATAGTCACTCTGTGTGGAAAGAAGGTAGTTCGTCCCATAGTTCTTTGAGATACCTCCCAGGAAGGCATTACAGTCAATGGAGCTCTGGTGCATGATATGGGCACACATGGCAGATGTCGTCGTCTTACCATGCGTTCCTGCTACACAGAGTCCCTTGTGATGGTCTGTCAACAGGCCAAGTACCTGTGAGCGCTTCTTTATCTCGAACTGATGCTCGCGGAAAAACGTCAGTTCCTTGTGGGTTGCGGGTATGGCAGGTGTGTACACGACAAGACACGACTCCCGCTCACGGCATGCCTGAGGAATCTCATCCACATTCTCCTCATAATGGATCACCATTCCTTCCTTCTCCAATTGATGGGTCAGGTCAGAAGGCGTACGGTCATAACCGGCAACGACCAAGCCACAATGAATGAAATAACGGGCAAGGGCACTCATGCCAATGCCACCTGCACCTACGAAATATACGGCTTTAATATCTTTCAGTTCCATGTTTGTATCTCTACTTGGCGGGCATCACCGGACACTCCGGTCGACACCCGTCTCGTCTCTTTTATTCCTTCCAGGCCAGCTTCACCACCTCACGGGCAATGACGTCAGCCGAATCCTTCAATCCTAATTTCTTAATATTCTCACTCAGTGATGCCAACTTCTGATCATCACCGACAATCGTCAATGCCTGTTTCAGCAACATATCAGCAGCGTCGGCATCCTTCACATAGACGGCAGCGTCATGATTGACGAGAGCCATGGCATTCTTTGTCTGGTGATCCTCAGCTACATTGGGCGACGGCACGAGAATTACAGGTTTACCAATGAGACAGAACTCGGATATACTGCTGGCTCCCGCACGGGAGATGACCAGATCGGCGGCCCGATAGGCAGCGCCCATATCGCTAATGAAGTCAAGCACCTTCAAGTTAGGCAGCTCTCCGAAAGCTTTCACGGCTGCGTTCATCTCTTCGTTGTAATACTTACCCGTCTGCCAGATAAATTGCACGTCCTTCTGTTCGCGGATAATATCCAGATGCTGCTTCATGCTCTCGTTGATGGTGCGGGCACCAAGACTACCACCCACCAGAAGAATAGTCTTCTTTGCAGGATCGAGTCCGAACTGCTGGCGTGCCTCCTCTTTTGTACAAGTGGCGTTAAGCACATTCTGACGCACGGGATTGCCTGTCATCACGATCTTATCGGCAGGGAAAAAACGATCCATACCTTCATAGGCTACACAGATCTTCGCCGCCTTTTTCGCCAGCAGCTTATTGGTCACGCCGGCATAAGAGTTCTGCTCCTGAATGAGGCAGGGGATGCCTGCGTCTGCACAGACATTAAGCGTTGGACCACTGGCATAGCCGCCCACGCCCACAGCCACCATCGGCTTGAATTCCCTGACGATCTTACGTGCCATGCGCTGGCTCTTCCAGATCTTGAACAGCACGCTGACATTCTTCAGCAGATGCTTACGGTCGAAACCGCAAATCGGCAGACCCTTGATCTCATATCCGGCAGCAGGCACACGCTGCATCTCCATACGGCCAAGCGCACCCACAAAAAGTATCTTGGCCTCGGGGTGCTGCGCCTTTATGGCATTGGCAATAGAGACGGCAGGAAAGATATGTCCACCGGTACCGCCACCGCTGATGATGACTCTTAATTCTTTTTCCATTGTGCGATTGTACATTAGATTCGCAAATATAGTTATTTTTCCTCACTTCAGGACTGATATATGTCAATTATTTCGTCCTTTAGTCATTTTATTTATTCTTCTTGCTTCTCTACACCGGTTGCCGGCTCCGCTTCCAGCCGGTTTTTCTTGGCCGACCGGCTGACGCTGAGGATCACTCCGATATAGATGCAATTGATGATCGTCGATGTTCCACCCTTGCTGATCAACGGCAACGGCTGACCCGTGACAGGTACAAACCCGACTGCCACGCACATATTGAACAACGCCTGGATGACCAGCAACAACGCCAGTCCCATGGCCAGAAAGGCCGGGAAATTATTTTCACATCGGCTGGCTATGCGTCCTGTGCGGAACAGCAGGATGATATAAAGCATGGCAACGACAAAGGCTCCCACCACACCAGTCTCCTCGATGATGATGGCATAGATAAAATCGGAAAAAGCCTGTGAAAGGAAATCCCGCTCCACAGAGTTTCCCGGTCCCTTGCCTATGAAGTTGGAGGTGGCAATGGCTATATAGGCATGGGAACGCTGACCGTCCTTATCGAGGTCGACATCCTGAGGCGGCACCTCCGGTTGGCTGAACTTATCAATACGACTCTTCCACGTATCCATACGATGGAAGAATCCCGACGACCCGTCCTCACTCACCGAGTCGGTCTGTTCTGTAAGATGATTCTTCGCTATCTCTTCGTTCTTGTCCTTTCCAAAGACCATGACGGTTGTAAAGACAAGGCCCAACGCGAGTACCACCGTTCCCATCAGTAAGCCTAACTGCCGTCCGGGGACACGACCGATCACCATCATAAGGTACAAGACGACGCACAGCAGAGCTGCCGTCGACAGATTCTCCACGCATATAAAGAGAACCGGTACGGCAGCAACCAGCAGGATGTACTTCATCGCCCGTCGGTCTGCGCCGTTCTCCGTCTGCATGGCACTTAGGATCTGTGCCGCCGAGAGGATCAGCGCTCCCTTTGCCAGCTCGGACGGCTGGAACTGCAACCCGAACAGGTACATCCATCGTGAAGCGCCATTCGTCGATTGCCCTATGAAAAAGACTATCAACAACGTCACATAGGACAAGACCAGCATGAAAGGTGTCGCTATCTTGAAGTACTTGCATTGGACGTTCAGCACCACGATCATCGCAAAGATACCGACTATCAACAAGCCGATATGCTTCACCATGGGCGCAATGAAGTTGCCTCCCTTGTAGGTCAGCTCCGAGAAGGCAGAATATACCTCCACCACGCTGACGACACAAAGGAAGAAGAAGACCATCCAGATGACCTTGTCGCCTTTGAAAATATTCTGCAGTTTCTGATTCATGATTATAATGCACGTACAAGAGCCTTGAACTGATCGCCGCGATCCTCCATATTCTTGAAGAGATCGAAGGAAGCACAGCAAGGTGAGAGGAGCACGGTCTGACCGGGCTGAGCCATCTCATAACAAGCCTTCACGCAATCAGCCATCGAGTGTGTATCGCGCACCGGCAGGCCGAACTGATCGAAATTATCGTGCAGTTTCTGATTGTCCTTTCCGAGGTAGACAAGGCCGACACACTTCTCCTTGACAAGATCGTAGATGGCACTGTAGTCATTGCCCTTGTCCTTTCCGCCAAGGATGAGGATCGTAGGTGTTCTCATACTCTCAAGGGCATACCAGCAAGCATCGACATTCGTTGCCTTCGAGTCATTGACATACTGTACGCCACGTACCTTGCACACCTTCTCCAGGCGATGCTCCACACCGGGAAAGTCACTCAGGCTCTTACGGATTACATCCTTCTGGACACCCGAGATATTGGAAGCCAGACCGGCTGCCAGAGAATTATAGATGTTATGCTTTCCGGTAAGAGAGAGCTCTTCCTGCTCCATATTGAATGGTGTGGGATACTCCAGCTTATACTCTCCTTCCTCAATATATCCGATCGATCCTTTTTCCTTCAGTTCGGAGAAGGGACACTGCACGGCCTTGATGTCGTATTTGCTGAGCTGGGCCTTGATCACAGGATCATCATTCCAATAGATGAAGCTGTCATCCGCTGTCTGGTTCTGGATGATACGCATCTTGGCGTCCACATAATTCTGGAACTTGAAGTCATAACGGTCGAGATGATCAGGGGTGATATTCAGCAAGATGGCGATATTGGCACGGAAGTCATACATGTTGTCCAGCTGGAAGCTCGACAACTCTATGATATAATATTCGTGCGGATCCTCAGCCACCTGCAAGGCCAACGACCGGCCGATGTTACCGGCCAGGCCGGCATCGTATCCGGCAGCCTTGAAAATGTGGTAGATGAGCGAGGTCGTCGTCGTCTTGCCATTACTGCCTGTGATACAGATCATCTTCGAGTGGGTGTAACGTCCGGCAAACTCTATCTCCGAGATGATATGCGTACCCTGCTCTATGAGTTTACGCACCATCGGAGCCTCCTTGGGAATGCCCGGGCTCTTGATCACCTCATCAGCATTCAGGATTTTCTCCTCCGTGTGGTGACCTTCCTCCCACTCTATTCCATGGTCGTCAAGCAGCTTCTTATATTTGTCCTTGATGGCCGACATGTCACTGACAAAGACGTCAAAGCCCTCTTTCTTTGCCAGCACGGCGGCTCCCGCGCCACTCTCGCCGGCTCCCAATACTACTATTCTTTTCATTTTCTTCTGTTTTCTTAATTATCGCATCTTCAGCGTAACAATGGTCAGAGCGGCAAGGATAATGGTAGTAATCCAAAAACGCACTGTTATCTTTGACTCAGAAAACTGACGCTTCGGCCAGTTCCTGAAAATATAATGGCTCGTAGGGTCAAGCTGATCATCGAGACGTCGGAAATTATCGTGGATAGGAGTGGCACGGAACACACGGACGCGTCTGCCTTTCTTCTTATTATATTTGAACACGACCGTCTGGATGATCACACTCAGACTTTCCACAAAGAATATGCCACAAAGGATGGGCAGCAGCAGTTCCTTATGAATAATTACCGCACAGACGCCTATGATACCACCGATCATCAGAGAGCCGGTATCGCCCATGAACACCTGTGCAGGATAGGCATTATACCATAGGAAGCCCACCATTGCGCCAATGAAGGCACAGAGGAACACCACAAGTTCTTGAGAACCGGGAATATACATAATGTCCAGATAGGCTGCGAACTCTATATGACTGCCCATATATGCCAGGATGCCTAAGGCCACGCCTATTATGGCCGCGTTCCCCGCACACATGCCATCCATGCCATCGTTGAGGTTGGCTCCATTGCTCACAGCCGTCACCACGAGGATGGTCATAATGACAAAAAGTACCCAGCCGCCGGCCACCTTGTACTTGCCCAGGAAGCCCATCACCTTCGAATAGTCCAGATTGTGGTTCTTCACGAAAGGTATGGTCGTATTAAGCGACTTCACCGGCTCCGACTTATGGATCACCTGTTCCTGTCCCTGCTTCACCATCGTCACATTCTCGCGTACGACAGCATCGGGCGAAGCCCAAAGCACGATGCCGACGATCAATCCTATCGACACCTGACCGACGATCTTATACATTCCACGCAGGCCCTCCTTATTTTTCCGGAACGTCTTGATATAGTCGTCCATGAAACCAAGGAAGCCCAGCCATATAGTCGTACCGATCATCAGCAACAGATAGATATTGCGGATACGGCCAAGAAGCAATACAGGCACGAGGATCGCCATCATGATGATGATGCCACCCATCGTGGGAACGCCCTTCTTCTGCACTCCAAACGGGTCAATCTTCACGTCACGCTCCGTCTCGGAGATGTTGCGGCGGTGCATATAGCGGATGAAATGCTGACCAAACCAGGCGGAGATGATCAGTGAGAGCACAAGTGTGAGCAATGCACGGAAGGAGATATAACTCCACATGTGCGAGCCGGGGATATTAAACTGGCTGAGAAATCTGAAGAGATAATATAACATGATCTTCTATTTACAGATTCGAGACGACACGTTGCCGGACGACTTCCCAATAATCAGTGTCCTGCTCGTCTCTCTTCATCAGTTGTCTGTTTTATGCGTTTTCTGTTGCGAAGATATCGCGCAGCACCTCATGATCATCAAAGTGGTGCTTTACGCCTTTCACGTCCTGATAATTCTCATGCCCCTTTCCGGCCACAAGAACGACGTCACCTTTCTGCGCCATCATACATGCCGTACGGATAGCCTCCTTGCGGTCGACGATGGAGATGACCTTCTTCATCTGCTGAGGTGTAAGGCCGGCAAGCATGTCATCAATGATAGCCTGCGGCTCCTCAAACCGGGGATTGTCACTGGTGATGATCACCTTGTCCGACTGGCGTACGGCCTCCTGTGCCATCAACGGACGCTTTCCCTTGTCGCGGTTACCTCCCGCGCCGCACACCGTGATCACCTGGCCACGGCCGTTCAGCACCTCATGGATGGCGTTAAGCACATTCTCCAAGGCATCGGGTGTATGGGCATAGTCCACGATAGCCGTATAGCCGCGTGAGCTCTGCAAAGGATCCATACGACCGTTGACACTGTGCAGCGTGCTCATCACCACCAGGATATCCTCCGGCTCCTTGCCCAGCATACGGGCCGCACCATACACGGCCAGCAGATTGGACACGTTGAACTTACCAATGAACTGCACACCCACCTCGTGGCCATCAATATCCAGATACATGCCACCGAAATGACACTCAATGATACGGCCGCGGAAGTCGGCCATCTTCGTCTCCGAATAGGTCTTTACGGTCGCCTTCGTATTCTGCACCATGATCATGCCGTTCTTGTCATCAGCATTGGTGATGGCAAAGGCCGTCTTGGGCAGGTCGTCAAAGAAGGCCTTCTTTGCGTTGCGGTAATTCTCGAAGGTCTTGTGATAGTCGAGATGATCGCGGGTGAGGTTAGTGAAGATGCCACCGACAAACATCAATCCGCCGATGCGCTTCTGTGCGATGGCATGGCTGGAACATTCCATGAAGGCATATTCACATCCTGCCTCAACCATGCGTCCCAGCAGCATGTTAAGCTCAATAGGATCGGGCGTGGTATGATCGGCGGGTATGGCCTCGTCTTCAATATAGTTGCAGACCGTAGAGAGCAGGCCGCACTTATGGCCCATCTTACGGAACATATTATATAATAAGGTAGCGATCGTCGTCTTGCCATTGGTGCCGGTAACACCGACAAGTTTCAACTTTCTGGAAGGATCGCCATAGAAGAGCGTTGCGACAGGACCGACAGCTTCTTCCGTCGATTCCACCTGCACATAGGTGACACCGGCCTTCTGCTCTGCCGGCACATCCTCACAGAGTACGGCGACAGCGCCCTGAGCCTCAGCCTTGGCTATGAACTGATGGCCGTCCACCTGCGTGCCACGCATGGCCACGAAGAGATGACCGTTCTCGATACGGCGTGAGTCAATGTTCACACCCTTGATGTCTACATCGTCTGAGCCGATGATCTGCAACGGCTTGACATACTTGAGTAAATCACGTAGTTTCATCTTGACTATCTTATTTTTTATTTTTATTCTAGTTGAAGGACACACACTTCACCCTTCTTCACACGACGGCCGGGTTCAAGGCTCTGTTTCACCACCTTTCCCTTACCGATAATATTGCACTTCACGCCACGCGACTCTAGGAGATACACCGCATCGCGTGCTCCCATGCCATGCACGTCGGGGATGTAATGCTTCGAGAGCTCGTTGCGACGGTTGAGCTGTACATAATTGTGCTGACGCACCGAGCTGCCCCACACCATCGACTGACGGGCTGGATTGGCCGTGAAATCAGTACGTGTCTTGATACCCAATACTCCAAGCACATAGTCCGCAGCAAGGATATTGCCACTTTTCACGTCTGGAACCAGAATCGACGTAGAGTCGTAGGCGGCCTTCACATCGAGCTTGATGTCCTTGGCCATGATACCTTCGGCGATGTGATGGAACACCAGACCGCTCATGCCGCCTCCAGAGGCAGGCAGGCCGCTCTTCTGAATGCAGACGATGCAACTATAGCGGGGCGCATTGGAGGGGAAATAGCCGGCAAAGGACAACAGATAGTGCACACCGGCGCCCTTATATCCTGCAGAGCCCATGGCTATCTGGGCCGTTCCCGTCTTGCCCGACACCTCAAAGGAGGTAGAGCCGGCCTTACGGCCCAATCCCTGACTCACCACATGGCGCAGGATGGTCTGCATGATCTTGATCGTCTTCGGCGATGCGATCTGCTCATGTCCTTTCACCACCTGTGGCGGGAACTCCTGCACCACCTCACCGTTCTTCAGCACAGCCTTCACGAAACGAGGCTGCATCATCTTGCCGTTGTTGGCAATGGCGTTATAGAATGTAAGCGTTGAGATGGGAGGGATCTGTGTCTCATAACCGATGCTCATCCAAGGCAATGATGTCTTGGGCCAGTTCACATACTGGCCACGTGAGTTTTTCTTCGGCATGCGCACACGGGCTGATGTGGCACCGACGATAGGAATATGAAGATCGGCCGTCAGTCCCGTACGGTAGATGCCGCGTACAAACTTCTCAGGATTATTGTGATAGTATTCATCGATGATACGGCTCACTCCCACATTGGAGCTCACCTCCAGCGTATGGGGCAAGGTCATCACGCCATAGCCGCCGCTGCGCCAGTTGTGGTCACGCATCTCACGACCATACATCGGCCACACTCCGCCACCCGTGTCCACGATTTTTGTCGTGTCGCAGTATCCGTCTTCCAACACCGTCATTATCGACGCCGTCTTGAACACAGAGCCCGGCTCCAGCAGGTCACTCACGGCATGGTTCTTAATCTCACGGTATTCGCCATCCACACACTTCTCCATGTTCACGATGGCCTTAATGTCACCCGTAGCCACTTTCATGACAATGGCCACGCCGACATTGCCATTGATCTTTTTCAGCTCATCAAGTACGGAGCGCTCTGCCAGATCCTGGATGTCCACATCAATTGTAGTAAGGATATCGCCGCCGTTGATAGGCGGAGTGTCCATGATATCGAGGAACTTGTTAAGCACCTTACGGCGATGCACGATACCGTCACTACCCCGCAGGATGGAATCGTAGCTCAGCTCCAGTCCGCAACGCGGTGTGCGGCCATTGTCCTTCATGGCATACATGTCACCCACCGTACGCAGGGCCAACGATCCGTTGGGGCGTACGCGAGCGTTAAGCTCCTCGTTATGGAATCCGCTCTTCAATGCAGAGAGACGGAATACAGGAAGCTCTTTCACTTCCATATACGTATTGTAGTCCACACGATAGGGCCATATAGGCCAGTGACGTTTCAACTTCTCACGTCCCTTCTCAATGTCGCGCTTGAATTCCGCCGCACTCTTCTCCGGGAAAATACGATGAAGGCCCTCATAGATGCTGTCACTCTTCACATTCCACAAAGAGTCATTACCTGCTTCCTTGAGCTGCTTGAAGTCCATGAACATCTTGAATTCTGGCAGCGAGGAAGCCAGCAGTTCACCATCACAACTGAGGATATTGCCACGTGCCGGATCCACGCGCACGCTGTCGCGCTTCACACGGTCAGCGACAGCCGTCCAATAGCTGCGCTTCACCGTCATGAGATAACCTGCACGGGCCACCACCGCAAATGCTATCACTGCCAGGACGACTGCAATGGCACTGTAACGGGGCATTATCTTATCGTATTTAAACTTACTCATTCTTTCTTATGTTAAGGACCCCTTATGGACTGTTATCGAGCATCCTCCTCGGGAACCTGTATAATATAAGGTGGCTGACTGGCGATCTTCAATACGGAGTCCTTGTTGTTTTGCAGCATATTAAGCACATTGCTCTCACGGCTTCTTTCCGTGATCTGACTCTTACTCGAGAGCGCCTTATATTTTGCATCCTGCAACTGTCTCTGCAGATGATCAATCTTAATGATATTCTGCTGACAGGCATAACGGTTGCTGATATACAGAATGGCAAAGAGGGTAATCAACAAGATCAACCATACCTGACGTCGGATAGCTGCCGTATTGAGAATGTCTCCACCCAGGATTTTCCGCAAGGTCTGGCTGCTCGAAAACGGCAGCTCACCTTCATGCACCTGTTCACGGATCACATCCTGTAAAGAGGGCCTGCCCGTCGCATCATCTTGCGAAGGCTGTGCCGTCGTCTGGTCGTCCTGCGGCTTCTGTGTCTTCTCTGTACCCGAGACATCGGCAGGATCTCCGGCTTCCTTCGCAGTATGGGCGTCCGTATTTATCTTGTCCTTATCGTCTGACATTATTCCTTTTCTTTCTTAATATGTTCTGTTCATTCTTTTAGAGAGCTGCCGGTTCTCACACCTTCTCTGCGACACGCAACTTCGCACTGCGACTTCTCGGATTACGCTCCTGTTCCTCAGCGCTTGGTACGATCACCTTATTATTTACAGGGCGAAGCGGCGAGGAGTTACGACCGAAGAAGTCGGTTGTCTTCTTTCCTTCGGCATTACCGGCCCGCACCATATTCTTCACCATGCGATCCTCAAGCGAGTGGTAGGTGATCACACTCAGACGGCCACCCGAGCGAAGCAGTTCTGCCGCAGCGGCAAGCATTTCCTTCAACGCTTCCATCTCTTGGTTCACCTCTATGCGAAGGGCCTGGAACACGCGGGCCATGTCTTTTTTCTCACGGCCTCGCTGCAAGGTAGGTCCGACGACCTCCTTCAAGTCCTCCGTCGTAGCGATCGGCTTCAGCTGACGGGCCTTCACCACCGCAGCAGCCATGCGACGCGACTGTCGGAATTCGCCATAGAGATAGAAGATATCAGCCAACTGCTCTTCCGTATATTCATTGACGACATCTGCCGCCGTACGATGTCCTTCCTTATTCATACGCATGTCGAGCGGAGCATCCTCAAAACGGAACGAGAAGCCTCGGCTCTCATCATCAAAGTGATGGGACGACACGCCCAAATCAGCCAACAGGCCGTCGATGGCCTCAACGCCATAAAAACGCATCCAATTGCGCAGATAACGGAAATTGGAGCGCACGAACGTAAAACGGGGATCGTCGATGGCATTACGCGCGGCATCGGCATCCTGGTCAAAACTGTAAAGATGACCGCCTTCCCCCAAACGGGAAAGCAACTCACGAGAATGGCCACCTCCTCCGAAGGTGACGTCTACATAAATACCGTCGGGCTTGACGGCAAGCTCGTCTATGCTCTCATGGAGCAGCACTGGCACGTGATAAGTCTCTGCTGTCTTTATCATTGGCTCTCAAAGGGATAGCATCCCGTCATTCACATACATCTCTAACAACCTGTTTTCGGTGCCAAAGTTACACAAAATTCGTCACATAGCCCCACCTTTCCTTCATTTTTTATTTGCTCCCTGCTCTTAAAATTTTCTGCCATCCGCATAGGCTCCGCCACCGGCAATGTGAAGATATGCCTCTTCTCCACGGCCGCATTCCTTTTACCTGACCTCTCGAGGCCAGCCGACAGCCTCCTGCCAGCATAGGGAAGGAGCCAGCATGGATTGCAAAAAGGACAGCATCGGCTCCTATCGGTCACAGTCGCCATAGGACAGCCCGCACCTGTTGGGCAACCGGCAAAAACATTGACACCCTGCGCCCCGACGTGAGCTACCCGGATGCCCGGATAATTAATTTCAGGACATTGAATTCCAGATATTTACAATACGCATAGAGTACATTTCGCCCGGTTTGCCTTCCGTGGACAGATGGCAGGATACGGGACCATCCGACAGCTATCCGCTAAAATAGATGTTAACATGCCAAAGCCATCAATTTATAGCAGACCACATTAATATAAAAGGAAACAAGTTTCCTTTTTGTATGCCGTAAAAACGGGAAAATAAATATTTCCTTTCAAAAAGTGAATGTTTTAGAAAAAGATGTATTATTTTTGCACATTGATAGATTATCTGGTGGGGAACGTCCTACCCGTATGAGTAAAAGACATGAGTGATTATCAGGAGAAAACCATAGATCTAGACAGGATCCTTCACGACAAGATGGGCAGCAAGGCCCGCTATGTGCCCCGTATGGCTATAACGTGGCTAAAACACATTGCCCACGAGGACGAAGTGAACGACTTCTTATGGAAGCACCGTGACATCCAGGGCACCCCTTGGCTTGAAGCCTGCGTGAAATATCTGGACATGAAACTTGAGCTCGTCGGTACGGAAAATCTTCCCGACCCCAACGACGGCAAGCTCTACACCTTTGTAAGCTGCCACCCCCTCGGCGGCATCGACGGCGTGGCTCTCGGCTCTATCATCGGGCGTCACTACGACGGCCGTTTCCGTTATCTGGTCAACGACCTTCTTATGAATCTACCGGGACTGGCACCTCTTTGCATCGGCATCAACAAGACCGGCAAGCAGGCGCGCGACTTCCCCCGTATGGTGGAAGCCGGATTCCAAAGCGATAATCATATTCTCATGTTCCCTGCCGGACTCTGCTCACGCAAGATCAACGGTGAGATACACGACATCCCTTGGACAAAGACGTTTATCTCAAAAAGCGTAGAATACCATCGTGATGTAGTGCCCATCCACTTCGGCGGACGCAATTCCGAACGCTTTTACCGCATCGCCAATCTATGCAAAACCCTACATCTGAAATTCAATGTGGCTATGCTCTTCCTCGTCGACGAGATGTATCGCCAACGCCACAAAAGTTTCCGCGTAGCCTTCGGAAAGCCCATCCCCTGGCAGACCTTCGACAAGTCAAAGACTCCGAAGGAATGGGCCAGAATAGTTGAAGACGAGGTTTACAAATTATAAAACAAACCAATAAATGATGGAACAGGAAATCATCCAACCTATCGACAAGGCTCTGCTCAAGAGCGAGCTTACCCCTGAGCGGCAGCTTCGCATGACGAACAAGAGCCACAATGAAATCTATGTCATCACCGCACAGAACGCGCCCAACGTGATGAAGGAAATCGGGCGCCTGCGCGAGATCGCTTTCCGCACTGCCGGAGGTGGCACAGGCAAGTCGATGGACATCGATGAATTTGACACCATGGAGAACGGATGCCGACAGCTCATCGTCTGGAATCCGGAAGCGGAGGAGATCATCGGCGGCTACCGCTATCTCTTCGGCGGAGACTGGAAGATCGACGAGAACGGGCAACCCATTCTGGCAACCAGCCACATGTTCCATTTCTCCGAAAAGTTCATGAAGGAATACGCGCCCTACACCGTTGAACTGGGACGCAGTTTCGTATCGCTCGATTATCAGAACGTCCGCAAGAACACGAAGTCGATCTTCGCACTCGACAACCTGTGGGATGGCCTCGGAGCCCTTACCGTCATCAATCCTCACTGTAAGTATTTCTTTGGAAAGATGACGATGTATCCCTCCTACATCCGCCGTGGCCGCGACATGATCCTCTATTTCCTGAAGAAGCATTTCGACGATAAGGATAAACTCATCATCCCCATCAAGCCGCTGAAGATCGATACGCCCGAGGAAGAGCTTGCCCAGATCTTCACCGGCGAAGACTTCAAGAGCGACTACCGTATCCTCAACCACGAGATCCGACAGCTGGGTTACGACATTCCACCCCTTGTGAACGCATATATGAATCTCAGCCCGACGATGAAGCTCTTCGGCACAGCCATCAACTACGGATTCGGCGATGTGGAAGAGACGGGCATCCTTATCAATGTCGATGAGATCTTTGAGGAGAAACGCATTCGGCATATCAACTCTTTCATCAAAGAGCATCCAGAAGCACTGAACATCACCAGTGGTGCCAACAATCTCATTTTTAAAGAAAAGAAATGAGCGTCAGCATAGAGCCTACATGGAAAGAGCAGCTGCACGATGAGTTTGACAAGCCTTATTTTGTCCGACTCACACAAGCCGTACACAAAGAGTATGCGCAAGGGCCGTGCTATCCTCCCGGACGCCTGATCTTCAACGCTTTCAATCTATGCCCGTTTGACCGGGTGAAAGTGGTCATCATCGGTCAGGATCCCTATCATGAGCCGGGACAGGCCATGGGGCTCTCTTTCTCCGTACCGCAAGGCATCGTCATGCCCCCGTCACTGGTCAACATCTTCAAGGAGATCCAGCAAGACCTTGGCACGCCAATGCCTGTAAACGGCGATCTCACACGCTGGGCCGAGCAAGGGGTGCTGCTGCTGAACGCTACCCTCACCGTGCGTGCCCATCAGGCCAACAGCCACCAGCCCCTCGGCTGGAGCCAGTTCACGGATGCCGCCATCATGGCCCTCAACGCACACAGGAGTGGCATCGTCTATATGCTGTGGGGAGGCTATGCCCGCAGCAAGCGCAGTCTGATCGATGCCTCACGCAATCTGATCCTCGAGTCGGTCCATCCCTCACCATTATCGGCCAACAGAGGCGGCTGGTTCGGCATGCACCAGTTCTCGCGCTGCAATGCCTACCTGCAGCAGCAGGGCGAGCAGCCCATAGAGTGGTAACTGCCGTCCCCGCGTAAGCACAAACATGCCGAAAGGCAGGACTGACTGCGACCGACAAGGACGGTCACAACATTATCACGACAATGAAAAGAGACGAGCTTCATATTCTTCAAATCGGCAATGTACTGGTATCCCCCGACATCATCACCGAATATTTCTGTTGTGACCTCGATGCCTGCCATGGCGCATGCTGCATCGAAGGAGATGCCGGCGCGCCCGTCACCCTCGATGAGATCGGTGAGCTGGAGCAATGTCTCGACACCGTATGGCCCGACCTGTCCGCCCAGGCACAAAGCGTCATCGACCATCAGGGAGTGGCCTACACCGACCGCGACGGCGAGCTGGTGACAAGCATTGTCAACGGCAAGGACTGTGTGTTCACCTGCTACGACGACCATGGCTGCTGCCTCTGCGCACTCGACAGGGCCTGCCGCCAGGGACGCACCACATGGCCGAAGCCCGTCTCATGTGCGCTCTACCCTATCCGGGAAAAGCGTTTCACCGCCGACCTCACCGGCATCAACTACAACCGTTGGGACATCTGCCGACCGGCCGTCGACAAAGGTCGTGAGTTGGGCTTGCGCGTCTATCAGTTCCTCAAGGAGCCTCTCATCCGGCGCTTCGGTGCCCCTTGGTACGAAGAGCTTTGTGAGGTTGCCGACCAGATTCTCCTGGAGCTGGAAGACTAATCCACATGCCTTCTCTCTCGGGAAGCCGGCACAGCCCCGTCTTTCTGGGATGAAGCGCGTTTTTTATGATCATCCACATACCCGAATCCTCAAAGGCTGTTCTCATTTATCGCTTTCTTTCCCGTTCTTCATCTGTCCGCCCGACGGTCTCCCTCAACTGCCATAGACCCGTTGTTTTCCAAAAAGTTAGCCTAAATCCGACATACACGAAAGCAAAGGTCACAATAAATCTAAATTTCTTTCTTGTCTCACACTTTTTCCGTAATTTTGTAGCTAAATATTCTCTTATGGTAAAGATCAAAGTAGTCAATACGGGGCATCAGCCCCTGCCGGCCTATGCCACGGCCGATAGCGCAGGCCTTGACCTGCGCGCCAACATAGATGAGGACATCGTATTACATCCGATGGAAAGGAAGCTCGTCCCCACAGGATTGCATATCGCCTTGCCCAAAGGCTATGAGGCTCAGATCAGGCCCCGCAGCGGCCTGGCACTGAAGCACGGCATCACCGTACTCAACTCTCCCGGAACCGTCGACGCCGACTACCGGGGCGAGATCATGACCTGCCTGATCAATCTGTCCAATGAGGACTTTATCATCAAAGACGGCGAGCGCATCGCGCAAATGATCATCGCCCAATATTCGAAAGTCGACTTCGAAAGTGTCGACGTGCTCGACGAGACGGAACGTGGAGAAGGCGGCTACGGACATACCGGAGTGAAATAGCATTCTCCGGTCCCTACTCCGTGGAGCGCCGGACAAGAAAGCTGACCGATGCCCGGGTCACTTGTCATAAAGGCATAGGGGCATATCATACGAATCATGAAGAAAAATTCCTATAAGATCCTGCTTTTTGGCGCACTGCTGCTCTCTGTCTGCATCAGTGTGACGCCCGGCTATGCCGACAAGAAAAGGCAAAAGACGAAATCCGCTGCCACGACCGTGACAGCCCCGCAGCAGGATCCACTCTCCAAGAACGACCGTGCACGCTTCCAGTACTTTTTCCTGGAAGCGGTGCGTCAGCAGCAGGCAGGACGCTACGCAGCCGCCTACGACCTGCTGGAGCATTGCCGGCGGATCGACCCGCAATCTGCCGTCGTCTATTACATGCAGGCTCAATATCTCTCACAGTTGGGCAAAGACTCCCTTGCCCTGAGAAACTATGAGATCGCCGCACGCCTCAATCCCAAGAACGACAGTTACCAGGAACGGCTCGCACTCTACTACATCGGTGCAAGAAACTTCGATGCCGCCACAAAGGTGTATGAGCAGCTGGCCGACAATAACCGTGACCGCGACGACATCCTCAACATCCTCGTCAAGCTCTATCAGCAAAACCGCGAATACGAAAAGATGCTCGATGCCATCAACCGCATCGAGCAGATCAACGGAGAGAGTGAGGACATCATGCTCAGCAAGGTGCAGGTCTACGAGATGATGGGCGACAAGAAAAACGCCTATAAGGCCCTGAAGCAAATGGCCGACTCACATCCCGACGACAATATGTACAGCATCCTGCTCGGCAATTGGGAGATGCAGAACGGCAGGCAGAAAGACGCATACAAGATCTTCTCCCGCGTAGTGAGCGAGGAGCCCGACAATACGTATGCCCTCAGCTCGCTATACGACTACTACCGTTCCGTCGGCAACAACGCCGAAGCCAAGGCCATGAGCGACCGCATCCTGCTGGGCAAGAACACCCCGTCGGACAGCCGCGTGCAGTTCCTCAAGATGGCCATCAACGAGAATGAAGGCGATGGGGTGGACAGCATGCAGACCGTGGCTCTCATCGACAGCGTGCAGCAGGTGGCACCCAAGGACTCAAGCATCGCTGAACTCAAGGTACTCTATCTTTTTCAGAAGAAGATGCCGCAGGAGATGCAGGACAGTGCCCTCGTGCAACTGCTCAATATTACGCCTGACAATGCCGGCGCCCGTTTCCAACTGATTCAGAATCTGTGGACACGTCAGGACTGGAAGACGATCGCCACGCTCGGTACGAACGGCATGCTCTACAATCCCGACCAGCTGGTCTTCTACTACTTCACGGGACTGGCACGCTTCTATCTCGAAGACGACCTCGGGGCACTGAACGCTTTCCAGCATGGCACCGCACAGATCCATAAAGACAGCAATCCTGACATCGTTTCCGATTTCTACGGCATCATGGGCGACATCTATTCCCAGCGCAAGGAGATGGAGAAGGCCTTTGCCGCCTACGACAGCTGTCTCGCATGGAAGCCCGACAATGCGCTCGTGCTCAACAACTACGCCTACTATCTCAGCACCACACCGGGCGCCGATCTCAAGCACGCCGAGGAGATGAGCGCCAAGTCGGTTAAGATGGAGCCGAAGAACGGCACCTTCCTCGACACCTATGCCTGGATACTCTACGGACAGGGGCGCTACGCTGAGGCGAAGATCTACATCGAGCAGGCACTGGCCAACGACACCGACTCCGTCACCTCCGCCGTCGTGCTCGAACATGCCGGAGATATATGGGCCAAGAACGGAGACACGCAGAAAGCACGTCAATACTGGCAAAAGGCACTCGACAATGGCGGGGACAAGGATGTGCTGACGGCAAAGCTCAATGGTCAGGCTGCCAACAAGCCGGATACCAAGGCGACCACAAGAAAACAGAAGACGGCATCCAAAAACAGAAACAAGAAATAAAACATAAGAAAGATGAAGAAAACGCTCCTTTTTATCGGTCTCTGCGCACTCCTCGTGCTCACCGGCTGTGCCTCTAAGAAGAACCTGGAGAGTACGCCGAAGACTCCGACAACGGACGTCACGAACAAGGCCAATGCCCAATTGGCTTTCGTACAAAAGGTAAGCGACAACAGCGTATATGCCCAGAACATTGTCAGCTCACTCACCTTCACCGCTACAATGGGCGGAAAGGAGATCAGCGTACCCGGACAGCTTCACATGCGTCGCAACCAGGTGATACGCCTGCAGCTTATGATCCCTATCCTCGGTACGGAGGTAGGACGGCTCGAATTCACGCCCGACTATGTACTCGTGATCGACCGCCTGCATAAAGAATACATCAAGGGCGACTACAACCAGCTCGATTTCCTGAAGGACAATGGCCTCAACTTCTATAGCCTCCAGGCCCTGTTCTGGAATCAGCTGCTTATGCCCGGGAAGACGAAGGTAGGCGAAGGCGACCTCAGTAAGTTCTCCGCCGACATCAACGCGACAGGGGTGAATGTCCCCGTGACGCTTACCGACGGCCTGCTGAAGTTTGTCTGGGCCGCAGAGCGCGGGACAGGCCGCATCAACAAGACCGACATCACCTATACGAGCAAGGCACACGGCAAGTCGACGCTCACCTGGCTCTATTCCAACTTCAAGGCCCTGGGAACCAAGAAATTCCCGGCCACCCAGGAGTTCACATTCCACACCACAGCCACCGGGAAGCAACAAAGTGCAACCGTGAAGCTGGAGATGAGCTCCCTGAAGACCGACAGCGACTGGGAGACGACCACCACGGTGAGCTCCCGCTACAAGCAAGTCGATGTACACGATGTCTTTGGTAAAATCATGAATATGTAAGGAGGCTCGCTTCTGGATCCTGAACATGCGAGATCTCAGGAAGCCTCCGATCCATCTATCATCCATCAATGAAAAGATTAGGTATCATACTTTTATCGGCTCTGCTGCTTGCCGCACCCACGGGTGCGCAGACCCGCAAGAGCACGACCAAAAAGGCCACCACGACACAACAGCGCAAATCCACGACGAAGAAGACCAAACGCACGTCTTCCTCGAAGAAGCGCACTAGCACGAAAAAGAGCAGCACGAAGACGGCTACCTATACCAATGCCAAGATCCGCGGGCTGCAGAGCCAGCGTTCTGCCATACAGAAGAAGATCCGTGAGCAGGAGCAGGCTCTTAAAAAGAACAAGGCCGATGTGGCTGCCCGACTGCAGAACCTGATGATGGTCAACGGACAGATTGACCAAAGCCAGAAGAATATCGAGAACATACAGAAAGATATCCATCATATTGAAGGCAATATCGGCATTCTCAAGTCGCAGCTCCATACCCTTGAGGCTCAGCTTAAGAGCCGCCAGGCCAAGTACATCCAGTCCATGCGCTATCTGGCCCGTCACCGCACGGTGCAGGACAAGATCATGTTTATCTTCTCTGCCAAGAATCTGGTGCAGATGTACCGACGCCTGCGCTTCGTACGCGAGTATGCCCAGTACCAGCGCGCACAGGGTGAGGCCGTAAAGGCCAAGCAGGCACAGGTCGACAACAAGCACAAGCAGCTTGAGCGTGTCCACACACAGAAGAACAACCTTCTATATAAGGGCCAGCAGGAGAAGAGCAAGCTCGAAGGCTATAAGAATGAGCAGCAGGACATCGTCAACAGCCTGCAGAAGCAGCAGAAGACGATCCAGTCTGTCATCGCCGACCAGCGTAAGAAAGATGCAGCCCTGAATGCGCAGATCGACCGTCAGGTTGCCATCGAGGTGGAGAAGGCACGTGCACGTGCCGCTGCCGAGGCAAAGAGGAGAGCTGCTGCTGCAGCGGCGGCCAAGAAGCGTCAACAGGAAGAGCTGGCCCGTAAGAAAGCAGCTGCAGAGGCTGCCCGCAAGGCCAACGAGGCGCGCATCGCAGCGGCCAAGGCACGCGAGCAGGCCGCACGGGAGGCCGCACGCAAGGCGGCAGCCGAGGCAGAGCGGGCACGCCAGCAGGCTGCTCAACAGAAAGCGGCAGAAGAGGCGGCTGCACAAAAGGCGGCCGCACAAAGAGCAGCTGCACAACAGGCAGCCGCAGAGCAGGCGGCCAAGGAAGCCGAGGCGGCACGCAAGGCGGCAGAGCGCAAGGCCAAGGCCGACGAGGCACGGGCAAAGAAAGAGATTGCAGAGGCCAAGGCCGACGTACAGGAGGCACAGCGGTTCTCCACCGTCGACCGTATGATGAACAGCGGCTTCGAGGCCAACAAGGGACGTCTGCCCATGCCTATCACCGGCGGATATAAGATCGTCAGCCACTTCGGCCAGCACGAGGTGGAGGGACTGCGCGGCGTCACGCTCGACAATAAGGGCATCAACATCCTGGGAGGATCAGGCGCGCAGGCACGCTGCATCTACGACGGTGAGGTGAGTGCCGTCTTTGGCTATAGCGGCACGATGGTGGTCATGGTACGCCACGGAGCCTACATCTCCGTCTACTGCAACCTCAGCAGCGTGAATGTCAGCCGTGGACAGAAGGTGTCTACACGACAGACCCTCGGAACGGTCGGCCCCTCACACATCCTCCAGTTCCAGCTGCGTAAGGAAAGCGCCAAGCTGAATCCAGAGGCGTGGCTTGGAAGGTAAACGGACAGAGCCAACCGGCCCTTCCGGCCTTCCCCACTTGACGTAGTCCGCTACGACTTCGATGAGAGTGGTTGACAGGCTGCCCCCAATGGCAGGATTTCCTTCAGAACCACTACTGGTCTGCAGTTAAGACTATAACAAGCCAGACACTCCATACGCGAAAGCCCCGTCACGATTTGCTGTCGTGACGGGGCTTTTATATTTGGGATGATCCTTCAGATCTTATTTCTCTTCCAGCAAGGCCTTGGCCATGGCACGTCCGAGCTCCTCGCACTGCTTATGAATATCAGGCGACAAGCCCTGCTTCATCTCCACGGGAGAGCCTACGGGCGTGAAGTGGATCTTCTTCTCGTTATAATCACCGATCGTCTTCACGGCCTTGCCTGCCCATGAATAAGAACCGAACCAGCCGATGAGGTGGTTCTTGATGTCACGGTTGGCGATCTCCTGCAACAACACATCCATCTCATGATACAAGCCGGCATTATAAGTAGGAGCACCTACGATAAGGCCACGGAAGCGGAAGATGTCACGCAGGATATAAGAGTGGTGGCGTGTGGAAACATTGTAAAGGGCGATGTTCTTCACACCGTTCTCACTGGCTGCCCGTGCGATGATCTCTGCCATGCGCTCCGTGTTGCCATACATCGTGCCATAGGCGATCACCAGACCCGGCTCCGTCTCATAGCGCGACATACGGTCGTACATGCCTACCACCTTATCCACCTTCTCGTTCCACACAGGACCGTGGGTAGAGCAGATGTAGTCGATATGGGCATGTGCCAGCTTCTTGAGTGCGTTCTGCACGGGCGTTCCGTATTTGCCTACGATGTTGGAGTAATAGCGTTCCATCTCCAGCCAGCACCAGGATGTCTCGATGTTACGGTCGATGATACCGCCGTTGAGGGCTCCGAAGCAACCAAAGGCATCGCCGGAGAAGAGCGTGTGGGTAAGCTCGTCGAGCGTCATCATCGTCTCAGGCCAGTGCACCATCGGCGTGATAAAGAAGCGGAGCAGGTGCTTACCCAGATCGAGCGTGTCACCATCCTTCACTGTCACGGTGCGGTCGTTGATGCCATAGTAGCCCTGCAGCATGCCATGGGTCTTCATGTTGCCCACCACCTTCACGTTGGGATAATACTTGCGCAGCAGGGCGAGCGAACCGCTATGGTCCGGCTCCATGTGGTTGATCACCACATAGTCGATCTGACGGTCGCCAAGCACCTCATGGATACGTTCGATGAACTGTACGAAGAAGTCGACCTCTACGGTATCGATCAAGCAGACTTTCTCGTCGACGATGAGGTAGGAATTATAGCTCACTCCCTGCGGCAGCGGCCAAAGGCCCTCAAACTTAGCCTTGTTACGGTCGTTGACACCTACATAGAAGATGTCGTTGGTAATTTCGATCATAATCCTATTTTATTTTAATTCTGATTTCTTCTTTTCTCCAAATTCCTTCGACACATAGTTGAAGATACTCTTGCAGCTCTCCGCGGAGAACTCCTGTGCCGACTGGATCACGGCATCCCACTGCTCCTCCGTAAGGCCTTTGTCGAGGTCCCGGCGGGTGATGTGCTGCTTGAGCAGTCCGAAGATGAAGCCGGCATTAAAGTTGTCACCGGCACCGATGGTGCTCACCGTCGATGTCTGTCCTGTCGGGTAGCTCTTCTTCAGTCCCTTGTCACCCCGCACCTCCACGGCACCGGCACCCTGCGTATAGATGAAACGGTGGCAGTAGAAAGAGATCTCTGCCTGATACACCTTGTCGGGATCCTTGAGATGATAGAGCACGTCAAAATCCTCATGGCTGCCACGCACAAAGTCCGCATACTCCAGATTCTCGAGCAGGTTGGGCGTGATGCGCATCACCTCATCCTTATGCGAGGGACGGTAGTTCACGTCATAGTAGATAATCGCTCCGTGGTTGCGTGCATAGTCGAGCAGTCCCATCACCTGAGGGCGGATCACCGGATTGACGGCATAGAAAGAGCCGAAGATCACGATGTCGTCCGGCTGCACGTCAGGATAGACAAAATCGAGATGATCGTGCGGATGATCCTTATAAAAGAGGTATTCGGCATCATTATGCTCATCGAGGAAAGCCAGAGAGATGGGCGATTTCGAATCCGGGAACACATTGACGCGCTCTGCGTGGATATTGTTCTCCTTCAAGAAGTTGAGGATATGCTGTCCCACACGATCGTTACCGGCCTCACCAATAAACGTGGCGTCAGCGCCCGAGCGACCCAAGGAGATGATCGCATTAAAGGTAGAGCCACCCGGATAAGCTCCGATGGGCTGTTCGCCCTTAAAAATAATGTCGAGTACTGTCTCGCCTATTCCTATGACCTTTTGCATTGCTATTGCTGAATTAAGTGGTGCAAAGATAATCAATTTCAAGGCAAACGGAATCAAAAAATAAGTGTTTCTTTTCTTTTGCCCTGAAAATCTTGACCTAGGGTCAAGAGATTTTCGTAATTTTGCATGCCCACCCATGTGGGATCACATACAGGGGCCGACAGAGTCCCGCCCAATGAAAAGACTGAAATGAAGAATAACGATAACTATCAGACAGCCACCCTCCGCTGCGGACTGCGTGTGATCTACCGTTTCTGCGACTCGCCCATCATCAACTGCGGCTATCAGATCATGGCCGGCACCCGCGACGAGCAGCCCGGCCAGGAAGGCCTTGCCCACTTCTGCGAGCACTCCACGCTGAAAGGCACCGAGCGCCGTACGGCACGGCAGGTGCAAGCCTGCCTCGACAGCGTCGGCGGCGCGCTCAACGCCTACACCAACAAAGACCTCACCTGCTATTATGCCTCCGTGCTGCGCGAGGAGCTGCCACGGGCCGTCGACCTGCTCTCCGACATCGTCTTCCATTCGGTCTATCCCAAGGAGGAGCTGCGCAAGGAGCGCGACGTCATCCTGCAGGAGATAGAGAGCTACAACGACGCGCCCGCCGACCTGATCTTCGACGACTTTGAGAACGCCATCTACAAGGGCACGGACATGGGACATTATATCCTCGGCACCAAGTCGCAGGTGAAGATGATCCGTCAGCCGGCCGTGGCGCAATGGGCCCACGACCACTATCATGCCTCACGCGCCGTATTCTATTGCCTGGGCGATATCCGCTTTGAGGAGCTTATCCGCCTGCTCGACGCAGCGCTGGCCGACCAGCCCGACGCCGTTCCCGTCACCTTCAGACACGACGATGCGCCCACGCCATACACCACCGGCGGGCAGACCATCCGCAAGAAATACGACAGCTACCAGGCCCACGTGATGGTGGGACGTCCCACCTTCATACAGACCGACAGCCGCGAGCCGGTGATCAACCTGCTCAACTCGCTCCTCTGCGGCATCGGCATGAACGCGCTGCTCAACCTCGCGCTGCGCGAAGACCAGGGACTGGTGTACAGTGTCGAAGGCTGCAACTACTACTACCGCAACACCGGCAACTGGTCGGTGTTCTTCTCCAGCGACCACCACGACATAGACAAGTGCCTCGACATCATCCGCCATCAGTTCGACAGGCTCATGAGCGAGCCGCTCTCCCCCGACCGGCTCGAGGCCGCCAAGCGGCAGCGCATCGGGCAGCTGCGCATGCTGGAGCCACGCGGCGAGGCCTTTGCCCAGGAGATGGCCACGCTCTACCTCAACTTCGGACAGCTCCTCGACGACGGCGCGCTGTGCCGGAGCATCGCCGGCGTGACCGCAGAAGAGATACGACAGCTGGCCCGATGGCTCTTCGAGCCCGGACAGCTCACGACATACATCTACGAATAATCTTATCACAGGATAACACATGAAACAAAGACATTTATTTCTGACGGTGCTGCTGCTCTGTGCCCTGACGGCACACGCGCAGGTGAAGACGCCCGTCATCAACATGCTGACCCATTGGACGGGTACATGGGCCACGGCCGAACAGACACCCGTAAAGAGCTATATGCCCTACAACAATGAGATGACCGACCGCTCCGTCCGGCAGATCGTCAAGGTCAGCGCGGGAGGCAGCCGTGTCCGGCTCCTGCTGAGCAACATCTTCTCATCCGAACCTGTCGTCATCCGCTCCGTGTACATCGCAGAGGCGATCGACTCCTTCCGCATCAAGCCGTCGACGGCGCGCTACCTCACCTTCGGAACCTCAGGACGTGGCGTCACCATCCCCGCAAGAGGGTCTGTCTACTCTCGGGCCGAGAATTTCGACCTCCGCCCCCTGGAGCTCGTGGCCATCACCATCAACTACCAGACCGCGCCGAAGGTGCCGACCGTCCACATGGGCAGCCGCACCACCTCCTACATCCTCAAGGGCGTGAGCACGCCACAGACCAACTTCAGCTCCGCCTTCCGCTACGAGAAATGGTTCAACATCGCAGCCCTCGACGTCTATGCCACCGACCTGCGCGCCATCGCCATCATCGGCAATTCCATCACCGATGGAAAGGGATCGACCACCGACCACCAGAACCGCTGGCCCGACATCATGAGCGAGTCGCTCAACCGTGCCTTCCTGAAGCAGATCTCCATCGGCACGAAGAGCACCGACAAGACCGGCAAGGCCAACGGCCGACAGACCGCCGTGCTCAACCTCGGCATCGGCAACAACCGTGTGCTCACCACCGGCTACGGACAGCCTGCCGTCGACCGCTTCGACCGCGACATCCTCGCGCAGAGCGGCGTCACCGATGTGGTCATCTTCGAAGGCATCAACGATATCGGCAACACCCGGAATGCCGCCACGACGGCACGACAGCTCATCGCCGCCTATAAACAGATGATCGCCAAATGCAAGGCCCGGAAGCTGCGCGTCTACATGGCCACCATCACGCCGATGAAAGGCTCCGCCTACTACACGGCGGCCCGTGAGCAGGCCCGGCAGACCGTGAACAAATGGATACGCGAGCAGAAAGAGGCCACCGGATACATCGACTTCGACAAGCTCATGCGCGATCCCGACGACCCACGTGCCCTCCGTCCGCAATGGCGGCTGCCCGACTGCCTGCACCCCAACGCCGAAGGCTATAAGCAGATGGGCGCATACGCCGCCGAAATCTTCAAATAATTGTTCTTAAATATTTTTGAGATTCAAGCGATTCTCAGTATCTTTGCACGTGGATAAGAAGATGTTCAAATTCTAATATTAGATACAATATTATGGCTAAGAAAGCATTATTAATGATTCTCGATGGATGGGGAATCGGACAGCATGGTAAGGGTGATGTTATCTACAACACGCCGACTCCTTACCTGGATTATCTCACCGCCGTTTCGGCTCATTCACAGCTCCAGGCTTCTGGTGAGGATGTGGGTCTGCCTGACGGTCAGATGGGCAACTCTGAGGTGGGTCACCTCAACATCGGTGCCGGCCGTATCGTTTATCAGGACCTCGTGAAGATCAACAAGGCCTGCCAGAGCGGTGACATCCTGAAGAATCCGGAGATCATCAACGCATACAGCTATGCACAGAAGACCGGCAAGAAGCTCCACCTCATGGGCCTGACCTCTACCGGCGGCGTGCACTCTTCTCTCGACCATCTCTTCAAGCTCGTGGAAATCGGCAAGGAATACAATCTGAAAGACGTTTACGTACACTGCTTCATGGACGGCCGCGACACCGACCCGAAGAGCGGTATCGGCTTCATCAAGGACCTGCAGAAGGTCTGCGACGACAATGGCGCCAAGATCGCCAGCATCATCGGCCGTTTCTACGCCATGGACCGCGACAAGCGCTGGAACCGTGTGAAGGAGGCCTACGACCTGCTCGTTGAGGGCAAGGGCAAGCAGGCCACCGACCTCGTGCAGGCCATGCAGGAGAGCTACGATGAGGGCGTGACCGACGAGTTCATCAAGGCCATCAACAACTCTGCCGTTGACGGAACGATCCAGGAAGGCGACGTTGTCATCTTCATCAACTTCCGCAACGACCGTGCCAAGGAGCTCACACAGGTGCTCACACAGCAGGACATGCCCGAGGAAGGCATGAAGACCATCCCCAACCTGCAGTACTACTGCATGACGCCGTACGACGCCAACTTCAAGGGCGTGCACATCCTCTTCCCGAAAGAGAATGTAGACGACACCCTCGGCGAGTACCTCTCTAAGCAGGGCAAGCGTCAGCTCCACACCGCAGAGACAGAGAAGTATGCACACGTGACGTTCTTCTTCAACGGCGGACGTGAGGCGCCCTTCGAGGGTGAGGACCGTATCCTCGTTCCTTCTCCCAAGGTTGCCACCTACGACCTCAAGCCTGAGATGAGCGTTTATGAGGTGAAGGACAAGCTGGTGGGCGCCATCAAGACACAGGAGTACGACTTCATCGTTGTCAACTTCGCCAACGGCGACATGGTAGGCCACACGGGTGTGTACAACGCCATCGCAAAGGCCGTACACGCTGTCGACAACTGCGTAAAGGATGTGATCGAGGCTGCCAAGGCTGCTGACTACGAGGCCATCATCATCGCCGACCACGGCAATGCTGACAATGCCATCAATCCTGACGGCACGCCCAACACGGCACACTCTCTCAACCCCGTTCCCTTCATCTATGTGACCGACAACAACTCTGCCACCGTGAAAGACGGACGTCTGGCCGATGTTGCTCCTTCCATCCTCCATATCATGGGACTCGAGCAGCCGGCTGACATGACGGGTGAGTGCCTCATCCAGGACAATAAGTAATAACCCTATTATATCAGTAAGCCCCGCCATCGGTACGACAACCGAAGGCGGGGCTTATTGTCTTGTTCAGGATTAGCCTACTGATAATAAGCGTTCTCGCTCCATTGTTCCACCAAAGACTCGTCCGACAGATTACGAAGGTGTTTCAGAATGAGTAAACCGCACATTAAACGGATTTGCTTGCCGGGACGGCCGTTATCCTGACAATACAAAGGTTGAAAAGCCGTTTCAAATTTTCCCCAATCTATTTTGTCTGCCAATTGGTAAAGCGGGTGCGATTGGTTCAGCATGTCTGATAGGTTGCTGAATAAAGAAGGACTGTTATTCGTATTTTTAATCATAAAATCTGCAAGTTTATTAACGTAAAGATAAGAAAACTTGCAGATTTATCAAAGACTTCTATAAATTAAATTACTGAATACCAATAAATAAAACTATTTTTAAGGGGCGACTATATAGTCAGAATAGACAATCCCATCAAACGTGCTTTCTATGAAATGGAAACGATTCGGGGCTGTTGGTCAGTAAAGGAACTGGAGCGGCAAATCAATTCTCTTTATTACGAGCGTAGCGGACTATCCAAGAATAAGGAAGCCCTATCCGCCTTGGTGCAACAGCAAGCCGCGCCGTTGCAGCCCAAAGACGTTATCAACACGCCTGTCACACTGGAGTTCTTGGGATTGAACGACCGTGCCTTGGTCACGGAAAGCGACTTGGAACAATTCATTCTTGACAACCTGCAACGTTTCCTCTTGGAAATGGGACACGGCTTCTGCTTCGAAGCCCGCTAAAAGCGAATCCTGATAGACGGGGATTATTTCTTTGCCGACCTCGTGTTTTACCACCGCATTTTGAAATGCCATGTCATCGTGGAATTGAAGATAGACAAGTTCCGCCACGAATACGCTTCGCAACTGAACCTATATCTTAACTACTTCAAGGCGGAAGTGATGCAACCCGACGACAATCCGCCTGTCGGCATCCTGCTTTGCACCGAGAAGGGCGACACGTTGGTAAAATACGCCACTGCCGGATTAGACCCGAACATCTTCGTGCAAAAGTATATGATAGAACTTCCCACTGAAGAGGAAATTAAGAAGTTCATTTCAACTGCAAACTATTAGCAATAAAAAACACTACTGGCGAAAAGAAGGAAAGCCATTCTTTCTCTTTTCGCCAGCACGTTTATTACTGCCAACAAGAATAGGTTTAGGTTAGTTTGGATGTATATACAAAAGACAGAACTAAACCGTAAATGCAGACGATAATTATAGTAAGTCACTTATGATACATTCTGTTCTTCCAAGACTATATTAGCATCATTATCGCATTTTTCAGGCTTAATCCGCTCTATACGACGAATATGTTTTGCCCTATTAGCTATAATTAACGGTACACGCTCGACAACAACAACCGATGTGTCAAGCCCCAACGCACTCGGTTCTCCAATGCCTATCTTTCTAATTAAGGCATAAAGGCTCATCAGCAAATTTTGTCGGCGGTTACGGGAATCTTCAGGATAATATATCCGGTGGATAATAATAAAGCGAAAATCACCCGGTATGCCATTCTTATGCAATGAAGGATAAGAGCTTGTTAGTTCTACTTCACCATCCGCAACAAGGTCATCAACTACTTGTCGTAAATAAAGGCTCACGCGCGGTTCTATACGAAAACCTATACGCATGGTTATACTAAACAATGTCCCTTTTATTAATGTGGAACAATTATATTCAAGTGTGTCTGGTGTATCCACAAATTCAAGGTTAATAAGCCAATAATGATCTGCCCGTTTAGGCTGCTTATTAATTATGGAATACAACAATTTATCGTCCACACAACCTTCTTTGTCTGCATGATTCACATAGACAAGATTAGAAGCATATTTGGATATGCTTTCGTCCGCCTTAATATCAGAAATAATGTTGTAGTATTCACTTAACCGTTTGGAAGACATATGTTTTCGACGAATTTTGTTGGCACTTACCCATACAAACATGATAAAACATAATAATCCACCTATTAACAGCGTAAACCAACCTCCGACCATAAATTTGGACAGGTTTGCAGCAAGGAAAATACCTTCAATAACACAATATCCGCCGACAAACAGTATTGATAGAATGCGTGGAATGTTATGCATATGCAAATAGAATCCCAACAACAATGTTGTCATCAACATTGTAATAGTTATGGCAAGTCCATAAGCGGCTTCCATGTGGGTGGAATCTCGAAACAACAATATAGTAAATATTACTCCAATATACATTACAAGGTTTACCATTGGAATAAATGACTGACCTTTTACGTTGGTAGGGTGCTTAATACGCATACGAGGCCAGAAATTCAAGTTCATAGCTTCACTCAATATGGAAAATGAACCGCTTATTAGAGCTTGGCTCGCAACAATAGCTGCCCCGGTAGCCATTGCTATGGAAAACAACAGTATTTCTTGTGGCATGATTGAATAAAATGGGTTCACTGTACCTTCTGCACTTTCCGGATGATGCAATACCCACGCTCCTTGCCCCAAATAATTTAGAATAAGCATCACCTTTACAAATATCCAACTGACCGTAATATTTCGTCTGCCACAGTGCCCTAAATCAGAGTATAAGGCTTCTGCACCAGTGGTACACAAGAAAACGGCACCCAATATCAGAAACCAGTGGGGGGATTCCACTAATAACCGTATGGCATAGTAAGGATTGAATGCCTTGAATACTTGAGGATAGGAAGTCAGACTGATAGCTCCGGCGATTCCAAGAAGCAGGAACCAAAGTAGCATAAATATGCCAAATGACCGTCCTATATTTTCTGTACCAAAACGCTGAACGAAAAATATAATGGTAATAATGGTCAGTGTAATAGGAATCACAGGCAGATGCGGACTGATACTTTCAAGTCCTTCTATGGCAGTTGTGACCGTAATGGCTGGAGTGATAATACCATCAGCAAGCAAAGTGCTCGCACCGATAATGGCAATGATGTAAATCCACCTTCTTCTGTGGCGGCGTAAAAGGGCATAAAGCGCAAGTATGCCACCCTCCCCGTTATTGTCGGCACGGAGAGCCACCAGCACATATTTCACCGTAGTCTGAAGAGTAAGCGTCCATATGATACAAGACAATGCGCCTAAAACATAATTTTCATCAAGAGCTTCTCCAGTATGAATGATGGCTTTCATAACATAGAGTGGCGATGTTCCAATGTCACCAAAAACAATACCCAATGTGATGAGTAACCCGGCAAATCCAAGTTTATGTTGAATATTGCCTTCTTTTGATAGGTTTGCCATAAAAAGTAGTTTTTTGTTCTACATATATTTGTTTTCCTTTCAAGCGGCGCAAATATAAAATAAAATCTTAACAATAAGATTTCACTTTTCTTTTTTCGTGAAAAATATCATATAAACCTTGACGATGGTCAAGGCTTGTCTAAAAAAAATAGTCTGTTTGAATTACGTATAACTATTAAACTCAAAAGCCGAAGTTATGGGACTTATCCTTCACCTCGGCTTTTTGCTATTTACTGATTTCCTAACCTATCAGCTTCCTTTTTCAACTGCTCAGCCTGCTCATTAAGCAGCTTTGCCCGTTCCAAGGCTTCCGCCTGCCTGCGGCAACGTTCCTCAAAATCTAGTACCGAATCCGTCAGGTTGCGGATAAAACGCTCGTCCCGCTGCCACTTGAACTTATTCTCCAGCCTTTCAAGGGTATTGCCGTCCGCTTGTCCCTGCATCAGCAGATAACGGTATTTCATGTCGTTGTCCTGCAACTGCCCCATCCGTTCAGCCAGACGGACATTCAGGAACAGGGAAGTCGCACAGACAACCAGCCCCGCCGAAAAGAGAAACAGTTTCGGGCGTACCAAAGAAGCGACTTTGTCATATATCCGACGATAAAACGGTACAGGCTTGTTCTCCTCTTTTTCGACCGTATTCTCTGCACGGTAGCGTTCCATTGTTTCCAGCATTTCTTTAAGGCAACGGAAGGTGGCGACCACATATTTTCTGACATCCCCGAAAGATTGCCGTTGTTCCTGTCCTGATTTCCGCAGTTCGGCAAGCCGGGTCAGGATGTCTTGCAACTCTTTTTCGGGAACCGCCGGGTTCCTGCGTAACTCAGACAATGCCCGTTCTATAGCCTCCAGTCGGGAAAGGGTTTCCTCGCGTCCGGCTGGCGTCACCTGCTGTAAATAGTCATTAAAAAATCCCCCAGGAAAATCATTAAAAAAGGGACCATACGAGTCATAAGCGTTAGCTTTGAAAAAAGCGAGTAAATGAATGATAAGTATGGATAAGAAACAACAGATTTTACATTATTACCGACATATACGTGACGCTTCATACATATACAGCGGATGCAAGGATTTGAACGAATACCTGCAAAAACGGGCAGAGACAAAGAAACAGGCTCAATCCATCAAAGTGAAGACACCGCCCAATAAACCGGGAGGCTTTCGGTTATAGCCCACTATAACTACACGCTTCGCTTACGTAGTTGTGGGCTCTCCCGAGGGGATTAGGGTTTTACCCTAATGACCCACTCAGGGCGTTTCTCCCCTGAGAACCCAGAGCAAAGAGTGACCCTCTCTTTGCAATCTCCGCTTATGGGTTGCACCCCTAAGAACCCCATGCGTTTGCGGACAGCGGAAAAGCAAGCAATAAAGTACAAACCCCAAAACAGGTATCTATGGCAACAAAATCAAGCATACATATCAAGCCCTGCAACATCGCATCGAGCGAGGCTCACAACAGGAGGACTGCCGAATACATGCGCCACATCGGAGAGTCCAGAATCTATGTCGTTCCTGAACTCTCCACCGATAACGAGCAGTGGATAAATCCCGACTTCGGCAGTCCGGATTTGCGGACGCACTATGACAATATCAGACAGATGGTAAAGGAAAAGACCGGACGTGCCATGCAGGAAAAGGAACGGGAGCGCAAAGGCAAGAACGGCAAGACAGTCAAGATTGCGGGATGCTCACCCATACGTGAAGGAGTGCTGCTTGTCAGGTCGAACACCACACTGGCAGACGTGCGTAAATTCGGTGAAGAGTGTCAAAGACGCTGGGGAATCACACCGCTGCAAATCTTCCTGCACAAGGACGAAGGGCATTGGCTGAACGGTCAGCCGGAAGCGGAAGACAAGGAAAGCTTCAAGGTCGGGGACAGATGGTTCAAGCCGAACTATCATGCCCATATCGTTTTCGACTGGATGAACCACGAAACCGGAAAGAGCCGAAAGCTCAATGACGATGACATGATGCAGATGCAGAAACAGCATGATACGCAAATCCACAATCTCAGAGAAATGCACAGACAGGAACTTGACATGAAGGAAAAAGAACTGTCACGGCTCGCCAGAATCATAGACAAGGCTTTCAGATGGTTTCCGATGTTCAGGGAAATGCTGCGCATGGAAAAGTTCTGTACCATGCTGGGATTCTCTAAAGAAATGACAGAAAGTCTTTTGGTCAAGAAAGAAGCCTTGAAATGCAGCGGTAAAATCTATTCAGAACAGCACAGACGGAACTTTGATATAAAGGATGATATTTTAAGGGTGGAAAATGACCCTGACGATGAAAGCAGGCTGAATCTGACAATAAACAGGAAGCCGATTGCCGACTGGTTCAGGGAGCAATGGCACAGGCTTAGATACGGAACAATACTGCCGCAACAGGAAGAGAAAAAAAGCAAAGGGCTCAAGCTGTAATAGTAAAATAAAAACACTCTGGTAAGTAGGTTACTGGAGTGTTTCTATAATATCATGATTTATTTGATATACATGGTCAATAAAAATATAGTTGTAGTTTCTCAATTTATATTGTTCCAGATTATATCCATTGGACTTAATCATATCATCAGCAGTAATATCCGTAGATAGTCTTGTCTCTATTACGCTTTCATTTTTTACAATGTCTGCAAAATGCTGCCTTATATATTCTTCACTGAATATCAAACAAATGTATTTTATATCACACTGATAATCATCCGCAAAATCCTTTTCTCTGCCGAACGGTATATAGCAGCCTTCCATAATAAGGCTCTGTCCGTTTTCAACGTATGTCTTTATGATTTCCTTTACAACGGGGGCAAAGAGATAGAACTTACTTACCATATTTTCTCTCAAATAAATCCTTATTCTTTTTTCCCCATTCGAGCATAGCATCAATAATTGGGATAAGAGTAAGTCCAAGAGACGTTATTGAATATTCCGAGCGAGGTGGAAGCTCGGGGAATATGGTTTTCTTTACCAGACCATCTTCTACCAATTCTTTCAATTGTATGTCTAACACTCTTGGAGTAGCTTCTGGTAATGCCTTATGAAGCTCACTGGGCCGCATCGAGCGATAACGCAACTCATCCAATATACACGATTTCCATTTAGAGTCTATAAGACTCATGGTCAATCGTAACGGGCAATCCAAGTCTATAGGTATTTTTCGTTCGTACATATTATTCTGTTTTTGTGGTAAAATTACTAATAATATACAGAAGAATAAGTATACCGAATAAATTTTCGGTATATGAATAATTTTACGGTACTTGTATAAACAGAGGCTACCGCCTAACTTTGCAATAGAATTAATAACACATAAAATATAAAATTATGAGAGCTAATATTGAAGAATACAAAGCAGTGGAAAACGCTGCCATGAAATTTGTTAAAAGTGTAGCAGAAGGAAACAGTAGTTATGCAAAAGATCTATTTGTCGATGAAGCAGTCTTATTCGGCTATTTGGATGGCAAATTAGAACACGGTTCCATCGAGCAATTCTACCATAATGTTGATACGGTAAGTGCTGGTAATAACTTTAAGGCACGTATAGACATCGTTTCTGTGGAAGAAACTGTAGCAGTTGTGCGTGTATTAGAAGAAAAATGGGGCGACAGAATTGATTTTACAGATTATTTGCTCCTGTTAAAGATAAACAACGAATGGAAATGCGTAGCAAAAGCATATAATCAGAACTCAGATACTATTCAAAAATAAAAGGTGGAAATATCATGAGAATAACAGTTATCACAGGTAGTCCACGCAAACATGGCAACAGTTTCGCCATGACAGAAACTTTTATAAAGGAAGCAGAACATTGTGGGCATGAAATAAAACGTTTTGATGCAGCATTTATGAAGATTGGAGGCTGCCATGCCTGTATGACATGTTACAAGACTGGGAAAGCCTGTTCTTTCAATGAAGAATTTGACATTATCGCATCTTCAATAGTTGACTCCGATGCCATTGTATTTACCATGCCCGTTTATTGGTATTCAATACCGGCACAGATAAAGGGAGTTATTGATTGTATGTTTTCACTTGTGGTAGGCGGAAAGGAAGTTGCCGGAAAGAAATGGGGACTGATAACATGCTGTGAAGAAGACGATCCGACCGTCATGGATGGTGTTCGTATTTCTATGGAAAGAACTGCAGCTTTGCTGAAATGGGAACTGGCAGGAGAAGTGCTCATACCAGGTGTACTGAATGAGGGAGAGATAAAGAATACTGATGGCTGTAAACAGGCGGCAGAACTGGCTTATAAATTTTAACAACAAATGAAAGTATTACTTATAAATGGCAGCCCTCATAAAAAGGGCTGCACTTATACGGCATTACACGAAGTGGAAACAACATTACAACAAAATGGAATAGAGACTGAAATGCTTCATTTGGGTAAAGCGCCTGTTTCTGGTTGTATTGCTTGTATGAATTGCATGACGACAGGTTTTTGTTTCCAAAAAGATATCGTACGAGATATCCAGATGAGGTTGGATGAATTTAACGGAATCGTCATAGGTTCCCCCGTCTATTATAGCGCACCGACAGGTCAACTGATTTCGTTTTTGAACAGATTATTTTTTGCCACAGAAAAACGTATGGCTGGCAAACTGGGAGCATCTGTAGTTTCTTGCCGACGGGGAGGAGCCTCTGCAACCTTTGAGCAACTCAATCAATATTTCACGATTTGCAACATGCCTATTGTATCATCTCAATATTGGAATTCTGTACATGGCTTCACACCTGATGATGTTAACCAAGACAAAGAAGGGCTACAAACCATGAGAGTCTTGGGGCAAAACATGGCATGGCTACTGAAATGCATTGAAAGCGGTAAGAAAGCAGGAATAGAAAAGCCAACATACGAACCAAGGCTAAGAACCAATTTCATTTAATAAAAGATGAAAGTTCATAATCAGGTCATGCTCGTTCCTGACTTTCATCGGTATTTATGCCATAATATCCGCGTCTTTCAGCACGGTTTCTTGCGGATTAGGGAATAATGATATTGTTCTAACCTTTAGCGAACGCCAAATTATTCATAACTTTGGATTATGACAAAAGACAATTTAATCAATCATATTTTTAATCATAATACAGCAGAAACCTTGCCCATTCCACCTAAGACCATATTGCTGGAGGAAGGTAAGATTGCGGATAGGATATACCTTATCCGCAAAGGTTGTCTGAGATTGTTTTTCTACAATGAGGGAAAGGATATAACCTTCCAGTTTTTCTTCGAGGGAGATTTCGTGGCTTCATTTGACAGTCTGTACAAAGGTACACCGAGCCTGTTCTCACTGGAAAGTATCGAGCCGTCAGAAGTCCTGTTTATAAAGAAAGAAGACTTCTACAATAAGATAGAAGGCAATTCTTCATTAAGAAAGCTATATGAAGAGAAAATTATAGAGAGGTTCAGCTTCTACCAGCACCTGTTCCTGTCCCGTATCAAGAATACACCACAGCAAAGGTACGAAGAACTGTTGAAGGAATATCCAAATATCATCCAACGAGTGCCGCAACATTACATAGCTTCCTATCTTGGCATTACTCCTGTTTCGCTCTCCCGCATCAGAAACCGTCGCTAAGCTCCATTTCTTTACAATTGTTATCGTCCGTTTCCGATAAAGTAGTGACCTTTGCACCATTAAATTTGGAAATGTATGAAAAAAGTTTTTGTAATCGACTGGATTTTAATCGTTGTATTCATCGTGTCTGCCATTTCAGGAATTGGTCTGCACATAGCCGGACATGGGAACAGCCACGAAGTATGGCATAACTGGGCAGTGGTTCATGTCGTGAGCAGTGTATTGTTCCTTGTTGCCATCATATTCCATGTGACAACACACTGGGGGTGGTATAAGGGAATCATAAAAAAACGGAATAGGCAGGAAAAGCAAGGTTACAGCAGTTCTGTCTATCATATTTTTATTGCTGTCCGTTACAGGTATCGTATTACTTGGAGTAAGCGGAGCAAACTCTCCACTTGGACTGTGGCATTATAAAATAGGTATCATAATGATAATCATAGCTATCGGGCACATTATAAAGCGATTGTCTGCTCTTCGCAAGTCCTTAAATACAAAAAACAGTAAGTTCCCGATATTTATAGCTTAGAACTTTCTTTAGTAACTTGTAAGAGGATATTCGGGAACAATTTGGGAACATTAATATAAAAAGGAAAGAGCTAAATATTTGATTTGCAAATACTTAGCTCTTTTTCTTGTACCCAGACCCGGGGTCGAACCGGGATGGAAGTGAATCCACTGGTGTT
>ENA-OOWN01000276-OOWN01000276.1-human-gut-metagenome-genome-assembly--contig:-NODE-276-length-45616-cov-2.365839_pt1 | contig 45616 bp, 58 predicted proteins | sample MGYA00241406_ERZ501319 | MGnify/ENA primary metagenome ERZ501319 (study PRJEB25962, sample SAMEA2042734) | human gut metagenome | biome: human gut; feature: human-associated habitat; material: faeces... | reverse complement strand
TTACAAAATGAGATTTTCATTTACAAAGAGGGACTCTTGCGTTACAAACGGGACTCTCGTTATACATTTCACCGTATGTTAAAAAAGTGGTGAAATTTAGAAGAATTTGTGATATAATAAATTGACCTAATAGTGAAATTAAATTAAAATGAATGGAGAAAACAGATATGGGAGCTGAGGTTGTTAATTGTACATGTGAGGCCGCGACATCCGGCTTTTCTATCTTAGAAGTTTTTTTGTCTAGCTTTTTAGCTTTCCTCTCTGCGCTTGCAGTAGAAGCTTTATGGGAATGGCATAAGACCACAAGTTTGCGGAAGCAATTAAAGAAAACATTAGCTGAAGAACTAAAGAATCTAAAAGAAGTACTTGCTGTCATTAAGGATGATGAAATCTATATTAATCCTTATTCTATCCCTGTGTGGACCGGTGCAAGCAAAAGCGGATCAATACTGTGTCTTGATAAGGATAAAGATTTTAATGAAATTCTGAAATTCTTTTCTCTTGTTGAAGAGGCTAATATGATTGAAATGAAAGCCTACGAAATCTTAAACATCAATCCGTCCGCAAATAAGACTGCAATTCTACAGAATGTTATCGAATCCAGGGCTCAATTGAAAAACGAAATTGATACTATTATCAGTGTTTTAAAGAGGTGATAATAATGGCAATAGGGATGAAAGCATCTAGTACTGGAAGTGCTAACGATTTTAAAACTGGGAATAGAGCCAGAACAATGATCACTAAGGTGAAGAAGATTATACGTAAATATGGACTTGATGATAAATCTTGGGCAGAAGCGATTTCTTCTCAGTATTTTTTATTGTGCCTTGCGAAGCAACTTAAATTAGAAAAGCATGATTATGAGAATCTAATTAATAAGTGCCTAAAACCATTTAGGGTTACATACGAATTTGAGTTGGTATTAGATGATAAAGAAATACTGATAACACCGGAAGAAACAGATCGCATTACGAAGTGTATGCAGGAAGAGGATGAAAAAGATTCCTATTACAAAAGATCTGCCAAAATGCAGGCTGTTAATATCAACCCTCAGTTGATGTATCAGAATTTTCATTTTGGGTTACTTGTTAGAAACGCTACAACCAAAGAGTCTGATGTTTTAAACAAAGTCAAGACACTATGTTTGAATAGGTTGGTCAGTGATGAGTCGATTGATACTTCTGGTGGTTGGTATCCGTACCGTGTGCCTTGGATAACGGGAAGAATACTTATCAGTTTAAAAGCGATTGACTTTAGCCAATATCAGAATGCAGATAAATTGGATGAGATAATTGATGATGCTATTGATTCTTTATATCAAAGAATCAATGAGGATTATGCGTATTGGAGAAGTGGAGTTGGTGACTGGGTAACTAAATGGGAGTCAACAGCACTTTGCTTAGAAGCATTGTATGTATGGGATTCGATGAGAGATCATTTGAAAGAAATTGAAAGAATAATAACTTATGTTTGTAATGAGGAGCAACGGCAAGAATGGTTGGAATGTAAGGTGGACTTTTCAGAGGCCAAGTCAGCAAATGCAGTTTTGTCTGCTGTAACTTTGGCGTCTGTTGTATACCGTGTTACAAAACAGTTTTATCCTGAGTCTTTTGAAAGAATTAATGAGGAAATCATAGCCTTTTTCGATAAAGTAATAACCCAAATTGATAAACAGGGAGTTTATAATGTTCAGCAGTATTGTACGCTTCCGCAGATTTTACATTATGTTGTAGCTGCATTTGAAACAGACGGCGAGGAGGTGGTTATATGAGTGGATGGGGACGAGAATTAGCAACTATATGGACTAATAATGTTGCGCCTTCAAGACCTTCTAATTCTGAAATGTGCGTGTACACGAAATACCTAAGACAACTGCAGGAAACTTTTAGAAGGCGCATTAAGATTTTGATTCTTGGATCAACACCTGAGTTTCGCGATTGGGGGTATGAAGAAAACTTGATAATCCATGTTGTGGATAAAAGTGAAGATTATTACAATACAGTTTCCAGGGAAATCAGACATAAAAATTTAAAAGAAGAACTTCATGTATCCTTGTGGGAGAATATGATATTTTCTGAACAATTTGACATCGTAATAGGTGATCTGTCAGTAGGAAATGTTGATCCTGAGAAATTCGATGAATTCCTAGAAAATGTTGAAAAGGCACTTGTACCGGGCGGCCTTTTCATGGGGAAAAGTTTTATCTGGGATGATAATGAACTCGTAAAAGACCCAAAGAATATTATTGACGAATACAATTTGTCAAACGGAATTCATCCGTATACATTTATTAATCACCAGCTTGGGCTGTACTGTTTGGACAAAAAGAATTACTTGATTGATTTTAGCCAAATGTATAAAGAACCAGTTGATTTGCGTAATATTGGATATATAGGAGAAGACCTGTTCTCTTTTTTCACCGATGTAGGATGGAATACGGAAATGAAGTTCAAGTTTTTTTCGCCATCTCAAGAGTTATTCAAACGAAAGGTAAATGAACATCTATCGTTTATAACTTTTGAGCATACAATGGATATGTATACAAATGTGTTTCCAATTTATGTAGCAAAAAAAGAATAATGGAGGTATAACAATGAACGTATTTTTAGTACATGGAACGATGGGAAAGCCTTTTGAAAACTGGTTCCCCTGGATTGAAAACAAACTTGTGGAAAAAGAAATACGCTGTAACATTCCTACATTTCCTACTCCGGAACACCAGAATTATTCAGATTGGGAACGCTTGATGGATTATTATTGCGGACTAGGAGTTGTTAATGAAGATACAGTACTAGTAGGACATAGCTGCGGATCAGTTTTTCTTGTGCACTATTTGCTGACTCATAAGATTCACGTCAAAGGCCTAATATGCGTTTCTGGATATAATAACTTTATCAGTGGATTTGAAATGATGGATAAGCTAAATGAAAGCTTTTATATGGATGCTGAGAGTTTAGATATGACAGCTTATGCAGACAAAGTATTCAGCTTCTTTGGCGATGATGATCCTAATATTCCGCAAGAGATATTAAAGAGCTTTGCATTGGAAATAGGAGGCGATGTGCAATGTATTCCGAATGCGGGCCATTTCAATGCTGCCGCGGGGTATACTACTTGTTCCGTTGTTCTTCAGGCCATAGAAAGCTGTCGGTGAATGTGTTTTATCAGTGGAAATGATATTAGCATGCACGGACAACACATTGACTTTTGCCCTGAATATAAGCAGACAAATTCGAATATAACAAAAGGGCAGCATGGGATTCTGGTAATTCAAGCTGTCCTTTTTGTAAAAAAGAAAATGTGTGGTATTAATGAAGTTTCATCAAATAATGGGTGGTGGTGATATGTTAAAGAATAATATCGAGATAGATGTAAAAGTAAAATGCGTAGAAGAACAGACTACGCAGGCTGAATTAGCTGAAAAGGTAGGGACTTCTCCCTCATATGTGAATCGCCTTATTAAAAGCCCGGAGAAGATTGTGAACGCCACCTACATAAAGATGATGGAGCAGCTTGGATACGATGTCCAGCTTACTTACGTTAAAAAAGAATAGTAGAAAAGAGAGACACGCTCATGGCTAATGAAGAGAAAAAAATATGGGGAATTCACACGAAAGATGACAACCTGTTCCTCAAAGAGAATGTGATTGCAATCGGCTGGCACGAGATGGGTGACCTGAGTAAGATTGAAGCCAACCGTGACGCTTTTAAAGAAAAATATACGGCGACATATTCTGATGCCAAGAAAGGAAGTATAGCTACCGGCGCAGGTATGCTGTATCGTTTTTGTTATGAGGCACAGATTGGCGACTATGTGGTGTTCCCTTCTATAATCAACCGCGAGGTAAATATTGGTGTTGTGGAAGGAACTTATGTATATGATCCTTCTCAGCCTGATTACGTCCAGACAAGAAAAGTGAAGTGGTTGAAGCATCTGCCGCGCACCGCTTTTTCGCAAGGGGCACTTTATGAGATAGGCTCGGCCATGTCTTTCTTTACCGTTAAGAACTATGCTGATGAGTTTATGGCGGCACTTGATAAGGATTTCAAGAAGAATTACTCTTCCGATTCCGAAGACGATAGTGTTGGTGCTACTGCTGAAGATATCATTGAGAATACGGCAGATTTCATACTAAAAGAACTGAGCCGTAAACTTAAAGGATACGACCTGGAGAACTTTGTGGCCGATCTTTTACGCGCAATGGGCTATAGGACAAAGGTCTCTCCGCAGGGTGGTGACAGCGGAATTGATATTACGGCATACAAAGATGAGCTTCCGCCTCGTATTCTTGTGCAGGTTAAGAACCAGAACGGAGATATAAATGAGACGACGATCCAATCTCTGAAGGGAGCTATGCGTGAGGGTGATTACGGCCTGTTCGTTACATTATCAAACTATACGAAGAATGCACAGAAGTATTTGGAGAGCACACCTATTATCCGTGGTATCAATGGCACTGAGCTTGTCGATTTGATTTTGAAATACTATGAAGACTTGAGTGAAAAGTACCGGAAAATGATCCCGCTCAAGAAGGTTTATATTCCAGTTTCGAAGGAGGAGTGATGGTATGAGGACTGTAAAAATCGATGTGCCGCATCCTTCTTCTGAGCAGGTTGAGCATTATATTCGTGCCTGGGATGAGCTGGAAAACTATCATCTTCAGGAAGATGCATTGGACAAGCTCTTTTTTACGCTTTGTCCCGAGAACGCGGATATGTCAGATATCCTTTTAAAGGTTGCGGCGTTGAATGACTTTTACAGCACAAATATCTTCTCTGTATATCCGGTGGCAAAACATATCCTGTCATTGAATATTGATGATCGGCTTAAGAATGGTGATGTAGCACTGGTTTCAGATATTCAGAAGGTTACTATCAACGGAGTCAAGAGGAATTTCTATTCATTCGCAACGAAGTATTGCAGCCATCATCGTCCTTTGGATTTTCCTATTTATGATAGTTACGTGGAAAAGGTGCTGCGCTATTTCCGGGATCGAGATAAGTTCGCATCATTCAAGACTCCGGATTTGAAGGACTATGCAAAGTTTAAAAGGACACTTATCGATTTCAGGTCGTTTTACGGTCTCGACCAGTACAACATGAAAGAGATAGACAAATATATTTGGCAGCTCGGGAAGGAGTACTTTCCTAAGAGCTACGGAAAGAAAAAGGTACAGGAGGAGCAGTGATGAGTTGGGAAGAAATGTATACTTGCTCAGCCACCTGTCCGTGTGGTAAAGGCAAGATAACTCAGACCAGTTATGGCGATGACTGGAACAGATATATAGATGGCCCTGTAGTAATTGAATGCGAAGAATGCGCCAAGAAGTATAAAGTCGAAGAAGTGACGCATCATGGGTTACTTTCATCAGACGGTTCTTGGAGTACATATTATTTGACACCCAAGGATTATCCTGATTATGACGGGCCAAAGGAATCGGACTTATACCCTGCAGCGCTTAATCAGTATCAGGATTTTCCAGTCTGGCTGATAGAGAATTTTACAGAAGAAGAGTTGCGCGGCGTGTTAGCTCAGCTAAATAATACTACTTCAAGTGCTAAGTTGAAAGGAATTGCAGCCGGAATTCGTGAAGCACATAGAAAAGCAAAGAAGACCGTTCGTGTGGGCGAGATCACAAAAACGGTTGAAGCAGCTCTGGGGAAGTATCTGAGCCATGTCGGAAACAAGATCCAGCGCGACGAGATAAGGAAGAAAGAATCTGATGCACGTGACGCTTACATAAAAGAAAAACGTAAGCATCAAACGGTCATCGATTTACAGAGATAATAGATGAAAACAGTCAAAGTCGTAGCAGCGGTCATATGTGATTCGCTGTCGGAGAAGAAAAAAATATTTGCCACGGCCAGGGGCTATGGTGAGTTTAAGGGTCAGTGGGAGTTCCCTGGTGGAAAGATCGAGGCCGGCGAAACACAGCAGCAAGCCCTGGTAAGAGAAATACATGAAGAGCTGGATACCAAGATTAGTGTCGGAGATCTTATCGGAACGATCGAATATGACTATCCTACCTTTCACCTGTCGATGGATTGCTTCTGGTGTGAGGTGGTCGATGGGGAGCTAAAACTCCTGGAGGCAGAAGACGCTAAGTGACTATCAAAGGAAAACCTGTATAGTGTTCAGTGGCTTCCAGCAGACATTACGCTTATCGAGAAGATCGAGCAGCAGATGATTTGACCGGGGTGGATAAATGGAATCAAGCCTAATTTTTGAAATAGGAGATTAAGATCTATGAATGATTTTTATATGCAGTTATTATCTGCTGGAGTGGTGGTTGCTATTGTTGAAGGCTTTTTTTCGATTTTTCTTGCTCATCGAAACAATAAGCTATTGCTCAATCAACAAAAAAGCGAACATCATTTTGAAATTCAAAAGACACAGTATGAGCAACTGACAAAAGCTTACGAGATTTTGATGCAAGAATTGCCAGAAGAAAAGAAACTGTCACATGCATTTGCAAATTCCCCAATTGGTTCTTCGGAGTTGAAACGTAGTGAAATCGAGTCGCAGTTAGGGAATATTGGTACTGTTGCAGCAGAAGAAGAAATGATTTTGTACAAACATTATCAAAAATACGAATACTTGCTTAATGATAGCCAGATCAAGGAGCTTGAGAAAATTATTGCTGATCATGATGAAAAGGCGCAGGAGCAAGATCCAATGTGGCTCTTAACCATAGTTCAATTTGAAGAATCATACGCTCAAGCAATCCGTGATAGACTGTCAGAACTTTCCAAAATATAAGTGGAAGTAATTTTACTGCAGTCTATAGTGACTGATCTTCGAAGCGTGGGGATATCTTTTGTGTAGTGGAGGTTGTATGCGTTCAATTAGTATAGAAGAATTGTGTAGCGAGGTCGAAGCGTATATAGAATCAGCAAAATCAGCAAGTGGGGATTCTGCAGTACGATATTTAAATCGAGCTGAGACAGCTCTCAGAAGTTATGATGGTGTGCCAGAACGATTCAAGAATACTTATTTCCGCTTGATAGAGGATATCAGGAATGACCTGGAACAGTAGATTTGTTTGGTAGGAGGCACTATGGACCTGTTTAGTAAGAGCCCTGACATTCATAATGGTGTCTCGGTGCATGTGGAGACGGTTGTCCTTTTGTCCCAACGGAAAGCGGATGATTATGTTGAGGTGGAATTGGAGCTGGATGAGCTGGATGTGACGAGTGCGGAGAGTAAGGCGACTTATAAGGAAATTCAGGAGTATGTGCTGAAAGAGCATGGATTGAAGGTTTCTAATTTGTATATTTCACAGGTAAAAAGGAAATGTGGAATAGAGGTTGGGGAGAATTATAACCTGCCGGAGTCGGAAGATAGTAGGCAACCTCAGTGTCCGGCGGAGAAGGAAAAGGCTATACGGGAAACGTTAGGGCGTTTTGGGATGGTTTAGAGAAAGGAGATTTTCACATGCTGATTTATGATTTGGTTTCATTTTGTGATGAAGAATATAAGAAAAGCGATTGCTTTCCGTGTACGGCTAAAACAATTTGTGAAGGAAATTGTGGTGAACATTGTAAAGAATGTTTAGATGATATTCATTATCATGTACACCAATATAGGGATGAGTATGATTGTGAAAGATTGCTTGATTACTATGTTTGTAGATATTCGTATAAGTACTGTTCAGAAATGATATATGCACTAAGACAAATGGATTTATCAAGTTATCCATACTTTCATATTTTATCATTAGGATGTGGAGGTGCGCCTGACTTGATGGCATTTGAATATATGGATTATGAACAACCAATATCATATATTGGCGTGGATAAAAATGAGTATTGGGGTAAGATTCACAATTATATTGAGAATAATTTTAGAGAAGGTAGAGCACAATTAAGGAACAATATAGATGTTTTGACATACTTTGAATCACATGAATTACATAAGTGCAATGTCATTGTTTTACAGTATGTTATATCATTCTTTTATGATATTGTTGGAAGGTCTGGAATGCGAAAATGGTTTTTGCAATTGGCAGAAAACATAGTTAGGAATAAGCCCAAGAATTCACCGTTATTAATTATTATTAATGATGCAGATAGTATTAACACGGGACGTGATGCTTTTCCTTTGTTTGTAGAAGAAATTGAAAGGGTTGGATTAACAGTTTCAAGTGAATTACGTAGAAGGTTTAAAGAGCATAATTATTATGCGGGTTCAATTCGACACAGAAGTAATCAGAATATATTTGAAAGTACAATTCCGAGTAGATTTGTTTATGATTATTGTGTAGCCAAGTCTTGTGAAAGTGCCCAACTAATATTGGAGGTGATTTGATGATAATTAGTGCAAGTAGACGTACATATATACCATCTTACTATTCGGAATGGTTGATTAATAGATTAACGGAGAAATATGTGTTGGTTAGAAATCCGATGAATATACATCAGGTAAGTAAGATAGATTTATCTCCAGATGTTGTTGATGCAATCGTATTTTGGACAAAAAATCCAACGCCGATGTTGCCATATTTAGAGCAAATTAAAGATTATACATATTATTTTCAATTTACTTTGAGTGCATATGGTCCAGATGTTGAAAGAAATTTACCATCAAAAAATAAAATTATTATTCCGACATTTCAAAAGTTATCCAAAGAAATCGGAAAAGAAAAAGTTATATGGAGATATGATTCGATATTCTTTAATGGGCAGTACTCAATGGAGTACCACTGTAAGTATTTTGAAGTGTTAGCCTCAAAATTGGCTGATTATACAGAGAAGTGTACTGTGAGTTTTATGGATTTGTATAGAAATACAGAACGAAATGTAAAGACCTTAAATATTGTCAAAGATACATATGAAATGCAAGTAGAATTATTACAAAGATTTGTAGAAATAGCAAAGGAGCATGGTTTATATATTGATACTTGTGCTGAAATTGGAGATTTTCATAATATAGGGGTTGAACACGCCCATTGTATTGATAGGGAACGAATAGAGAGAATTGGTGAATTTAAACTTAGTGTTGATAAAGATACAAATCAAAGAGCAGAATGTGGATGCGTGGCAAGTATTGATATAGGGGCGTATAATACATGTAAAAATGGATGTCTGTATTGTTATGCAAATTATAGTTCAAACACAGTAGAAAAGAATTTTGTTATGCACAATCCAAAATCTCCTTTATTATTTGGCGAAATAGATGATACAGATGTTATAAAGGAAAGAAAAGTAAAATCACTTATAGATAATCAAATGAATTTATTTGATATTTAGGAAGAAAAGAAAACTTTATGGAATACAATTTGTATTTTTACAATGCTAAGAGAAATGTAGTCGTTATGACAGATATGGATGGCAAGCAACATGTAATTGACTGTGATAAGGCAGAGGTGCAGGTTGTATTGGAGGAGATGGAGGATGTAGGATATCTGGTAAGACTTGCCAGGGAAGAGCCTGCGAGTTATGTAAGTGTTGCAATGCGTCCAGGCGGATTGCAGGATTATGTGGATGTGTGGAATGAGTTGAATTGAAGGAAGGTACACATATGTGTGGAATGACATCTGATCAGTAATGCAAATTGATTGGAGGAAGAATATGAATATAAATATTAGAAAAATAAATGGCAATGAATATAAGTTGCTGAACGACTTTTTGTATGAGGCAATTTTTATTCCTGAGGGAGTGGAAGCACCACCGAGAGAGATTATTAATGCATCAGAATTACAGGTTTATGTGCAGGATTTTGGAACACAGAAAGATGATATTTGTTTTGTCGCAGAAGTAGAAGGGAAAATAGTTGGAGCAGTTTGGGTTCGCATCATGGATGACTATGGACATGTGGAAGATGGTGTTCCGTCCTTTGCCATATCTCTATATAAAGAATATCGCAGACATGGTATCGGAACAGCAATGATGAAACAAATGATTACAGAGTTGAAAAGCAGGGGATATAAGAAAACTTCTTTAGCAGTACAGAAGGAAAACTATGCTGTGAAGATGTATAAAAACGTTGGATTTGAGATTGTTGATGAAAACGATGAAGAATATATCATGGTGTGTGTATTATAATTTTGCAACAGATTGTTGCAAAACAGGAGCTATTGGATATGAATAATAGAATAATTTACCATCCATTAACGGCAACTCCTCTTAAAAGAAATATTGCTTACACAGAGTTGCCCCCTTGTAAAGAGTTGCATTCTTATATCAGATGTTATTGGGGAACAGAAAATCCACTTATACAAATCGAAAACAATGACTCACCGAAATTGGTAATCCCGGATACTTGCGTGGATATTATTTACTATATAGATTATACCGATAATGTGGTGACTGGTGGATTCTGCGGAATAAATGATTGCAGTTTCCAAGCAAATAGCAGCGGAACTATCGGGCACATGGTATCGACATTTGCTATTCGTTTTTATGCGTGGAGTGCATATGCATTTGCCGATGATTCTTTACAATCTACCATGAACGGATACTTTGATGTGGGGTCAAGGTTTGAATGGCTGGACAGGACCATCCGACCTCAACTGTTGGAACGAAAAACCTTACAGGAAAAAGCTTATTATACAGAACAAGTATTGCTGAAAAGATTATCCGATGTGAAAGAAAATACAGTTGTTAACGGGACGATACATAACATTTTGACAAATAAAGGTTCTATGGATGTATCAAAATTAGCAAAGGAGGCTTTTGTAAGTACAAGACAGTTGGAACGATTATTTCATGAATATGTTGGTATTACGCCTAAGAAGCTAAGCAATTTGATACGGTATCAGTTTTTGTGGAGAGATATTTTGTGGGAGCCGGATTTTGATGTGTTAAGTGCGGTTCATAAATATGGATATACAGACCAATCTCATTTATTGCGGGAATTTAAAAGATATCATTCTATGGATATACATGAGGCGAGAACTATTGCGTTAAAAGATGACGAAAATATACAAGCTGTTTCTTATTAATTTAGAGTAAAATAGTTTCAAATTCTGATAAGAAGGAAAGGATGAGAAACAATGAGAGAAAATGTAAGTGTCTGTGGTACGGATTGTAGTGTGTGCTATTGTTTTGGTAAAATGTGTAATGGCTGCAATTCGTGCGAGGGAAAAGTGTTTCATGCACCGGAAGGAAAGGCTTGTCCGATTTATGACTGTGTTAGAAACGGTAAATGTATGCAAAACTGTGGAGAATGTGGTGATGTGCCTTGTAAGATATGGTTTGATACCAGAGACCCGAAGTTTTCAGATGAAGAATTTAGTGAAAATGTAATAATGAGAGTACAGACATTGAAAAGGGAATAGGTATTTATGTCAAAGAATAAAGAACTTGCAGATTATATAATGGACCAACTATCTGATTTGGGAGATATACGAAATATTCCTATGATGGGCGGATATATTTTTTACTATAAAGAACGGATATTTGGCGGAATTTATGGAAATGGTTTTTTGGTAAAGATTACAGAGGCAAGTAAGAGATATATGCCGGACAGTCTACCAGAACCACCGTATGAAGGTGCAAAACTTATGTTGCCGGTAACCATTTTGGATGATAAAGATGCGTTGCAGATAATGGTAGAAGAGATGTATCCAGAGTTGCCAGAAAGGAAAACAAAAAAGAAAAAGGAGTAAAAATACAGGGAAATAGGTGAGTCAAAAAGTGGAGCACCTTTTATAAAGTGGCTCCAAAAAGTGGAGTACTTTTCTAAAAAGTGAGTCATAAAGTGACGTACCTACATATAAATCAGGGGTTTTAGGGGATTTTGCCCATAACTAGATGCATTGAATTTCTGATTAAGCATCGTAATGATTTAACGAATGTATTTTACTGCAATCCAAGTGCACCTTACCAAAAGGGAGCCTGTGAAGTGAATCATGAGCTGATACGTCGTATCCTGCCAAAGGGAAGCAGCTTTGATGATTTGACACAGAAGGATATTTTTCTGATGATGGATCATATCAATTCTTATAAAAGAAAAAAGCTGAACAACCGTAGCCCATACGAAACGTTCAGCTTTTATTACGGAGAAGATATACTTAAGAAACTTGGATGTAAACCGTTTGCCGCCGAAAACATCATCTTAAAGCCTAAACTTCTCAAAAAGTAACAGATAAATTTGCAAAGTGCCGCCAGAACAAAAACAGCAGAATGACTTCAAAACAGGGATGGATTCTCCGAATACAAAAATTTCGAGCGGGAATTGATCTCTTATTGTCGTGTGCAAATTTATTGCTGAACGTATTATAACATGTCAATGTACAAATGAAAATCCGGGAAATTCGCTTACAAAACGGGATTTTCGTTTACAAAGTGGGAATCTCGTTTACAAAATGAGATTTTCATTTACAAAGAGGGACTCTTGCGTTACAAACGGGACTTTCGTTCTACATTTCACCCCTACAATGTGCATTTCCTAGTACATGCCTATCCGGAAAATATGAAGTCGCAGTTTGAGAATGAGACATTAAAGGAAGTGCTGAGGTACATGATCATGATGACTATTGTGCGTCTGAGACTGGATACGCCTGATAAGGTGGAGGAATATCTGGGAAGCGGCGACGTCGACTCATGTAAATAAGGCATATAGCCGCAAAACTTATGTATACAGAAAGCCAGTGTATGATCTAGTTGGATTTGTACACTGGCTCATTTATTTAAAAAAATGTTCGGCTGGTGGAGAGTGATTTAGATAAAATAAAAAGCTGTCTGAAACAATTCAGACAGCTTTTGTCACGTGCGCAAGAGGATTCGAACCCCCGACACCTTGGTCCGTAGCCAAGTGCTCTATCCAGCTGAGCTATGCACACATGTTGATTAACAACATCAGTTATACTACAACAGATTTGAGCAAATGTCAAATGAAAAGTTGCAAATATTTCAATTTTTTCATTCTACCTGAGGTTGAAAAATATCAGTAATAAATAACTGTAGTTATTCTTCAGGTGATTCTCTCTTAAGTTCAGGAATATATCGCTGACCATAAATGCTGTTCTTGATGGACTGCATCTCAAGGTCTGTTGCGGATATCACATCTGCGCATTTCTTAAGTCTTGCGGATATCATGTCTACGTTCGGGATATCCTTCTTATATCTGAGCTGGTGATCCAGGCTCGCCCAGAAGTCCATCGCGATTGTTCTGATCTGTACCTCCACACGCATATTCCTTGTGTGGTCTGCGAAGAACACAGGAATCTCGACTATGACATGCAGACTGCGGTAGCCATTTGGCTTTGGATGCGATATGTAGTCTTTTGCTTCGATCAGGGTGATGTCATCCTGACTTATGAGCTTTTCTGCCACCATATATATGTCGTCGATGAATGGGCAGATGACTCTTATTCCGGCGACATCATCCAGATTGTTCAGTATACTTGCACATGTAACCGGACAGCCCTTGCTTGCAAGCTTTTTGGCAATGCTGACAGGCTTTTTGATCCTTGACTGTATGAATTCTATAGGATTTCTCTTATATCTTACGCTGAAATCATCGTTCAGCACTTCAAATTTTGTCTTCACCTCTCTGATGGCACATGAATACATCATCATGATCTCCTCAAAACTATGCATCTCCTGCATGAAAGGATTTTCCTCCGGGCGCAGGAGTGAATTGATGTATTTGCTGTTCAGAGCGTTTGTCTGTATTGATTCCATAACTCCTCCAAAATGTAAAAAAACTGGAATGGTGTGTCCTGTTGCACAACTATGTGTATTATACTACATTCCACTTGTGCTTAAAAATAAAATTTTATAAAATACCTGTGAATGATCAATAAATACTGACAGGCATAACCCTTTTGCTTTATTTGTCAGTTCACAGAGTCAGGAGAAGACAATGAGCTATTTTGATGAGATGATCGCCACGGAGCGTATACCGGATTCCTATGTGGGATGGGAACAGTACAGACGTGAGGTGACGGAATATATAGAAAATAACTGCCGGGTAAAAAAAGAATCCGGGCAGGATGCAGATGCAGCGAATTCAAAGCCTGTGCTTGCACTGTGGGGAATAGGGCCGGCCGGCGATATAGATATAGGAAGATTGGCAGATAATTACAGGCTGGTGCTCATAGACAGAGACAGGGAAGCTGTGCTTTCGGCAGTCAGGGAATATGGGCTGAAGGAACAGGATTATATAATAGCGGATATTCCATTCTGGCATGTAGACGATGACCAGTACCGCTTGTATGAGGCGATGCTTGAGGACTGTGAGGACACCGAGCATATACTTGAGTTCCTGACAGGCATAGCGACTGCCAATTCCGGTAAATATATTGGCAGAACGGAATCTGGGGATATAGTAAATGACACCGACAGGTATCTTGATATATTTGATTACAGTGTGGCGGTCGGGCTTCACAGCCAGCTCAATTCCAGATTTGCGGCATTGCTTTACCACTACAGGGACAATTATCATGACGAGGATCTTAGACTCATAAGCAGTGCCATCTCGGGGCTGAACGAGGCGGCGGTGGAGAGACTCAATGACTACATGTACCATATGACAAAGGATGTCCTCATATATGGATATGAGGTCGCTGCATGTGAGGATCAGACATGCGCAGAGAAGCTTGCAAATGCATTTGACAGGCGGGATGTGGAGACGATGAAGTCGGTGGAGCACATAGAAGGTGTGGCACAGCTCATGAAGGATATGTCGCTTCATATGAACTATGACGTGGAGCTGGTTGACAGCCGCCATATGGTATGGCCATTTGACACGGCTGGTGGCAGGAAAAATTACGTGATGGGATTTGCCGCCATGCGGAAGATATGATGTTGCAAATAGGCGGAAAAGATTAAAAAGTTAAATGATATTCCATAAAAATCAGTTGATATAACGTATATTATCATGAGGAGGGAGCTATGACAGACAGAGAATTTGAACAGTGCATGTCTGCGATGGCGGCGGGCGACAGGGATAGCCTGCGGCACATATATGATGCGTATCTGAAGCTCATATATGCTGTGGTGTACGACACCATAGGACAGCGCGAGGAGGCTGAGGATGTGACATCGGAATTCTTCATCAAGCTGTACAGCATTGCGGGAAGCTATAAGCCGGGAAATGGACATAAGAAATGGCTGGTCACGATCGCCCGGAATATGGCGGTGGACAGGATCAGGAAGATAGACCGTGAGGCTCTGGTGGATGAGATACCGGAGACCGGGCAGAGTGGCAGCATGGAGGAACAGGTTGTGAACAGCGTGTCACTGAAGGTGGCCATGGAGTCGCTTAAGCCTGATGAGCGGGAGATAGTTGATATGAAGGTGGCTGGAGGATTTACCTTCAGAGAGATATCAGAGATAGTTGGCAAGCCGATGGGAACAGTCACGTGGCTTTACAACAGTGCGATCAAGAGACTTAGGAGGTGCAGACTATGAACAGACATGAAGATGAACTGGAAAAGGAAATAGCTGACAAATATATAGAGAATATGGATGCACCTGATCTCTGGGGAAAAATAGAGGCAGGACTTGATGCGGTGGATGCGCAGCGGGTGCAGGATAAGAAATCTGGAGATAAGAAGTTTGGAGTCAAGAAAGACCGTAAAGTCAGGAACAGAAGAACCATCCAGATCGTTTCCGGTCTTGTGGCAGCGGCAGTGGTGTGTGTGCTGATCGTAGCCGGACCGTTAAGGAACAGCCGTAAGAGGGCAAGCGATAAGACAGCGCAGGACAACAGTGTGAAGGTGACTTCGAATGAAAGTTATTATGCAGAAGAAAGTGACGCGGCTGCGGCAGACGATATTCAAAGCGATGCTGCTGAAATGGCAGAAAACGCCACGGCGAGCTATGATGTACAGAGAAATACTGATGCTCAGAATTCTGTGAATAGTGCTGACTATATCCCAATGATCATGTTGGATGGTGTGCTCTACAGGGACACATACGACATGGTCGATGCTGACAGCGTGGATGAGAGCAAAGCGGCCTACGCTGAGAGCTACACCGATGGCGTGCCGGCAAATGACGGCGAGGTCAACTTTGACATGAACCCATCCAGAAACTCAGCCTACATTGTGTGTGATGATGGCAGCCTTGTAGTGAAGGTTGAGGGCAACTGGTACAGATTTGAGAGGGCAGAATAGTACAAACAAATCAAAAATTAAAAAAATACAGAAATTACCATAAAAAATAATAATCCCTTCGTATATAGAATATAAAGCTTGACCGGTAGCTTGAAATTCATATTACGGAGGGATTTTTTATGATGAAATATAATTCAAAAATATTTGCAAGATCCATATGCGCAGTTATGGCAGGGGTTATGATGGTAGGAGGTCTTACGGGCTGCGGTAACGATGATACAGTAGATGGCAGGGGAATGCGCCTTGAAAAACAAAATGGGGATAAGACAGAGATAACAGGGATCGCAGAAAAGTACAGGGAAAAAGAAAGTAAGCAAAAAAAGAAGTCGTTGCAGGACAATGGCTTGAGTGGAATATTCAACAGTACGTCGAATGATGTTATGTATGCGGAGGAAGCTTGTGATGTGGCAACAGTCGCTGGAGATGCAGCGATGGTGACAGATACTTCAAATTCTATGTATACAGAGATCGCCTACGATACGAGAGAGTATGACAGCGTGGCGGAGAATGGATTTGTATCCACAGCGGACAGACCTCTCTCCACATTTGCGGTGGACAGGGATACGGCATCATACAGCAACGTCAGGTCGTATATAGAGTCAGGCTGTCTCCCACCGGACGGAGCGGTGAGAATAGAAGAGATGCTGAACTATTTTACCTATGACTACAGAAGGAAGCCTGAGGATGGAGAGAAGTTCTCCATATACACAGAATATTCGGATTGCCCGTGGAACAAGGCCACAAAGCTCATGATGGTTGGGATCAACACGGATGAAATAGATTTTGGAGACAAGAAGCCTTCAAATCTGGTGTTCCTGATCGACACCTCGGGATCCATGTATGAAGATAACAAACTCCCACTCGTGCAGCAGTCATTTGCCATGCTGGCGGAGAATCTGGATGAGAACGACAAGGTGAGCATAGTCACATATGCGGGTGAGGATACGGTGGTGCTCTCGGGCACATCCGGCTCAGAGCAGTACACGATAAATGAGGCGCTTTCAAGTATGACAGCCGAGGGCTGTACCAACGGCGGCGATGCCATCATCACAGCTTACGAGCTGGCGGAGAAGAACTTTATAGAGGAAGGCAACAACCGTGTCATACTTGCAACGGACGGGGATCTGAACGTGGGGCTTACCAGTGAGAGCGACCTTGTGGATCTGATAACCGAGGAGAAGAAGGAAAACAACATTTTTCTCAGCGTGCTTGGGTTTGGAACAGACAATTTGAAGGACAACAAGCTTGAGGCTCTTGCTGATAATGGTGACGGAAACTATGCATTTATAGATTCTGCATACGAGGCGAAGAAGGTGCTGGTGGATGAGATGGGCGGCACGTTGAACACTGTTGCAAAAGATGTGAAGTTCCAGATAGAGTTCAATCCGGCAAATGTCAAGGGTTACAGGCAGATAGGTTATGAGAACCGCGCCCTTGCGGATGCGGACTTTGCAAATGACGCTGTGGACGGCGGCGAGATAGGCGCAGGACATATGGTGACGGTGCTCTATGAGATAGTGCCTGCGGGATCAGACTTCGATGTGCCTGCAGCCGAGCACAAATACGGACAGGATTCCAATCAGGCAAATACATCGGAGACTGCATCACAAGACGTTAAGGATAAGTCTGATAGCGCAGAGGACTATACCGGTGAGCTTGCGACAGTGAACGTAAGATACAAGGAGCCGGATGGGGATAAGAGCAGTCTTGTGAGCCGTGTGGTGAAGACTGACAGCTACAGCAGCGAAATGTCCGTTGACATGAGTGCGGCAAGTGCCGTGGCGGCCTATGGTATGATCCTCAAAAACAGTGAATATGTGGGTTCTGCAGATTTTGATATGGTTATGGCTCTTGTTGGCGGTAAGGTGGACAGTTCAGCCGGCAGTGGCGATATTATCGATATGCAGTGGCAGGGCTTTGCAGACATGGTACATCAGACGCAGAATATAACTGAATAGGGAAAATGTCGATAAGAGGAGCTGTTCGATATGGCTTTGTAATCACACTTTGTAATCACATTGGTAGATTGTCAATAGTAAAGTAACAATTATTTTAAATTATTTTCGCACGCTAAATTACAGTGTCGTGATCACGTCAAAAAAAATTGCACGTACCATATTCGATATAGTACGTGCATTATTTTTACACATAACAAGAAGCCCTATACTACATACTATAGAGCTTCTTTAATTCCTTATTAAACAGGTCATCAGCACAAGACCATCCGAGAACCTTGCGGGGATATGCATTCATCCAATCTTGAATGTGCTTAATGTATGTATCATCATACTTATCAGTGTCAGCACCTTTAGGTATATGACGCCTTATGAGCTTGTTCGCATTCTCATTACTGCCACGTTCATAACTGCTATAAGCATGACAGTAATATATCTTCGTCCTGTCTCCATCATGGAGCAGTGATCTTTTCATGTTCTTATAGTCAGAAAACTCTACCCCGTTGTCAACTGTTATCGACTTAAAGAGTCTTGAAAACATTGCACCAAGGCGGTGTTCTAACTTGTCAAGTTCTGCAACAACAGATCTTGCGCCCTGGTCTGGAATCTTCCTGACTATTTCACGTCTTGTAAGTCTCTCTGTGAGCACAAGCAGACATGACTTGCTTTTACCCCTTTTACCTTTCACTGTGTCCATTTCCCAATGTCCAAATGTGTTTCTATCGTTTACTTCATCTGATCTGTACTCTATAGATTCACCAGCACTCATTCTTTTCTGTACTCTGACTTTGTTTTTATGTTTTTTCTTCTGACCCTTTACAGGCAACTTTTTATTTGTGAGCTTCAGGAAAAGCCCTTTGTCTATATACCTGTAAAGAGTGTTCACGCTTATATGTGTTTTCATGTTATCAAGTGACGCCATCGCAAGAGCTGCAGCGGGAGAGTATCCATCATTGACTATCTTATCTTCAACATACTCAGCAAACTTTATATCATTACCAATCTTGAGTGGGCGCCCTTTACTGGTCTGTGCATAGTCGGTATTTTGCTGTGCAAGATCAGCACTATATCTTATATCCTCAGTCAAATCACTGTTAGTATGTACATAAAGACCTTTTTTATATTCTCTTGTCACCGTAGCCCTTGACACATGCAAGTACCTTGCAACATCTGCTTTACTGCATCCCCTATTTAGCAGTGTTTCCATACTCACACGATCAGCATATCTTAAATGCCTGTATCTCATAGTATGCCCCCTATGACACTAAAAAAGCGGTCAGCACATGCCGACCGCACGTTCTATATATTATTATAATTCCTGATTCTGGTAATACTACTGGAAACATTTTCCAATAACTACACTGTAAAGGAAAGCTGATCAGTGAATATATCCCTTTCATCATCTGTACAATCCTTAAAGCCTTCACCCTTTGTTATAGTGTTCTCAGTCGATGGCACAGGAAACAGGATCATATTATCTACATACTCCCTTGCTTCAGCAAGCGTCCTGTCACGCTTCATATATTTTCCAGAGACAGGGTTATCATACGTTCCCACATACATGTAATCTTCACTTTCTGACTGCCAGAGCTTCACCGACATGGTAAGATCTGTCATTCTTATATACATTTCACAGCGTCGGCGCATCTGCTTTAAATTCTCTCGGCTGTCACCAATCAGATTCCTGAAGAACACTTCCATGCTCAGTGACGTTGTAATTATGACTACCTTACATTCAAGCATCTTGTTTTTATATCGGCTTCTTACTGTACTGTTTGTGTGATTATCAAGCAACTTTAACAAGTCACTTACATCTATGTAGTTAGGTCGTATGTCGTCAAGAATAAGACAGTCTTGACCTTTATAATTATCTAACAAATCATTACTACCGCTTGAGATGTAATAGCTATATTTATTTCTCTGTGCAAAATCCTTTGCCCAGGTCGTTTTTCCTGTTCCGGCATCACCGCATATATATATGCATTTCATATTTCTGTCACTTCCTTCCAGCTTATCTCTACGATAGTTAAACGCATTGTCTATAGTCTTTTTGAATTTATCGTATTCCTGTGGTGTTATATACTCTGTATAGTTATACTCACGTATCAGACCGCTTGTTATCAGGTCGACAAGCTCCGCCTTCCTTGCCTTATCTGCTTCACGGCTCTGTTTAACCTCTGCTTCCTTTTTAAAGTCAAAGTTGCTTTTTACAGATTCTTCTAAGTATTGATACTTTTCACTTGCATTCTTATGTGTAAGATAGGCGAGGGCATCGCCGAATCGTCCACGGATTTTGTTTATATAATTTTCTGTAATCCCAAACCAGTTACATATTGATTCAGTTGGTACACTATCCTTAAATCGTATGCATATATGCCAGTGTGGTTTTTTTAATTCTCCGTCCTTATTTTCGTCTTTATCATGTAAGATATACGCATAGTCTTTTACTGCATTATGATCTAATCCCTTTTCTATCTGTTCTTCTGTGAGATATTCGATCTGCTGTACTATTTCACAAGTTCTATAGCTTTTTGGCATGTAACAATCCCCCTTATTTTTTTCTTTTTGTTTGTTTTACACATTTTACACATTTTTACACATGCCGAGGACAAGCCCCCCTCGGCATAGCATTTTTATTTGATTTACAGTGGTATAGGTTGAATGATAGAGTTTTAATTTTACACATTTACACATATATTTTTTATTTTCTTTATTTGACCGATGGTTACAGTTGTGTAATGTGTAATCATTATGATTGTACCATTCCTTGATCCCCCAACCCCCCTATGCCCGAGCTCCCACAGGGGGGCTATTACTTTTGTTTACGCTTATTCCTTTTCTCTGTGATTACTGTATGAACCGCATCAAGTTTATGACAAGCTTACACAGATTGTTGAACAGCATGACTACACTGTTACATAGTCTAAGCAATATTTTCATTCTGTACCTCCTCACGATACACAACAACGATCTTGTAGTTGCATGTAGACGGGTGTGGGGTGTCCTGTCAAGGATAAAGTGCACGCTACGCGCCCTTGACAGGACACCCCACGCCCGTCTTTTTATAATTATCAGGGCGATGGCGCGCCCTGCTCACAGCACACATGCATTATCGTTTGCGCTTTCTGAAACGTTTCTTAATGCCGGTAGCAAAGTCAATATCCGGCTGGACCACTCCCTGTCCGGCGAGTATTTCACTATCACTTATCATTTCTGTTTTCTTGAGATCTTCCACAATAGCAGACGTATCATAAGCTTCATAGTCTTTGTTGAACACAAATTTGAACGACAGATGGAGAGGTCTTATCATGTCTATGTTATCGCAGTTTTCAAAGCTGACAGGATCATAGTATCGGACGGATAGCAGTCGCCACGTCTTATTGACACATATCAGATACCCTGTGATCTGACGGAGCAGCGCGTCAACAAACTTGAATCTTTGAGCCGTGCAGATAATACCTATCTTATTCTTTCGTACCTGAAGCAATCTCTTTAACAGCTCCGTAGATATGTTATCTTTATAGTTTCGGCTGTTCCAGATCGCACCTACTTCATCGAATACAAATATGGTTACATCCTCTGTTCCCTGTTCAACATTCTTCAGTTGGTTCACGTTAACAAAAGGCGTGTAAGGCACATCTGTTAGATCTACGTTGCTGATAATATGTATATGCTGAGTCACAAAGGCTTGTTCATCCTCTGACCATACAGGCAGACCATCGTACTTGTGAAAGACCTCACGCACTAACATAGTCATATACAGCGTCTTACCTGAGCCGAACACCTTGTTGCGGTATGCCGTCACCATGTGGATACTGCCATAGAAGTGACAGCGGTTATATTCTTTGTGTTTAATGTAGTAGTACAGATCAACAGCACTATTGGCAACGACCTGATAGAAATGAGTTGCCACGAACGGAACTACAGGGAATGCATAGCACACAAAGCATATCAATATTATTATCAGGATTGTCATAATCGAAGCCCCCTTATCGCACCGACCACACAGGTCATTACAAGCAGAGCTATCATGTAAGCCATGATCTTAGCAAACATCATGTACAAGTCACCATTTGAGTACAGATCAAGTATTATTTTGTCCATCAGATCACCTCACTTAATACCGCTTAAAATCGGTAAACACTCTGTACACTGTTCTTATGACATTCCAAAATACCCAGAATACAAGCACGAACAGTATAAGCACACACACATTGTACACATCCGTCACAGTCCTTACAGTTGACATATAGCCAGCATCACCGCTTGTAGCCACAGGGGCATTTTTAACATCAATGTTTATTTCTGTCTGTCCTGTGCTGACTGTCTGAGCATTGACAGTAGTAGCACACTCATATGTTATAAGTGATGCAACAAACAGACAGGACACCACCATACTAAAAATCAAAATGATCGTCTTGATATATGTTTTCAAGTTCTTCTTTACTCCTTTCACGATATTCATTAAATGTCCTTTCATCTCTTTTGTAATCAAGTAGATAATGATATTCTTTAAACAACTGACAACTGCCGATTACAAACACGATCAAGGCTATTAAAGCTACCAATTATTTACACCTCCCTTTAAACCTCAAAGAAAAAGGAGAGAAGTGGATGGATAATTTGTTAGTGTCGATGTGCCGTGGGGCTGAAGCCGCCAGCGGCACATCTGATATATATACACTGCATCCAACAACAGGAAAATGCGTTTCATAGCATATATCTGCATATCTGCAATTATTACAAAGAGTATCATCTATAAGCGGTTGATACTCACCATTGCAACATGTATCATCATTAATACAATGAATGCACTTTACACCTCTACAATTTTCTTTACACATACTCACTATCAATTAACCTCCTAACAAAGTAAATAAAATACAAAGATACACCACAAAAATTCCACCAGACAAAAGAAAATAACCATCATCGTCAATAGAAAAATGCATTAGAAAACATATAACAGCCCAAAACAGACAAAAAATGATCATTATTACAACATCCATACATATCTCCTCAACATATACACTTGATAGATTCTACCTATTAATTTATAATCTTAAAAAAAGGAGAAAAATAAAATATGATAGATACACAAACATCAAACATTATTTTTACAATAATAAATATAGCAATACTATTAGCAATTTTAATTGGAGCAATATTCCTTATTTATTTCCTTATAAAAAAATTAATTAAGTATTATAAAACTAGAGAATAAAAATCCAATTTTATTAATCTGAATCTTGAGAAACCCCTTTAAGAAATACCCATAATGCATATCCTATAAGCTGACAAACAAGATAAGTTATGAATATCTTCCAGGCAGAAAATGTAATACCACCCAAAGTAAATTCATATGTAAGGCCATAAAAAACCACTTTAGCAACAAGTGCAACAAGTTCAAGCATTCAATCACCCACCTTTTTTAGCAAGTCTATAAATCGACAAGATAGCAATAACAACTATTGCACCGATTGTTACACTCCAGAAATCGGCTGGAATAAATTTAAAATAAGATGCTATAACTGCAAATAGCCCAGAATCACTATTAAGAAGAGCAGTAAAAAATGCCACAATACCAGTCACATACTTCCAGAATGATTTAGAGTTTTTATCCTCATCATCATCACTTGAACCACCACCAGTATTTATATTTGCATTACCATCAACAACTTTATTACTATTATCTATAGTTATATTAATAACTGTTTTTCCTGAATCATCATTTGCAGCAACATCAGTAACTTTTTTATCAACAACATTCCCATCGTTGTCTTTTACATCTTCAGTTGTTACAGTCGGTTTAACAACTGCACCATATGCATCAGCTTTCAAATTAAACAAGTCAAACGAAAAAGAACGAACATCAGTAGACATTATCATATTCTCTTTTGCACTATGCATAATGTCAGGATTTGAAAACAAAGTATCTGGATCAGGCACATGATAAAGGAATACAGTTACATATATTTTCGCAGATTTAACCGTTATTTCAGTATCGCTCCTAGTATCAAGATCAACGTGTCCAAACAATCCAACAATACCATCAAACAATTCATCCAACTTATGCTGAGCAGAAGAACCAGTATTATCCAATAATGTACTATTTAAATATAAAGAGTTATTAACATAACCATTTTTATGTTTATTCAAACTAAAAGTATCTGTTTTAGAATCTGTATAAGTATGTACACGTCCTTTACCATCCTGATAACGTATATCACTATTATATACAACATCACAACTAAACATCTCAGCAGGATCAATCATAAGAGGACACGAATAAGTATAATTAAAAGAAAATGCATATTTTGAATTTCCTACACTAGACGGCTTACAAGTCATTGAATCCCAGTAAAATGACTCTGCTGGATAAGTCGGCTTATCAACATAATCTGGATCTGAATTATCAGCAAGACTTGTGTCACCATCTAAAAACTTCTTACAATTTGAATAATCAGTGATTGAACCACTCAAATTTTCAGCACACTTCACAAGCGGTATATTAGTAGCAACTAATTTATAACGGCTAATATTAGATGGTTGAACCCTAAAGCAAAAATTATTAATTCCTAAAGAACTATCAGTTTCAAAAGATGAATCGCTATTAGTTTTTGTAAAAGTAAACCCACCAAATCTATCATTCCAATCTGCATAATTCATAATTTGAACACTACCCATACAACCAACATTAGAATTTGTATAAACACGAGCATATTCAGAAAGATTATAATAATATACAGAAGAAGTAGTTTCATAAGCACTATACCCCATACATATAGAAGAACCCTTTGGAACCCAAAAAAACATTTGTTCTAAATAACCAGAACTACCATCGGTAGGATGCTCATACAAAACAAAATACAAATCAAGACCACTTAAATCAACACCGACAGAGGATAAAAAGCTATTAAATTTTTTCTTTACCGAATCAGTAGCAGATACAGGCATTCCAGAAGCATCAAAACAATGACCAGTACACTCATAAGATGCAGGCGAAGAGCAAAAATCACTACCACATATATAATCTGATTGCTCAAAGTAATACCCATTTTTTGTAACATACTGAGAACCATGTAAATATTTTGAAACCCCGGAATTAGAAGCATAAACAAACAAACGTGGACACACGTAACTACAAAACAACAACAATATAGAAACAAATACAGCTACAACAATATTTAATTTGCTTATTCTTTTTAATCTTAGCTTCATTTAATATCTCCTTATCAAAAAGCATAAAAAATAGGGGTATGCCCACACCCTATCATATTGTTTCTTTACTTCACAGAACGCTTAATCTTCCTGAATGCAGCCGCACCAGCACCAACTACACCAACACAAAAGATAACCATAAGCGCCGCATTATCACCAATACCAGTAAGAACAGTACCCATCACTGTCATAAGGTTAGTGACACCAGTTGTAATATCTGCAATCTTCATAATTACATACTCCCTTCCACTACTTTACTGATCTTGCGATCTTCTTAAATGCACCAGCACCAGCACCGACTACACCGACACAAAAGATTACCATAAGTGCGGCATTGCTACCTATTGATGTAAGTACAGTTCCCATAACACCCATGAGGTCTGTAATGCCTGTAGTGATCTGCTCCATCGTCATATGCTTCACCCCCTTTCAGATTTATTTAAAAACCCACAAAGGGGGGAATTTACACTATATGAAAAACAAAAAACAGAGAGTATTAGAGAATCCAAAAATATACTTTTAAATACTCTTCTCACCGCCTTTAGCCACTGCATCCGCATCAATAGCCTTTAACTTCTTGTCTACTATGTCAAAATGAACACGTACCTTTGAAAAAACAGGCACTTTAAGAAGATTATTCTTCTCTCCGCAAGTTACCTCAAAACTCTTAGCTCCATTGCTAAGACCAATGACATAATACTTGCCCTGTTCATTACCTTCCTTGTCAACAATTACCTTTTCTTCCTGTGCGATCTTCATTAGATCCAAACTAAATAAAAAAGCCATATTATTACCATCCTTTCAACTTGTCGTTATACCCTTATATATTCTTTAATCCTGTCCGCATAAGGGCATTTACACGGACAGGATACAAACAGGGGAATATTCAACTCTCTGAACATCTGTTTGTTACACTATTATTGTAAATTAACATTTGTAATCACATTGTATAAAACTCTTTTATTTTATTGATAATTCTTGTATAATAACAAATTAGGGTGTCAATTAAGACGAAAAAATAAAAACAAGAATATCAATATAGACAGGAAGGGTAAGATTCATGGGCGAAAAAAAGATTATGCTTGGTAACGCAGCCATCGCCAGAGGCTGTTATGAAGCGGGTGTCAAGGTATCAGCGGCATATCCTGGAACACCAAGTACAGAGATCAGTGAGAACATGGTGCAGTACAAAGGAGATATCTATTCAGAGTGGTCACCAAATGAGAAGGTAGCCACAGAGGTAGCGATCGGTGCATCATTTGCGGGAGTGAGATCAATAGTGTCGATGAAACATGTAGGTGTGAACGTGGCATCAGATCCGCTGTTCACCGCAGCATACACAGGTGTGAACGGAGGTATGGTACTTGTTGCAGCAGATGATCCTGGAATGTACTCATCACAGAATGAGCAGGATTCAAGACTTGTAGCAAGAACAGCCATGATCCCAGTTGTTGAGCCATCAGACAGCCAGGAGGCAAAGGATTTCACAAAGTATGCATTTGAGCTGAGTGAGAAGTATGATACTCCTGTAATGCTCCGTACAACCACAAGACTCTCACACTCACAGGGCGTTGTAGAGCTCTGTGACAGACAGGAGATTCCTGACAAGCCATATGAGAGAAATATAAAGAAATATGTCATGATGCCTGGTAACGCTATACCACGTCATGTATTTGTAGAGCAGAGACTCAAGGACATGGCAGCAGACGGAGCTGACATGCCGATCAACAGAGTTGAGATGAGAGACAAGAGTGTGGGTGTCATCACCAGCGGTATCCCTTACCAGTATGTCAGAGAGGCTATGCCAAACGCATCAGTCTTAAAGCTTGGCATGGTAAATCCACTCCCAAGAAAGATGATCGAGGACTTCTGTGCACAGGTAGACAAGGTGTATGTCATCGAGGAGCTTGAGCCGCATATCGAGACTCAGGTCAGATCATGGGGAATAGATGCAGTCGGCAAGGAGCTGCTTACAGTTCAGGGTGAGTACAGCGCAAATATGCTCAGAGAGAAGCTTCTCGGCGAGAAGGTAGAGACAGTCGAGGCTGCTCAGGTTCCAGCCAGACCACCTATCCTCTGTCCAGGATGTCCACACAGAAGCGTATTCTCAGTCCTCTCAGAGCTGAAGATCCACGCTGCAGGAGATATCGGATGTTACACACTCGGAGCTGTCGCACCGCTCAGTGTTATTGACACAACAGTCTGCATGGGTTCATCTATCTCTACCCTTCATGGAATGGAGAAGGCAAAGGGTAAGGATTATATCAAGAACTGGGTAGCGGTCATAGGTGATTCAACATTCCTTCACACAGGTGTGAACTCACTCATGAACATGGTATACAACCAGAGTACAGGAACAGTCATCATACTTGACAACTCGACAACAGGTATGACAGGACATCAGGATCACGCCGCAACAGGTAAGACACTGATGGGAGATCCTACATATGCCATTGATATTTACAATCTCTGCAAGGCACTGGGAATCCAGAGCGTCCATGAGATAAATGCATTTGATATAGAAGGTCTTAAGAAGCTCATCAAGGAGGAGACAGCAAAGGATGAGGTATCAGTCATCATCACAAAGTCACCTTGTGTACTCTTGAAGACGACTAAGATAACAGGAAGATGCAAGGCAATACCTGAGAAGTGCAAGAAGTGCGGTATGTGCTTAAAGCCTGGATGCCCTGCAGTTATCAGGCAGGAGGATGGAACCATCCGTATAGATGACACACTCTGTACAGGCTGTGGACTGTGCATGAAGCGTTGTAAGTTCGATGCTATAGAAAGGGAGGAGTTCTAATCATGGAGACAAAGAATATTATGATCGTCGGCGTAGGCGGACAGGGAACACTTCTCACAAGCCGTATACTCGGTGGAATCACCACGGCAGCAGGTTATGATGTAAAGCTCTCAGAGGTTCACGGAATGAGCCAGAGAGGTGGAAGTGTTGTTACATATGTAAGATATGGTGAGAAGGTAAATGAGCCTATCGTGGAAGAGGGATGTGCAGATGTCCTCATAGCATTTGAGAGACTTGAGGCGCTCAGATATGCACACTTCCTGAAGAAGGATGGAGTTATAATCGTCAATGACCAGAGAATAGATCCTATCACTGTAGTGACAGGTGTTGCACAGTATCCTGATGGAATCATCGAGGAGCTCAGCGGCAAGTACAAGGTTATCTCAGTGGATGCCATGGATGAGGCAAAGAAGCTTGGCAACAACAAGGTATTTAACACAGTCATCATAGGAATCGCGGCACAGCACATGGATTTCTCACATGATGCATGGGTTGAGGTTATCAAGAACACAGTTCCACCTAAGACAGTGGAGAAGAATCTTGAGGCATTTGAGGTTGGCTACAACCTTAAGTAATTTGACGATTTTTGGTACAAAAGACGGATTTTGGCATAAAAAAAGTCCGTCTTTTGTTGATTAATGGTGGAAAAAAGGACCCTCATATGGTAAAATCAACACATATGATGGTTTGCGGGGTGCGTACACATGAATGATATTAACAAGGATGAGATTGACGCAAGATGGCATATGCTGGTATGGCGTATGATGATAGTTATATGCAGTATTTCTTTTGTTATTTCATGGATATTATTTGGAGTATACAGAGTAGATAAGAGCATAGGAGCAGGCGCATATATAGTAAAGTATATCGTGCTGCCGATGATAGTACAGGCTATAGCGATCACAATTTGCTATTTTTATATGAAGCACGATGAGGCGGACATAAAGCACAAGAATTATGTCGTGACAGGTATGATATATGTATGTGTCGGTGTTATAGCATTTACATATTGCACCATATACCCGCTTATACTTATTCCGTGTGTCACCATAATTGCCACGGCGTTATTTGCAGATCAGGAGCTGACGGTATGGTCGGGAGTTGCGGTGCTTGCACTCATGGTCATCAATGTTGTGAGATTACATTTGAATGTCGGTGAGCTTGCCACACAGATGAACTGGGTTGGAGCACTGCTCATATACATACTGGTAGTATCTGTTATGTGTGCGATGGTTATGGTCGTCAACAAGCACACGAAGGCACTTATGGAATCGATTGCCGGAAGCTACAACAGACAGGTAACACTGATGAGTGAGCTTATGGTTGATCCGATGACAGGCCTGTACAACAGAAGATCATTTGAGGAGAGCCTTGATAAGGAGATCGAGAATGTGGAGCAGACTGGGGCGAAGTCCTATGTCACCATATTTGATATAGATCATTTCAAGGAAGTCAACGATACATATGGCCACAGCAATGGAGATATAGTTATCAAGGCGCTGTGTAAGATGATGAAGGAGAAGTCGAAGGATATGGGACTTGCCTTCAGATACGGCGGTGAGGAGTTCGTGATACTGTTCCATGATGTGGAACTGTCCAAGGTCATGAATGTTGTTGAGGACATAAGAACAGAGTTCAGATGCTACTATTTCCACTTTATGAACAAGGATGGAATAACCTGTAGCTGTGGTGTCGCTGAGTACACCAAGGGAGAGAGTTCCAAGGCATGGTTCAACAGAGCGGATTCAGCACTCTATAAGGCGAAGGAATCAGGAAGAAACAGAACAGTTATAAGTGAATAAAAAATAACACATTGGGCTGTGCTCAATGTGTTATTTTTTTATGGAATTATTCAAATGTTATGATATGTCCGGCGTTACTGGACATAATCGTTCAGCCACTGAACCACACCGTTGGATATTGCCTTGGCGTAGTTCTCAAGATTTTCATTGAAATAGTCCAGATCGTCCTGGTTGGTCATGAAGCCCATCTCAACGATCATGCTTGTCATATCGGTGTCTCTGATGACCGCATAGTCATCATCGCTGTCTCCCTGGGTTCCGATTCGCACCCCTCGGTTGGCGGTTATACCAACTTCCTCGAGATTGCTCAGAATGTCATCTGCGGCCGCATAACTGCGCTCAGATCCTGAGCTGTGTATCCATATCTCAATGCCCTTTGTGGTGTTTGGGTTGGCTGTTGAATTGCGATGTAGCGAAACGAAGATATCAGCCTTGGCCTTGTTTGCTATCTTTGAACGGGAGTCGAGCTGTGTGTCGCTGTCGTCGGATCTGGTCATTATGACGTTGACGCCGCTCTTTTTCAGGGCTTTGGCAACCTCCTGCGCAAGACGGAGATTGTCGTCCTTCTCGTAGCTTCCGTCAAGTCCCACAGCGCCTACATCGCTTCCTCCATGACCAGCATCCACACACACCGTGTATGTGTCGTTGGCCTTCTGGAGCATGACAGTCTGTCCTTTCCCCTTGGTGATCTGTGCCTTTGCCAGAAAAAATCCCATGACAAGTATGCACAATAATAGTATGATGTTTATGGCGACCAAAAAGACGACGAGGGAACGCATCTGTTTCAGCGTCATTTTCTTTTTTCGTTTGCTCATGTTTTCTCCTTCGTGGAAATATCTTTGATAAAGATACCTCAAAATCCGATGTTTTTCAACTGTGGATATGGAGAACGTGAACAGCATGGCCGCAGCAGAGGTGTTCTGCGCTTACGCAGTATAAATGTACAGGAGGAATATTTATGATAATAGATTTTCACACACACACGTATCCCGACAGGATAGCAGCCAAGACGGTAGGGCTTCTGGAGAGCAGATCCGGTACAAGGGCACATTCGGATGGCACACTTGACGGACTGGAGAATGACATGAGGAGCAGACATGTGGATGTGTCTGTGGTACTTCCGGTGGCAACGTCTCCGAAACAATATAAGCATATAAATGAATTCGCAGTTGAGGAGAATGAGCGCTTTTCAGAGACACATGTGTGGTCGTTTGGAGGGATACATCCCGACAATGACAATTACAAAGAGATACTCAGGGATATATGCGACAAAGGTCTGAAGGGGATAAAGATCCATCCTGACTACCAGGGGGCTTTTTTCAACGATATAAGATATAAAAGGATAATCAGCTATGCCACAGAGCTTGGGCTTATCGTGGTGACACATGCGGGAACAGACATAGGACTTCCTGATGTGACTCACTGCACTCCTGCAATGGCGGAGGAGGTGCTGGATGAGGTTGGGCCTGACAAGCTTGTGCTTGCCCATATGGGTGGATGGCAGATGTGGGATGACGTGCTGAACAGACTTTGCGGAAGAGATGTGTATTTTGACACGGCATTTTCCTATGGACAGATAGACTGGCGGGAGGGGGCATCGCACAGATGGCAGCTTCTTGATGGTGACATGTTTAAGAAGATAGTGGCAGCTCACGGGTCTGACAAGATCCTGTTCGGAACGGACAGCCCATGGTCTGATCAGGAACAGTCATGTGCGGACATAGAGGCCCTTGATCTGGAAGATGTGGACAAAAACAATATATTTGAGAATAATGCGCGAAAATTGCTTGGATTGAAATTGAATTTTTAGAAAAAATACGCGAAAACCTATTGATAATGTTTTAAAAATGTGTTACATTTTTGTTACGCCAATGAAATTTTTCACAGATAGTAATACACGAAAGACATGTCGGAGCCTAACGACATGTCTTTTTTATGTGCTGTGGAGCGGACTGCCCACTGTAAGTATCATTATATGAAGCGGTTTATGAAATAAAAAAGACTTGAGATAAATCTCAAGTCTTAATAGCTGGGCTACAAGGATTCGAACCTTGAAAATGCTGGAGTCAGAGTCCAGTGCCTTACCATTTGGCGATAGCCCATTGCCTCAACAAATGGTAGTATATACTAAAGCTCAGAATAATGCAAGCACTTTTTAAAAAAAATTCAAAAAAATTTTTCGCCTTGCGATAGCCCTCTAAATAGGGTATAAAATTATAGTAAAATGAGCATCATGGAGGTGGCGTAATGTATTCATATGAAGCGATAGTCAGGTATAGTGAGACTGGTGGAAATAAGATATCCAACATGGCGACCATAGCGAACTATTTCCAGGACTGTGCTATACTGCAGTCGGAGGAGGTCGGCATAGGGCTGGATTATCTGGCAGAACACCACAGAGCATGGTTCCTGGTTTCCTGGCAGATAGAGGTGGTCAGATATCCTGCGATGGGAGAGAAGATCAAGGTCAGGACGTGGGCATATGATTTCAAGGCATCTCTGGGATTCAGAAATATAGATATACTGGACGAGAATGGAGAACGCATAGTTAAGGCGGCATCCATTTGGAGCTATATGGACACCGAGAGGCTGAGACCTGTCAAGATAGACAAAGAGGTGTCAGACGCATATCCGATGGAGCCTGCCATAGACATGGAGTATGCGCCGCGCAAGGTAAAACTGCTGGGCGATGCGGAGACTATAGATACCAGAAAGGTCATGTCTTATCAGATAGACTCCAACAATCATATGAATAATGAAGCGTATATTGCTCTTGCCCAGGAATACGTGGATGATGTTGCGGATATTATTGCAGTCAGAGCGGAATATAAGATGCAATATGTGAAAGATGATGTTATAGTAGTAAAGAGGTTTATTGACGACAGATATGTTCAGATAATCCTGGCAGATGAAGAGGACAGGACAAGGTGTGTTGTCCAGTTTGAACGGAGCAGTAAGGATATATGATATACTGTGTCGACAGAAAAAATTAAGAGGACGGTATGACGATGATAAAGATAGGCGAATGGAATGATCTTATAGTAAAGAGAGAAAAGGAATTTGGTGTGTATCTTGGATGTGCGGATTCTGACAGTGAGGTGCTTCTTCCGAGAAAGCAGGTTCCGAATGGCATAAAGACAGGCGAGCACATCAACGTGTTCATATACAGGGATTCTGACGACAGACTCATTGCAACTGTGAATGTTCCATATATAACTATGGGTAAGATGGCTGTTCTCAGGTGTGTGGGAACTACCAAGATCGGTGCATTCATGGACTGGGGACTTGAAAAGGATATTCTGCTTCCGTTTAAGGAGCAGGTTGGCCCGGTGAGAGAGAACCATGAATATCTGGTCAGAATGTACACTGACAAATCGGACAGACTGTGTGTGTCCATGAAGGTTTATGAGTATCTGAGCAGCAATTCCCCATATAAGCAGGGAGATGCTATATCGGGAATAGTTATAGAGTACAGCTCCGAGTATGGTGCATTTGTCGCTGTGGACAACAAATATTCAGCACTTATCCCGAAGAAGGAGATACACAGTGCCATATATGCCGGCGACCACGTTGAGGGCAGGGTTGCGTCAGTCAGGGAAGACGGCAAGCTGAACCTCACCATGCAGAAGCCGATAAAGATGCAGATCAGGGCAGAGATGATATTGAATATCATCGATTCATATAATGGAGTGCTCCCGTTCAATGACAAGGCAGATTCAAAGGTGATAGAGAAGGAATTTGGAATAAGCAAGAGAGCATTTAAGACGGCGGTTGGCAAGCTCCTCAAGGACGGCAAGATAAGGATCACAGAGAAGAACATTGAGATACTGTCCGAGGAAGAGCGGGCAGAGCTTGCGAAAAAAGGAACAACCAAAGCCGATGTTGTGAAGCGTGCAAAGCCTGAGACGAAGAAGCCGGTATCCAGACGGTCACCGGAGCCCGTGCCAGACAGAAAAGGCACTGTGAAATTCACCAGAAGCAATGGCGGAAGGCGCAACAACAGAAAGGCTCTCATGGCGGAGCTGAGCGAGATGGATGAGGAGTAATAGTTCATCATATATAATAGTAAAAAACAGGAGGAACAAAACATGAAGACAATAATAAGTACACCAAAGGCACCAGCGGCAATAGGACCATATTCACAGGCGGTTCTCGTGAATGGAATGCTTTTTACATCAGGAGTTATACCTATCGATCCTGAGACAAATACACTGGTTGAGGGAGATGTCACTGTACAGGCAAGACAGGCGATCGGCAATCTCAAGAATCTCATAGAGGCATCAGGCTCATCTATGGATAAGGTAGTGAAGACAACAGTATTTATCAAGGATATGAATGATTTTGGCAAGATAAATGATATTTACAAGGACTTCTTCACAAGCGATTTCCCTGCACGTTCATGCGTGGAGGTTGCAAGACTCCCTAAGGATGTGCTTATAGAGATAGAAGCCATCGCTACAGTAGAGTAAGCGTATGAGACAGGACAATGTTCAGAGAAAGGTACACGGAGCGTCATGGTTTTTCCTGTCGCTGATATGTGTGTATCTGTGTGTTGTTATGATACTGTGGAAGACGAATATCGGCTCACATATAACCATGGTTCAGAATCTGATCCTGAGCCAGAGCATGATATTCGTGCCGACGATCATATATATTCTTATAAGCAAATGTGATCTGCGCGAAACGCTCAGACTGAAAAAGACGCACTGGCTGGCGATAATCATCGTTCCGGCATTCGTCGTGGCTCTTGAGCCTCTTATGACACTCATAAATGCCATAAGTCTTCTGTGGGTGGAGAGTGCCACTACCGAGCTTGCAACAGGTCTTGTGTCGAATCATAAGCTGTGGGTGTCAACACTTCTCATGGCGGTCACTCCGGGAATCGTGGAGGAGCTTGCCTACAGAGGCGTCATAATGGGAAGCTACAGATATGGCAGCAGACTGGCGGCTATAATCATAGGAGGAATAATGTTCGGAGCCATGCACATGAATTTCAATCAGATGGCATATGCGATGGTTCTGGGAATGATGCTGGGATTTCTTGCCGAGGCGACAGGAAGTATATTTACGACCATGTATGCCCATTTCTGCTTTAATGAGATATCCGTCATCATCAGCTATATAGCATCACATGTCAGCGTGCTCAAGCAGATGGTGGAGAAACAGGCTTCTGAGGGAATAGCAGCAGATCAGCTCAAGCAGACGATATTGATATATATTCCATTTGCATTTATGGGATTGTGTGCGGCTGCGGCGATGATAGTGTTGTTGGCGTACCTGAATAGAAGGCATATAGATATGCTGGCGATGTTCAGAAGAAACAGGAACGCTGAGGTCAAGAGACCGAGGATCATATCTGTGCCGCTTGTTCTGGCACTGTGCGTATGCATAGGATTTATGATAATAACAGAATTTGTTTTATGATATGTAATACAATGCCTGCACTTTTATAGGTGCGGGCATTTGCATATTAATGCCGTTAATCCCTGTTGAGTAACCAGTAGAAGGAGATGGCATACAGTCCGGCAACGCCCACCAGAGTATAGATTATTCTGGAAAATGCAGTTCCGGCACCGAAGATGCCGTCCACTATGTTGTAGCTGAACAGTCCTATAATGCCCCATACGATAGCACCGATTATGGTCAGTGTGAGACATATGCAATTTAGTGTTTTCATTTTTGACCTCCAATATGATCGCGCCAAATGCGGCGTTTCAGTATGATGTAATTGTGTGCAGTTATCATTTTAAATATTCATGAGATTCAGGTGACTTGACACAAAAAAGTAAGTGTAGTAAATTTACATATGAATACTTGTTCAAATGGAACACGTGAGTTGCTTGTTTGGGAGCAGAAAGGACCATAGATATGGCAGAAGATAAAAATATTTTTTTTGACAGTTATGAACTGGAACAGTCGGATCTCGCAGATCTGGCAGACCTGTTCAAGGTGTTTGGCGATGCGACACGTATATCCATCATGTTCGCCCTGCTTAAGCAGGAACTGAGTGTCGGAGACATCGCAGAGCGTCTGGAGATGAATGCATCGGCTATTTCACACCAGCTCAGGGTGCTGAAGCAGGCCAAATTGATAAAAAGCAGAAGAGAGGGCAAGAATATAATATATTCCCTGGCCGATGAGCACGTTGTGACCATCATCAAACAGGGTGTTGACCATATACTTGAATAGAATATACGAGAGGTAGAATATGAAGGTAGAATCACTTATATTTGACATGGATGGAACTCTGTGGGACAGCGCGGCAAATGTGGCTGCGTCCTGGAGTGAAGTCCTCGAAAGACAGGCTGATGTGGACATGAAGGTGACAGAGGCCGATATCAAATCTGTTATGGGTATGCCTATGGATGCCATTGCCGACAAGCTGTTCGGAGCGTATTCGGAGGACAGAATGACTCAGCTTATAGATGCCTGCGGAGACTATGAGAACGAGTATCTCCGTGAACATGGTGGCGTTCTGTACGATGGTGTAGAGGATACCATTGCGAAGCTTTCGGGATCACACAGGCTGTTTATAGTCAGCAACTGCCAGAGTGGATATATAGAGGCATTTCTTGATTATTACGGGTTTGGAAAGTATTTTAAGGATATACTCTGCTGGGGAGATACAAAGGTATCAAAGGGCGAGAGTATAAAGATACTCATGGAGAAGAATGGAATAGAGGATGCTGCATATGTCGGCGACATCCAGGGCGACTGCGACAGTGCCAGATTTGCCGGGATAAAGTTCATTCACGCGGCATACGGGTTTGGAAGTGTGAAGGATAAGGATGCGGAGATCCATACATTTGCGGAACTTCTTGACGTGGTGGAGTGATCCGGAAGGTCATTTACAGACCTGCTATAAAACATAATAAACAGAAAAACAGGGAGTATATCAGCAGTTGATATACTCCCTGTCTCTATATATTATTTATCCATATGCTCAAGTGCAGCTGCTACAAATCCTTTGAAAAGAGGATGTGGCTTGTTTGGTCTTGATTTGAATTCCGGATGTGCCTGTGTTCCGATGAACCAAGGATGCTCAGGAATCTCGATCATCTCGACGATATGTCCGTCAGGTGACAGTCCGACAAGCTCCATTCCGTTGTCAGTCAGAGCCTGACGATAGTCATTGTTGACCTCGTATCTGTGTCTGTGACGCTCGTGGATATATTCTGTACCGTATAACTGGTATGACTTTGAATCCTTTGCAAGCACACAAGGATATGAACCAAGTCTGAGGGTACCGCCAAGATCGGTTACATCGTGCTGGTTTGGCATGATGTGGATTACCTGGTGGAATGAGTTTGGATTGAACTCAGAGCTGTGGGCGTCTGAATATCCAAGTACATTTCTTGCAAATTCAACTATCGTGAGCTGCATTCCGAGACACAGTCCAAGGTAAGGAACCTTGTGTGTTCTGGCGTAATTGATAGAAGTGATCATTCCCTCTATACCTCTGTCGCCAAAGCCGCCCGGAACAAGGATTCCGTCTATATCGCCGAGGATCTCAGCGACATTCTCCTTTGTTACAAGCTCGGAGTCGACCCACTTGATCTCAACCTCTGCCTTGTTGGCAACGCCGGCATGCTTCAATGCCTCAACTACTGAGATATAGGCATCGTGAAGTGATACGTACTTTCCGACCAGAGCAACTCTTACATTCTTCTCAGGATGCTTCCATGCATCTATCATGCTTGTCCACTCGAGCCATGCGTGTTCTGCAGGTGGAGGACATTCCATATCCAGGCACTCACATACTACATCGGCAAGGTGCTCCTTCTCCATGGCAAGTGGAACCTCATACAGAACATCCACGTCAAGATTCTGTATAACGTTTCTGCTCGGCACGTTACAGAACAGTGCGATCTTATCCTTGATGCCCTGATCAAGAGGAAGATCGGAACGACATACGAGGATATCGGGCTGAATACCCATTCCCTGAAGATTCTTAACGCTCGCCTGGGTAGGCTTGGTCTTGATCTCACCTGAAGCCTTCAGATAAGGGATAAGAGTTACATGGATCATGATGCAGTTCTTAGGACCGACCTCATGCTGGAACTGTCTGATAGCCTCAAGGAATGGCTGGCTTTCGATATCTCCAACGGTTCCGCCGATCTCGATTATCGCTACCTCAGTATCCTTTGCGTCGGGATTTCTGTAGAATCTGTCTTTTATCTCATTGGTGATATGTGGCACTACCTGTACTGTGTGTCCTCCGAAATCACCATGGCGCTCCTTCTGAAGGATGCTCCAGTATACCTTTCCGGTTGTTACATTAGAATTCTTGTTGAGACTTTCGTCTATAAAACGCTCATAGTGACCGAGATCCAGATCTGTTTCGGCGCCGTCGTCAGTGACAAAAACTTCACCGTGCTGGATAGGGTTCATTGTTCCCGGATCAATATTGATATAAGGGTCGAACTTCTGGCTTGTGACTTTATATCCTCTCATCTTGAGAAGACGTCCAAGAGAAGCAGCAGTAATACCCTTACCGAGTCCAGATACAACACCACCAGTGACAAACACATACTTGACTGCCATAATTATATCCTCCATTAATACTTCAAAAAACTACATTAACATATTATAAGCAAGCCATATCTAAAAGTCAATTGAGAAAAACAAGTTAAAAACAAATTAAACTTGGCAAAATAATGCTCTGGCTGTTGAAATGAACGTTTTAGGGTCAGATGACATGAAATAATGAAGCACATTGATGCGTGAAGGCTGTCGCACCTGTGCACGACATACATTATGTCGTTGCACTTGCGTGTATCGACATATACTAATATAATTATAAAAGAGTATGTAAATGTGGGGCGTGCGTCATGCTCACACATAACAAATACGGATTATAATGCATTTTCATGCTTGGGATTGGAATATACAGATTGATGAAAAAGATAACGTTTATACATATATCCGATGTGCTGCTCGGCGCGCTGCCTGACAGGGAGTGTGTATGGAGCGGCGAGAGGAAAAACGAAATATACATGACATTTGAGGCTGTGGTGGCACGTGCCGGGGAGCTTGACGTGGATTTTCTTCTGGTTGCAGGCAATCTGTTTGACCATCAGCCATCTGAGGAAGAGCTTGCATGGCTTGATGAGATATTTGGAAGCTTAAAGCATACAGTGGTCATATATGCTGCTGGATTTCAGGATAATCTGGGAAGTGATGCGCCGCTTCTTGACTATGGTTTCAAATCCCGTGTGTGTGTGATCGGAAGCCCTGGAATAAGACAGATTGGAGACAAACAGACTGGAGACATGGGGTACACAGCGGTCAGGGATGAGCAGGCGACCATGGCACTGGATCATATTCATTTTCCGGACAAGGACGTTGATATATACGGCGTGAGCTATTTTGACAGGAAGATGGATGCCAGGGTGGTGGATGATGCAGAACCGCAGGATGAAGCGGTATGTAATGTGCTGATCGCATGTGGGGGTGACCGGAGACGGATGTCGGTTGACTGGAACAGGCTGCGTGCCAGTGGATTTAATTACATTGCGTTTGGCGGCCGCCAGAAGTATCAGATGAAGATTCCGGGCAAGGCTTATTATTCTGGAAGTCCGGAGGCTGTGTCGAGAGAGTCAACAGGCGCACATGGATATATCTATGGGGAAATGTCTGACGGAGTGGTTTCGACTAAGTTTGTGCCTGCTGCGGTCAGAGAATATAAAAGAATTGATTATCCGGTGGATAACGATACAAGGGACGGTGCTCTGACGGAGGCCATTCTGGGTATCCTGGAGCTTGAGGGACGTGACAATATATATTCCATATGCCTGAACCGTATGGCGGGCTGTGAGAAGAACTTTGATATATCATCCATGCTGAAGGATTACAGAATCCTGGCGGTGGAAGGTGAGAGATTTGAACGATCCGACTACAGTGAATACGCCAGAGCCAACAAAAATACAGAATTTGGCAGATTGCTCGATAAACTGAATGTTGCCGGTCTTGAAAGCAGAGACGGAATAAAACTTGCGGTCGACATGATGATAGAGGTGTCGGGGCTGTATGCAAGATCGGGCAGAAAAATGGGCAGGGAGCTTTATCACGATACACTGAGACAGGTCAGACAGATACTCAGGATGAAATGTCAGACATACGAGGCGGACGCTGCGGTCAGGGAATATATGAGCCTGCAAAATGACTACGAGGTCAGCTCTGATGTTCTGGGTGAGCTTAACTCGGTATGGGCACAGGAGCGGAAAAGCGAACTTGAGATCACGACGCTCAGACGTCATCTGGAGGAGCTTCCTAAGGAGTACAGACGAAGCTGGATAAGGACTGGAGTAAGAACAGCACTTGTACCGCTCATGGTACTTGGAATATTGTCGATAGTTATAATGTATGCATTGGTCGCACGGGGGGATAATATTCTCCCGGACGGACGACTTGTGTATGCGATGCTCTTCGCTGTCGGAGCTGCGGGACTTGCATACTATATTGGATATGCGTTGTCAAAATACTGGGGACTCTGGAAGAAGAGTGGAAGAAAGAGATTGACAGCGGAGCTTGAGGAAAGCAGGGCGGAACTTGATAAGCTCTGTGCACAGCGGGATAAGATACACAGCCGCAGAACCGGGCTGCAAAGCCTTGACGGACGAAGAAGAGATATATACGAAAAACTCACACACCGGGAGAAGCTTCTTGATGAAAAGCTTCAGGAGATCCGGGTTATGAGATGTGCGATAGATGAGCTGGATGGACTTTCATCATGACAGATGAGTCTGTTCAGCTTTTACTATGTGTTTTTCATTGTGAAATGTCATTATGGCAACAACCTGTATGGATCCAAGAATCAGGAGAAAACCGATCAGATCCATGCTGGTGAACTGGGTTCCCAGAAAGATCCACGTCAGCAGGGCACTTGACACGGGCTCGACTGTGACAAAAAGACTCGCCTTCACGCTTCCGAGGATGCTGATGCCGAGACCGTATATTGTAAATGGGATGAGGGAGCCCACAATGGCTACCGCAAGTGAGGCTGCAATTATCCTTCCATCCATGTGAGGCAGTGAGAATGTTTTCGTGACCAGCGCAAGGAGAATGGAGGCTATGAGTGATGACCAGCCTATGATATTTACCAGACCATATTCATTGTAGAGCTTCTGAGGATAAAGGCAGTATATAGTGAAACATACCGCTGAGGTGAGTCCCCATATGAGCGCCGGCCTGGATATGGCAAGGGAATTCAGGCTGCCGTGTGTGGCGATCAGAAAGATACCTGCAAATGCACATACGACTGAGGCGGCTTCATATATATGAGGTCTCTTGTGCATGAATATTGTTGTGTACAACAGCAGCATGATTATGTATGTGAACTGGATCACTGTGCCGGTTGCGGCGTTGGAATGTTCGATGGAAGCGAAGTATGTGAACTGCACGCCCATGACACCTGAGAGTGCAAAGAACAGCATAGATATGACACTTTTAGGCTTTGACCATATGGTCAAAGCCCTTTTATCTCCCTTTACGGCGGCGATGACAAGCAGTACGACACCGGATATAAACTGTCTGATTATGGAAAGCTGTGTGGCATTTACATCTGACGACTGGAACACGTATTGTCCAAGGACTCCGCTTATGCCCCACATGATTCCGCATGACAGAACCAGTATGATTCCGAATCTCTGTGAGTGGTTGATCTGTTTTTCTGACATAACACCGCCTCTTCTCTTGTTAAAAGTGACATCATTTTACCACCGATATTTCTAATTTTCAATTATTCTTTAAACAAGGTGCCTTGGTGTCAAATGAAGGGTTGAATGCATAGAAATTCTTGTGATCGAGGGTATCTTTTACAGCCTCAAGGCATTCGCCAAATCTCTGGAAGTGCACGACCTCCCTCTCGCGCAGGAATTTGATAGGCTCATATACGTCCGGGTGATCCTTGCACAGTCTGAGAATGTTGTCGTAGGTCGACCTGGCTTTCTGCTCAGCGGCCATATCCTCAAAAAGATCTGTTATCGCGTCGCCCTTGCACTGGAATTCGCAGGCGTTAAATGGAATTCCTCCTGCCGCCTGGGGCCAGATGCCGATGGTGTGGTCGATATAATATTTGTCAAAGCCCGATGCCTTGATCTCCTCGATGCTCAGATCCCTTGTGAGCTGGTAAATGATGGTCGCAACCATCTCGAGATGGGCAAGTTCCTCGGTTCCGATGTCGGTCAGAGCCGCCTTGACCTTCTTGTCAGGCATGGAATATCTCTGCGACAGGTATCTCATCGAGGCACTCATTTCACCGTCCGGACCGCCGTATTGACTGATTATGTCCTGAGCCAGCTTTGCGTTGGTTTCCTTTATATTTATAGGAAATTGTAATCTTTTCTCATAAACCCACATTAGCAGTTACACTCTCCTTCCCATGGCCAAGGGTCATTGACCCAGTTGAAATAGTTGTTGTCAGTGACCTGATATTTGTTCAGCGGCCCATACATGTTCACGTAATCATTTATAGCCTGGGTGCGCATGCTCTGATAGTTGTCATAGCTCGAAAGTGCCTTGGTGCAGTCGGGATGAAGGTCGAGATAGAGCGCAATATCGTCAAGTGCAAAAGAGACCTCTGTGATAAAGCGCAGAAGCTGTTTTTTGTTCATTTTATTCATGGCTATTTCCCCCTTACCCCGCAGAATATCAGATTGAGATCCTTGAACATGGTGCCCTCCATCAGTCCGCATTTTGCATCGTACAGATTTTCAAAGAGCTGTTCAGGGATATAAGCCATTCCGAGCGGCCTGTCGGTTCTCACTGAAGTGGCAGTGCCGGAGTCGCAGGAGCGTGGCTTGGAGCCGGATGAGGCGGTGTATTTAACAGAGGTTCCCTGGTTATAGTAGCATCGATTCTGGCCGTTACGGCAGCAGTTTCTGTTTTGTTCCACTATAAAAGCCTCCATACATAAGTTTTCTCTGTATAAACTATGCTGGAGGCTTAAATATGTTACTGTATTTTGTCGTGTGTTAAATACCCTTCATGGAGAGCTGTATGCGTTTCTTGGCGAGGTCTATGCCGATGACCTTTACCTGGACAATGTCGCCGACGCTCACCACGTCAAGAGGGTGCTTTATGAATTTGTCGGACATCTCTGAGATGTGGACAAGTCCGTCCTGATGAACACCTATATCCACAAATGCACCGAAGTCGATCACGTTTCTGACGGTTCCCTTGAGTATCATTCCCTCTGTCAGATCCTTCATCTCAAGGACATCTCCTCTGAGGATCGGCTTTGGCATCTCGTCACGGGGATCACGGGCAGGCTTTTCAAGCTCCTTTATGATGTCGTTGAGAGTTATCGTTCCTGTTCCCAGCTCCTCAGCTAGCTTTTTGATGTTGCCGGCGGCTTTTGAAAGATCCTTGAGCCTGCCGGATGCAATGTCATCGGTTGTGTAGCCGATGTGGCTCAGCAGGGCAGTGGCTATATCGTAACTCTCAGGATGTACAGATGTGGCATCCAGAGGATTTGAGCCGCCGCTTATCCTCATGAAACCTGCGCACTGTTCAAATGCCTTAGGTCCTAACTTGGCAACCTTTAAAAGCTGCTTTCTGTTAGTGAATCTTCCGTTAGTTTCCCTGTAATCAATTATGTTCTTGGCAACTGACTTAGATATTCCAGAAATGTATTCAAGAAGTGAAGCTGAAGCTGTATTAAGATCTACACCAACCTTATTAACGCTGTCTTCAACTACTCCTCCAAGCGTCTCACTTAACTTCTTCTGGTTCATATCGTGCTGATACTGTCCTACACCTATTGATTTAGGATCAATTTTAACAAGCTCTGCAAGTGGATCCTGCACTCTTCTTGCTATTGATACGGCACTTCTTTGGTTCACATCAAAGTCAGGGAATTCTTCTGTAGCAAGCTTACTTGCCGAATATACAGATGCTCCTGCCTCATTAGTTATAACATAATCTACGCCTGCAAGATTATATTCCTTTATCATATCTGAGATTATCTGTTCTGACTCTCTTGAAGCAGTACCATTTCCACAAGATATAAGTGTAACACCATATTTCTTAATAAGGTCTGCTACTATTTTCTTAGTCTCCTCAACCTTGTTAAATGGCTCTGTTGGATATACAACCTTAGTTGCAAGCACCTTTCCTGTGGCATCAACTATAGCAAGTTTACAGCCATTTCTAAAGCCCGGATCCCAGCCTAACACAACCTTGCCTGCTATTGGTGGCTGCAATAAAAGCTGCTCTAAGTTCTTTCCGAACACCTTGATAGCCCCGTCCTGTGCATTATCTGTCAATGTGCTTCTTATCTCTCTTTCTATTGCTGGTGCAATAAGTCTGTCGTAAGAGTCTTCTATACATGCTGTAAGATATGGTGTTGTAAATTCATTATCTGCTGTTATCTCCTGCTTGGCAAGATATCTTAATATTCTGTCCTTAGGTGCTTCGACCTTTACTGTTAAGAACTTCTCGCTCTCTCCTCTGTTGATAGCAAGTATTCTGTGTCCTGGAATAGAGGCTATAGCTTCATTGTAATCATAGTAATTCTCATATACTGAGTCTGCATTTTCATCCTTGGCAGTTACTACAAGCTTGCCCTCTTTAAATGTTATATCTCTTATATATGTCCTGTAATCAGCCACATCTGATATCTGCTCTGCAATTATATCAAGTGCTCCTGCAACAGCTTCATCTGCCGAATTTACTTCCTTACCTTCTTCATCAGATATATACTTAGCAGCTTCTGTTAATATATCTTTAACAGCATTCTGTTCTTTAATATAAGCTGCTAATGGCTCAAGACCTTTTTCCTTGGCAATAGTTGCTCTTGTTCTTCTCTTCTGCTTATATGGTCTATATAAATCCTCGACTAAAACCATAGTTTCAGCCTTTATAATCTGTTCCTTTAACTCCTCCGTGAGCTTTCCTTGCTCCTCTATACTTGCTATAACCTGTGTCTTTCTATCCTCAAGATTACGAAGATATTTAAGTCTGTCATCAAGAGCACGGAGCTGTTCATCGTTCAATGCACCCGTAACTTCCTTTCGGTATCTTGCAATAAATGGTATTGTGCAGCCCTCATCAATAAGCTTGACTGCTGCATCTACCTGTGATGTCTTAACTTCAAGTTCTTCCGCAATTTTCTTAATAATATCCATTATTAAACTCCATTCAACTATATATTTATAATAATTATCTAACGATTAATTATACCAATTGAGCAATCTATTATCAAGCCACATTAAATTGTAAGCCTTAAATGAAAAAGCACCATATAAGCAATATCTTATTATACCGTGTATACAGTATGATTTAAGATACAGCTTATATGGTGCTGTTTTATGCCGTTTGAGGCATTTTTTATTGTGAATATATTATCCCTTAATAAATATTTATCATTCCACCAATATTGGTTGTGAGCCTGTATTTACTTTATGTTCTTTTTTAACTGCTCAAGCTCATCATCAATATTCTTTACGCTTGATGAAACACCATCAGCTTTCTTATTTCCGCCTTTTCTGCCTTTGTCATCTGAGAAATTGCCAGCAAAAAGCACTTTTCCAACAAGTCCGGCACCGCCGAATATAAGAACAAGTATAAGTATCCAGTCATAGAGTGTCATTGCACTTAAATGTATATTAGTTGTCATAACAACTGATGCAATTATTATAATCGCCGCTAATACTGTAAATACCTTTGAGGCGAAATTCGCACCGCTGACAAACATCCATACTATGCCTATTATCAATGGCACAACTATTAAACCGGAAGAAAATCTTCCTCCACCGAATGAGAAAA
>ENA-OOWN01000275-OOWN01000275.1-human-gut-metagenome-genome-assembly--contig:-NODE-275-length-45835-cov-3.031455_pt1 | contig 45835 bp, 29 predicted proteins | sample MGYA00241406_ERZ501319 | MGnify/ENA primary metagenome ERZ501319 (study PRJEB25962, sample SAMEA2042734) | human gut metagenome | biome: human gut; feature: human-associated habitat; material: faeces... | reverse complement strand
TCATATCTTCCCGGCCGTATCCATTGCCAACGCAATCAAAGAATTGTGTCCCGATGCGGAAATTCTGTTCGTGGGTGCGGAGGGGCGCATGGAAATGCAGCGCGTGCCCGACGCAGGCTACAAGATAGTGGGGCTGCCGATATGTGGCTTCGACCGTAAGAACATGTTAAAGAACTTTGCCGTGCTCTATAAAATCTGGAAAAGCCAGCGCATGGCGAAACAAATAATACGCCGTTTCAAGCCGATGGCGGCCGTGGGAGTGGGCGGTTACGCCAGCGGCCCCATGCTGAACGAGTGCGCCAAGCACGGCATACCGTGCCTGATACAGGAGCAGAACTCGTATGCCGGCGTGACAAACAAGATACTTGCCAAGAAGGTTGACCGCATCTGCGTGGCTTACGACGGCATGGAGCGTTTCTTCCCGGCCGACAAGATAGTGAAGACGGGCAACCCCGTGCGCCAGGCTTTGCTTGACACAAAACTGACGCAGGCCGAGGCCCGGCGCTCGTTGGGGCTTGACGAGACGAAGAAAACCGTGCTCATAGTGGGCGGAAGCCTCGGGGCTAGGACTATGAACGAGAGCGTGATGCAGCATCTTGACGACATTAAGGCGTCAGGGGTGCAGTTTGTATGGCAGACGGGCAAGTACTATCACGCCTCGATACTTGAACGGCTGAAAGGCCGCGACGACCTGCCGATGCTTAAAGTCACCGATTTTATAAGCGACATGGGCGCCGCCTACAAGGCTGCCGACCTTGTTATCAGCCGCGCCGGGGCAAGCAGCATTTCGGAATTTTGCCTCATAGGCAAGCCCGTTATACTGGTGCCGTCGCCCAACGTGGCCGAAGACCACCAGACTAAAAACGCCATGGCGCTGGTCGACAAGGATGCCGCGCTGTACGTCAAGGACGCCGACGCTCCGTCGCAGGTTATAGGGCTGGCCGTAAAAACGGTTAAGGACGACGCGCGGCTGGCCGCGCTCGCCGCCAACATAAAGAAGCTGGCCTTGCCCGACTCGGCCGACACGATAGCCGCAGAGGTGGTGGAGCTGGCACGAAGTAAAGGTGAAAAAGTAAAAGGGTAAAAAGGTGAAAAAAGAATGGCGCAAAGCATTTGGCTTTAAATTCTTAGCGACCGCAGGGAGACGAGAGTATCCTTGAGCGAAGCGAAAAACTCCTTTAACTCCTTTAACTTCTAAAAAACAACAATGGAACTGAACGACATAAAAGCAGTGTATTTCGTAGGCGCCGGCGGTATCGGCATGAGCGCCATCGCCCGCTACTTCCTTCACAGAGGTGTGGTTGTAGCCGGTTACGACAAGACTCCCTCGGCTTTGACCGAGCAGTTGGAAAAAGAGGGAATGTTGATACATTATGACGACAACGTGAGCGAAGTGCCCCACGCCTGCCGCAACCGCGAGTCTACGCTCGTGGTATACACTCCGGCCATACCGGCCGACCATAAGGAACTGACCCATTTCCGGGAAAAAGGCTTCGATGTGGAGAAGCGCGCGCAGGTGCTCGGTATGCTTACGCGCTCGCACAAGGGCCTGTGTTTCGCCGGAACCCACGGCAAGACCACGACATCGGCCATGTGCGCCCACATCATGCACCAGAGCCATGTGGACTGCAACGCTTTCTTAGGCGGCATAACCAAGAACTATTCGTCAAACTACATATTGAGCAAGGAGAGCGATTTCGTGGTTATCGAGGCCGACGAGTTCGACCGCTCGTTCCATTGGTTGCGCCCGTGGATGAGCGTCATAACCTCTACCGACCCCGACCATCTCGACATCTACGGTACGAAGGACGCCTATTTGGAGAGCTTCGCCCACTATACCGAACTGATACAGCCCGGCGGCGCGCTCGTGATACATACCGGACTTGAGGTGAAGCCGCGCGTGCAGGACGGAGTGAAGGTGTACACCTACGGCCGCGACGGCGGCGACTTCCACGCCGAAAATGTAGTGATTGACAACGGCGAGATAACGTTCGACTTCGTGTCGCCGCTTGAGAACGTGCCCGGAATACGCCTAGGGCAGCCGGTGCCGATAAACATCGACAACGGCATAGCGGCCATGGCTATGGCCCAGCTCAACGGATGTACGGCCGAGGAACTGAGGTACGGCATGAGGACTTACCGGGGAGTGGACCGCCGTTTCGACTTTAAGATAAAGACCGACCGCCTAGTGTTCCTGAGCGATTACGCCCATCATCCCAAGGAGATACGCCAAAGCGCCATAAGCATACGCGAGCTTTACAAGGACAAGCGGATAACGGCCATATTCCAGCCCCACCTGTACAGCCGCACGCGCGATTTCTACAAGGACTTTGCCGAAAGCCTGAGCCTGCTCGACGAGGTGGTGCTCTGTGACATATATCCAGCCCGCGAGGAGCCTATCCCGGGTGTTACGTCGCGGCTGATATACGACAATCTTAAGCCCGGAGTGAAGAAAACGATGATACACAAGGAGGACGTGCCCGGGTATGTGCAGGCCAACGATTTCGAGGTGCTTGTCGTGCTGGGGGCCGGCGACCTTGACAATTACGTGCCTGAGATAGAGAAAATACTTTTGGAGAAATATAAATGATGAAGCTGAGGCTCAAGAGGATACTTACCGTTGCCCTGTGCGTTGCCCTTTCGGTGTATGTGGTGCTGGCCATGACGGCCTTCAACAACCCGAGAGAGGCTTATCCCGTGTGCACCAAGGTGATGATAAACATTGAGGACGAGAGCACCAACGGATTCTTGAGCGCCGACGAGATAAGGCGCATATTGGAGCGGGGAAGGCTTTATCCGTTCAAGAAGCGCATGAAGGACGTCAACCCGCGCGACATTGAGGACAAGCTGAAAGACAGCCCGTTCGTAAAGACAGCCCAGTGCTACAAGACCAAGGACGGCTGCGTGAACATAGCCGTCACCCAGCGGCTGCCCGTGATCAGGGTTAAAAATATCGGCGGCGAGGACTATTATCTTGACGACCACGGCGGCATAATGCCCAATTCAAATTATACGTCAGACCTCATCATCGCCACCGGTTATATATCTAAATGGTACGCGCGGGGCTATCTTGCCAGCATGGCTATAGAGATAATGAAAGACGAATTCTGGCGCAACCAGATAGTGCAGATCAACATATTGCGCGACTTAGGCGTGGAACTGGTGCCCCGTGTGGGCGACCATATCGTGTATCTCGGCAGGCTTCCGCAGTCGAAATACGTCAACCGCCGCAAGGCTCTGATAGCCGGTTTCATGACAACGAAGCTCGACCGGCTGGAGAAATTTTACAAATACGGGCTGAGTCAGGCAGGGTGGAACAAGTATTCGTACATCGACCTTGAGTTTGACAACCAGATAATATGCAAGAAGAAATGACAAACAGGTCAACAAATAACAAGGAAACAAAATAAGAAACGTATGGCAGCAAAGGATTTTATCGTAGCAATAGAGCTTGGCTCGTCGAAGGTGACGGGCATCGCAGGCAAGAAAAACCTCGACGGGAGCATATCCGTGCTTGCCGTGGTAAAGGAGGACTCGTCATCGTTTATCCGTAAAGGAATCGTTTACAACATAAACCAGACGGTGCAATGTATATCCAACATCGTCAAGAAACTTTCGGCGGCGTTGAAGTCGGAGATAGCCCAAGTATACGTAGGAGTAGGCGGGCAGTCGATACGCAGCGTGAAAAACGTAATAGTGAAAGACCTGCCCGGCGATACCATCGTTTCCCAAGACATGGTAAACGAGCTGATGGACTATAACCGTAACATGTCTTATCAAGACCAAGAAATCCTTGACGCGGCCACTCAGGAATATAAAGTGGACAACCAACTGCAGCTCGACCCTGTAGGCATACAGTGTGCCCGGTTGGAGGGAAACTTCCTTAACATACTTTGGAGAAAGGCTTTCTACCGTAACCTCAACAAGTGTTTCGATACTGCCGAGGTGGCAATCGCCGAGATGTATCTTGCCCCGCTGGCTTTGGCCGACAGCGTGCTGTCTGATGCCGAGAAGCGTTCGGGGTGCGTACTTGTCGACCTTGGAGCCGACACTACCACCGTATCGGTGTATTACAAGAACATTTTGCGCCACCTTGTGGTAATCCCGCTCGGCGGCAACAACATAACCAAAGACATCGCTTCGCTGCAAATGGATGAGGCTACGGCAGAGAAGATGAAGCTGAAATATGGCTGCGCATACACCGAAAACAGCGATATTGACAACTCTTTGACTTACCCCATAGACGAAGAACGCAGCGTAGAGGCGCGCAAGTTCATAGAAATTGTTGAGGGAAGATTACAGGAAATTATCGAGAACGTGTGGTATCAGGTTCCGTCAGAATACGCTGACCGTTTGCTTGGCGGTATCATCCTGACCGGCGGCGGGTCGAACATGAAAGATATTGACAAGGCGTTCCGCAACCACACTCACGTGGAAAAAATACGCGTGGCGAAATTTGTAACACAAACGATAACGTCGGCCAATCCCGACATAAACGCCCACAACGGTATGATGAACACCGTGCTGGGCATCTTGGCCAAGGGCGACATGAACTGTGCCGGTGAGGAAACGCCTGAACATGGCGACTTGTTTGATAACGAGAAGACAACGAAACCGGCAATGAAGACGGCCGACTTGCACCAGACCCCGCGCAGTGCCGGCGAGATGAGCCCCGGCGTTGTGCCTACGGCCGCCGAGAAAGCGGCCATAGAGGAGCAGAGGCGCAAGGCAGCCGAGGAAGCCGCGCGCAAGGAGGCCGAGGAGGCCGCACGCCTTGAGGAGGAAGAAAAGAACGGCGACAAGAACATGAAGAAGCGCTTTGAGAAAATGAAGCAGTTCTTCAAGAATCTCGTGGCCGAGGAATAAACGGCAGTCGGCGGTGCTGTTGGATAAGAGCGTCGTGGTAATGTTTTAAAATGATAAAAAGCAGATAAAGATATGAATGAAAGACGTAGCATAGTCGATTTCGGCGAACCGGAGAAAAAGAAAAGCATAATAAAGGTCATCGGTGTGGGCGGCGGTGGCGGCAACGCTGTCAACCACATGTATCGTGAGGGCATACATGACGTGTCGTTTGTGCTGTGCAATACTGACAATCAGGCTCTTAGCGATTCGCCTGTGCCGGTGCACTTGCAACTAGGCAAGGAGGGCCTTGGTGCCGGAAACAAGCCAGAGAAGGCGCGCGCGGCGGCAGAGGAAAGCATAGAAGACGTTAAGAAAATGCTCAGTGACGGTACCAAGATGGCTTTCATCACTGCCGGAATGGGCGGCGGTACCGGTACGGGAGCGGCTCCGGTGATAGCCCGGGTGTCGAAAGAGCTTGATATCTTGACCGTGGGCATCGTAACGATACCATTCCGTTTCGAGGGTGAGAAGAAAATAGACCAGGCTCTCGACGGCGTAGAGGAGATGGCGAAACACGTTGACGCGCTGCTCGTCATCAACAACGAGCGCCTGCGCGAGATTTATCCGGAGCTTACTGTACTGAATGCTTTTGCCAAGGCAGACGATACGTTGTCCGTTGCCGCCAAGAGCATAGCCGAAATTATTACGGTACATGGTATTGTAAACCTCGACTTCCAGGATGTGACCACGGTGTTGAAAGACGGTGGTGTGGCCATCATGAGTACTGGATTCGGAGAGGGTGAAGGACGTGTGCGCCAAGCTATCGAAAGTGCGCTTCATTCTCCGTTGCTCAATAACAACGACATATTCAACTCCAAGAAGGTGTTGCTGAGCATTTCGTTCTGTGATCAGGAAGAGAGCGACCAGTTGACCATGGAAGAGATGAACGAAGTGCATGAATTCATGAGTAAGTTCGGTGATGATGTGGAGACGAAGTTCGGATTGGCCACGGATGCCACGTTGGAGAAGAAGGTGAAGATCACGGTGCTGGCTACCGGATTCGGTCTGAAGAACGTGCCGGGTATGGATAATGTGATGGCCAAGCATGGCATTGAAGACGAAGAGGCGCGGGCTCAGAAAGAGGAAATAGCCGTAAAGAAGGCCGAACGTCGGCGTGAGTTTTACACGCATGACATGAATCAAAGAGAAATCAAGCGTCCGCATCATCTTTATATTTTCGGAGAAGACGATTTGGATAATGACGATGTGATTTCCATGGTGGAAGATACGCCTACCTACAAGCGTAGCAAGGAAGTGTTGGCCAGCATCAAGAGCAAGACGGCCGGGATGGATAACGCGGCCGATAGCATGGCGGCAGGAACTAATGGAGAGGAAAAGTCGATGATAGTTTTTTAGTATATAATAAAAGGAATAAGATATGGCACTTTTTGAACAAATCAGCAAGGATATCGTAGTGGCCATGAAGGCCAAGGATAAAGTCGCGTTGGAAGCGTTGCGGAACATCAAGAAGTTCTTCCTGGAAGCCAAAACCGCTCCGGGGGCAAACGATGAGTTGACGGATGATGCGGCTATGAAGATTTTAGCTAAACTGGCCAAGCAGGGTAAGGACACTGCGGCTTTATACGTAGAGCAGGGACGCCAGGACTTGGCCGATGAAGAGCTGGCCCAGGTGGAAGTCATCAGCCGTTACCTGCCCAAACAGCTCTCGGCAGAAGAACTGGAACAGGAAATCAAAGCCATCATAGCTGCCGTGGGCGCTACGAGTGCCAAGGATATGGGCAAAGTGATGGGTACGGCCACGAAACAGTTGGCGGGCAAAGCTGACGGTAAGGCTATCAGTGCCTTAGTAAAGCAATTATTGGCCTGACGGTTGGGCATAAAATTAACGAAGGCCGGATGTAACGATACGAAATGAAAGTAGAGTGACATCCGGCTTTTGTTGGTTCTTATCCGGTTTTGAAGGGCGGGATATTGAAACGGAAATGAGAGCGGAACGGGGATTTCAAACCTTATATGTCTAATATTTCTTAAAATATTCGGCCTTTATCTTGGATACTGATAGTTTCATTCTATTTTTGCAAAATAGAAGTTAATTTTAAACGTAATGTGTAGGTATAGTTGGAAAAAGGTTAGTTTGTGGGCGCTATTGACGTTCTTTAGTACCGTAAGCGCTTCGGCTGTAGACCGCGTGTCCATCCGGGCCAAAGCCGATTCGGTAGGACGTGATGTGTCTTTTTCCGAATATACTCATATTTACAGAACGAAAAGGGTCTCTTCGACTTATCCGATTAAGATTAAGATGAAGGGAGGTTCGTTGTTGGTTACGAGCCAACATTCCCAGATGCTTCCGGTGTATAAGGGTAATGGTGTATTTTACGGGTTGTTCCGACTGAACAAAGGGACAAACTGGATTAGTGGATTGCCGAAGGGTACTTATATCATTAACAACTCTAAAGTGACGGTATCGTGAGACATCTTTACGAATATGGGAGATTAAGTTAAAGATGGAGGTTTGATGTTGCAATGGAGACAAAGGAAAGAATCATGCCGGATAAAGCTGTGACATTAATCGATCTTGATGACATCATACGGACGCGTGCCGGAAAGAAAGCCAAATATATTCCCGGTTTTCTGATTAACGGGCTCAAACGTCTCATTCATCAGGATTTCATTAATGAGTATCTGCGTCAAGGTTATGTCGGTGTTGACTTTTGTGAACACACATTGGCTTATTTGGATGTGAAGGTAAAGGTGGACGGTTTGGAAAACATTTCCGATTTATCCCGAAAATATACTTTTGTGTCTAACCATCCGTTGGGAGCCATAGACGGGGTGACTTTGGGAATGGTGCTCGGCCGTCATTACGACGGGAAGATTAAGTATTTGGTGAATGACCTTCTGATGAACCTGAAAGGATTGGCTCCCCTATGTATACCTATCAATAAGTTGGGGAAACAGGCGCGTAATTTCCCTCAAATGGTAGAGAATACTTTTCGTTCCGACGACCAGGTCATCATGTTTCCGGCCGGCATTTGTTCGCGGCGTATGAAAGACGGCAGCATAAGGGACTTGGCATGGAACAAGACGTTTATCGTGAAAAGTGTGGCTACCCGGCGGGATGTGGTGCCTATACATTTTATAGGGCAGAATTCCGACCGCTTTTATTCCATCGCGGAATGGTGCAAACGGTTGCATCTCAAGTTTAACCTGGCCATGCTGTTTTTACCCGATGAGATGTACCGCAGCAGGCATGGCGAGTATCGGGTCGTAATCGGGAAACCGATACCATGGAGCACGTTCGACAAATCCAAAAGCCCCCAACAGTGGGCGCAGGAAGTGAAGGAACAAGTGTATAAGTTATAAAGAGAAGAAAACAGATTGATGATATGGAAGAAATCATAGCTCCGGTGAGTAAAGAACTGCTGAAGGCAGAACTGACCGCGGATAAGAGGTTGCGTTATACGAACAAAAGCCACAATGAGATATACGTGGTGACGTGGCAGGATTCACCGAATGTGCTTCGTGAAATCGGCCGTTTGCGTGAAATCGCTTTCCGGGCTGCCGGTGGAGGTACGGGGATGTCGCTCGATTTGGATGACTTCGACATGATGGAAGAACCCTATAAGCAGTTGATCGTGTGGGACCCCGATGTAGAAGCCATTTTAGGCGGTTATCGTTACCTGTTGGGGGCAAAGGTGAAGCTGAGGGAGGACGGGCAACCTATTTTGGCCACTTCCCACATGTTCCACTTCTCGGAAAACTTTATGAGAAACTATATGCCTTATACGATAGAACTCGGACGTTCGTTCGTGACGTTGGAATACCAGAGTACGCGTCAAGGTTCAAAAGGCCTGTTCACTTTGGACAACTTGTGGGATGGTCTGGGGGCATTGACGGTTTTAGTGCCTGACGTACGCTATTATTTCGGCAAGATGACCATGTACCCGTCTTATAACCGTTATGGGCGTGATATGATTCTGTATTTTCTGAAAAAGCATTTCGAGGATAAGGACAGGCTGATAGTGCCGATTCATCCCTTGCAACTGGAAGCCGATACGGAAGAATTGCGTAAATTGTTCGTTTACGAGGATTTCAAGGAAGACTATAAGATATTGAATTCGGAAGTTCGCAAGCTGGGTTATAATATCCCGCCTTTGGTGAACGCTTACATGGGGTTGTCGCCCACGATGAAGATGTTCGGTACGGCCATCAACGACGAATTCGGCGACGTGGAGGAGACCGGCATCCTGATTGCCGTGGACGAGATTCGGGAGGAAAAGCGCAGGCGGCACATTGAAACCTTCTCCGGACGCGGATAACGGAGGAGGGCGGCCTGATCCTCTCGGTTATACGAAAGGCAGGCTCATGCCATTGATTTTACGATATAAATCCAACGCATATACGTCCGTCATGCCGGAGATGTAATCCAATACGGCCATGATGCGGTCGTAGAGCCGTTCGGCGCCGATGTCGTACTGTTGCGACACGCGGTTGATAAGTAACTGCGAATACGCTTTTTCTGGGTGGCATACCGCTTCTGTCATGAGTTCCAACAGCGTGGTGATAACCTGAAAACCGGCCAGTTCGATATCCACGACATCCTTGCTCCGGTAAATCTTGGCGTATGCCATGCTTTCGCAAGCTTTGTAAGCCCTTCGCGGCGTTTCGGAAATGTGGTCGATGAGGCAACCTTCAAAGGTACCGGCCAGGATTTCTTCTTCATTGTCCAAAAAGACCTTTACGCATTCACTTTCCAGGCAACCGATGACACAGGAACGCAGGTAGACGATTTGTTCGTTGATGTCGCTGACGTATTGCAGGTTTTTTCGGATACTTTTTTGGCGTTCTTCCTCGAAGAAGCCCAGCAATAAGCTTTGAGTCTCGTCCGTACTGAGGATTTTCAGTTTATGCGCATCCTCGATGTCCATAATCTCATAACAAATGTCATCGGCCGCTTCTACCAAATATACGAAGGGATGGCGCACATATCGCAGGCTGCCTTCTACGCTGGCCTGACGAGGAATGCCCAGTTCTTCAGCTATCCGTTGGTAGACGGGGATTTCGCTTTGAAAGAAACCGAATTTGGCATGTCCGCCAGCCAGATTGGACGAAAAGGGATATTTGACGATGGAAGCCAAGGTGGTGTAAGTCATGACAAACCCTCCGTCGCGCCGGCCTTTGAAGTGGTGGGTCAGCAACCTGAATGCGTTGGCGTTTCCTTCGAAATGAATCAGGTCGTTCCATTCCCGTTCGCTGAGCCGGTCCCCGTTCGTGGGGTCGCAGTAGGTCCTCAGCCAGTTGCCTTTGCCTTCGCTGAAGAACGTCCCGATGGCTCTCTCGCCCGAATGTCCGAAGGGCGGATTTCCTAAATCATGTGCCAGGCAGGCGGCCGATACGATGGCACCAGCTTCGCTCAGGTGGCTTCCGGACAGCTCCGGATGCTTTTGCAGGAGTGCCCGAGAAATATCGTTGCCCAAGGAACGTCCTACGCTGGACACCTCCAGACTGTGGGTCAGCCGGTTGTGGACGAATACGCTTCCCGGGAGCGGGAACACCTGCGTTTTGTTCTGCAAACGTCTGAACGGTGCAGAGAATATAAGACGGTCATAATCGCGTTGGAATTCCGTGCGGTCGTCTTTCCGGACCTGGTGATATTTTTCCAATCCCAGCCGTTTGTTGGATATCAGTTGCTGCCAATTCATATTCATTCCTGTAGATTCTTCACAAAAGTAATTAAAAAGGTTGACATTCGCTCTTTTTATCTAAAAATCAATGGCTGTGTTCAGAGAATTGGTTATTTTTGTACCTCAAAAACAATCATTTCTACATATAATGGAAGTACGTGTTATTAATAAATCCCATCATCCGTTACCTCAATATGCCACTTCGGACTCTGCAGGAATGGATCTTCGTGCCAATCTGGACAGACCCATCGTGTTGAAACCTCTGGAGCGTTGCCTGGTGCCGACGGGACTCTATATCGCCTTGCCGCACGGGACGGAGGCACAAATCCGGCCGAGGAGCGGACTGGCCTTGAAAAAAGGGATTACCGTGTTGAACTCACCGGGGACGATTGATGCAGACTACCGGGGGGAGATTTGTATCATTCTGGTCAATTTGTCGTCCGAGCCGTTCGAGATACGGGACGGAGAGCGGATTGCGCAGATGGTCGTGGCAAGTTATGAGCAGGCCGGATGGAAGCCTGTGGAGAGTTTGGATGAGACGGAAAGAGGTGCGGGTGGTTTCGGCCATTCGGGAGAAAAATAAAGTCAGTGAAGAAGATTACAGTTTTGATATGCGGAGTCTGGGCCATGTGGTCTGCCTGTTTCACGTCTTGTGCGACGGGAGAGAAGACGCAAGGTATATCGGCCGAGGCACAACGCCGCTTCGATTATTATTATGCCGAGGCCGTGAAGAGCAAGTTGGCCGGGCGTTACGATGATTCTTTCGAGTTGTATAAACATTGTTTGGACATCAAGCCCGATGCGGCCGAGGCGTTATACAATCTCGGATTGTATTATCTGGGGATGGACGACTCTGCCCGATGCGCGTCGCATCTGTCCCGTGCGGTGGCTTTGGAGCCAGAGAATATATATTATAAGGAAGCCCTTGCGTCTTTTTATTTGCGCAACCGGGATGATGTGAAGGCCGTGCCTGTACTCGAAGATATGGTGCGGTGCAATCCGACCCGTTCGGATGTATTGGCGCAGTTGGTAAACATGTACATGGATCGTGAGCAATACCGCGAGGCAATCAGCGCACTCGACCGCATAGAGACGCTTGAAGGCAAGAATCTGTCCATCAGCATGGAAAAGTTTCGTCTTTATCGTGAATTGAAGGAAGACGATCAAGCTTTTGCCGAATTGGAAAGTCTGGCGCGGGAGAATCCTAATGATTTGGCTTATCGCGTATTAATCGGCGATCAATATCTGTTGCTGCAACAGCCGGATAAAGCTCTTGCCGTTTATGAGGAAGTCCAGAAAAAAGAGCCGGGAAACCAGGCTTTGCGCATGTCCATGCTCGATTATTATAAGCAGACGGGCCAAGATTCGCTTTATCAGACCCAGTTGGATGCAATCTTATATGGAAAAGAGACTGACGAACGGGCCAGGGTTATGCTCATGCGTAACTATATCGTAGACCAAGAGAATGCGCATGCCGACAGCACTTTGGTATTAGCCGTTTTCGACCGCATCTTCGATTCTGTCCCTGAGACGGTGGATATGCTGACGCTTTATGCCTCTTATCTGCAAATGAAACATATAAATGACCAGCTCGAACCGGCTTTGGAACGTATTCTGAAGCTTGAGCCGGACAATCAGGTAGCTTTGTACCAGTTGGTGCAACTGGCTGTCCATGCCAATGACTATCCGAAGGTGGCGGACATTTGTACGCGTGCCATCATGCACTATCCGGAACAATTACCCTATTATTTCTATTTAGGTTTCTCTTATTATCAGCTTGAACGTCAGGACAAGGCTTTGGATGTGTTCCGCAAAGGCGTGCGGCAGATTAAACCGGATACGGACCACGGCATTGTGGCCGATATGTATTCCATCATGGGCGACTTGTACTACAGCAACGGACTGAAAGACTCGGCTTTCATTGCATACGACTCCTGTCTGGTGTACAACCCGGAGAATGTCGGTTGTCTGAATAATTACGCTTATTATCTCTCATTGGAAAAAAAGGATTTGGACAAGGCTGAAGAAATGAGCCACCGCACGATTGTGGCGGAACCGGGAAACAAAACCTATATCGACACTTATGCCTGGATTCTTTTTATCAAGGGAAAGTATGCCGAAGCCAAGCTTTATATGGACCGTGTCCTTGTAGGGGATATCGAGAACGACGAAGAAGTGTCCGGTGGGGTCCTGGAGCATGCCGGGGATATTTATGCACAATGCGGTGACATGGAGGGCGCCTTGAAGTATTGGAAGATGGCGCAGGAAAAGGGGGGAGATGTTTCCCAGCTTTTGAAAAAGAAGATTCAATTGAAAAAGTATATTGAAGAATGAAGAGAATGAATTTCGTATGGGGCGTCCTGATTGCCGCTTTTGTATTGTTGCTCTCAGCTTGCCGTTCCACTAAAAACATAACGCAGACGGAGCCGCAAGGTGAAGGAAGTGCCGTAGAATGGGTAGATAAGATGGCGTTGTCCGGTTTGAAGGAGGGGACTGTCACTTCTAAGATGAACCTTGATTTGAATTTGGGCGGGAAATCTTTGTCGGTGGGCGGAAGCTGTAACTTGAAACGGGATGAGGTGATCCAGCTTTCGCTTGTGGCCATGGGCTTTATGGAAGTAGGACGTCTGGAATTTACGCCCCAATATATGATGATGGTCAACCGGATGGGAAGGGAATACGTAAAGGTGGACTACGCAGACGTGCCTTATTTGCAGCAGGCCGGTGTGGATTTTTATACGTTGCAGGCTCTTTTCTGGAGCGATGTGTTTGTGCCGGGACAGGAAGGCCGGTGGCAAGAGCAGGACTTTACCATCTCGAAGAATCAGGAAAGTACGATTCTGACTTCTAAGGCCGGTTCGTTGTTGCAATGCCAGTTCGTGGTCGACTTGCTGACCGGCTTGATTCGCAATACGTCTATTGTCGCTACAGTTCAAGGTTCCGTGCCCCGTCTGAACTGGACTTATCAGCATTTTGCAAATGTGGAGCAAAAAAGTTTTCCCGATAAGATGCAGTTGTCTGTCACGGGAGCGGGGAAAGACTTGACGGCTGTCTTTTCGCTGAGTAATTTGAAATGGAATGCGAAAAGCATCGAGTTGACTCCGGAACCGGGTGGAAAATACAAGAGGGTCAGTCCCGACCTGATTTTAAAACAACTGATGAAATGAAATGTAGGTTAGTCATGTTTTTTACGGTGTGGATGCTCGTGTCCGGCGGAGAAACGCTGGAGGCGCAGACCAATCGTAAGATCAAGGCACTGCAAACTCAGAAGAAAGAAATACAGAAGGGCTTGACCCGTTCCCGGAAAGAACTGAAAACGACAGAGAAGACCGTAGCCACCAAGCTACGTGACATCAGCATGATAGCTAACCGGCTGGAGGCACGTCAACGTTATATCGACACGATGGAGGTGCAGTTGAAAAAGGTCAGCGACCAGGTAAATGCACTGGAACGGAAAGTGGAGCGTACGGCAGCCGAATTGGAAACAAAGAAGGCCGATTATGCCAAAGCCTTGCGTTATGCACGGGCTTGCAAGTCGGTGGGAAGTCCTTTGCTTTTCGTGCTTTCCACCCGTTCTGTGACTCAGATGTACCGTCGTTCGCGTTATGCCCGGGAATATGCCAATTATCAGCGTACGTTGGCTGAGCAAATTGTACGTAAGCAGGATGATTTGCTGGCACAGAAGAATGAATTATTGGGGGTGAAAGCGGAGAAAAACCGTTTGATTGCCGAATGTGAGCAGCAAAAGGCTTTGTTGCAAAAGCAGCATGACGAAGAGCAAAAGAACGTAGCTGGCTTGCGGCAGAAGCAGAAACACCTGAAAAAAGAGGTGGAACAACAGCAACAGCAGCTTTCCGCTTTGGACAAGAAAATAGACCAGATGATAGCCTACGAGGTGGAGCAGGCACGCAAGAGAGCCGAGGCTGCCCGTAAGAAAGCCGAAGCCGAGGCACGCCGGAAAGCGGAGAAGCAGCGGAAGCAGGGCCGTAATCAAGCCGCTTCGGGAAAGAAAGAAGAGAAAAAATCTTCTTCCATCCCTCCGGAGTATAAATGGATTACGCCCCAGGACCAGGCTTTGAATGGCAATTTCGTCCGGAACAAGGGGAGGCTGCCGGTACCTATTACGGGGAGTTACATGGTAGGCAGCCATTTCGGAACCTATAATGTGCCGGGCTTGAAGAATGTACGTTTGGATAATAAGGGAACCAATTACGTAGGGCGTTCCGGAGCTATGGCACGTTCCATTTTCGATGGCGAAGTCTCAGCCGTCTTCCAGTTTGGAGATACCAAGAATGTATTGGTACGCCATGGCAGTTATATTTCTGTTTACTGTAACTTGTCTTCCGTACGGGTAAGCAAGGGACAGAAGGTCAAGGCGCGTGATATTCTGGGTACGGTGGAAAACGACGGTACGGGTAATTGCGTGCTGCACTTCCAGTTGCGAAAGGAGACTCAGAAACTGAACCCCGAAGTCTGGATAGGGCGTTGAGAGGCTTTCAGCCGGAGCCGCAAATCTTTCTTTATATCTGTAGGCCGTCTAACAGCTCGATGTATAAGGCTATGGCCTCCCGGATTTCCGTTACGGTGATGTATTCGTCCGCTGTGTGGGAACGTGAGGATTCGCCCGGCCCCATTTTCAAAGACGGGAAGTGCATCAGCGCCTGGTCGGAGAGCGTAGGCGAGCCGAAAGGTGTGCGTCCCAAGGCTTTGGCTTTGGCCACAATGGGATGGTTCTCGTCTATGCGCGAAGAATTCAGGCGGAAAGAGCGGGCTTTCACTTCACCGTCCGTATGGGCGCAGGCCGTCCGGTAGATTTCTTCGTTGGAGTAGTTCTCATTGCTGCGTACGTCTACGGTGAAAACGCATTGGTCCGGCACGACGTTGTGTTGCGTGCCGGCATGGATGACCGTTACACTCATTTTCACGTCTCCCAAGAGCGGGGAGGTCTTCGGAAACCGGTACGTTCTGAACCACTCCATGTCCTTCATGGCTTTGTAAATGGCGTTTTCCCCTTCGTTGCGTGCCGCATGCCCCGACTTGCCGTGGGCAGTGACGTCCAGTACCATCAGCCCTTTTTCGGCAATGGCCGGTTGCATGCCGGTAGGTTCGCCTACTAAGGCCAAGTCGATGTGCGGCAACAAGGGGAGTGCCGATTCTATACCGTTCTTTCCCGAAACTTCTTCTTCGCACGAGGCCAGGAAGATGAGGTTATAGGGTTGTTCCTTGCCGGATAACGTGCAGAAAGCCTGCCACAAGGCGACCACGCTGGCTCCGTCGTCGTTCGTGCCTAATCCGTAAATACGTTCGCCTTCCCTTGTGGGGCGGAACGGGTCTCGCGTCCAACTTGCAGCCGGTTTCACGGTGTCGATATGAGCGTTCAACAGCAGGGTGGGGCGCCCGGTCCGGTAAAACGGCGAGATGCACCAAAGGTTATGTCCTGTACGGTGAGGCGTTTTGCCCCGTTCTTTCATGAAATTTTCCAATAAGTCGGCCACTTCCTTTTCTTCTCTGCTTACGGAGGGAAGGCTTACCATTCGTTCGAGCAGGCCGACGGCTTCCTGTGTCAATGCTTCAATGTCCATAATTGTGTTTCTTTGAGGCAAAGTTAAGGTATTTTGGAGAAAAATTAAATATTTTGAGGTTTTCTTGTGCATCGTTTCATTTAAAACCATATCTTTGTATAGATTAAAAAGTCAAAACTATGCTAAATACAAGTCTTTTCTCAGTGCTCGTCCATGAACAGGCCAAACGTTATGGCGACAAAACGGCCATGAGCTATCGCGATTATGAAAAGAATGTGTGGGTTCCGGTTTCCTGGAATCGGTTTTCGGAAGTCGTACGGAAGGTATCTGCATCCCTGTTGGCTTTGGGGGTGGATGTGCAGGAGAATCTGGCTGTTTTTTCGCAGAACATGCCCGAATGCTTGTACGTGGATTTCGGGGCTTACGGCGTGCGGGCCGTCACGATACCGTTTTACGCTACCAGTTCGGAGAGCCAGGTGGTTTACATGGTGAACGATGCCGAAATTCGTTATGTGTTTGTCGGCGAACAATACCAATACGATATCGCTTTCCGCAGCATGCCTCATTGTCCGACGCTTCAGAAACTGATTATTTTCGATTCTTCCGTGGTAAAGAACCCGCAGGACACGGTGTCGGTTTATTTTGAGGAGTTTTTGCAAGCCGGTGTCGGACATGAAGAGAATGAGGAGTTGAAGCGGCGTGCGGCCGAACTTCGGATGGACGACTTGGCCAATATACTTTATACCTCGGGAACCACGGGGGCCAGCAAGGGGGTGATGCTGAGCCATAGGATGTATCACGATGCGATTATCGCCAATGACGCGGTCCTGACGCTTGGGGAAAAGGATGTCGTGTTGAACTTCCTTCCTTTCACCCATGTGTTTGAGCGGGCGTGGTCTTACCTCTGCTTGTCCGAAGGTGCGCAGTTGGCCGTCAATTTGCGGCCTGCCGACGTGTTGCAGTCGTTGCAGGAAGTGCATCCGACGTGTATGTGTGCCGTACCCCGTTTTTGGGAGAAAGTATATGCCGGCGTGCAGGAGAAGATAAGGCAAAGCAATCCCGTGCAGCGTAAGTTGCTGCATGAAGCACTCCAGGTGGGCAAGGCGTATAATGTGCATTACAAGATGCGCGGTCTGATTCCTCCCGTTTCACTGAGGTTGCGGTATGCGTTTTTCGAGAAAACCGTAATCGCTCTCTTAAAACGGACTTTGGGGTTTGAGAACGCTAACTTTTTCCCTACTGCCGGAGCTGCCATTCCACCGGTAGTGGAAGAGTTCGTCCATTCGGCCGGCATCAATATGGTGGCCGGTTATGGATTGACGGAGTCCACAGCCACGGTCTCTTGCGACCGCGGCGGGCAACCCAAGACGATAGGGTCCGTGGGGCGGCTCATCGGCGGATTGCAGTTGAAGTTCGGCGAGGACAATGAGATACTGCTGCGCGGAACGTCCATAACCAAAGGATATTACCGGAAGGATGAGGCGACCCGTGCGGCCATCGACGAGGACGGATGGTTCCATACCGGCGATGCCGGTTATCTCAAGAACGGTGAGTTGTTCCTCACCGATCGGATTAAAGATTTGTTCAAGACCTCTAACGGGAAGTACATTGCTCCGCAGATGATAGAGTCGAAACTGGTGGTAGACCGTTACATCGACCAGATTGTAGTGATTGCCGACCAGCGTAAATTCGTATCGGCGCTTATCGTTCCCGAATACAATCTGTTGAAAGATTTTGCCGAACGCCATCATATCCGTTTTACCGATACGGCGGATTTGTGCCGGAATGCCGACATCAACAAGATGTTGCTTTTCCGTATCAATACCTTGCAGCAAGAGTTTGCCCATTATGAACAGGTGAAGCGCATCACGTTGCTGCCCGAGCCGTTCAGCATGGAAAAAGGAGAGCTGACCAATACGTTGAAGGTGAAGCGTCCGGTGGTGAACCGTAACTATGCGGCCGAGATAGAAGCCATGTACGTGGAGGATACGCCGCCGGAAGTTCCTTGTCCGCCACCGGTGACTCCTTCTGTTTGAGTGTAAAACTCTGCCATTATGGCAGAGTTTTGAGAACATTCACAGACTAAAAAAGGATAAGAAGTATCGTTCTGGAAAGAAATCTTGTATAAAAATACGGTTTTTCAGGACTGAAAATGCAAATATACGGTATATATGCAAATCATTGTGCTGAGAACAAAAAATCATTTGGCTGAAAGCGATTTTTTGTTCTCAGCATGTTTTTCGCATTTTCTCAGTACAACGGGGAATAAGAGGGCTTAAAAGGGAATAAAGACCTCTTGTTTTGGGGTGTTTTTTCTTTATTAGCCCGTTTTTCGATTACAAAAATCCGAAACAGATTGTCGTGCCGAGGGACGAAATGGAATCATCTCGATGGCGACATTGCCGCAGGTTGACGGAAATACGGCTTCTTTTGTCAAGCCGGATGGACGAACGGCTGACGGTTTGATAAAAAGACATGCTTTGAGATTCGTTTATAGACGGGCAAGGACGCGGATGCCCTCAAATAAGCGATTCTCAGGCGATGAAAACTGACAAAATGGCAGACTTGGGAAGTCTGCATACCTTTGTCTATGCTTGTCCTCTTTTATTTTTGAGTGGAATAAATAAGGTTTTTGTTTTTTATATCTATCTTTGCTTATGCGAAGATAGGATGCGGCTCGGCATAACCAAGCCAGAAAACTGCGTTTTCGCTTGTCTCTGCGCTCGCCTTTCGCTATCTTTGTTACACGAAGATAGGATGCGGCTCGGCATAACCAAGCCAGAAAACTTCGTTTTCATTTGCCTCTGCGCTCACCTTTCGCTATCTTTGTTACACGAAGATAGGATGCGGCTCGGCATAACCAAGCCAGAAAACTTCGTTTTCGCTTGTCTCTGCGCTCGCCTTTCACTATCTTTGTACCAAAGTTTTTAGTTTATGATAACCATTGAGCAACTGAAAGATGTAAAAACGCGTACTGAGGCGCTTTACCGCTATCTGGATATTGAAAACAAGAAAATCCAAGTGGAGGAAGAGCAGCTCCGCACACAGGCACCGGGGTTTTGGGACGATGCCAAGGCTGCGGAAGAACAGATGAAAAAAGTAAAGGGCTTGCAGAAGTGGATTGACGGTTATAAGGAGGTCAAGACGCTGTGCGATGAGTTGGAACTTGCTTTTGATTTCTACAAGGAAGAGATGGTTACCGAAGAAGAGGTGGACGGATTGTACAGTCGTACGGTGGATGCCCTTGAAGACCTTGAGCTGCGCAATATGTTGCGGCAGGAGGAAGACCCGATGGACGCGGTGCTGAAAATCAATTCCGGTGCCGGAGGTACGGAAAGCCAGGATTGGGCATCGATGCTGATGCGCATGTACATGCGTTGGGCTGAATCCCATGGTTATAAATGCACCGTCAGCAATTATCAGGACGGCGATGAGGCCGGTATCAAGACGGTGACCATGCAAATCGAGGGCGAGTTTGCCTACGGCTACCTGAAATCGGAGAATGGCGTGCATCGTTTGGTGCGTGTGTCGCCTTACAATGCGCAGGGCAAGCGCATGACTTCGTTTGCATCGGTGTTCGTGACGCCTTTGGTGGACGATTCCATCGAAGTGTATGTGGATCCTTCCCGTGTGTCATGGGACTTGTTCCGTTCCGGAGGTGCCGGCGGGCAGAACGTCAACAAGGTGGAGACCGGCGTGCGCTTGCGCTACCAATATAAAGACCCTGATACGGGCGAGGAAGAAGAAATCCTCATCGAAAACACGGAAAGCCGCAAGCAGTTGGAGAACCGCGAGAATGCCATGCGCCTTTTGAAGTCGCAGCTCTACGACCGTGCCTTGCAGAAACGTAAGGCCAAACAAGCTGAAATCGAGGCCGGAAAGAAGAAAATCGAGTGGGGGAGCCAGATACGCAGTTATGTGTTTGATGACCGTCGTGTGAAAGACCACCGTACGAATTACCAGACATCGGACGTGAACGGGGTGATGGATGGGAAATTGGATGGCTTCATCAAGTCCTATCTGATGGAGTTTGCCGGAGGAGAATGAGTTTTACCTTTAAAACGATACGACTATGAGTGTGAAAAAACAAATGAGACGTGCCGCTCGTGCCGCCCGTGAAGAGAAGAAGCAGAAACGCGCAATGGGAGCTTTGATCGGTGCCTTGGCGGTGCTGATTGTCTTGGGTATCATTGCTTTCGCCATCATGGGAAATGAGTTTTGAAATAGAACGTAAGTTTCTGGTCACGGGTGACTTCAAGTCGCAGGCATACAGTAGCAGCCGTATCCGGCAGGGCTATATTTCTACGGTGGGGAAGGCTACGGTGCGTGTCCGTATTCGCGACGACAAGGGGTATCTCACGATAAAAGGCCGTTCGAATGAAGCGGGCATCTCGCGTTATGAATTCGAGACGGAAGTACCCTTGCAGGACGCGGAAGACCTGATGAGGTTGTGCGAACCGGGTGTAATCGACAAGACGCGTTACCTTGTGCGGTCGGGGCGGCACGTGTTCGAGGTCGATGAGTTCTATGGCGACAACGAAGGGCTGATTATGGCCGAGGTGGAACTTTCCGACGAACAAGAAGCTTTTGAAAAGCCCGGTTTCATCGGACGGGAAGTCACAGGCGATCGCCGTTACTACAATTCCCACCTTCGTACTTATCCGTATAAACTTTGGCGGGAAGGATAGGGGTGCGAAGGCGTAGCGTGCGGCGAGCTATGCTTTCTTGCGCATTTTCCGGGTGAGCATGCCGCTGAGGACAATGCCGGCCAATGCTCCTATGGCATTGGCGGCAAGTCGAGCCAGTCGCCGCTCCGGTCGGTGGTGCAGTAGGCTTGTGCCAATTCGATGAGTCCGCTCATGGCTACCGGTCCTATATAGAGGGCAAGGGCACGTGGCATGGAGGGGGAAGCCTTCCGCACACGCCAGTCTTCCATCCATAAGACAAATGCCAACGAACCATACATCAACAAGTGCGCCCACTTGTCAATAAAGCGTACGTTGGCCAGTTCGGTCTTGGGTGGGGTAAACAGCGAGAGATACCAGATTACGAGAATGAGGATAACGCTAATCGGATGTCTTCTTATCCATTTTGTTAGTTCGTGCGTCATATAAATAACAATTTATCTGCAAAAATAATTCTTTTTTCGTACTTTTGTCGGCATTACAGGTCTAATTTTTAAGAACGGGCTTATGTCGGCAAATGAAAGAGTGAATTTTGGAAGTAAGATCGGGATTATATTGGCTTCGGCCGGGTCGGCTGTCGGGTTGGGGAACATCTGGCGTTTTCCTTGCGAAGTGGGCGAGAACGGCGGGGCTGCCTTTATTTTGGTTTATATCCTGTGTGTGATGTTTCTGGGCATACCGGTGATGGTTTCCGAGTTTCTTATCGGTCGCCGTTCACGGGCCAATACGGGAGGGGCATACGAAGTGTTGGCACCGGGCACACATTGGAAATGGGTCGGTATGATGGGGGTCGTGGCAGCTTTTCTTATCTTGGGATATTATGGCGTAGTGGCCGGATGGACATTGGAGTATATGGTGGCATCGGCTACGGGGCGACTTTCCGGGAGCAAGGACTATACGCTTTTCTTCAATGACTTTGTCGGCAGTCCTTGGAAACCTGTACTCTATATGGCGGCTTTTATCCTGTTGACACATGTCGTCATCGTCCGGGGGGTAAAAGACGGCATAGAGAAGTTCTCCAAAGTCATGATGCCGTTGCTGCTGTTGATTATTTGTGTCTTGGTGGTTTGTTCCTTCTCCATGCCCGGTTCGTCCGAGGGGTTGGCTTTCCTGTTGCGTCCCGATTTCAGTAAGGTAGACGGCAAGGTGGTGCTCGATGCCATGGGGCAGGCTTTCTTTTCCATGAGTGTCGGCATGGGATGTCTTTGTACGTATGCTTCCTATTTTACGCGTGATGCCAATCTGGTAAAGACAGCCGGAAGCGTGGCGTTGATAGACACATTCGTGGCCGTGTTGGCCGGTTTCATCATTTTTCCGGCAGTCTATTCCGTTCCGGGGCTGTCGCCCGATGCCGGTCCGGGATTGGTGTTTGTCACTTTGCCCAATGTTTTCCAGTTGGCTTTCAAGAGTGTACCGTGGGTGGGCTATATCTTCTCGCTCATGTTTTACGTATTGTTGGTGTTGGCAGCGCTGACTTCCACCATTTCTTTGCATGAAGTGGCTACAGCCTATCTGCACGAGCGTTTTAAACTTTCCCGTAAGAAAGCTGCCACCGTGGTGACCTTGGTTTGTATGACGTTGGGGGTATTTTGCGCTTTGTCTTTCGGGCTGTTGAACGGAATCCGTTTGGGAGGAATGACTATTTTTGATCTTTTCGATTTTGTCACAGCCAAGCTGATGCTGCCTTTGGGCGGGATGTTCATTTCTATCTTTACCGGTTGGTATCTTGACCGTAGGATCGTGCGGGAGGAAGTGACGGATTGGGGGAAGCTCCGGATACCGTTTTTCGGCTTCTATATCTTTCTGTTGAAATTTGTGGCCCCAGTGGCCATTGCTTCCATTTTTGTAAACGAATTGTTCAAATGACCGGAAAATGAGGCGGACGTGGCGTAATCTCTTCTATTTTTCGAAAGCGGACAGAAGGGCGGTCTTGCTGTTGGCGGGCGTATTGATGGGGATTGTGTTATCCACTTCTTTTTTCTTGTGGTTCGACCGTCGGACACCGGCGAAAGAAGACAGCGGAGACTCGTTGGTTTATGAACGCTTTTTTGCCGGATTGAAACCGGATACCGTGGTAGTCGTACGTAGCGGGCCAACCTATGGACAACCTGTTAAGGCGAAACCGGCTACATTCTTTTTCGACCCCAATACGGCTGATTCCACCGCTTTGCTCCGTTTGGGCTTGTCGCCATGGCAAGTGCGCAATATTTATAAATACCGGGCACGTGGCGGACGTTACCACCGTCCGGAAGATTTTTCCAAACTTTACGGACTGACAAAAGGAGACTACGAAAGGCTGTTGCCTTATATCCGTATCGCTGATAAGTATAAGTTGATGTCGGACTTGTACCCTCACGGTCTGCCGGGAACAGACACCGTGGAACTCCCTCCACGGCAAGAGAAATTCCCGGAAGGCATACGGGTGGAACTGAACACGGCCGATACGGCTACATTGAAGAAGATTCCCGGTATCGGCTCTTATTATGCGAGGCGGATTGTGGACTACCGCAACCGTTTGGGCGGTTTTGTGTCTGTGGCTCAACTGAAGGAGATGGGGGAGTTGCCTGAAAACATCGGAAGATGGTTTACGGTATCTCCGGCCGTACATCGTCCGTTACTGGTCAACCGGATGTCGGTAGAAGTCTTGCGCTGTCATCCCTATTTGAATTTCTATCAGAGCCGGGTGATAGTGGAGCATCGCCGTAAATACGGGCCTATAAAAAAGCTGCAAGCGTTGTCGTTGTACGAGGAGTTTTCCCCTTCCGATTTGGAACGCCTGCAGCCTTATGTGAGTTTTGAGGAATGATTCGTCCGCTATGATTTTTCTTTCATGAGTCGTATGGCCTCTACGGGGTGGTCGGTCGTGACAAAATCTACTCCCAGGTCGCGCATTCTTTTCAGGTCTTCTTCTTTGTTCGTCGTCCAGGCATTTACTTTCAGACCGCAACGATGCGCTTCTTCTACCCATTCGGGATGTTGGTCGAACACCTTGAAATTATAGTCTATGCCGGTGAAACCTTTGGCCTTGGCTTCCTGGGGCGAGAGGTCTCCGTTGATGTAGAATATCTCGGAGGCTCCGTTGGTGGCTTTGACTAACTGTTCGCATACGTTCAGGCTGAAAGAGATGTATTCCGTTTGTTTTTCCATTCCCATGTCTTTTACCATTTTTACGATGGTTTTCACGGCTTGGTCTTCATGTTCTTTGTTTTTGTTCTTCTTGATTTCAAGAATAAGCTGCAGGTCTTTCAGCTTGCGTCCTTCCTCTAAATAAGCTTGCAAAGTGGGTAACGTCTCCCCGTTTTTGAGTTTGCTCTCTTTGATTTGCTCGTAAGTAGCCCGGGATATGGCTGTCGAACCGATGGTATTGTCATGATTGACAACCACGATGCCGTCGGCAGTCATTTGTACGTCGAATTCACTCCCGTAGACTTTCGCTTCGGCCGCTTTTCTTAAAGAGGCCAATGAGTTTTGTGCCGAACCTTCGGCTTTCCAATAACCTCGATGGGCGATGACTTGAGTCTGTGCCTGGATGCTTAGTGCGGCGAGGCAAAGACAGGCTGTAGCAATGGTTTTTTGATAGATGTTCATTTTTATCAGGCTTATAGTTCGATTTGTTGTGTGTAGTTTTCATGAAAACGGTTAGTCGCTTTGACCGTGATGGTTCGGGCCGACGTGGAAGGTTGGGCACGGAAAAGATGGCGGGTGTGGTAGCCTTCTGCTTTTCCGTTTTTCATTGTGATGAAGTCCTGGTCTTCATCTTCGAATGGCTGCATCGGGCCTTTCGGTTTTCCGTCTTCGAACCATTCTACTTTCCAGTCCGGATCCCAGTCCCAGATGTTGGCCACGACTTGTTTCGGTTGGCTCTTGAATTCTCCCGGCTTATAGGTGCGGAATTGGTAGTCAGAGGGTTTCCCGGTAGCTTTGTAGTGCCATTTCACGTTTTTGTCGTCTACCTCTACTATAAGGTATCCGTTGGGAGCCCCGCAACGGTTCACGTGTCCGGCCCACCACGCTCCGCAGGCGGCTCCTATGTTGTGCTCGTAGATGTTAGCCGCAGGTTGTGCGTTTTCGTAGAAATGGGTATGGCCGGCAAATATATGTACCTGGTAATCTTTGAGAATGTCCAACAACTCTGATGTATTACTTGTGTTTCCACTGCCCTCTGCCGTTGTATTGGAAGTAGGTGCGTGCAGGTTGAGGAACACGAGGCTGCCTTTGGGCACGTAGCTCAAATCCTTTTTCAACCATGCCAGTTGGGCCGGAGTAAAAGCTTCTTTGTATTTCTTTCCGCCTTGGTAGTCTATGTCTTTCATGGTTACGACATGTACCTGGCCGATGTTGAAAGAGTAATCGGTAGGGCCGAATGCTTTGTGGTAATCGGCTTCTCCATAACCCGATTCCGGAACTGCCGTGCGTTCCATATCGGCATACTTAAGGTTGAAATCATGATTTCCGATGGCTTGGAACATCGTCAGTCCCAAGTGGGAAACACATTCTTTATATGGTTCTACCAGGTTCATGGCATCCCAGACCAAATCTCCCACGGCCATGCCTACCACTTCTTGTCCTTTGAAAGAATCCACAGTGCATTTCAGGTCGGGAACGGTTTCTTTCCGGAAACGGTCGAGATGGGCGTCGGTTTTCACTTGAGGGTCGGAAATGGCAATGTACACAAACCGGCGGGTAGGGGTTTCCCGTGGTTCAAGCGTGAAATTACAGGTGTTTTCTTGCGAATCCGCTTTTTGGAATTGGTAGAACCTGTCAGCAATTCCGTCGGTTGCCGGTAACTTGTAGGCAGATGGGGTTGAGATGTAAACCAACGGTTGGCGTTCTGCATCGCTTTCCATGCGGTAATGTCCCGTGCCATCGGTCGTAGTGAAATTACGTCCGTCTGTCACGACTACTTGGGCTACGGGTTTTCCTTGGGTGTCGGTGATACGGCCTTTGACGATTCCCGGGGCTGCCGAGGTCTGGGCAGCCATCAGTCCGCATAAAACAAACGGGAATAGGATATGTTTATAGTTACGTTTCATAGCTTTTTAATGTTTTCTGAGTTTTACTTTATCGAATAGGGCGATGATTGCTTCCGGTCGGTCGGCCGAGCGCAAAGCTTGCTCTAAGGTTTGGGTGTCTTGTTCGAAGCAGATTACGTTGGCGCAGTCCAGGATATGGGCCATGTTGGTGATGGCGGCATCGCGGCTAATCTGATTTTTGTTGACGGCTTTCTTATAATATTTATTCACCTTGTTGACGGCTTTGTATACCGCCGGTTTGACTATTTCTACCGATGTGTCGGAGAAACCGACGGACATGTCGTATTCGTGAGTATAGTTATGGACGAAAGTGTCCCATTTTTTAGCGATACCCTCTCCGAGGAAGTGGTCGGATTCGAAAACTACTTTTGCTACGGGAATGTCGCCATATATGTCGAATACAAACTCCGTGCCTGACGCTTCTTTACTCTCGGTGTTTCTTTTTTCCGGATGGGACGTGGAGACGGTTGTTTCCGTATGATTCTCCGGACGGGCTTCTACGGGGACTGTTCCTGCGCAGCAGCAAACAGCCATTGCTACAATAATTTTTTTCATGTTCTTCTATGTTTTGCTTTACTTCTGCCAAATCAATTTGATGGAAAACTCATCGCCGCCCATGTTTTTTTTGGCTTCCTGGTAGTTTGCCATATTGGTACGTTGCACGGCGGCCGGATATTTAAACCTTCGAGGCATTTGGTTGTGGCTGATTTGTATGCCTTCTCCTACGGGAAGAACCGGATACCCCGTGCGGTTGTATTCGAACCATTGTTGATAGTCGCAGAAATACAAGGCCACGAACTTTTGATTCATGATACGCTCCAAGGAACCGTCGTATCGGGCTTGGGGATTATCGAAATAATCGGCGGGGAGTGTGGCGTTCCACTGTTCCACAGAAGCCTGTACACCTTTCTTGTAAGCGGTTTCAGCTTCTGTGGCACCTCCGGGGAGGATTCCTTTTTGGAACAATTCTGCCTTGATGAATTCCACTTCTGCGTACGACATCAAGGTAAGCTCCATAGGAGCCTTTGCCATGCTTTGGTTGGGGAGGGAAGCTGTTATGGCCGGTAGAGTCAGATAACCACTGGGAAGTCCCACGTAGGCTTTGGTACCGTCTTCCTGTTCCACTTGGGTGGCAAATACCGGCAGGCGCGGGTCATTCCAAGAGTTGAGCAGGTCGATGAAGAATTCAGATAAGTTGACGTATGAAGTGAAATCTTGAGGGCGTGCCATGGGTGCCTCTTCAGGGAATACCCCCGAGATGCCCAACATGGCAGCATCGTCATTAGATTCGAATACGGGATACGTAGCCGGATTATTGTACATTTCTTGTAATTCGGCTTGTGCGTTAAAACCTTCTGCATCCAAGAGCCGGGTCAAGGTACGCATGCGGAGCGAATTACAGAATTTCTGCCATTTCTTGATGCCTTCTCCGTCGGTAGTGCTGTAAAGCATGTCTCCGGAAGTGTTGTACACGAGTCCGCTTTCTGTGTCGAACAAACTGTTGGCCGTTTTCAGATTGTCGAGGATTTGCCGGTAGGCTTGTTCTTGCCGGTCGAACCGGGGAGCAAGAATACCTTGGTCGGCCGAACAGGCTTCCGACATGGGAATGTCACCGAAAGCATCGGCCAATATGCCGTACATCCAGCTTTGCAAGGTGAGGGATACAGCCTCGTAGTTCGGTTCTGGGGAAGCCAGTTGGGCATTGAGCCGTTGGATTTCTTTGGCATTGTTGATCCATTTGTAGTAGGTGTTCCATGTTCCGTCGCCCCGGGAGTCTGTCATGTTCCACCATCCGACCCCGCTTGTGCCGTTATTGCTTACGAGACATTGCATCAAAGGAAATGTGTAGTCGTAATAGCGGTTCCAGTTATAAGTGCCCATGTCGTAAAGAATCGGGTCGAGCAGAGTGCCGGGATTCACCTTTTCCATACGTGTGGGGTCTGTATTCAGTTCATCGAAGTCGGTACATGACGAGCAGGCAAAGCCGCTTAATACCATTCCGAGTGTGATATTTCTTAAAAGATTCGTTCTTTTCATTGTTTTTGTTCTTTAGAAAGTAAGATTGAGGTTGAAGCCGAAAGTTCTTGTAGTAGGCAGCGAGCCTGTTTCTATACCGGATACCATGGAACTGCCATCCAAGGCTACGGATTCCGGGTCGAAGAGAGGATAGTCAGTGAAACACCACAGATTGCGTCCGTATACGGCTATCGAGGCTTTTGAGAATGGAGATTTTTCCAAGACTTTCTTAGGGAGTTCGTATTCCAATCGGATTTCTCTGATTTTCAAGAAAGAGGCATCGAACGAGTTGGTTTCTACATTGGCTCTCCGATAATACTCCTTATAAAAACTTTCGATAGTTACCACTTTCGTGTTGGGCGAGAACGTTCCGTCGTCATTCCGTACCACGCCCGGTGCTATCATGTACATTCCGCTTTGGGGCGTGTAGCCGGCGGCTGCAATGCGCGGGTCGTTGGCATCCATATAATACTCCGTGCCCGGAAGGCGTCCGTTCAGGGATTGTGTGAGTTTGCCTTGTTCCATCATTTTGTGGAATGACATGCTGTAGATTGTACCGCCTACTTGTCCGTCAAGCAGGATTCCTAATTTAAAGCCTTTATAAGAGAACTCATTATACCATCCGGCTTTCCAGTCGGCATAGGCTGTACCTACATATTCGATTTCGTCGGCTTGTTCGGGTAAGCCGTTGTCTCCGATAATCACGTTGCCCTCGGGGTCGCGTACCAGTTTGTAGCCCCATAAATCTCCTGTGGTACCTCCTACACGTCCGATGATGGATGCGGTTCCCACAGTGCTGATGACCTGGTTTTCGTCTGCTCCTTCAGCCAGTGAAAGTATTTTATTGTCATTCTTCGACCATGTGAGCGTCGTGTTCCATCGGAAGTCGCGTGTCAGGACCGGCGTGGCCGTGATTTCCAATTCATATCCCCTGTTACGGACGCAGCCGGAATTGATTGTGCCGCGGCTGTATCCTGTGGTCGGGTCGAGAGGAGCATCCAAAATTTGGTTTTTAGTGCGATTATAGTAAAACGAGAAGTCTACACCTATTCGATTGTCGAACATACGGAAGTCGAAGCCGGCCTCGTAGTTCGTCGAGATTTCAGGTTTAAAGTCTTGATTGTATAAAGTGGAAGCCACTTCGGCCGCCCCCGGAAAATTGCTGTTGTCGTAGTAAGCGGAGGTCTTATAAGGGTCGGTGTCGTTACCGACTTGGGCAAAAGAAGCCCTGAGCTTAAAGAAACTGACGGGGTCGGGCAGGGCGAATAATTCATTCATGACGGCACTGGCGCTGACCGAAGGATAGAAGAAAGAACGGTGGTTACGGGGAAGGGTAGACGACCAGTCGTTGCGTCCTGTCACATCGAGGAACAGTTTGGACTGCCAGGATAGGTTGGCGGTGAAATAAAGGCTGTTCAAAGCTTTCCGTCGGATGGTATTCACGACGTTCGGGTTAGAGATTCCGTTAGACAGCTTGTACACACCGGGGGTAATAAGTCCGTTGACGGAAGCCGACAGTAAGTCATAACGTTGTTGCATCATGTTGCCTCCTACGGAAGCATTGAGGTGGAATCCTCCGTCGTATGAATCATGATAGGTCAACAAGGCGTCGCTATTCAATTCGTAGTCGAAAACGTTTTCTTTTTTAAAGAACCCGTTGCGGAATACCACGTCGCTGATGGGGCGATGCTGTTCGCGTTGGTCGGCCGAGAGTTGTATGCCGGAACGTATCATGAAGTCGAACTTGCTGCTTAGCTTCAGGTTGGCCGATACGGTAGAGACGACGTTATGCTTTTCCGAAGGGTTCTCTGCTTCATACAGCGTGACAAAGGGATTACCGATGTAGCTGCTGTAAGGCTGCAACTGTTCAAGTCCTTCCTGCCCTTTTTTCCACATGGGGCGCAACCAGTCCAGGTTCACGTTCGGATTCTGGAAGATGAGGAAGTAGGCAATGGAATTACTGTTGTATCCCAATGCGGGAGTGTTGTTGATTTTACGATAAGTATAGCTCGTTTTGAAGTTGACACGTAAAGCACGTGAGATTTGTTGGGCTGCCGATACCATGGCCGATACGCGTTGAAAGCCGGTATTGGGCAATATCCATTCGTTTTTGGTATGTGTGATAGAGGCTCTCAGGTTGCCCCGGTCTGATTTTCCGGTCAACGCTACGGAGTTGGTCAGTGTATAACCTGTTTGAAACAGGTCTTTCCGGTTGTCTTTGTAAGCCACCCAAGGAGTCGCAGCATCGGCACGGCCTTGGTTCTCCGGAGAGTATTGATAGAACATCTGTCCTTCGAAACGCGGACCGAATGCGCTGCTGGTTCCACCGGTACTGGGGGTCCCGTCCGGACCGGCACCGTATGAATAGTAATGTTGTCCGGCGTATGCCGTACCTTCCGCACCGATGTTTTTGGCTTGTCCTTGTCCGAATTCATATTGATAGTCGGGCCAGCGCATGACGTTATCCATACTGACGTGGGCACTATAAGAAACGCCAAGCCCCTTTTTGGCATTGGCTCCCGATTTGGTGGTTACCATGATGACGCCGTTTGCTGCGCGTGAACCGTACAAGGCTGTGGCACTGGCTCCTTTCAATACCTGGATACTTTCGATGTCTTCCGGATTCAAGTCTGAGAAACCATTGCCGTAGTCTACCGAGAGTTCGGCTGCATCGCCGGCTCCGTAGGCCATTCCCGGGTTGGTCATCGGGCTGCTCAGGGGAACACCGTCTACGACTACCAAAGCATTATTGCCATTCGCATTCAGTGAAACATCTCCTCGCACGGATATCCGGCTAGTACTTAGAGGTCCTCCGGAAGAGATGATGCTCAATCCGGCCACTTTTCCTGTCAGAGCCGACGACCAGTTAGCCGGCATTGTACCGGTGATTTGGCTGCCTTCCACTTTCGTCGTGGCGTATCCCAAACCTTTCTCGTCGCGTTTGATTCCCAATGCGGTTACCACTACCTCATTGATTTCTTCCGCGTCTTCCTCCAAAAGAACTTGGAGGACTTTATTGGAATATTCGATTTCTTGCGTCTTGAAACCTACATATTTCACCTCCAGGCGGTCCTTGGCTGTCAGCGTCCGCTTGCTTTCGAACGAAAACTTCCCGTCCAAGTCCGTGATGGCTCCTTCTTGACTGTTCTTTACCTTGATAGTGGCGCCCATTAACGGTTCACCCTTTGTGTCCGTCACTTGCCCTCTCACCAAGCTTTGAGCCTGTATGGCATGGGTCGTCAGGCTGCTGATAGTCAGGATAGCCATGCTCTTGCCCAATCTCGTTAAAACTTTAGTTTCCATTTTTCTCTATTTGCTATATGTATTTGAGTCGCTTTCTAAATACACTGCAAAGGAACTAAAGTCTTTTTAAGACACTGTAACGTTCGTTTTAAATGTTGGTTGCAATGCTATGTCATTCCTGTTAATGCAAATAAAATCAGGTATATATGACATTTGAAAAAGAAAAAAGAGAAGTACGGGGAACTCCTTCCTCTACTTCTCTTTCTATTTATAGGTTGTGTGTTTTGTCTTCCTTATTCCTTGTAGCCCGCTATTTCAGCTATCTTTTTAGGGATTTCCGTGTTGTCGATACGTCCGGTGAATTCTTCGGCACCGGCTCCTATGGCAAACACCGGAACATAGCCGTTGGAATGTCCTCCGCTTTGCCATCCTACCATAGCTTTCCGAGCCATGAGTTGCCGTGCTGTAGAGGCAATGATGTTTTCGCTTTCATACAATGTCTTCGTGTCTTTGGCCACTCCTTCACAGAAATTCTCGTATGCTTTTTTGAGTTGCTCCGTTTCCCGTTCATCCAATGGTATTTGAGACCAAAATCCGAAGTTGTCCTGTAACTGCTTGCGTACGAAATCCCACGTGAACTTTTTGCCCTCTTTCTGGTGTTGTGCGGCTATCATTTTACTGAAGGCTCCCGCACTTTGTTTTTGGTATTTCAGCAGGTCGGTACGCAGTTCGTACTTACCTGTTCCCAAAACAATCCCTCCGGTCTCGTGGTCGGCTGTGATGATAATCAGCGTTTCGTCAGGATGCTGTTCATAGAACTCGTATGCCACTTTGATGGCATTGTCCATGTCTATAACCTCTTTAAAAGCTGTTGCCGCATCGTTGCTATGGCAAGCCCAGTCGATTTTTCCGCCTTCCACCATCAAAAAGAAACCGTCCGTATCCTTTTGGCTGAGGAAATGGATGGCTGCCCGAGTAATATCCTGTAAGGTAAGGTCATTCTTTTGACGGTCTATGGCGTAGGGGATACTGGTACGGTCTGCCTTGTTGGCCGTTTCGGTTTGCAACAGGAGCATTTTATCGGCTTTTTTTGCCTTTTTACGGTAGTCGGCATATCCGCGTGCGATGGTATAACCGGCCTCCCGGCATTGTGTGTACAAGTCCTTATTTCCGCTCAGTTCATTGTTTTCCGGTTGCAGGAAATCGGAACCGGCATAGAAATCGAACCCGGCTGCTATGAGGTCTTTGCCGATTTGATGATACATGTTCCGGTCTTTTACGTGGGCATAGAAAGATGCGGGAGTGGCATGATCCACGGATACGCTTGTAGTGACGCCCACGGCCTTCCCCTCTGATTTGGCCAAAGCGGCTATGCTATTGATGCGGGTGGTCAAGTCGGACTTGATGCCCAATGCTCCGTTTTTCGTTTTGTTTCCGGTAGCAAGGGCCGTTCCTCCGGCGGCAGAATCGGTTACCCCGTTCGTACCGGAATACGTCGTGACAAGCCCCACGTATGGAAATTGTGCAAAGCAGAGCGGTGATGTTCCGATACGCCCTTCCACGGCAGCCATATAGGTCTCCGTTCCGTTTACTTGGTTGACTCCCATTCCGTCACCGATAAAATAAAATACATACTTGGCTTTGCCCTCAGCCATTACGACCAGTGCCATACAAAGGACGGCACAAAGTGATAGTAGTCTTCTTCTCATGATGATGTCAATGCTAATAGTTGATGAGCCAAAGTTACGGAAAAATCGGTTCGATGTCCATATGAATTTGGATTATTTACTGATGTGTGGCAGGGAAAGCCGTATTAATATGTCAAACGTACGACAAAAAGACTTTTTTCCTACCTATGAGATATGGTTTTTCTTTTATGGCAAGCATTAAGCATTTTTATTACCGGTTTATTGCCCGTATCTGTATTATATCATAATTTTGCATGAATTTTGTTATAATTAATAATGGGACGGGGAATTTGCCGGAAGCTTTTTGGGTGGCTGATGGGCTATTTATATAAGGTAATAAGATTATAAAGATTGTAGACATGGTAAAACAATGTACGATTTTGTTCGGCTGTCTGGCTTTGGGCGACTTCGTGGTGTGGGCCACGGGGGTAAAATTGCCGGGTAGCATTATCGGTATGCTTCTCCTGACCGCCTTCTTGCAGATGGGATGGGTAAAGCTGCGTTGGGTCAAGGGTATCTCAGATTTCTTAGTAAGCAACATGGGGTTCTTTTTCGTTCCGCCGGGAGTGGCCCTGATGCTTTATTTCGATGTGATTGCCGCTGAGTTCTGGCCGATTTTTACGGCCACGGTGGTCAGTACGGTATTGGTTCTAGTTGTCACGGGGCACGTGCATCAATGGGTAAGAAGACATGGAGTATTTAGAAAGTGATTTTTTCCTTATCGCGCTGACGTTCGGCGTGTATTTTCTGGCCAAACGTTTGCAGGCGCGTACAGGTTGGGTGGTGTTGAATCCCATATTGTTGGCCATATTGGCCTTGATAGGCTTCCTGAAAGTTACGGGTATTTCGTACGAGACGTATGCCGGGAGTGCTTCCATCATCGACTTCTGGCTCAAACCGGCCATCGTGGCTTTGGGAGTACCTTTGTATCTGCAACTCAAGAGCATCCGGCGGCAACTGATGCCGGTGTTGGTTTCTCAGTTGGTCGGTTGTTTTGTCGGCATTGTTTCGGTGGTATTGACTGCCAAATGGATGGGAGCCTCCGATGATGTGATTATCTCCCTTGCGCCCAAGTCGGTCACGACTCCTATTGCGATGGCCGTGACGGAATCGTTAAACGGTATTCCTTCCCTGACGGCTGCCATTGTCGTGTTGGTCGGACTGTTCGGAGCGGTATGCGGATTTAAGATTCTTCAGGTAGGGAGGGTGAAAAGCCCTATCGCCCAAAGCCTGAGCATGGGCACGGCTTCGCACGCCGTCGGGACATCGCGTGCCATGGAATACGGGCGTATTTATGGGGCGTATGCTAGCTTAGGATTGATTCTGAACGGGTTGCTGACGGCTCTTTTTACGCCTTTGATGTTGCATTTATTAGGTATTGTTTAAGAGGAGATAAAGTGAGCCGGTTCGATTCACATGGTTCGAACCGGCTCATCACAAAACATTGTATTAACTTAAACAAGAAGTTACTTGACTATCACTTTCACTGACTTCTTGGTGCCGTCGCTCATCAAATCCTGACGAATATAGATACCGCGTTGTTTCGGCTCATCTACACGTACGCCGTTGATGGTATACCATGCTGTGCTTACTACGTTTGCCTTGCCGTCGGTAACAGCATCTTCTATGGCAGAAGTGAAGTCTCCCGGTTTGTTAGCATCTCCGTCACCGTAATAATAGAGGCGGAAATTGTCAAAGATAGCCCAGTCGTTAGGAATTACTTCTTTTTTGCTGACTCCGATGGTGACAGGTTGCCCGTTCTCCGATACGTAGAATGAGAAGTTACCTTCGTACAATCCTTCGTCGAATGCAGCTTTCGTCCCGTTCACATTGTTCACCACAAAGTGGTAAAGTTTGTCTGATTCAGGGAAGAGGCTGTCAGCCAATGCGAAATCACCGCCATCATACTTGTATTCGTTTACGTGGTCGAAAATGGAAGCCAGTTCTTTGCTCCATTTACCATCACCGGCCTCTACATAGACTTTCGCATTCCGGGCATCCGTGCTGTCGCGGTGTGCAACGGCGGCTTCCACTGCTCCTCCGGCTCTGTAAAAGCCGTTATAAACCAAACGGTAGTATCCCTTGGGTAAGGCATACAGTACTTGGTGAATGTCTGCATCGCCCTTGCCCACGTAGAACTCATAGTTCTGTGCACCGGTCGCGTTGGCGTTGTTGCCTTCCGTGGTCACCCATCCCTTGATGGAGGAGAGTTCCTTGGAGGGGTCGTTCGGGTCGGGAACGGAGAAACTCGGGCTTTGTATCATTGCGGTGACATCGGCTGGCGCGTTGATGCTAGCTCCGGTGAAGTCGATGTCCGTGCTTACCATCGTGGCGTAAGCCTTGTCGATTTTCATGGTGGCATCTTCAATCCATTTTATGGATTCCAGGCTTTGTGCCAGTGCCGGTTCCATTTCATCCAACAATAGGTCTTGGAATTTACCGTATTCTGCTTTGGACGAGTATGGGTCGTATACGCCCGTGTCGAAGTTGTTGATATGCTCTGTTACCAATGTCTCGAACGCGGAAGCTGCCGACATGGCATCATGTCCGCCCTTGATGGCAGCGTTCAAAGCTTCGTTTTGTGCTTTGTAGGTTTCGAGGGTCAAGCCTTCAGCTATGGCATTGTTGGCAGCTTCGATGGCTGCGCCCAGTGTTTGTTTGGCTTCTTCTGTGGTCAGGGCTTCTTCGTTGTTAAGCAAATCAGTGGCTTCTGCAATCAGGGCGTTGATGGTAGAAACGGCACCGCTCATGTCATCAGCTCCGGCGTATTTGATTTGGAAGTTGTCAAACAAAGCCCAATATCTGGCTAATCCGGCCTGTGGAATGGTTATTCCCACACGGAGTTTCCCGTCATCTTCCACATAACATTTGAAAGAGAGCTTATAAGCATCGGGGTTGGCTTCCATGATGGCTGCAGCACTGGCCATGCCATTGGGAGTCCACTTTCCTTCAAGTTCCGCTCCACCGGCTGTCAACTGCTCGCAATTGTTCACGGTATTGGTGTCTTGTACGCATTCAAACGGGTGGCATAGCTTGGCTTTTGTGTTGTTGCCGAAAGCATAAGCCAAAATGTCATTCGTGGTATCGCCTTCCAGGCCCCATGCAGATGCGCAGGTGCTATTCCATGTCGGGCGGTAGAACCCTTGCAAAGTGACTTCATACGTGCCATTGGGCAAGCCCTCCAACTCCTGGTATACGTCACAAACCGTTTGATAAACTTCACCCATGTTATAGCCATAGTTGAACTTGTTGTCACCAGACACGAAGTCGTATTTCCACCCGTCCTTGCTGCCCGTAAAACCGGGATTATTCATTATCCCAGTCACATTGTCGGTATCCCCATTTAGTAAGGCCTTCTTTATTCCCGACATCCAAATCCGGTCGGCGCGCGGTTGTATGCTGTCTACTTCGGCGGGATTGAATGTCCTGCCATCCCGTGCCGTTTCCAAATCTATGAGGAATTGCTCGTAATCGGGGAGGTCTAAATCTACATATACTCCGTTGTCCCATGCATTTGACAAATCCAAAATTTTTTGGTTCAAGGTCTTGTAGGCGTTCACATCAGCAGTCAGCGTGTCCATGCCGGTTTGTACCGTAGTGAGTAACATGCCCAAGGTCTTGTCATCGACTTCCGGGTTGGAGGCCGCATCTTTAGCGGCTTGGAGCATCTTGGTGAACTTTTCCTCTCCGGCTATTGAGTATTTTTCTTGGTTGGTGTCATATTTTGCTTTTAGTTCTTCGGCTTTGGTGATGACCTTGTTCAGTTCTTCTGCCATGCCGCCTTCGACCAGACCCAGATATTCGAGCTTGAAATTGTCCACGCCCACCCAGTTGCAGTTTGTGTTGACGGTCTTGAAGCCTATCTTGATAGAGCCTTCCAAGGCGAAGAATTCCAAGATTACATTGCGCGGAGAAGGAGTGCCTTCAGCAGGGGCTTCAGTACCTCTGATTCCACCGAATTCGATGGTGTGTGCTTCGGCACGGTATTCCGTCCCGTTGTTCTCGGCAAAGACGTAGACCCCATGGGGCACGGTATTTTGCCAGTCGCCTTGCCAGTATCCGATGGTGTTGGCCGTGAGGCGGTATTTTCCCACAGGCATGTTTTCCAAAGTTTGGGAGATATCCATCGGATTGCCCGAAAGGTTGCCGTTGTTGGCAGAAGTCACCCATTTTTCGGAGAAGTGATCCATTTTGTATTTGTTGTCGGCAGTCTCGTAGCTCGTTCCGCTTTGATGTCCGATGCTTCCCACTACATTCCAACCGTTGTTCCCGTCAGCAAACGAATTATTAGCGATGGCGTTAGTGAATTCTACGGGTTTGTCCGGTGTGGCTTCCGAACTCTTCCAGTTTACGATGTCTTGCTTTAAGGCTTTGGCTGCTTCTTCGACTTCTTCAGCCGTGGCGTTAGCCTTATTATAAATCTCGGCATACTTTGCATAATCGCTGAATCCGGCCTCGTCAGCGGCATTCAGTTGAGTTTGCAATTCTTTCTTGGCTTTATAGACCGTATATACCTCGGAATCCACGAACTTCCAATCCAAGCTGGCAGTTTCATGTCCGGAAGTGGATGTGTCGATGGACGGGGACACTTCAAGCTTTCCTTCGTCTATTCCCATGTAGGCATTGGCGTACAAGCCGTCGTTTGCTTCCGTGCCATAAAGCTTGTCTTCATCTATCATCTTTATGCGGTAGACCTTGTTGGCCTTGTCCTGTGCCACAATCTTCCATAAGATATGTCCCTGTTTGTTGTGGTCTACCCAAATGCTGGCGGCTGCATCGTTGAACAACTCATGGAAACCTCCGTTGGAGGGAGCTTTCATCATACTTAAGCGCCAACCGTAGGCTTCCGAGTATTCAGGGTCACTCTCCGCACGGCGGCTCAATTCATAGTCTTGCCCGTAACTTAGGGTTACTTCTTGTCCATCATCTGCTACTACAAGACGTGTGCCGTGTGGTTGTCCGGCGGCCATGAACTTTTGTGTGGCTACGTGGTAGATGTAGAACACCCCGCCTCCGGTACCATCGGTAGCTAAGTTCGGTTCTGTGAATTGTAGTACGGGATCATCCCATGCGGCCCACAAGGGAAGTGTTGACGAAGTCGCACCGCAAAGTGCCATTAAGGCAAGTAATCTGTTTTTCATTTTGGACAGAAATTAAGTTAATAATATTAATATTCTCTATTTCCTTCCGGAAACGGTGTCAAATATACGATAATTCCGTTTACCCCCCCCCTCCGTTTTTGCAAACTTTTGTATTTTTTTGCATTGAGCGTATTCCACGAATAGTTCCCGCTCCATAAACGGAACCGTCCCGGAAAACAAGGGAACTGTTTTCCGGGACGGTTTAGGGTGTGGTCGTGCGCATCCACGTTAAGGATGCCGTACCGTAAATTTCCTGCTGTCGTTCGCCTGTCCGCACCGGGCTTTCAGGATATACATGCCGTCAGGAAGTCTGCTGACATCGAATGAAGTCGTGGCTCCGTTCGTGCCTCTTTGGGTAAGTTGCATGTTGCCTTGCAGGTCGTAAATGTGGAAGTCCACTCTTTCCGGACCGTTGTCCAACAAGTAACGCACGTCGAGGCGGCGGTCGGCAGGCAACGGACCTACGTCGAACGTGCCTGGCTCGTCTTTCGGCGTGCCGCAGATACGGGTGGTGCCGTCTGCGAGCTTCTTGATGTCTTCAGCACTTAAAGCATAATCGTATATACGGAAGTCGTCGATACTGCCGTTGAACAACGGGTCGGCTGCAGACTGGCTGCGCCCGATGTAGTTCAGCAACGGGTGGAAGTCGGAAGGGCGCAAGGTCATGTCTTTTGAAGAAGCCATAAGTGCTCCGTTCAAATAGAGGCAAACTTCATCTTTTCCTATCGTGACGGCCAGATGTATCCATTCCTTGCGGTATGGCGTGATTCGTTCGCCGTCTAATTGCTGTTCGTCTCCACCGTTTTTGACGGCAAACCGTATCCGGCCGTCATCCGAACGCACGGTGAGGAACATATATTCGTCTTCCCCGTTTCCGAAGTCAAACACGCGCTGCCAACTGTTGCCGCCTTGCCAGTACACCCACGTTGAAATGGTGGTTTCCTCATGGTCGGCCACGTTGGTCGGCAGTTGCACGTACTGGCCAGAACCGTCCAGAGCCAAAGCGTATTGGCCGGATTTTCCTTCGGTGTACACACCATCTTCCGGCATGACCCCGTGGCGGATGTTAAGGGTCGTGTCGTGGAGGTTTTCTTCAAATTCATAGCGTGCGAAGAGGGCATCCGTCGGGGCTACGCTTGCGCTTACGGTCAAGGATGCCGGGGAAGTATTCATCGAAGCATCCACAGTCTTGACGGTGTAATAATATGTCTTTCCCTCTTCGGCTTTGTTGTCCACAAAAGCCGTGTCCTCCACGTAGCGTGCGATGATTTCATAACCCTCCTCCGGATTTTCCGAACGCAGCACGGTGTAGGTCGGGGCTGTGGCGTCTGCCTTTTCCCATGTCAGGAGTACGGAGGATGCGCGGATTTCGGCTTTCAGGCCGGTGGGAGCATCGATGTCGCGGATGCGCGGACGGATGCCGGTCGGGATGAAGCGCCAGAGTTGCGCTGCGCTTTCTTCGTCTGGTTCGGCCTGTACGATTTTGTTGCCTGATGTCTTGAGGCACAGCGAACTGTTGCGGTTGCGGATGCGGAACCATCCGTCGCCTGCATATTCCAAGTACCATTGTTGGTTAGTGCCCTTGTTGTTTTGGTAAAGTATGATTTCCGTGCCGTCGTCCATCGACCAGTTCAGTACGTCGAGCGTCTGGTTTGAAGTGCCCGAAAGAATCTGGTGGTAGCTGAACGCACCTCCGATGCGAGCGTCTACCGGATTTACATGCCATTGCAACGACTTTTTGCCTGTGGAATAAGTGGATGAGGTGAGGGAGCCGTTGTCGTTGTCCAACAGTTTTAGGTTGCTTTTGTTGATTAATGCGTAGGTGCCGTCCACCACGGGTTGCACGTCATCGCCCCACGTGATGTTCACCACGGTTTCGGCATTGGTCTGCCCGTCTTGGTAACTTCCCGGTGCTCCGCCCGGAAGCTCCATGACGTATTCCCGTTGCGGCCCGTGTCCGTCGAAGAACACGTCGCGCTCTTTAGAAAGGAAGCGGTAGGAGGTGGTGACGGCTTGCCGTTCGGATGTCCCGCCGAACGCCTGTACCTTGCCGTCCGGTGCACGGTAGACCGACGCTGCCGTCCAGTTGGGACGATGCTCCGCGTAGGCCAACCGTTCACCATGGCTCGCCTTGCAGAACTCGCCACGTGTGTATTCTGCCCATCCCCACCATATTCCGGTTTGCATGCCGTATTCCAAGCCTACCATGGCTTCCATGACGTTGTGCATCTCGTCACCGGTGGCATGTTTGCCGTCTTCTCTCACCGTGGTGAAGAATTGGGCGAAGTTGTCGAAACTTCCGGCCAGTTGGTGCGTGTTTCCCTCATCCAGTTGGTCTTTCAAGTAATTGTACCACGGCAAGGCCTGGTCGGAGTTCAGCGTGTTTCCGCCACACATGCGGATATTATTGAAACGTTCTTTTTGCTTTAATTCCGTGATGATTGCGGCAAACTCGGCTTTTCGTTTTGCCTCATTAGGTGAACCTTGGTTGTTGTACAAGTAATCCGGTTCGTTGAACGGGGCGACAGAGACGACCTCGTAACCGGCATCTTGGTAATATTGGGTGGAAAGGTCTATGATTTCTGCCCAATGGGCGGCGTTGGCTCCGTTCTCGTCCGTGTAATAAGTGCTCATGAAAGGCGCGTCACAATTAATCATGAGTTTGACATCGGGTTTGACCCATTTGAACATGTTGACGCGCATTTGCAGTGTGTCGATTGTCCCCTGTTGCATTTTTCCGTCCACGATGGGCAGGTCCGGTTGGAAGGATGTGCGTACCACGTCAAGGTTGTCCTTGCCCATGAAGGCGGCACTGCGTCGCAGGTTGTTTTCATCAAGCCATGCAATGTCTGCCCCCCATTCTACATATTTATGGGTGATGCCCTTGTCCGAAAGCCGGAAGGGTACGACGCGGTCTGCCGTGGGTTGGGGCTTCAGGTTGCTGCTTGAGCTGAAATTTTGTGCGAGGGCCGGGAATGTGCTGCACCCGGCTAACAGGATTGAAATCAGGTGTAATGTTTTGTCTTTCATTGATTGAAGTATATTGGATTGCAGTGGCAAAGAAAAAGATTTTTGCTGATTTAGGCAAGCGAATGGCCGTTTTTTTATGGGGGAATGGAAAGCATTGTAAAGGAAAGCCTCGTCCGAAAATCATTCTGCGCCAAACGGGAAATCAATCTCAGGAGATTGAAAAATCGTTTGGCGCAGAATGGAAAATCAATCTAAGCCAAACGATTTGCTTGTTTCATTATGTTGGTATACAGAGCGTTATAAGGAAGTGCTTTTCTTTTCGGTTGTCATTTTATTTCTTGATAGCCTTTTCGGTGTAGCTGTGTTCCGGCGTGTCCACCCTCACCACGTAGATGCCGGGTGCCCAAGCAGACGTGTCGATGTTCCCACCACGGTGCTGGCGATACAGGATTTGCCTGTTGCAAGCCGTGACACTGGCATAGCGGATGTCTTCGCTGCAAGAAAGATGGAGCCTGTCACAGAAGGGGTTGGGATGTATGCGTAAGTTTGGGGACGTACTTTCTTCCACACGGTCGGGGCTTCCCTTTTCCATGTCGAACTGGTAGGTGCCCGATTGCAGTTCTATCACGGCCTTTCCGTCTACTATGCCTTTGAAGTCCACGCCTTCTGCTTCTTTCAGGTCTTTTCCACTTTCAGTGATGTTGTCTGTCTTTTCCATTAGGGGCAGATAGAGTGTGGCTGTAGTGTTGGCCGGTACGGTGGCCGTATAGCTGATGCGTCCGTCCTCTTTGTATTGCCATTCACTGCTGATACGCCCGTATCCGGACAGATGAGATGCCTTGGCCTGCGTGATGCGTTTTTGTCCGGTGGGGAATGCCGTCCTGAAGTCCGGAGTGGGTTGCAGGATGATGTGTTTGAATCCGGGTTGTGTTTCGTCTGCCTCGATGCCGCCCACGTAACGGAACATCCATTCCGACACCACACCGTAGGAGTAATGGTTGAAGGAGTTCATGATCCACGGGTGCTTGTTGAACCCGCCTTCCTTGGTGTAGGAGTCCCAACGTTCCCAAATAGTCGTGGCTCCTTGGTCTACGCTGTACAGCCACGATGGGTTCTCGCGTTGCAGCAGCAGGTCGTAGGCCAAGTCATCCATGCCTTCCGCGCTGAGTGTCTGGTTTAGGATGCTCGTGCCGAGGAATCCGGTGCTCAGTTTGTAACCGTTGTCTGTGATTTTTTTGCGCAGCACTTCGCGGGCTTTCCCTATGGCGGTTTCGGGTAACAGGCCGAACTTCAAGGCCATCAGGTAAGAGGCTTGCGTGGATATGTTGGGCAGGCCGTCGGAATTGAGATACCTGCGTTGGAATTCTTCCTTGATGTTTTCGTAGAGAGTGCTGTATTTCAGTGAATCCAAATAGAAACGGTCGGCCTGTGCCTCGCTCAGCACTCCTGAAATCTTGCTCATCAGTTGGGCCACGTAGGCATAATAGCATACACTGACGTAGCGTCCGTCCGTGGTCTCGTAAGAGAGCCAGTCGCCTGTGGCCGTACCGGCACCGTTGTACTTGAAGCCTCCTCCGCTTTGTGTGGAGAGCCAATCCATGTAGAGGCTCATGGAAGCGTAGCTTTCGCTCAGTACACTTTGGTCGTCGGTCATGAGATAGACGGTCCAAGGTACGATGACTCCGGCATCGGCCCATCCTGAGTTACCGAAGCCCCAGAAGTTGCAGAACGGTGCGATTTCCGGATATGCCCCGTCTTCGCGTTGGCTTTGGCGCAGGTCATTCAACCATTTACGGTAGAAGGCACGTGTGTCCGTATTATAGGAAGCCGCGCGTGCGAACACTTGTGTGTCGCCCGTCCAACCGAGGCGTTCGTCGCGTTGCGGGCAGTCGGTGGGCACGCTCAGGAAATTGTCGCGTTGGCTCCAGATGATGTTGCTGTAAAGTTGGTTTATGTCCGGATGGCTAGTTTCAAAAGTAGCCAGTTCTTCGAGGTCGGAACCGACGAATTCTCCCGTAAGTTTACTGATTTCCACATCCGAGGTGGTTGTTACTTCGCAGTAACGGAAGCCGAAGAAAGTGGTGGAGGGTTGGAATGTCTCGCCCTCTTCCGTTCCTTTCAGCGTGTAGTGGAGTGTGGCTTCCGCCGTGCGGAGATTGTAGGTGTAGAGGCTTCCGCCCGGTCCGTCATTGGCGCGGTCGGCTGCTCCCGTGTCGTTCAGCATTTCCCCGAACTTGAAGCGGAGCTTCGTGCCGCGTTCTCCTTTGGTCGTGAACCGTATCCATCCCGTCATGTTTTGTCCGAGGTCGAAAAGGGCGGTTTCACCGGCTTTCAGCCGGAGGGTTTCCGTGCCTTCCAATGTACGGACCACATTGATAGTGCCGTAAGTGGTGCCGGAGGCTTTCGTGCCTTCATATACGGTGATGGTCTGGGGCGTGCGGCGCAAGAAGTCGCGCACCTTGACCGTGGGGCTGCGGAAGGCTGTGATTTCTCCGTTGAATTCTGTGTTTTCAGCTGTGGCGAACCATTCGGAGGTATCATATTCCGGCATGCTCCAGTCGCTTTCGCGGCGTGCGTCATACGTCTCGCCGTTGTAGATGTCTCCTGAAATGACGGGGCCGCAGTAAGAACAGCTCCAGTCCGTTCCGGTTACGATGTTTTCTATCGTGCCGTCTTCGTATTCAAGCCTTAGTTTGGCGATGAACCCGAGCGAGGGGGAACCGTACATGCCATGTGCGATGGCTCCGCCCCACCAGCCGTTACTCACTTGTGCGCCGACTGCGTTTTCGCCTTCTTGTATAAGAGGGGTCACATCGTAGGTCATGTAGTTGATTTCTTTCCGGTAGTCGGTCCAGCCCGGTTTCAGTTCATCATACATGGTCGTACCGTCTTGTCCGACGCGCTTTCCGTTAATGAACAAATCGAATACCCCAAGAGCGGATGCGTAGATTTTAGCCGATTTCACCGTGCTTTTTGCAGTGAAAGCCTTGCGGAAAAGAGGGATGCCCTTTTCTGTACCGGTCTGCATGGCACAAGTCTCTTCGTAAGTGGAGTGTACGCACAGCATTTTGCTGCCTTTCTTCGTTATCACGGTACCGTCGCTGAATGCCATTCCGGCTCCTTCGAAATCTTCGGAGAAAGTCACGGTACCTTGCGTGCCGTCCTCTTCGTCGTAGGTGGTCACTTTGATGTTGTCATAATACGCCATCTCGTCCATGGTCAAGTCGTGGTAGGTGCGGAAGCCAATCAGGCCGTTTTTCAACCGGCCGGACGTGTCGGTATAGGTGTCCACAAGTGTCCCGTCGATATAGGTCTCCACAGTCGTGCCATTCACCTTGAGGGTCAGATGGTGGAGCGAGCCGGTGAGTTCGGCCTTAGTGAAAAACTTGCCTAAATCGGCATCGTTGGAGCTGAACGCACCGTTTGTTTTCACGTGGCGGCGCAAGAACGGTGTTTCTTTGTCGCGCACATTGATGCCCCACAGGTGGAAATTGTCCGTGTCGTAGCCTGAAAAGATTATGCCTGCGTTGTCACGCTCGATGAGGAAATCCAAATCGAGTGCATATACCGTTGGAGTGTTCATGGGATTGTACCAGGAATAGGAGGCTTCGATGAACAGGCGTCTGTCCTTGATTTGTCCTGTGGTAAAAGGGTTGTTTTCGTCCGAGAAGTCTTCGTGAAGCAATATTTTTGGACTCTCTCCCTCTAAATCGGTTACGGTAAAGTTGTCGAAATAAGCACGTTCCGTATCATTGTAATTGTTTAGGGCGCGGTCCTGGCGGATGCCCACCGTGCCGTATCCGTAATCTCCACCGTCGGGATTCGTTCGGGTGTCAATCAATACGTCGTCGATGTACGTACGCGCCACGTCACCGTCCACTTCGATGCGCAGATGGTAGGACTTATGCAGTTGCACGTCGATGAACGGGCGAAGGTCTATCTCTGCCAGGCAGGTCGCGTCCGCGAGGTCGGGGCCGCGCCAGATGTGTGGGCGGAAACGGGGATAACCGGCTTCGAGGTTCACTTGCCACATATGGTAATGGCTGTGCTCGGCATTCGAGGCAAAGATGATTCCTGCAGAAAGGTTGTCGATTTCGAAATCCGCCTCTACGGAATAGTGCGTGATGGCATTTTCGGATGTAGCCAGTGGCGTGTCGGTCGCTTTGATCCAACGTGCGCCATCCCATCCGCTGCCGAGCAGTCCGGTTTCAAAATATGCTTCTTCGGACGAAGTGGATTCACGTCCTTTGTTGTCCCATACGGTCACAGTCCAATAGTAACGGGTGGAAGGAGACAATGGGTTGCCGTCATAAGGCACGTCTATCTGGCAATCGGATTCGATTCGGCCGGAGGTCCATACCTGTTCGCTGTGGGCGGCATCGGTGAATACGGAGATTTCATAGGCAGTTTGCCAGATGCCCCGTTCATTGTCTGCGTCCATCATCCAACTGAACATAGGTTTTTCCACATCGATACCTACAGGGTTTTTCACGGCTTCCGTACGTAGTCTTTCCACTTCCATGGCATAGGTGGAGTGCATGCCCAAAAGGCCGATGGCACACCATAAAACGGTATGGCGGAACAACGAAAAAGATCGTGTGCGGTCTTGCATTCGGTTCATTGTCGGGCGTTTTGGGGTATGCTCCGGAAAGAATGTGCCGGGAGATGTCCGGCGTTGGTCTTTGTCTTGTTTCATGATATCATTATATCTAAAAATGTTTTCGGGGGCAAAGCTAATGGAATCCGGGCAAAGACAGGTGTAACAGATTGCCAAAAGGGTGGAAAATCGCGGCAAGGCGTATTTTTCAAGGGAGATACGCACTTGTCATGCCCGATTTCCCATGTCCGGCCTGTCTTGGAACTGGCTAGGCGTTTGGCCGTATTCCTCCTTGAAACACTTGGCAAAATACTTCGGGTCGTTGAAGCCTACGGCATAGGCCACTTCGGACACGGTCATGTCGGCTTGCCGTAGCAGGCGGCAAGCCGA
>ENA-OOWN01000271-OOWN01000271.1-human-gut-metagenome-genome-assembly--contig:-NODE-271-length-45981-cov-10.018769_pt1 | contig 45981 bp, 34 predicted proteins | sample MGYA00241406_ERZ501319 | MGnify/ENA primary metagenome ERZ501319 (study PRJEB25962, sample SAMEA2042734) | human gut metagenome | biome: human gut; feature: human-associated habitat; material: faeces... | reverse complement strand
AGATAAAGATAGACAAGCGGGAAATGGTGCATCACTCTGCGCTTGACATCCAAAAAAAGCACGGGAAATCGATTTACGGATCCGGTTTTTTAATCTCGTATACCGCCGCCGAAAGAGTTACCGCCGAAAGAGCTGCGGTGAAAAAAGAGGCTATAGTATGGGAGTTATCCGAACGAGAAATGCGGATCGTTGAAAAATTAGGACAATAACCGATGATCTCTTATGACCCACGCCTCTCTTTTCAGCGGGATCGGCGGGTTCGACCTCGCCGCCGAGTGGGCTGGCTGGACGAACGCTTTCAACTGCGAGATCGATCCTTTTTGCCGAACCATACTCAAATACCACTTTCCCAATGCAAAGCAATACGAAGACATACGAACAGCAGATTTTACCATTTGGAAAGACCGTATCGACGTGCTTACCGGTGGATTCCCGTGCCAGCCGTTCTCGCTCGCAGGAAAGTGGCGAGGCACAGAAGACGATCGCTACCTGTGGCCCGCGATGCTCGACGTTATTCGGACTGTTCGACCCCGCTGGGTCGTGGGCGAGAACGTTTACGGAATCGTTAATTGGTCGGAAGGGTTGGTCTTCGAACAGGTGTGCGCTGACCTGGAGGCGGCAGGATACGAGGTGCAGCCGTACATTATTCCGGCTTGCGGTGTCGGCGCTCCCCACCGTCGGGACAGATGTTGGTTTGTTGCCCACCGTACAGACGCAGGGGCTGAAGCGATGCGTGAACGGGAAGATGGTTTTTATGCCGTTGAGCCTGTTGCCCACCCCGACGGCGATAGACGCAGGAAGCGGCCGAATGAACAAAAGCCTCTCCCCGAATGCGTCGGAACGTCCGACGCTGGCAATGGCGTCGAAAATGGGATTGTTGCCTACTCCGACCGCCAACGATGCGAAGAATGTAACGCTTCCTGCCAGTCAGGGCATACGCAACGGACTACCCAAAACAGCGATGCAAAGCGACGAATACCGGACTGGAACGGGTTCCCGACTCAACCCCCTGTATGTGGCGGAGATGATGGGTTTCCCGGGGAATTGGCTGGTATCGCCTTTCCTCGGTGGCGCCGGGAAGCCGTCAAAGCCTGCGGAAACGCCATAGTCCCGCAGGTGGCATTGCGGATTTTTGAAACGATAAACGAATACGAAGTGGTGAAACAGCAGGATTCTCGCAAAATATCGAAATAATTATGAAACCAATTGAAGAGAGGGCAAATGCTGCATGGTCTGACTATGAATACAGAGAGGGAGAATTGTACTCAACATGCTTTATGGATGGCTTTTCCGCCGGCGCACAATCCGAGCGCGATGAATTGACCCGCTGGCGTGACCCGAAGGTGGAGCTGCCAAATGATAATCGAGATGTTTTAGTTAAAACAACATTATGCCGTGAATACTGCATTGCCTTTTACAAAGCAAATGGGGGCCGGAATCATCATTGGCACGAGAACAATGGATCTTTAGATGACGATATGGTCATCGGCTGGCGGCCGATTCTCGAAAACGAGTAAGATGCTTTGTGCATTTTAACTAACCAAGTAACTAACCAAGTAACTAACCAAGAATATCTATGAAAACACGCCTACTGAAACGACTGCGACGGGAAGCACGCAAAGAGTTTCCGGATGATATGATTTTAATGCTTGCCGAGTGTAAGGGCTATTTCGGAGCATTAAAATTTGTCAATGAAGCGATGAGAAGTCACATCCTCCTCCGCGTTGCGGAGTTAAAAGGAAAGAGAAGATAATGCAATTATAAATTGTATGGATATTACGAAAATGACAGCAGCACAACGCGCCGAACTGAAGGCGCAGCTTGAGGCCGAGGAGCGTGCCGAGAAACAGAAACGCGAAGAGAGTATTGCCGCATACAAGTCGTCGGTGGATGAGTTCTGCCGCAACAAGTTTAGCCGGTTGCAGGCGTTGAGCGAGGAGATGCGCCGGCTGAAAGAGGAGGTTTTCGGCGATGCCGAAACGCTGATCGCGCTTAAGGATGAGTTGTTCCGGACCAAATCGGACCGACACAGCAATCAATTCACGACCTCCGACGGCAAGATCACCGTGGCACTCGGTTATCGCACCAACGACGGCTGGGACGATACGGTGAATGTCGGGGTCGATAAGGTCAAAACGTTCATCAAATCGCTGGCCAAAGACGAGGATTCGGCGGCTTTGACCGAGATGGTCATGAATCTGCTGGCGAAGGATCGCAAGGGAAATATGAAGGCCAGCCGCGTACTGCAACTGCGCGAAATCGCTCGCAAATCAGGCTACCCGCAACTGATCGAGGCCACCGACATCATTCAGAACGCCTACCGGCCCGTCGATACCTGTCAGTTCATTTCGGTCTCCTACAAGGACGACAAGGGCGTGAAACAGACATTGCCGCTCTCGTTGGCGGCCATGGAGTAGTCCCGAACGGTTGTCTGCGGCGGTTCGATTCCGCCGCCGGGAACATTGTCAGAAAGTAACAAATTTTGTAGCTTTGTATGTATTTAACTAAAAATATAATTTTATGGATCTTTATTTCGTAATTCTTGGAATTCTGTTTTTTATTTTTGGACTCCTCCAAATTATTCTGTTTTTCAAATTATGGGCTATGACCAACAATGTAAAGAAGATTGCACAAGGCAATGATTCTCCACATGTTGATTGGCAACTTCGGGCTTGTGTTTTAACTGGAGATATGGATCGCGCCGAGAAATTGATAATTGAAGATTTTGTCGAAAAGGTGCGATTACATGTCGTCCAACACGGTCCATCCGAATCCATAGGACCGATCAAAAATGCGTGCCGAGCCAGATTCAAGGCGATCGGAAAACAGATGCCTGAAGCCATTGAAAAACTCCAGAATGGAGCAAATATCATTCAGTTGATACCATAATTATCCCGTTTTTATATGCGATAATTCTTATTCCTGTCAAGAGATTCGATGTAAATATGTATAGAGTGCGTTTTATTTTGCAAAGGCCCGGCTATCGCAAATGCTATCTCGAAGGCCTTTATCGACCAAGAGGTAACCTCTCGGTCAATGCGATGCGCAAAGCCTGTCAGGAGGAACTCCGACAATATTTGGAGGCACAAGATCCGGAATATCGTAAATTCGACATAAAACTCACATATTTCAACCGTCTTCGCATTGATTTTCTACTGAATGTGGGGATTGTTTGATAACATAAAAACGCTGCCAAGAATCGAAAATCGGCAGCGTTTTTGTTTCCTCCAGTGCAAAATTTCGTATCTTTGCAATATGGGTAACACGTCAGACAATCAACTCATTCTTTTCCACTGCCCGACCATTGAGAAAGCCGGGAACCGGCGGCGTACACGTTCTCTGCCCCGTTCGGGAGATGGAAACATCACGTCGCGTGCAGACCGAATCGCCAAGCGCAACCGCCTCCTGACGGCCCGTTATTACTACTGGACAGAGTTGGAGCGGCGACGTTTCGACGATGTGCTGAAGATCCTTGCCGACAATGAATTTTTCGTCGAGGACCGTACGATCAGCAACGCCCTGGTCGCCGAGGACGAGTTCTACAACAAGCTGATCCGTCAACGTACGACCAAACGCCAGTTGCGTCGGATGTTTCCCGGGTTCGACTGGGGTTAATCCATAAACTCCGATTCGTAGATCATCCGGAATATTTTCAATCCGTTCGACCTATTCTCCGTTAAGACCGACACCCGGGATGTCGGATTGATCTTGCGTCCGAAAGACCACCATTGAAGCGCCTTGTGTATATTCTGCAGGGTGTCGTACTGTTGAAGCGCTTTTTCACGACTCTCTTGCGGTGCGGATGCGTTTGCCGTACCCCAGACGTTGAATGCCACTTGCAGTTGAAATCTCACACGCACGCGTTGTTTTCCGGCCATGTGGGTCGTGCATTGCGGGTAGCTCATCTCGACCAGGCAGCAGGGGAAGGCCACCGGAGGCCGTTCCGAAACATTGAGTTGTCCCTGATCCGAATCGATCCATCGCAATTCGGGGACTTTGTTTTTCAGCTGATCGCACAGGGCGATGAAGAGTTCTTTTTCCATAATCAGTTGTTTAATACGGATTCCACATAAGTCTCGATTCTTTTTTGCAGCTCGGTTTCGAGTTCCCGGGCGTCGCCGATAAACTGTCGCCGGGGAATGTTCACCCTTCGGGTGTGCTGCCGAACGCTCTGATCACCCCGGCGCGTGTGCCGGATATGGGCCGGAACCGCAACCGCACCTTTGAATCCTTCGTTGTGTACCCGGGCATAGTCCACTTTCTCGTTTCCGGCCGCGATGACGATCCGCCCGGGCGTGACCACGACAGGCCGGATGCTGTTGAGCAAAGCTCCGGACTGCACGAGCAGTGACCCCGATTGTTTGGGGACCCGGGGTGGTGCCCACGGATTCCCGTCAAAGGCCTTGTGCCGGAACGTGTCCTGGAAATATCCGACGGATGTTTCAGCGACGATTTCAGCCGTTCCCTGCAGGATCTCCTCCATACGCTTCTCGAGGAGTTTGTCGATTTCTATTTTCATAAAAATTTTGTATATTTGTTCCGAAGCGTACAATTCCGGGGGTGAATCGAATTCTGCTATCCCTCGCGGGTGATGGGGGCATGGGACCAAAGTCTGGGCTTGATACAGCGGATGAGTACGTTAACCCGAAGCAGCGGTATGACACTGGCTATCCAAGGCGTTGCGGATACCTGCAGGACGTGTTCCCAAGGTAAACAACAGTACGTCCGGACGCAAAGACATGCCGCTACGACTTTTTTATAAGCAAGCCCCGTCGGTATCTCCATCGCGGGTCAATGTGGCGGCTGCTTCGCGTTTTCTGTTTCAAATTCGGAGTCTGAACGATCTCGAACCAGGTCGTTATCCTATATTCGAGATTTTCATCCACTTCACAGATCACGTCGATCACCTTTCCGTCATAGAATTTTATGAAATTCATGTTCCTGAACGGTCTGTGATAATCGTTCAACCAAACCTCGTCGGGATTCTTCAGCACCTCTTCGACACATGCCAGTAACGGCACCCGCACTTTCTCATAGTTCCCGGTCGTATGAGTTCGGAACACCTTCTCGTCCATAACGACTTCGCGGCCTTTGTAGTCGTGTAGCGTCTTGTGAGCCTCGTACCATTCTGCGGCCGAACCGCTGTATTCGGGCATCGGTTCCGTCGCTGCCGCCAGGCGTTTGGCAAACGAGTCGAGTCCCCAGTCGTTGTAGTAGAGTCGGCCAAGTAGCTTCGAAGCCTTGTTCTGGAAGCGGCGGATGTAGAACTGGTTCTGCGTGAACACCTCGCCGGTGAGGGCACGGTTTACGCCCCAACCCTGTGCTGCGGCTTTTTTCCACGTCGCCGTTCCGAAGAACTCGTCCACGCGCTGTTGCGAGGCTTCGACCGTCTCTTTCTTGACCTCATGGGCCATCCGCGGCACGACCCGGCAGCGACATCGCCAGTCGTTCGGCGGGAAGATCTTCTTCCATCTGGCATCGTTGTAGGGAAGGACGATCCCTTCGAGCTGGCGATGAGACGGACGCACACGATCGTCTCCGACCGTCCGGTACTCCCAGTAGGGGAACAACTTTGTCTTGCCCATCAGCCGCCGGTAGGTGCTGGCGGCTTCGGCCGTAAGTAGTGCCGTGTCGTACTCGGTACGTTGCCAGTCGCGGTTGAATGCCGTACAAATCTTGCGGGCCTCACGTTCGAAGTCGGCGAAATTACTACTTTCACGGAAGAGGCGGTTGAGTTCCTGCAATTCGGCCAGGGTTTTGGCTGCCGAGAACTGGAACAGGTTAATCTCCATCGCTGTCTGTAAAGCGTCGTCACGTACTCCGTACACAACCCCGATATCAGCATTCCCGATGCTGTCAGCTTCCGGTTGAACGGCCTTCAAAAGGTCTTCGGAAAGGAATCGAAATAGCTCCGTGTCGAACGCGGGCTGCGAGGCGGCCACACGTCCCATCAGCCTCTCTTCGAGCGTATCACTGTCCTGCATCCGCATGAGGGCAGTGCCATCGAACGCCCCGCCCTGCGGGGCTTTGATGAAAAAATCCCATAAGCGGCGCCAAATGTTCCGGTTGTCGGCATTCCGCACCTTCTCCTCGACATCCGTATCCGTTTCAAGGTGCGAGCCTAATACCATATTCGACTTTTCTCCGGCGATCACCTCTCCTTTGTCCGGCATGGGGATCGAATACTTGTCGTGAATGAATGCTGCGGGGATATCGATGATCGTCGAGAGCTTCACGATTTCGTCCACGGAGAGCGGGTCGGCTGCCTTCGGATAGACGAAGCGGCCGCCTTTCACGGGTAAGCCGCAAGTCTCCAGAACAGGCAGCAGCCGTTCATTGAGCGTACGTTGTACAAAACGCAGGTCGCTCGTGTGTTTCGAATCCTCGACCTGCAGATGCACTTCTCCGAGCGAGCGGGCTCCGCGCTCGCCCTGAATGGTGGTCAGCGTCTGTCCGAGGATCGTGATAAGCATCTCTTCATTCGTCGCCTGACGGAACTCATTGAATGACGAGCCAGACCCCCTATTTACCTCTTTGGTTTCAATGTCTGCCTCCTTGGGGATGACGAGATAAGGTGCGGATCCGGCCTCTTCCAAGGCTTGCTTAAGCAGTTCCCGGCTCTGTGGGTCGAACGTGTTGTATTTTCCGATACGCTGAGGCATTCCGAACAGCTCGATCCATTGAGCATAGTCGCCAAATCCACCGCGTTTCCAGATAGCATAGGGTGCAGCTTTGAGCAGCAGCCCGTAGTCCCCGGGACGACCGACGACCAGAAGGTTCGGATCCTGGTCGTACGGTACCGATCGATCTCCTGTGTCGTTCAGCAGAATCTGACAGTTGTCCAGGTCGATATACTTGGGTTTGATAGGTTCGACGTGGAATCCGCTGTTGAAAAAGAGCTCCACGCCCGCCCTGCCGTAGAACAGCCGGTGCATGATTTCGCGGATGAGCGTTTCCCAGGCTGTCGTGTCGATCATCGCTGCGATGGCGGGTTCTTCCTGTCCCCGGGCATTCATGAAGACGACTTCAGCATTCAGCACGGCCTCGATACGTTTGTTGATCGCATCGGCGAGAACTCCGTCGATCATGATGTCTTCGAACAGGTCGTAGAGATATTTCGGCCGTCCGTTGTCGGCCGAGCGCAAAGCTGACCGCCAATCTCCGATGTCGTACACGCGACGCTGCGGAGCCTGGACAACGATCTGCTGCACCACTATCGGCTTTGAGGCTTTCGTGCCGGAACTCTTTCGGGAAGATGTCTTATAACCTATTTGTGCCATAATCAAAAATGTTGTGATCGTTTTGGGTTCGACCCGAAAATGTACTCTCCGGCAGCGGGGTCGGGCTTTCCGTCGCCGTCGGCATCCTCCATTACGGGTAGGTTGGGTTTGATCTCCGAGCGCTGGACGGACTTCAGCCAGGCGACGGCCCGTTCGTATCGATCCTGCCGGAGCTGGAGATCCGTTCCTGCATTGCACAGGTTGATGAAGTGCCATACGGCGATGTCCTTGACGAAAATTAACAGCAGTGCGTTACGTTCGTCACCCTCGGTGCCGAAGATCTTCTTACGGTCATAAGCCCCGAGATACCCCGAGGCCTCCTCAATGGCGGCATCGATAGCCGCGGCCACGATTGCATCGTCCTCTCGGGCGATGGTTTCGATATTCTCTTTATAGAGATGCGTCTGCAACTCTTCAGGTGTCAGAAAAGCCATATTAGAAACGTTTTGATGCGCGTACTCGTTGACCGATGGTATAGGATCCCTCGTTGAGCGTGGAGATCTTCTGGTTGATGATCCATACGCCTCCTTCGATGCAGTCAGGGCCGTCGGCCGGAGATTTCATTTGTCGGTTGAGCAGCAGGAACTGCTCTTCGAGGCGTTTCATGTGCGGATTCTCTCGTTCGTCGATATTCAGTACCAGGCGCCCTTGGCGGATCAACGGTTCGAGGTTTCCCTCGATGCGTTCGAATTTCGGCGGTTTACAGCGACAGTCGGGTGTGATGCCGATGAATCCCCGTTCGCGGGCGCGGGCGGCGAACATTGGGAGGAACACCTGCTCATAGAAAGGATCCTGCAGGCTGTTGTTCTCGATGAAGTAATAAACCTGCACACGTTCGCTCGCATAATCGCGCAGGTTGTAGAACCAGTCCACGAACTCGTCGTTGGTGACATGGTCGAGAAATCCCGTATAGACGTAGAATGTCCCGTCGCAGTAACCGAGCAGAAAATCCGCTTTGAAACTCGATGCCTTGTTGCGGGCGTTTGACGGAGAAGGATCGGCGTAGGCCACTGCGAACTGGAGCCGTTGCATCGGCGGACATTTTCCCCAGATCACCTCCTTGATGACCTCGCCTTCGGAAAGCGGATTGTTCATATACTCCTGCTGGAAGGCTTTGGTGGAAATGGTCTGCTCGATGCGGCGGATACGCTCCTCGGTGTTCTTCTCGGGCCAGGTCGAGCGGCCTTCGGCATCGCGGATGTTCACAATATCCCAATGGTCGGCCTTGGCCCCGGCCCGCGTCACACAGCAATCCCGGGCAATGACGTTCCCGCAGAACACGACCAGCAGGTCGCCGCTCACGGATCGGGTTGGAATCAGGGCTTCCTCGAACCACTGCCACTTCTTTTTTACAATGTCGGGATTACGGCAGTCGGCATCCGTGTCGAAGTCGTCCGGGAGAATCGTATCCGGGCGAAAGGCATCCTTGCGGGTGCCTCGCGGCGATTCCATTGCACCGAGCGCCCGGAATGCCGCGCCCGAGGTCAGCGAGAACTCGTCGGCGGTCCAGTTGCCGGCCTCCCTCAGGTCCCCGTAGTAAGCCTTTAACAGTGAATTTTGTTCGAAGGACTTCTTGTAAGGATCCAGAAGCCGCGTGGCATTCTCATGGCTGTTGGAAACGAGCAGCACGTTGCGCTTGCGTTTCGTCAGTACAAGATACATGATGCACATGAAGACGATGGTCGATTTGGCCAGCTCGCGTGACCACGAGAGCACTTCATACCATTCCGGATTGGAGGTGATCCGCCGGATCGCCTTCTTCTGGAAGGAAGTGAAGGGATGCCGGGTGTATTCGGCGAAGAAGAAAAGCATCCACGAAACGGGATCCTTTTCGAGCTTCTCGAGTCGCCTCATCCGTTCCACAGGTGAGAGTTTGTCCACCGCCTTGTCGCGCTTCAGGGCACGGTGGTATTCACGCCATTCGTTCCAGGCGCGCATGTCATCTACTTTACCCATTTCAGCCGTTCCTGTATGTATGAATCGAAATAGTCCGAGAGCATCTTGGCCTTCTCCAGGTCAATAGCTCGGACATAGTCGAGAATATCTCTTGACACATTGACAATGTCCCGCACGGAGGCCTCCTGTTCGAGCGCCTCGAGGTCGGCGGTGAGTTTGCGCCGGATATCTGCCTCCTTGACCGTCGGATAGCGCGCACCCTGCTCACGCGCCGCGATGCTTTCGTCGAGTTCGTTAAGCTGCATGAGTGTCGATTTGATCCGTGCCTCACGGGTTTGGAGGAAATTCAACTTGAGACCCTCCCACTCTTTGGCCCATCGTACGATAGTAATCCTCGAGACACCGATCTTCACGGCAATCTCGGCTTGGGTGAGATCCGTAGTGAGGAAAAGTAGTTTCGCCCACTCCTTCTTCTGCTTGTTATCCAACTCTTGTGTCATGAAAAATCTCTGTTTTACACCCCAAAGGTAAGCTCTTCACCCGAACGGAGCGAATCGTGGATAAATGGTCTGCATGTAAAGTGCAATTAAAGCGTAATAAATTGTAAAACAATACAATATAATTTGCAAGACGGGTGTTTTCAATCCAATTTTGCCGAAAAATGATGGCTTTTATGAAACGATTTACATTCGTGTTGCACGACGAGACGGTCAATACCTACGGGTTCCGTATGCTCACCAGCGGCGCTAATCTCGAGGAGTTCCGTAAGAACCCCGTGATCCTGCTCAACCATAAGGACTGGGAGCTTCCGATCGGTCGTTGGGAGAACATCCGTATTGAAGGTACGCAGATCCTTGCCGATGCCCTCTTCGACGAGAAGGATGACGAGGCGGTGAAGATTGCCGACAAGGTCGAAGGCGGATTCCTGCGCATGGCTTCTATGGGAGCCTGGCCTCCCGAAGAGGTGAGTGACGCCGCAGAGTTGAAACTTCCCGGGCAGACGCTTCCGACCGTGACGCGCTGGACAGCCCGTGAAGCGTCCATTGTCACGATCGGGGCCAATCATAATGCCCTGGTGCTTTTCGACCGTCAAACGGGAAAACCTCTCGATCTCACGGATGCTTCGACTGTCATCCGGCTTATGGACAGGCTCAATCACTCAAAAATCGATTCGAATATGAACAAGACTTTGAAGGAAGTCCTCAAGTTGCAGGACTCAGCACAGGATGCCGAGGTTATCGGCGCTGTGAACCGGCTGATCGAAAACAACGACCGGCTAACACGTGAAAATCAGGAACTCAGAGATGCTGCAGCGCGTGCGGAGTCCGAGCACAAGGAGATCCGGAAGTCCGAGGCGATTCGCCTCGTGGATGCAGCCATTGCCGACGGAAGGATCAATACCGCAGGCAAGGAGGCTTATCTGAAACTCTTTGATACGGATTTCGAGAGTGCCAAAGCCACCCTCGAAGCCATTCCGCACCGCAAATCCGTCACAGCGCTTATCCGTGAGGGTGAACGACGGCAGTCGGTCGAACTCTCCGACCTTGTAAACAAGTCGTGGGAAGAACTCGATAAGGCAGGGCGCCTTGTTGAACTCAGGGACAAGGCGCCGGAACTCTTCCGTGAGAAGTTCAAAGCGGCCTTCGGTACCGAACCTAACATGTAGAACTCATCAAAAACAAAAAACATTATGGCTATTCAAAAAGAAATCTGGGAGAAATCGATCGTCGAAGGTCTGTTCGCTCCCAACAGCTTCCTTTCGAAAGCGTTCAACGCCGACGAGTATGTCGAAGCGGGAAAGATCGTGCATATCCCGCAGGCAGGTGCCGCTTCGAAAGTCGAGAAGAACCGAACGTCATTACCCGCAACGGTAAAGCAGCGTACCGACACGGACAAAACTTTCGAGCTGGCTGCTTTCACGACGGATCCCGTTTTGATCCCCGATGCCGACAAGGTCGAGCTGTCGTACAACAAACGCGAGTCCGTATTACGGCAGGACAAGCTCGCCCTGCATGAGGCTGTGGCCAAGGATTTTCTGTTCGCCTGGAGTCCTGCCTCGGATCGTGTGATCGAAACCACGGGGGCACCGGTGGATGCTTACACACCTTCGGCGACAGGCAGGCGAAAAGGGCTTTGCAGGGCGGATATTCTGACGCTGATGACGAAATTCAACAGCGAGAACATTCCCCAGGAGGGCCGCTACCTGCTGCTCGATGCGCAGATGTACGCACAGCTGTTGAGCGATCTCACTGCCAATGAGAACTCCGCATTCCTCGCCTCGGCGGATGCCCAGAACGGCATCATCGGAAAACTCTTCTCGTTCAACGTCATGATGCGTTCACAAGCTACGCTCTACACTGCGGATAAAGCTCCGAAGCGGTGGGGCGAAAGCGGTGCCGCCACGGACCTGGCCGCAGCCCTTGCCTGGCACGATCAGTCCGTATGCCGCGCCTTGGGCGAAGTCAAGGCTTTTGAGCAGGAGAAAGCGCCCGACTATTATGGGGATGTCTACTCTTTCCTCGTACGTGCCGGAGGCAGCATCATGCGCGGCGATAATGCAGGTGTAATGGCCCTGGTCGGCACCGCAACCGAGTAAGCCATGAAACCGGCGGATTTCAAGCGCACCTATTATCCGACAATCGAGCGGGTCTGCGCCGAAACAGGGTTGAATCCTCTGTTTGTTGCGGCGCAGGCCGCCCTCGAAAGCGGATGGGGCGATCATGCTATCGGAAATAATCTCTTCGGCATTACGGCCGGAGATAAGTGGACCGGAAAGCGGCGAACCGAACGGACCTTCGAATACTTTTCGGATGACCGGCAGAGCGGACGATTCGAGAAGGTTTATTCGATCACCCGGACCTCCGACGGACGCTACCGTTACGAGGTCGATCGCAAGTTCCGCGACTACGACACACCGGAGGAGGGCATCCGCGACCATGCGAAGGTCCTTTCCGCCAAACGCTACGCAGCAGCCTGGGCGTATCGTAACGACATAACACGCTTCGCTTATGAGATCGCCAAGGCCGGGTACTGTACGGCAGAACCCGCAGCCTACGCGGATTTGATCTCGAAGATTGCACGCATGATCGAACGGGCGTAAACTAACTTTCAAAAACCGATTGAACGATGGACAGCATTTGGATGCAGATACTCGCTTTCGCACTTCCCGGGGGATTCCTCGGCAGCGTTTTCACCTGGATCTTCTCGCGCCGCAAACAGAACAACGATTTTCTCAAAGAGTTGCAGAGTTCGATCAACCTGCTTTCGGGCGAAAACAAGAAGATTCTCGAGGAAAACATCCAACTGCGGCGGGAAAACATCGACCTCAAGGCCAACCAGGAAGAGATGCTCGTACGCATCGACCGGCTGACCAAAGAGGTGGAGCGCCTCCGCAAGACCATCGGAAAACGAAATTCGTATGAAGACAAGACTCTTTTTGCTGCTATCCATCCTGCTGCTGGCAAGTTGCACTGCGACGAAGAAGCTCCTCTCGACAGGGACGCAGAACAGGACGGATACCGTGTCGCACATGCAGCGCGGCGCACAAAACGCCGTAGAGCAAACCGCACGAGCGGCAATGAACTCTCGATCGGAGGAGACCTCTGTGCTGCGGGCGCTGCGGACGGAGGCGATTCCGCTTCGGACAGCAGCGGTGACGGTGACGGAGGAGAGCCTCCGTAATCTGCCGGAGGGGGCGGCCTATGTTGCCCGTGACGGTCGGCTGACGCTCGAAGCCCGGCGTGACGGGGATACCATCCGCATTTCAGCACGCAGCGATTCGCTTGCCCGACGAGTCGAATATTACAAAGCGACCTCGGCCCGGCAGGACCGATATGCAGATTCTCTGAAGGAGAGTCTGGCAGAAACCCGGGAAGCATACGACCGACTCCTCGAAGTCTCCAGGCATCAATCTTCGGAAACAGCAATACAACAAACGCGGTCCCCGGCCTATCGGGGAAGGTGGATGCTTTTCGGAATCGTTATCGGATGTCTCGGCGGCTGGTGGGCTCATAAAACAAACTTATTTGCAAAACTTTTCAAAACAATTTAATTATGTCTAAACGATCTGTAATTCAAACTAACGACGGCTATCTGATGCTGCTCGACGCTGTCTATTTCAACGGCAGACGCATGGGGAACATTTCGGAAGAGGGCCTTGACTGGGGCGGTGAAGACGCCCAGACCGTCGAACTCTGGGCCGCACAGATTCGGACCAGTCCCGTGCTGGATATCGAAACGCGAGCCGCGACGAATGAGATTACCGGAAAGATGATCGAAATGGTTCCCCAGAACTGCGTCGATCTGATGGGCGGCAAAGTCGCGGGTGAGGAGTGGCAAATGCCCGCCAGCTCGATGCGTGTCGAAGGAGATATGCGCATTCTGACCGGTACGGGTAAGACCGTCAAACTCAAGCGCGTTTCGTTGCGTGCCTCGAAGATTCGCGGCGGCTTGGGCGGCGAAAACGTCCTCGGCATCGAATTCGGACTGAAGGTCCTGGCTCCGCTGGACGGCTCTTCGCCCGGTTCGATTCTGCCGACGGAGCCCTTCATCGAGGCCGACCCGACGTCGCTGACCTTCGAACAGGCGGGCGGCAGCCTCCCGGTCGATATCGAAGCCTCGGGTCCGTTCTCGGTAGGTGCTGTGCCCGAAGGCTTCTCGGTGGAAGTCGTGAACGGACGTGTCACGGTGATCGCCGAAGCCAATTCCTCGGGTTCGTCCCGCTCCGGAAATCTGGAATTCATCCTGGAGTCCAATCCTGAAACAAAAGCTACCGTATCGCTTTCGCAGCCCAATGCCTAAGCCATGAAACGCAATGTAGAACTGGAGGCAGCGGAAGCTCTGCTCGATGTGGGGATTCTGCTGCCTCTTCTCCGGTTCCGCCTGCCCGGAGGCCGGGAGTGGGTGCTGCGCGTAACGATGCGGCGCCCCTGCCTGGGAGGGCAGATGCGCATCGTACGCCACTACCTGAAGCTGGGAATCACAGCCCGGGAATGGGATGCTTTCTCCGAAGATGAGGAGCGTGCCTTTTTCGACCGGCATGCCAAACGCCTTTCGCTGATCCTTGCGCTGACGATATGTCGCGGCTATCTGTCCGGACTCCTGCTGGCCCCCGTGGTGGCCTGGTTGATCCGGTGGAAGGTGCCCTCCGAGTACCGGATCGAAGCCCAGCGCTGGTTCCGCAGAATGCGGGGCACGCGGGATTTTACGAGTATTATCGAATCGGCCGAGAGGATCGATCCCTTCCGGTACGAAGCGAGCCGCCCCAAAAGAGCAGGAAAGGGGAGTTAAGAACCGTTTACGAGAGTTCCCATAGCCCCTTCGGAATCGTTTGGCAAATTGCCTCCGCAACAGGATGGTCGGTGCATTACATTCTGTGGAAGGTCAATTTCCAGACACTGGCCATGATGCTGGCCGATGCCCCGCATTATCGAAGCGTCCCGGCCGAATGTACGGAAGCCGGGAGTGCAACGGGAAAACCCGATACCGCACAACTCTTTCAATCGAAACTCAACTTGCAATGAAACCCGTCGAGATAGAATTCCTCGTAAAGAACAATACCCGCCAGGGACTCTCCGGAGTTTCCGGCGGGATTGATGCCGTGGACAAGGATGCCGCGCAGGCGCGAGGCCGTATTCAGGCTTTGAAGGATGAAATTGTGCGACTTCAGAAAGTCATAGCCCATACGCCGGAAATGGATCAGACGGAAAACATCCGCCAGATAGAAGCGTTGCAGCGGCAGCTCCAGGCTTTGCAAGCCGCAACCAAACGCACCGATCTGGTTCCTGCAAGCGCTCCGGCAGCCGTAAGGACTTACAACGGATTGAACATGTCGATCCAACAACTGGCCCGGGAGCTGCCGGTATTGTCGATGGGGCCTCAAATGTTCTTCATGGCCATTTCGAACAACCTGCCGATCTTCACCGACGAACTGGCCCGTGCGCGTAAAGAGTACGAGGCGATGATTGCCAGCGGGCAGAAAGGCGTCCCCGTGTGGCGGCAGGTCCTTTCGTCCCTTCTATCCTGGCAAACGGCGTTAGCCGTCGGAATCACGCTGACAGTAGCGTACGGCAAGGAGATCGGAAACTGGGTAGCGAATCTGTTTCGGGGAAAGAAGGCGCTCGACACCGCTCGCATGGCTTCCGAACGTTTTCAGAATACGATGCTCGAAGGGGCTCGAAACGCCCAGCAGGAGGTCGTAAAATTGAATCTTCTCTACCGGGCCGCGACGGATAACGCCCGCGCCACAGACGATCGCCGGGAAGCCGTGCGCAAACTCAAAGAGGAGTTTTCGGGTTATTTCAAGAATCTTTCCGACGAGCAAATCATGCTCGGACAAGCGAATGACGCTTACGAGGAGCTGATCAAAAACATTTACAAATACGCCAAAGCGCAGGCGGCTTTCAAGAGTCTGGTGGATATCGAACAGCAAGAGCTGTTCTTCAATAACACACCGGATATCGAACAATTCCAAAAGGCTTATGACAAATACCTCGAGGCCCAAAAGGATGTTGCTGACAAACGGAAAATCTACGATGCGGCGACATGGACCCAACGGGGCAATGCGTCCAAAATGTACAAAGATCTCTCTTGGGCGGAAACCATTCTGTCAGATGCAGAAGAAAGTGTTTCTTACTGGCAGGAAAGGATTTTTGAAGAGATCAGGAAGAACAAAGGAGGAGAAGAGATTATCAATGAGATAGAGGAGAAATTCGATGGCAACCTCGGGGCATTTCTGCAATTCCTCGCAGAGCAGCGGACGAAATTGGCTGCCGTGGCGGAGCAGGCCCAGTTGCTGGAAAACCCGTCCGGCACGACGACCGATCCCGAACCGACTTCCATCGACCAACTCGAAGAACAGTATAAGGCGGCCGTACGTCGCCAACAGCAGAGCCTCGACGACCAGCGGGCCGAGTTGATTGAAAACGAATTCGACCGGGAACGGGAAGCGATCCGCCTCAATTACGAGAAAAACCGTCAGGAATATGAGCGGCAGGAACAACAGACGCTCGCGCTGATTCGCAAACTCCGGGAGTCGGGGGCCGATATCGATTCGAATGCAGAGAAAACCTTTATGGCTGGCACGGCCGCTGCAATAGCCCAAGCTGCGGAAATTCGGGACAGAGAGCTTGCGGATGTCGATAAGAAAGAGGAGGCTTCATACGCCAAGTTGCTGGAGAAGTACGAAACCTACCAGCAGGGGCGTCTGCGAATCGCCCGGAAATACGATCAGGATATTGCCGCTCTTGCCTCAAATCCGGAGGCCCAGCAACTCGCTCGCGAGGCCAAACAAAAAGCGCTCGACGACTTCACGGAACAATTTGCAAGCCAGTTCCCGGAATTCGAAGCCTGGGCCGACCGGGTCGTCGCTGCCTCGGTCAAAAAGCTGGAAAGCCTGGTGATCGAAGCTCAGGAAGAGCTGGAGAACCTGCAAAGCGAGACGCCGGATGACGGTAATGCCATTGCCGTTGCACGGGCCAAACTCCGCATGGCCGAACGGCGGTATCTGGCGAAAAAACAGAACCAAACGAAACAGGAAACTACCGATACGACCTCCTGGACGGAGCTTCACCGCGTATTGACCGACGTTATCGACACCTTCAATGAGGTCGGCGATGCCGTCGGGGGTGCCGGAGGAACCATCATCGCCACCGCAGGAGATATCGCCGGCTCTACCCTGCAAATCATCAATGCCGTTCAGGCATACCGGAAAGCTCAAGCCGCATCGAACACACTCGGCATGGCCTCCGGAATTCTCGGAGGCATATCTGCCGGTATCGGTGCGCTGACCACTATTGTCAATTTGTTCGAGGGCGGTGAAACTTCGATGGAGCGCAACCTACGTCTGGCCCGCGAGTTCAACGAAGAACTTCGGATCATGAAAGAGCGCAGCCGCATCGACTCCGATGAATTCGACAATATCTTCGGGGATCGGGTGTACGACCGTTACAAGCAAAATATCGATGTGGTGCGCACCTCGCTTGAAGAGCTGGAGAAAGTCCGGGAGAGAATCCTCTCGCGCGGGGAAGAAAAATATCAGTTGCCGGGAGAGTGGCGAGGCGGAGCCGGCACGGGACTTTCGGGCTTGTTCAGGTATGAAAAAACTTGGGAGAACATTGCCGATTCGATCGCCAACATGCAGGTTCAGACACGTCACTCGACCTGGTTCCGTTCGGCAAAATATCAGTCCCTCGGTTCGCTGCTTCCCGAATTATTCACGGATGGCGAAGTCGATATGGACGCGCTCCGGCAATTCGTCGAAGAGGGCGGAGAAACTTTCCAGCACCTGGCACGGGAGAATCAGGAGATGCTCCGCGAAATGGTGGACGACTGGGAAACCTACGAAGAGGCATTGACTGCGGTCCGAGATTATTTGCAGGATATTTTCGGCGATCTGGGCAGTACGCTTACCGATGCTTTGGTGGATGCTTTCGAAAACGGCACCGATGCGGCGAATACTTTTGTTGATAGTGTCGGACAAGCCTTGCGCTTGCTGGGTAAGCGTATGGCCTCCTCGATCGTGTTCGGTAAATTATTCGAAGATACCCAAAAACGCATCGAAAAGGTCATGCAGAGCGACCTTTCCGACGAAGAGCGTTTCGCTCAATGGAGCGAAACGATGAAATCGCTGGTTTCGGGCGTCATGGATCAACAGGACGATTTCAATCGTCTGTGGGAAGAGTTCCGCCGCATTGCAAAAGAGAACGGATTTTCGATCGACGAGGAAGCCGGCACTTCGCAGCAGAACGGTAAGGCCGGAGCCACTCAGACTGTAACGCAGGATTCGTTCTCCCGCGTCGAAGGACTGGTCACATCGGTACAGATCCATTCCGCGAATATCGATGAAAACACCGAAGGTATTGTCCCGGTTCTCAAAGGGTCGCTCGAAGCGATGAATGCCATCCGGGAAAATACCGAACCGATACCCCAAATCTATGAACTGTTGCAAACCATAAAACGCGACGGATTAAAAGCGATCTGATTATGGCTGAAATACTCGAAGGACTGTTGCTGATCAACCAAACGGATGTATATGCCCGTTTCGGGGCTTTCCTCGCGGAAACCGCCGAAGACAGACACGACAACTACGATTCGCTGCTCGCACCTCCGGCTCTCAAGCAGCAGGCGGAGGTTTCCATTCGGGAGGAGGACGGCGTCCGTATGCCCGATATACTGACGCAGACTTATGAAGCCCGTGATATTACGCTGCGATTCGCCATCGTCGCCTCGAACGATGTTTCGTTCTTCACGCGCTACGCCTCGTTCGTGAAATTTCTCAAGGAGGGCGACGACGGGTGGCTGGCGCTCCATCTGACGGACGTAGGGCTGAAATTCCGGGTTTATATGACCGGATTTTCGGATTATTCACAACTGGCGCCATTCGGAAAGGGAGAGGTTGCGGCGACCTTCTCGGTGAAATTCCGGGAGCCGAAGCCGACATTCGAACTCGCTGCGTCGATCTAAAGGTCACGTTCAAATCTTCAAAAAATGGAACTCAAAATATATTCGAAAGAAGGGAATTTGAAGCTGACGGTCTCTCCCGATAGTAACAGTGCTGCAACCTGCGGCATACAGGAGGAGAGTGTCCTCGCGCTCTCCTTCACGGCCTTCGAATGCGTCACGCTCGAAGTTTACGATTATGCGGACTTCCTCGGACGGCGTTATTGGATTCTCGAACGTTATCAGCCGAAGATGAACTGCGACAGCGAGTGGAGCTATTCGGTGCAACTGTCGGGGGTCGAAGGACTCACCACGCAGGTCCTGATGGTCAATCCGGATGATGACGACAATCCGATTCTGACACTCACGGCACCGGCACGCGAACATGCGGCGCTGATTATCGCTAACATGAACCGCAAAATGGGGACGACCGAATGGAAAGTCGGAGAAGTGGTCGTATCGGAGTACATCGATATCGAATATACGGGAAAGTACGCCTCCGATGCTCTTTCGGAATTGTCGTCTGCCGCCGGGACAGAGTGGTGGTTCGACGGGATGACGCTCAACATATCCCGCTGTGAGTTCGGCGAGCCTGTCCCGTTGTCTTACGGCGACGGATTGATCGGAGGAATCGAACGGAGCATGGCCGATGGCGTGAAATTTTTCACTCGGCTCTTCCCGGTAGGCTCCTCCCGCAACATCGATCCGGATCGGTACGGACATGCCCGGCTGCAATTGCCCGACGGGGCAAAGTACGTCGAACAGGATACCCACCTCGGTATCATCGAATATTTCGAGCAGGAAGCGTTCGATGCGATATATCCCCGCCGGATCGGTACGGTCGGTTCCGTACGGTCCGAAGAGCGCACAAGCGATGACGGCTCTCCGTTTACGGTCTGGTATTTCACCGATCCCGACATTCCGTTCGATCCCAATCAATACGAAATAGGCGGCCTCGTCAAACGGGTGACCTTTCAGACCGGAGAGCTTCGCGGACGGGAGTTCGAAGTGAATTACGACTCGGAAAAGAAGGAGTTCGAGATCATCACCCAATGGCCCTACGACAACGATATGCAGTTGCCGTCGGAACCGTTGGTCCCGGCTCCCGGGAACGAATACGTGCTCTGGAATATCAGTATGCCGGACAGTTATTATCCTGCGGCCGAACAGGAATTCAAAACTGCGGTAGATACCTTTATGGCCGACAGCCGTAAAGATATATCCGTGTTCCAGGCATCGACGGATTTTACGGTTGTCTATAAAAGAAACCTCGATTTGAAGCCGGGACAACGGATTCGGCTCGGAAGCGACAAGTTTTTTCCCGATACCGGATACCGCGATATCCGTATCGTCGCGATCAGTCGCTCCGTCGTTCAGCCCGGAAGCATGACTCTCAAAATGAGCGATGTCCTCTCCACAGGCCGTATTTCCCGCATCGAAAATCAGATTTCGGAAGTGACGCAGATAACCCGGCAGGTTTCATCGGAATTTCCTGATATCATTAAATCGTGGGAGGAAACACCGGCGAGCGACACGACGCTCTATTCGTCGCGTAAGAGCGAACGGGAATTTCTGAACAAGCGCCGGGGAGGTACGGTCGAAGGAATCACCCGATTCCTTAAGCGGCAGCAGCTCGACGAGGGATTCCGGACAAGCGACTTCGCCAGCGGCATCACCGGCTTCGGTGCACAGATCGACGGCCGAGGCGCCGGCGAGTTGGAGAGCCTCTTCATCCGTCGTTTTCTGGAGGTTCCGGAGCTTCGGTACAACCGTGTGGGCATCAGCGTCGGGGACGACTGGAGCGCTCCGGGCGCCGGGGTGATCGAGAGCGTGGACAAGGATCAGAAGCTCGTAACGCTCAAACTCGAAGAGGGCGAGATCGGCGCCGTAGCGGTCGGGGATATATGTATGGGCATCTTCCACGACTTCGACCCGTCGAACAATGCGACGGCAGATTCCGACGACGGCCGGGGCAACTTCTCTTTCGCAGGCTTCGCCACGGTCTATTTCCGTATCACGGAGGTCCTGGGCGACCGCAACGAGCAGTTCCGCTACGAGCTGCGCCCCCTGTCGGCCACCTTTACCAAGCAGATCGATCCGATGGAGTCGATGACCTTCGTAGCCTACGGATCGTTCACGAATCCCGCCCGGCAGAGCTCGCGCTACTCGACGCGCACCTACCAGCGTTATCTCCGCAATGTCAGCGACTGGGAGTTTACGGCCGAGAATATCGCCGCGCAGTTCGGCGACCTTACGAACCTCTCCGTCTTCGGGATCCAGATGTCGGGCTATTCGGCCTATCTGGATAATATCTATCTGCAAGGTATGATCAGCAGCCTGGACAAGAAGGCGCTGCTGGACACCCGGAGCAAGCTGTTCCGGCTGGTAGGCGACAACGGCGTCGGCGTGGCCTTCACCCCGGAGGCAGGCTGGAAGCAAGGCAAGCTCTACGACCCCGCGACGGGACAGTTCCAGAAGGAGTTCGACATCGAACAGATCGATCAGACGGCCACCGAAGCCCAGGCCACTGCCAATTCCGCCGATCGCAAAGCTCAGCAAGCCAAAGATTACATCGATAACACGCTGCCCGGCGAATTGTCCGAGATCAACAAACGGCTGGACGGTGTCGTGGAAAACTGGTTCTATCCCTATACTCCCTCGCTTTACAATGAACCGGCCCAAACATGGATAGCGGACGGCGAGCAGGAAAACCATATCGGCGACACGTTCACCAATACGCTGCCCGCGAATTTCGACCCGACGGACGCAGGCTGCTGGGAGCAGGGCAGCATCGGTGCATCCTATATCGACGGCATTAAGACCTGGGATCAGATCAAAATCGCCGACAGCACCCGCATCCGGCTCAAAACTCCGGTCGGAGGAATACCCAAAGGCGCCGTACTGTCGGTGGGCGAAGGCTATACGATGGGTTACAATCCGATAGCGTCATCCGGAGCGGTTATAGCAAGTTACGTATGGAGCCAGAGCTATACTGTCGGAAGCGACAATCCCTACATGGCTTTTGTCATCCGCAAAACCGATAATGCCAAAATCACTCCGGCGGAATACCCGCAGATTCACTTCACCATATCGAGCGACGAGACGACGAACCCCGATGCGGGCAAATCGTGGCGGTGGGTAAAAGAAGAGGACGGAACCTATAAATGGACGCCGATCGCCGACAGCGATGCGGTAAAGGCCCTGCAAGAGGCGGCGCGGGCGCAGGACACGGCCGATGCCAAACGTCGTGTATTCGTCGTAACACCGACTACACCCTACGATGTGGGTGACATCTGGACGCAGGGCGAAGGTGGCGACATCATGCGCTGTATCGAATCCCGTGCAACGGGCAATTTCGAAAGCTCGGATTGGGACAAAGCATCCAAATACACCGATGATACGGCAGCCAACGAAGCCAAAGACGAGATTGCTAATCTTCAGTTCGGCGCCCGCAACTATATAGCCCGACAATTCCTCTATGCGTGGAACAGCGCCAAAGAGGGTGTTTCGGACGTGGTGACTTCGGGATCGGACGCAGACGGAGCCTACATGAAGATCGATGCCAACAAAGCGAGCAATGCAGGGGTAGCTATTGCGGCTACGAGCCAGATCGTAAACTGGACGGATTGCTTCGGGGGTAAGATCGCCTACAAGGCCGGCATGTCCTATGTCTTCAAGGCACGCATCAAACTGCCGGAAACCAAGACCGGCTGCGTGTTCTGTGCCGTTTATGAAGACGGATACGACATTATATCACGCCCGCCATCTGCTCCATATTCTGATGTGTATGAAGCCGTTTATACGACCAAATCCGGAAAGTCCTTGTTAAAAATCGTACTTTACGTCGATTATTGGCGACCGATTTACATTTACGACATCCAGCTCACGGAAGGCAACAAGGCCCCCACGGGATACATCACGGCCGAAGAGGATGTGCAGGCGCAGATCGAGCAGGTGAAGCTGGATGTGGACTACATTGCCTCGGATTCGAGCCTGACGCCATCCGACAAACAGCAGGTGGCTAATGAATGGGTGCGGATTCAAGGCGAATACTGGAGCATCATGGCGAATGCCGAAAAGTATGATGTCCCCACGGATTCATTTACGGTCTATTTCCAGGCACTCGAAGATTATCTCACGCCCCTGCTGGCCGATATGAGTACGACATCCGAGATAACCGGCACCGAGTTCAGAAAAGTATTCTCCGATTATTATGAAATAAGCAGCAACATGTCGGACTTGATCGACGACGCGATAGACGAATCCATCAAATCGACAGAGTACCTCAAGAAGGCTATGGAAGACGGAAGTACCGAGGTGAAAGGCGGTCTGATAATGACCAATGTGATGTTGCTGAAAAATGCTGAAGGCGACGTGACGGCCGGCGTGAGCGGCTTGCAGGAAGACGATGTGCCCTTCTGGTCGGGAGCCGACTACACAAACCGGAAAAAAGCCGTGTTCAGAGTACACGCCGACGGGGAAGTACACGCAACCAAAGGAACCGTCGGAATCCTGCAGGTCAAAAACGATTCCGTAGAGGTGAGCGATGCGGCCGCAAGCGGAGATAAAATCATACTCACCCCATACAGAATTACGTCCATATCGCAGGTTCTGGGTGCTGTGAGTGTACCGGGTGTCATAGAAACGAAAGAAGTGAGCGCACTGGCTACGGGACAAAGCAATCCTTTTGTCCGAAATGTTTACGAGTCAAGTCCGCCGTTTACCTGTGGGCAGGGAGTACAGATGTCAGCCCGGATTACAGCCCGCATCACAGGCAATGCCGAAGGCGGCGGCGGGGGCGTAAAGATCGAGGTGGTAAACGCTTTGACGGGGAAAGCCGATCCCCTGTACCGAAACAGCACGGCTGAAGCCCAAAACACGAATTTGAATATCGACGAGACGATTTCATATCTTTTCACTGGAGCAGCCCAGAAGTACTACATCCGGATTACGGTCGAAGCATCGGCAGCCGGAAAACTTACGGCCTCTGCAACGATGAATGCCGCCCAATTCAACTTCGTGAAAGACATCCGCAAGAACCTGATCGCTCCCAACGGAGTAGCCGTTGTGAAAGGATCGAGCAACTATGCGGTATTCACGGGAGATATTTTCGAAGTCCTGATCGGAAAAGCCGGATTACGTATTCAAAACGGGTATGTCTATAAGAGAGATACCGACCATACGACCTGGACAAAGATTTGAGAACCGCCATTGGAGACAGTCGTAAATTAATTGAAGAATTTTTAATGGCTGCGATGGACCATGTATGGAATACGTCGGTTGTCGGCAGAAAAGTGAAAGACGAAGTAGACGGTCAGCATCGAATCTGACAAATAAAGTCCTTCGGGGGAGGACACAAAAAATCCCCCGGTTTGTTAGCAGTCATCTCACCTACATACCAACAAATGCACGATTACTCGCAGCGACCGGGGGATAAAACCTCCTGCTGCGAGTAATTTTTTGTGTCGTTTCCTGTACAGGGGACGGCTGGTATGTAGATGAGATACGCAAAGATACTAATTTTAATAAAATAGCAAACTATGAGAACCCCTATTTCCTACTATGGCGGCAAACAGACAATGCTCAAGCACATTTTGCCTTTGATCCCGTCGCATAAGATCTATACAGAGGCATTTTGCGGCGGTGCGGCCGTCTTGTTCGCCAAACGGCCCTCCGAAGCTGAAATCATCAATGACATCAACATGGAGTTGACAAACTTCTACTGGTGTATGCAAGTTTACTATTCAGACCTCAAACACGAGATTAACAAAACACTACACAGCCGGGACCTGCACGCCCATGCCGGACATATCAACTCTTATCCGCAGTTCTTTACTCCCGTCGAACGGGCATGGGCCGTATGGGTGCTCTGTAAAATGTCGTTTGCGTCAATGATGGACGGGACATTTGGATATGACTTCAGCGGCACAATGACCAAGAAACTGCGTAACGCGAAGGATGAGTTCACAGAGCGGCTTTGTCAGCGGCTCGAACGAGTGACTATTGAGAACCGAAACGCTCTCGACGTGATCGACTGCTACGATGCTCCCGATACCTTTCATTTCGTCGATCCGCCTTATGTGAACTCCGATTGCGGACACTATGAGGATACATTCAACGAACAGAATATGGAGCAACTCTTGCAATTGCTTGAAACCGTCAAGGGAAAGTTTATGCTCACGATGTTCCCGTTCGATATGATCGACCGGTATGCCCGGAAGAACGGATGGATTATCCATCGTATCGAGCGGACGATCAGTGCCTCGAAATCAAATCGCCGCAGACAAGAGGAGTGGATGGTCTGCAACTACGAGGAACGGGCACAGGCATCTCTGTTCCAGGGTGAGTATTTAGGCGAATAGATGGAGCTGGTATTGATTCATCTTGAAATAAAAAACCGTTCGAGCGGCAGTTAAACGCCATTCGAACGGTATGTTTTCTTGATTCGCTTTACATATTTCCCGCGATATGTAAACGGATCGTGCATTTGCTTTACATATATTCTGCGCGTGTGCGAAATTTCAGTCGCTTTTCGTTTTGGATTACTTCAACCCTCTAAAAGTCGCATCTGGTTCTGAACTTCGTCGCATCTCGTTTTGCCGATTATACGGGATCGCGGAGTGTACACGCACCCTCCCTCCCGAAAAGAACCTACAGGTGCAGCGAAGATTACAACCGCAGCCAAGAGAAACGCCGCCCAAAGCAAAATAAAGTTTCGTCGCCCGAAACAAATCCGATATAAACGAATACAACCTCCAAAGACAATTCTACACACGTCGTTGAATACCCGAAAGTCCAGCCCGTTTTTCGCCTCCGACCGCAACCGTTCCGGGTCCATATTACGTTCAGTTCCTCAATTCCTCCCCTCGGAAAACGTTCTTCATCAGCAAGGGGGGGGGAAAATGATCGAACAGAAAAAGCACCGAACCGACAGCATAAAAGAAGCCCGGAGCAAATTGCTTCTTATTTCCTCGGGTTCTCTCTTTAGAAGCAATAAACGCACGTAATACCGAAATTACACAATGCCCGTTCGTTGAACTCGGAATGCGATCCCCCGTCCCAATAAGCGATTCCGGGACCGAAAGCCGGCGACCAGTCGAACGAAAGACGTACCGGAGCCCCCTTGAAGGCAATACCCAGTTTGGCCGAGCCGGCCACGCCTACATAAGCGTAATGCCCTTTGCCGCCCACATTGATACCTGCACCGGCATCGAAGAACCAACGACCTGCCGACGGCGTCCAATCCATATTGCAAACATTCCAATTATACAATACCGAGAAATCGGCCGTCACCGTACCGCCGGCATTGGCCCAATAAGCACCGAAACGGGCTTCCACATAATTATCGTTGCTGAATACATACTGTCCGACAGCCTGGAAACCGGATCCGATACGACCACCGACCGTCCAATTCTGGGCAGATGCCGACCACGCGAGCAAGCCCATTGCCAATGTAAGTAAAAGTTTTTTCATCGTATGAAAATTTAAAATGATAAAATATTATATGTCCTATTTCCGATATATAAAGGTAATAAAAATTTTCCGGAGTTTACCCCTTTCTCCAGAAAATTTCAACTTTTAGGCCAATGTCGCTCTCTTTTCGGTCAATCCCGTAACTTTTACCGGAACGCCCCCTATTTAGTCTTGTACGAGCATTTGTAACGGCCCTTCGTCAAGCTCATCAACTTACTCTTAATCAGATTTCTGCGCAAAGGCGACAAGCGGTCCGTGAAGACGACTCCTTCCAGATGGTCATATTCGTGCTGGATCACCCAGGCAGGCAACCCGGTGAACTCTTCGTCGTGCGGCTCGAAATTCTCGTCCAGATAACGCATCCGGATCGCAAGCGAACGCCGCACGCTCTCGTGCAATCCCGGCAGCGAAAGACATCCCTCTTCGTAGAGTTTCGTCTCCTCGGAAACTTCGTAAATTTCGGGATTGATGAACGCACGCCGATAATCGGCCAGTTCGGGATGATCTTCGCCCCAAGGCGTGCAGTCCACGATGAACAGGCGGATGCTTTTACCGATCTGGGGAGCCGCAAGCCCTACGCCCTCGGCCTCCTCGAGCGTGAGGAACATATCCTCGATCAACTTTTTAACTTCGGGATAGTCGGGTCCGATCTCCCGGCATTTTTCGCGCAGTACCGGCGCCCCGAAAACAACTATCGGATAAATCATAACTTTTTTCCATTTTTAACCCGGCCGCAGCCGGAAAACTAACTTCGGCTCTCCATATATCCTTGCAGGATAATGGTCGCCGATATCTTGTCCACAAGCGCCTTGTCCCGGCGGGCCATCTTGCCCATACCGCTCTCGAGCATCGTGCGGTGAGCGATGACCGAGGTGAAACGCTCGTCGTAAAACACCACCTCCTTGTCGGGATAGGCCCTGCGCAGGCGGGCCGCCAACGGTTCCACGTAACGCCACGTTTCGGACGGAGCGCCACTCATTTGCATCGGCTTTCCGATCACTATGGTCGAAACGTCGTTCGCCGCGAAATATTGCGCCAACCAGCGTTCCAACCCTTTGGTTTCGACGGTTTCGAGCCCTCCGGCAATGATCCGCAAGGGATCGCTCACGGCGATTCCCGTGCGCTTCGTTCCATAATCTATGGCCAAAATACGTCCCACGATCTTACCTTATCCAATAGCTCGAACAACACCGGCCCACACACCCTCACGAACATTCCCGATACGAAACACACTGTACTCGCCGTCCGACGCACCCGGCGCGAAACCCGCAACAGCCCTGTCAGACATTCAATTTCTTGAGGAGGCTGCGCAGCGAACACTCCGCATCGACCAGTCCGAAGAGGGCATCGATCGCCACGCGCTCCTGCTGCATCGTATCGCGGTGGCGCACCGTCACGGTATTATCCTCGAGGGTCTGGCCATCGACGGTCACGCACAGCGGCGTACCGATCGCATCCTGCCGGCGGTAACGCTTGCCCACCGAATCCTTCTCGTCATACACGACGTTGAAATCATACTTCAACAGATCGACGATCCGCTGCGCCACTTCGGGCATGCCGTCCTTCTTCACCAAAGGCAACACGGCCACCTTCGTCGGAGCAAGAGCCGCCGGAATCCGCAGCACGACGCGCTCTTCGCCGTTTTCGAGCTTCTCCTCGGTATAAGCCGCCGACATCACCTGCAGGAACATACGATCCACGCCGATCGAGGTTTCCACGACGTAAGGCACATAACTTTCGCCTGTTTCGGAGTCGAAATACTGGATCTTCTTGCCCGAGAATTTCTGGTGGTTAGACAGGTCGAAATCCGTACGGGAGTGGATGCCCTCCACCTCCTTGAACCCGAACGGGAAATTGTACTCGATATCGGTCGCGGCATTGGCGTAATGGGCCAGCTTGTCGTGGTCGTGGAAACGGTAGTTATCCGCCCCGAAGCCGAGCGCCCGATGCCATTTCATACGCGTATCGCGCCATTCGGCCCACCACCGCATCTCCTCGCCCGGGCGGACGAAGAACTGCATCTCCATCTGTTCGAACTCGCGCATGCGGAAGATGAACTGACGCGCCACGATCTCGTTGCGGAACGCCTTGCCGATCTGGGCGATACCGAACGGCAGCTTCATGCGGCCGGTCTTCTGCACGTTCAGGTAGTTGACGAAGATTCCTTGTGCCGTCTCAGGACGGAGGTAGATCTTGTTGGCGGCGTCGCTCAGCGACCCCACCTCGGTAGAGAACATCAGGTTGAACTGACGCACGTCGGTCCAGTTCTTCGTTCCGCTGATGGGATCGACGATGCCCTCGTCGAGGATGATCTGCTTCAGGGCATCCAGGTCGGGACCCTGCATGGCGGCGGTGTAGCGGGCGTGCAGATCGTCACGCTTCTTCTGGTGCTCGAGCACGCGGGGATTGGTTGAGCGGAACTGAGCCTCGTCGAAGCTGTCGCCGAATTTCTTGCGGGCCTTAGCCACTTCCTTCTCTATCTTCTCGTCGTACTTGGCGATCTGGTCTTCAATCAGATTGTCGGCGCGGTAGCGCTTCTTGGAGTCACGGTTGTCGATCAGGGGGTCATTGAAGGCGTCCACATGGCCGCTGGCCTTCCACACCGTCGGGTGCATGAAGATCGAGGCGTCGATACCTACGATATTCTCGTGGAGCAGCACCATGGACTGCCACCAATACTGCTTGATATTGTTCTTGAGCTCTACGCCGTTCTGACCATAATCGTACACGGCGGCCAGACCGTCGTAAATGTCGCTGCTGGGGAAAACAAAGCCATACTCCTTGCAGTGGCTCACAATCTTCTTGAAAACATCTTCTTGTGCCATAATCTTTATTTGATATTTAGCTGATTACCTTAATTATAATTTTTGCGTACAAAGTTACTCTTTTTTGTCGATTACTTGGCATAAGGACACGAAAAAATTATAAGGTTTCACATTTGACCGCTTATATTCTGAGGGCGAAGGAGTGTTGAAAGGCCGTCGGGAGCAAGGATGGTCCGTGTTTTCCGGACGGAGGAAAGTCCGTGTGGCTCCGTGTCATCCGTTGCGCTTCATGCTCCTCCTCCGTACTTTTCATTGCTTTAGTCAAGGCCTTTCTTTCCGTCTTGCCCGGTCTTCCGTCGTGTTGTTCCGTGTAGGAGGTGGTTGCTTTCCTGCGTTTCTCATGCGGGCAGTATGCGACGGGGACCGGTGTGGTTGGGACATGATGGAGAGAAGGGGCAGACACATCCGTATTTCTGCACGGAGCCCGTGTCTATCCTTACTTTTTTATGCCAACGGGGCAGGAATCTCATATTTTTTATGTAAGTTTGCATCAATTACCGAGAATAATTTATGGACGAAGACAAGAATAAAGACGATATTCAACAGCAAGTGAACGGAGGACAAGCCGACAATCGTCCTCAGGACAAGCCGGACGCTGCCGCTGAGGGTCAGGATGCTGCCCGTGAGGGTGCGGATGCTCCCGAGGAGGAGCAGGCTGCCGACGGGCACAGCGACTATAAGCCGGTTGACAGGTTCGACGCCTCGGCAGTGCACCATCTGAGCCGGATGTATAAGAACTGGTTTCTGGATTACGCCTCCTACGTGATCCTTGAGCGTGCCGTGCCTGCCATCGAGGATGGTCTGAAGCCTGTGCAGCGCCGTATCCTCCACTCCATGAAGCGGATGGACGACGGACGCTACAACAAGGTGGCCAACATTGTGGGATATACGATGCAGTTCCACCCCCATGGCGATGCGTCTATCGGCGATGCCCTCGTGCAGCTTGGCCAGAAGAATCTGCTTGTGGACAGCCAGGGCAACTGGGGTAATATCCTTACCGGCGACCGTGCCGCCGCGCCGCGATACATCGAGGCGCGTCTGAGCAAGTTTGCCCTCGACGTGGCTTTCAATCCCAAAACCACTGAGTGGCAGCTTTCCTACGACGGCCGCAACAAGGAGCCTATTGCCCTGCCTGTGAAGTTCCCGTTGCTGCTGGCTCAGGGAGCCGAGGGTATTGCCGTGGGACTGAGCTCCAAGGTCCTTCCCCATAACTTTAACGAGCTTTGTGACGCGGCCGTGAGCTATCTTCAGGGTCGTGAGTACCATCTCTATCCCGATTTTCCGACAGGCGGCGCCATCGATGTGAGCAAGTACAACGACGGCCAGCGTGGCGGTGTGGTGAAGGTGCGTGCGAAGATCGAGAAGCTCGATCCCAAGACCCTAGTCATTCGTGAGATACCTTTCTCAAAGACCACGGAGAGTCTGATCGACTCCATCAAGAAGGCCATCGACAAGGGCAAGATCAAGGTGCGCAAGGTGGAGGACATGACAGCTGCCGAAGCGGAGATCCAGCTCCATCTGCAGCCCGGCACGTCGAGCGACAAGACGCTCGACGCCCTCTATGCGTTCACCGACTGCGAGGTGAGCATCTCGCCCAACTGTTGTGTGATCCGCGACCAGAAGCCTTGCTTCCTCACCGTCAGTGAGGTGCTGGAGGATAATGTCAACCGCACGCGCGACCTGCTGCGCCGCGAGCTCGAGATCGAGCGTGGCGAGCTGCAGGAGCAGCTCTTCTATGCTTCTTTGGAGCGCATCTTCATCGAGCAGCGCATGTATAAGGATCCCGACTTTGAGCAGGCTCCCAACGAGGCGGCTGTGGTGCGTTTCCTCGAGCAGGCGTTCCTGCCTTTCCGCAAGGACCTTATCCGTGACATCACCCGTGACGACTATCTGCGTCTGCTGGAGATCAAGATGCAGCGCATCCTGAAATATAATAAGGACAAGGCCGACAAGCTCATGGCCAAGCTCCGTGCGCAGATCAAGCATATCAACCACGACCTGGCCCACCTCACGGACGTGACCATTAAGTGGTTCGAATACCTCAAGGAGAAATACGGTGCCGACCATCCTCGCCTCACCGAGATCCGTAACTTCGACACCATCGAGGCGGCGAAGGTGGTGGAGGCCAACGAGAAGCTCTACATCAACCGTAAGGAAGGCTTCATCGGCACCGGCCTGAAGAAGGACGAGATGGTGTGTCCCTGTGCGGACATCGACGATATCATTATCTTCTATCGTGATGGTAAGTATAAGGTGATCCGCGTGGCCGACAAGATCTTCGTCGGACAGGGCGTCATCCATCTGCAGGTATTCAAGCGCAACGACCGCCGCACGATCTACAACGTCGTCTATCGCGACGGCCGTCAGGGCGACTCCTTCATCAAGCGTTTCAATGTGACCACCGTCATGCGCGACAAGGAGTACGATCTGACGAAGGGCACGCCGGGCTCGCGTGTGCTCTATTTCTCTGCCAACCCCAATGGCGAGGCGGAGGTCATCAAGGTGACGCTGGAGCCCGATCTCAAGCGTGCGAAGTCGTCCATCTTCATGGAGAAGGACTTCTCGGAGATCGACATCAAGGGCCGTGCCGCACAGGGCCGTCTGCTCACCCACCGTGCCGTACACCGCATCTCGCTGAAGAGCCACGGACGGTCGACGCTCGGTGGCCGCAAGGTGTGGTTCGATCCCGATGTGCTGCGCATCAACTACGAGGAGCACGGCCGTCTGCTTGGCGAGTTCAACGATGGCGATCGCATCCTTGTCGTGCTCCGCAATGGCACGTTCTACACCACCGACTTCGATGTGAACAATCACTATGAGGACTCGATCAGCATCATCGAGAAGTTCGATCCGCACAAGGTGTGGACGGCGGTGCTCTTCGATGCCGACAACAAGGGCTTCCTCTATATCAAGCGTTTCGCCATGGATGCGGTGAAGAAGCCGACGAGTCTGCTGAACGACAATCCCGACAGTCGCCTCATGCTGCTCACCGACACGGTCTACCCGCATCTGAAGATCACCTTTGGTGGCAACGACGCTCCGCGCACCCCGCTGGAGATCGATGCCGAGAGTTTTGCCGTCCAGCGCAGCTACAAGGCCCACGGACGTCGTCTTACCACCTATGAGGTGGCGACGGTGGAGGAACTGGAGCCGTTGCGGCAGCCTGAACAGCCGGAGACGTCCGAGACGACGGCAGCCGGAGAGGATGAGAATCTCGATCCCGATGCCGGCAAGTCGGAGCAGGACGTGATCGACGAGATGACCGGTCAGCTTAATCTTTTCAACGATGGAGAAAACAGTCATTCAGAAGATAAGGAGGACGACAACCGTTAGTCTGCTTGCAGGGTTGTGCTGCCTGTTGGTGCCGCCACAGCCTTGCAGGGCAGCGGACGGACAGTCGTGTCCGGCGCCGCCCGACACGGCGGTGTGCCTTCCCGATGGTGCTGAGGCGGGCTTTGCGTCTTCGCTGCCGTCGAAGCATGTCATCAATACGCAGATGGTCTCTGCCGGCGTCACCGACATTCTCGATACCTATCTCTCTGCCGAGAAGTTTTCCGGCCCGGAGGTGCGCTATCTCTCCCACACCCTGCGCGACCGCGTGGGCCGTCCGCTCTCCACGGAGATCCTCCATCAGGTGATCCTCTCCTCAGCCGACACGCGGGGTGGCGGCAGCACGCTGCTCACCGCGATGTACAACCTCCACTGGGGACTTCACCATCTGTGGCGGCTCACGCCCCGTCTGTCGCTGCGTGCCGGAGGTCTGGCCGATCTGAATATCGGCGTGATGTACGACACTGGCAACAGCAACAACCCCGCACAGGCCCGCCTGTCGCTGTCCGTCGATCCCGCCGTGTTGCTGCATTGGCAGATCCTCGACGGCCGTTTCCCGGTGGCGTTGCAGTACGAGGCCGCCTTGCCGCTCGTAGGGGTGGCCTTCTCTCCGCAGTATGGTCAGTCCTACTATGAGATCTTCTCCAGAGGCAACTACGACCACAATGTGGTGTTGACCGGACCGTGGAATGCCCTTACCTATCATCAGATGGCTACCGTTGACTTCTCTGTCGGCCGTCACACGACCTTCCGTCTGGGCTATCTCGGCGACTATCGTCAGATGAAAGTCAACAGCCTGAAATACCATCAGTTCACACATGCCTTTGTCATCGGCTGGGTACGCACCTTTAACATCGTGCCCGTGAGCCGTTAGAAATCCTGAACGCTATGAAACAATCCGCATTACATAACCGTCAGCAGTCTCTTTTCCGCCGCCTTTCCGCCGTGTGCCTCACCGGCCGTACGTTCCTCGGCCTGGCTTTCACGCTGGTGCTCGGCCTGTTCTCCTCCTGCGTGGATGAGGAAGAGTTTCCCGACACCAACCGGGGCAACCTGCAGGCATTGTGGACGATCATGGACCAGCGCTACTGCTTCTTCGAGGAAAAGGGCGTGAACTGGGACAGCGTGCGTGCCGTGTATGAGCCGCGGGTCACCAATCAGTCGATGACCTCCGAGCAGCTTCTGGAGGTACTCGGCGACATGCTCGCCACCCTGAAGGACGGACACGTCAATCTCTATGCCGGATTCGACTACACCCGCTACTGGGGCTATCATGAGAACTATCCGAGCAACTACAGCGATTCACTCATCACCCGCTATCTCGGCACCGACTATAAGATCGCGTCCGGTCTGCGTTATCGCATCCTCGACGACAATGTGGGCTATATCCGTTGCTCCACCTTCAATACGACGTTCGGTGATGGCAATCTCGACGATATCCTTGCCTATCTGGTCACCTGCAACGGCCTGATCATTGATGTGCGCGACAATGGCGGCGGCATGCTCACCATGGCGGAGAAGCTCGCGGCCCGGTTTATCAATCAGAAGACTCTGGTCGGCTATATGCGCCACAAGACGGGCAAGGGACACAACGACTTCTCCTCGATGGAGGAGCAGTGGCTCACCCCCTCGTCGGGTCTGCGTTGGCAGAAGAGGGTGATCGTGCTCACCAACAGGGCCGTGTTCTCGGCAGCCAATGAGTTCGTGAAGTATATGAAGTGCAGTCCGCTGGTCACGGTCGTCGGCGACAAGACGGGTGGGGGAGCCGGACTCCCCTTCTCCTCGGAGCTTCCCAACGGCTGGATCATTCGTTTCTCCGCCTGTCCGATGTACGACCGCGACAAGAACTGCACGGAGAATGGCATCGAGCCCGACTATTCCGTCAGCCTCGACAGCCGGGATTTCGCTGCCGGATACGACACGCTGATTGAGATGGCAAGACATCTGCTGAGAAGCGGTACGCTGGCCCTGGCGGTACCCTGCGGAGAGCAGCTCCTATTGCCGGTGGTCGGCAGGGGCTTGCTCCGGCCTGACAGACAGACGATATGGTCCGGCCTCTAACCCACATCGGCCGTGAGGTCCGAAGGATCTCGTGCTATTGTAGGACAAGCCAATATAAGATAAATAGTTTGCGGTCTGCTGACCGGTAGGGGTTGGCAGGTCGCCTTTCATGATTATTCCTATGAATTCGTTTACAAGTTATATTTCCAAGAACACCGGTCTCGACCTTCATGCCGTCGATGCGACGCTGGAGCTGTTGCAGGCCGGTTGCACCATCCCTTTCATCGCCCGCTACCGCAAGGAGGCTACGGGTGGACTCAACGAAGTGCAGATTGCACAGATCAGCGAGCTGAACGATCGCCTGACGACGCTCGGCAAGCGCAAGGAGACCATCCTCAATACGATTGAGGAGCAGGGCAAGCTCACGCCCGAGCTCAAGGCGAAGATCGAGGCGTCATGGGACCAGACGGAGATCGAGGATCTCTATCTGCCCTACAAGCCGCGCCGGCGCACGAAGGCACAGATCGCCCGTGAGCTGGGCCTTGAGCCTTTGGCCAACCTGCTCATGTTCCAGCGCGATCCCGCGCCCCTTCAGGCGGCCAGGCGTTTTGTGAAGGAGGGCGTCGACGATGTTGAGGCTGCCCTGCAGGGCGCGCGCGACATCATTGCCGAGCGGGTGAGCGAGGATCAGCACGCCCGTCAGAGCGCCCGTGCGGTCTATCAGCGCGACGCGGTGATCTCCAGTCGTGTGGTGAAGAAGAAGGAGGAAGAGGAGGGCGCACAGAAATATTCCGATTATTTCTGCTTCAGCGAGGAGCTGCGCAAGTGCTCTTCCCATCGCCTCCTGGCCATGCGCCGTGGAGAGGCTGAGGGCTTTCTGCGTGTGACGATCTCGGCCGACGATGATGAGATCGCCCGTCGCCTCCACCGTCAGTTTGTGCGCGGCCAGGGACCTTGCCAGCAGCAGGTGGCGATGGCCGTCGACGATGGCTACGAGCGTCTGCTCCGTCCGTCTATGGAGAATGAGTTCGCGGCCCTGTCGAAAGAGCGTGCCGACGAAGAGGCCATCCGTGTGTTCCGTGAGAACCTGCGTCAGCTCCTGCTCGCCGCCCCGCTGGGCCAGAAACGTGTCCTGGGTGTCGATCCGGGCATCCGTACGGGCTGTAAGGTCGTGGCGCTCGACGCGCAGGGCAATCTGCTCTATCACACGGTGGTCTTTGCCGTTGGCGACCGTGCCAAGGACAACGGTGGCTCCCGGCCTACCGCCTTGCAGCAGTTCTCCGACCTGTGCAGGAAGTTTGGCATAGAGGCCATCGCAGTGGGCAATGGCACCGGCTCGCGTGAGACGGCCGACATCCTCCGCCAGATTCCCGGCGTGCCTACCTATGTGGTGAGCGAGGACGGAGCGAGCATCTATTCCGCGTCGGAGACAGCCCGCGAGGAGTTTCCCGATGAGGATATCACCGTGCGTGGTGCCGTCAGCATCGGCCGTCGTCTCATGGACCCGTTGGCTGAGCTGGTGAAGATCGATCCCAAGAGCATTGGTGTCGGCCAGTATCAGCACGATGTCGACCAGCAGGCCTTGAAGCATTCGCTCGACCAGACGGTGGAGCTGTGTGTCAACTCCGTCGGTGTCAATCTCAATACGGCGAGCAAGCATCTGCTCACCTATGTCAGCGGACTCGGTCCACAGCTGGCTCAGAACATCGTGGACTACCGGCGTGAGCACGGTGCCTTCTCTTCGCGAGCCGAGCTGCGCAAGGTGCCTCGTCTTGGACCGGTGGCTTTCCAGCAGTGTGCCGGCTTCCTCCGCATCCCCGGTGCTAGGAACCCGCTCGATGCTTCCGCCGTCCACCCCGAACGCTATAAGCTGGTGGAGCAGATGGCCCGCGACAACGGGTGCACGGTCACCGATCTGATGAATGATCCGCAGGCGCGCAAGCGCATTGACATCCAACGCTATGTCACCAAGGAGGTCGGCTTGCCGACGCTCCGCGACATCATGCAGGAGCTGGAGAAGCCCGGACGCGACCCGCGTGCCCAGATAGAGACTTTCGAGTTCGATCCCCGGGTGCATACCGTCGACGATCTTGTTCCCGGCATGGAGCTTCCCGGCATTGTGACCAACATCACCAACTTCGGGGCCTTTGTCGACATCGGCGTCCATCAGGATGGCTTGGTTCATATCTCTCAGATCGCCGACCGTTTTGTCCGCGACATCAACAGCGTCATCCATCTCCATCAGCAGGTGAGGGTACGGGTCCTCGAGGTGGACCATCGCCGTCACCGCATATCGCTGACCATGCGCAAGGCGAAAAAGGACCGCTCGTAAGCCTTTCTTCGTCTTGCGTTGTGTGCTTGTCTGTGATGGCGTGGTCGGCACGTGAATGTCTGGGATTGTCCTGCCTGTAGGTCTGTGCGACGATGGAAGGCTTCCCTACGGACCATCCGACGACAGTCCAGATCCCTTGAATCCCTACTGTGATCGGGATGAGAAATGATGAATGATGCCTGGTGTGATGAGGATGCGGATAATAAGCCGCAAAATTTGCGGTTAATTATCCGCAAAGATGTATATTTGCAAAAAATAATATTGCCTATGTATATCTATGAACATAAGGAATGGCCTCATTTCTCGTGGAACAAAGAACTTGTTGGCGAGGAACTAAATAAAGTACACAAGGCTGTGGGCTATCTGATGGGGCGTCTTAGCGTAATAGGCTTTGATGATAAGATGTCTGCGGTGGTGGAATCAATCTCCCATGACATTGTAGCATCATCCGAAATTGAAGGGGTGGAATTGAACAACGAGCAGGTGCGTTCATCGGTAGCCCGCAAACTGGGAATATCATTACAGGGGTCGACGGAATCTTCCCATTATATTGACGGAGTTGTGGAGATGGCGCTAGATGCCACCATTAATTTCAAAGCACCTCTCACCCACGAAAGACTCTTCGGTTGGCATAACTGTCTGTTCCCTACAGGATGGAGCGGTTCTGTGAAAATAGACGTTGCCCAGTATCGGAGTGGAGCGGTGAAAGTCGTCTCAGGAATGTTCGGTCGGGAAAAGGTGCATTATGTAGCACCTGCTCCTGAGAAAATAAACGAAGAGATGAATCGGTTTCTTGACTGGTTCAATTCAGATGCCCATAACGGCTATGTAAAATCAGCCATAGCCCATTTGTGGTTTGTCAGTATTCATCCGTTTGATGACGGAAACGGACGAATAGGACGAGCCATTGCAGACATGGCTCTCTCACAGGCTGAGAATTCGCAAATGCGTTTCTTCAGTATCTCTCATCAAATCAATAAGGACAAAAAACAATATTATGACATATTAGAGAAAACGCAAAAAGGAGACTGCGATATTACCGAATGGATCATCTGGTATCTTGACTGTTTGCTCCGTTCTGTAGAACAGTCCGATGAGATCTTGTCGAGAGTTCTAAATAAGGCCATATTCTGGCAAAATCATGCTGAAGCTATTCTGTCTGAGCGACAACGTGAAGTATTGAATGTGTATCTGGACGGTTATCCCGGCAAACTGACAGCCAAGAACTGGGCTAAGCGTGTAAAGGTATCATCCGATACGGCAGCACGTGATATTAAGGATTTGATAGAGAAAGGAATTCTGGTTCCGCAACAGGGCCGTGTTCGTGACGTATTTTATGGAATACGGTGTAGCGACTCTATAATTGTCATTCCTATGCCAGAAGAGTTATAGTTATTTTTATCCTGCATTTTAACGAAAACACAAAAACATGGCAAAAATTCTAAGTGTTGATAATCTGCTAAAGATGTCTCTGGTTATTCCTAATTATCAGAGGCCATATAAGTGGACAACGCAAAACATAGACGCATTACTGAACGATATTTCAGATGCAATAAATGATTACAAAAATACAATTTTAAATTTAAATATCGCGTTGGAACTATAATCCTACACGATAAATCAAATGGACTAAGCTATGACATAGTTGACGGACAACAAAGAATAATATCCTTATCCTTAATAAGGAAATGTATTGATGTCAATTTTTCATGTAGCATATTCAATATTTCATTTTCCAATAAATATTCCCAACAATTTTGAATATATCAAAGAATGGTTCTGGTTGTGTCTGATAAACTGTGTCAGGGGGTAATTTTTATATCTTAAAAACTCATCGGTCGGAGAGCGCCCGCGCGGAAAGGGTTACAGCTCTTTCCGTGTTGATGTCTGCGCTTGTGGCCGAATTGGCAGACGCGTTGGACTTAGGATCCAATGATTTATGTCGTGCAGGGGTGACTCTGAAGCCTGTGTAAGCAGTTATTTTTTAGGTTAGGATACGATTAGCTTAAGAGCATTGGTAGAGGGAGAAAAAGTATGAGAATGATTATGATGGCTGATGGTGAGAAACTCCGGTTAGGTACCAATAATATTTGAAATTGAGACGATGCCAAGTTTGTCATCAGCATGACTCAAATCTGAATTTTGTGACATTCGCATTGGTTTTATAAAAGTAGCGTAGAAGGAGGTCCTTCCTTAATCTGCTTGAAGAGTGTTTTTATCACCCATTTACCCAATAGACGCTTATAATAGACTCCAACGACATATTAAAATCGTTGGTTGAGAATTTGAGTATCCAAAGAATTTTTATCTGTCGTATGGAGTCTATTGATTTAGAGTAATATATGCGGTACGACGGATTTTCCCTTATTGTTCAGTCTGCTGATAGACCCGTATGTAATCAATAAGGTAGCGTATGGGGAGGGCCGTGTCGTCGATGGCTCCGCCATTGTCGCCACCAAGGGCAAGGTTGATGAGCAGATAGAGAGGGTACTGGAAAGGCCGGCGCACCTTTGCCCAAGGTGTCTCGTCGTTGATAAGACGTTCGGAATTGACGGCAGCTGTTAACTCATTGTCAAGATACATTTTGATGGCATCAGGTGTCCATATCATAGTCCATATATGAAATCGGTCGACCCAACTGGCATCATTACGGCACCAATATTCTTGCACAGGTCGTCCTTCGCCTGATGTTTCCCAGTGGGCGATGTACTGGTGGGTACTGCCCCATGCTATATTGGCTCGTGTAAGACCCACACCTTGCTTGTCAGGATAATATTCCATCAGATCTATTTCTCCATTATAAGGCCATGGCCCAGCGATATCATTATTGCCTAAAAACCAAATAGCCGGCCATGAACCTCTGGCGGTTGGTATCTTGGCTCTTATCTCAAAACGGCCGTAGAGCCACTCGTGCTTGCCCCGTGTGTCGAGGCAGGCTGATGTATAGTGGATCATGGGGCGATTCTTGCGCCAGTTGTCGCTGCCTGCCTCATACAGAGGGTTAGGACGTTCGGTCTTACGGCCTTCTATTATAAGACATCCATCTGCTACCCATGCATTTTCAGGTTGGTACCATTGATCTTCATGATTGCGTATGAAGCCTGTAGCTGCGTTCCAATCAAGAGTGTTAAACGGACCATTGGTGTTGAACTCTTCTTTCCATACCTCATGATATGTTTCCTTCTGTTGATGGCTAAGAGCGATTAGGTCGCGCTCCTTGTCGGTAGAAGGTAATAGGGTCCAATAATTTGTAGTGGTAGTGTCGGCTTTGATTTCCATCACCATTACGTGTTTCGAAGAGGGTGCAATCTGTGTGTTGCGGCTGGTCAACAGCTTGCAGGTCGGAGGGGTGTTATCTGCTATGGTCGTAATAATATTGAGGTTATCGTCTGCTGTGAATAGAGATGTTGCATCTTTACGCTGGCTCACTGTTACAACCACTCCGTTTTTAACGGCGAGGTAGCGTTTCAAGGTCGCATTGTACAGATAGAAGCCTTTTCCTTTTTCGTTTTTTACCCTCTGCCATAACGCTTGTCCATCAGCGGTTCGATCGTAGCAGCGTACCGGAGCTTGTTCTTCGGGACTGACTGCATAGACTACTTTTATCAATTGACTACCTGGTAATGTAGTGGCAAGATAAAACATAGGTTCACTTTCAATGTCTGTTCGATGAGCAACGGCAGGTGTCAATACAGCCGAGCAAAGAACTATAGAGAGGAAATAATGTAAATGGTTCATTTGGCTTTTATAGTTAATAATTTATTAGTTGTAGACAAATATAAGTTAAATACGGGTAAGGAGGTAGTTTATTGGTCTTCTTTGCTTAATTTTTATTAAATAATAACTCTTTATAGTGTTTGTTTAAAAGAGAAACGCTATATTTATAGCAATTTATGACTAATCTAAGCAAATAATTTAATTCTCTTAATTAAGACAGATACTTTGACGAATAGGTTTTAGGACTTAAAACCGGATCGATAATTTACCTAAATAATAAAAACCAATATGAAAATAAACCAAAAACGTATGTATGCAGCATGCAGTCTTTGTACCGGACTATTATTGTTCGGTACTCCGGTTCAGGCTGTAGGAAAAGTTTCTATTATTCAGCAGAATGTAGGAACTTGTAGTGGTGTGATAAAAGATAGTCATGGCGAACCAATCATAGGTGCCACTATAAAGGTGAAAGGCCAGTCGGGAAAGGGCGCAGTGTCAGATCTTGATGGCAATTTCACAATTAAGGGTCTTGAACCTGGTGTAACTTTAGAGATCAGTTATATCGGTTTTAAAGACAAAGAAGTGGTATGGCAAGGCTCATCGCTTGATATTAGTTTGTCGGAAGACAATAAGACCCTTGACGACGTGGTGGTTGTCGGTTATGCCACACAGAAGAAGGTTAATCTGACAGGTTCAGTCTCATCGGTTTCTTCTAAAGATCTTCAAGACATTCCTGTAGCAAATACGACAACCCTTCTCCAAGGACGTATGCCGGGTTTAGTACTTACTCAGGCAGGCGGTCAGGCCGGTGCGGAGGATCTGGAAGTGCGTATTCGTGGTATTGGTACTTTTGGAAATAATAATCCTATGGTACTAATTGACGGTGTAGAGGGCAGTCTATCACAGATTAGTGACATTCCATCTGCAGATATAGAAAGCGTGTCGGTCTTAAAAGATGCTGCTTCGGCAGCTATTTATGGTGTGCGTGCAGCCAATGGTGTGATTCTCATTACAACTAAGAGAGGTAAGGAGGGACGCGCCACGGTAAATTATTCGGGCAGTTATTCATGGCAGACAGCAACTATCCTGCCTAATTATCTTGATAGTTATAACTGGGCGTTAATGAGTAATGAGGCAGGCAAGAATGTCTATTCGCCAGAGGCTCTGCAGAAGTTGAAAGACGGATCGGACTCAGACCATTATGCTAATACGGACTGGTTGGGCGAGGTATTTCGTACGGCGCCTATGATGCAACACCATCTCTCTGTTTCAGGAGGTAGTGAGACGACCCATTATATGACATCAGTATCGTTTTTGGATCAGGATGGAATCATGCGTAATACGGCTGCTAAGAAGATTTCGTTCCGTAGTAATATCGATACAAAATATAAGCGGTTTAAATTCGGCGTGAACTTGTCAGGAAATAAGAACGATGTAGATTCACCTGCTGGGATTTCTCCCAGTGGCGCGACAAGTGTAATGCGTTATTTGTCATGGTACACGCGTCCTACTGTTCCCGTAAAATATTCTAATGGTCATTATGGCTATGTAGATGGTACCAATACGAATGCTGAAGATATTAAGAATCCAGTAGAAATAATGAATCTTGGTTATAATAACAATGTAGCTTATCGGTTCAATGGAAAGGCATTCGCAGCTCTTGATATTTGGGATGGTCTGACGTTGCAGACCAGTTTCGCCTATAATTTCTATCTGAATACGACAAAGACCTACACACCCAAGGATCCCGCTCGCTATGATGCTGAGGGAAATATCAAGAAGAGTGCAGGTGCCAACAATACTTTAAAGGATTATTATTATCGAGAGGGTACGTGGACGAATGAAAACTTACTTACTTATAACAAGAAGTTCGGTCTTCATTCTATTGGTGTGTTACTGGGTCATTCACTGATCGGTTATGAATATTATACCACGACGGCCACCAAGCAAGGATTCCCAACCGAGAATATTTATGAACTTGATGGAGGATCTAAAAATGCTACGTCGAGCGGTAACAAAGGTGCATATCGTTTGCAGTCATTCTTCGGTCGACTCAACTATAATTATAACGATACTTATATGTTTGAGTTTAATATCCGTCGGGACGGTTCTTCACGTATGCCCAAGGTGAACCGTTATGCAACATTCCCTTCTGTATCTGCAGGATGGGTGTTCACAAATGAGAAATTCATGGCGAAGCTGCCATGGCTTTTCGGTAAGCTGCGTGCCTCTTGGGGTAAGCTGGGAAATCAGGAAATAGGTAACTATGCCTATATTACATCTTTAGGCGCTTCGGGTAAGTATTATTTTGATCAGAATGGTGATCCTACAGTAGGTATGGTGCAGACTTCTATACCTAATGAGAATATAAAGTGGGAAACAACCACTTCTTTTAATATAGGTATTGATCTGGGTTTCTTTAATAATAAGATCCAGACTACTTTTGAGGTATATAATAAGAAGACCTCTGATATTTTAATGCAGCTGGCAATGCCTAATATTTTCTTAGGTTCCTTGAGCGCTCCTTATCAAAATGTAGGAACAGTGAAGAATATAGGTTGGGAATGGAGTGCCAACTATCAGGACGGTATCGGGGATTGGAAATGGTTTGCCGGCTTCAATCTCTCTCATGTGAAGAATGAGATCGTTTATATGGGTGGTCTTGAAGAGCGTATCAGTGGCAGTACGATTAATCGTGTCGGTGAGCCTATTGGAGCATATTATGGTTTGAAAGCACTTGGACTTTATCGTACAGAAGAAGATCTGAACCGTACTAATTCGCAGGGTGTTGTGATTAAGCAGAACGGCAGCACACCACAGCTTGGTGATGTGATGTATGCAGATCTTAATGATGACGGTAATATTAATGATGCCGATCGTACCATTATAGGCAATCCTTTCCCCAAATTGACTTACGGTTTTACGCTTGGAGGAAGTTGGAAAGGTTTTGATCTTACAACCTTCTGGCAGGGTGTATCAGGTATTTACCGGTTCTTCTGGGAAACGACAACAGACATCCGGGGAAATTTTACAGATCGTTGGCTTGATCGCTGGACGGTGGATAATCCAGACGGCTCGCTGCCACGTATTGGTAATTCCTTCAATGAGGGTATGACCTCATTCTGGTTGGAGAATACGAGTTATTTGCGCTTGAAGAATCTGGAAATTGGTTATACATTTAAGAATATTAAATATGTGGGTATTTCCAGTCTCCGTCTTTACTTCAATGCGACGAATCTCTTAACTTTCACTCCTCTTAAGGATTTCGATCCTGAAAAGGGATCAGGAGATACGCGTATGGATAATTATCCAAATTCTAAGACTATTTCCTTTGGAGTAAATGTAACTTTCTAATAACTACAGATATGAACAGACAATTTAAATTGATATATAAAGGCATTCTCTGCTCTGCTTTCGCATTGACTATAACTTCTTGCGGAGACAGTTTCTTCGATTTAGATAATCCTAACCAGGTGTCTAATGAAAGCTTCTGGAAGACGGAGGATGATGCAATAATGGCTCTTACTTCCTGCTATGATGCTCTGCAGAATGGTGATCTTTACGATGATTATTGTGATGGATGGAAGTATGGTTTCCTGATGCGTGAGACTTGTACGGATAACGGAGGACATACGTGGGGTACTTGGATGTTAGGTACTAATATTGCGATGGGTACGTCAAGTACTCAGGAAGAGTGTTTCTCTAAGTATTGGAATGCTAATTACGAGCTTATCAAGCGTTGTAATCTTCTTTTGTCGAAAGTAGATGATATTCCTATTGAAGAAGCGACGAAAAATAATATAAAGGCAGAGGCCATTGCTTTGCGGGCTTTGGGTTATTGTAATCTTACCAGTGTGTTCCGTGATGTTCCTTATCTTACCAAGCCTCTGACCCTCGAGCAACCAGAAGCTCCCAAAGTGGAGAAAAAGCTGATTGTTGACAGTGTGTTGACAGACTTAAAGGCATATAATGACTATTTGCCCGAGAAAGGCAATGAGGCTGTAGGGCGCATGACGCGTGAGGCGGCGTATGCTATCATGGGACGCCTTGCTCTCTTTGACGGACGCTGGGCTGATGCTGTTGAAGCATATAATCATGTTATTGGAAAAGTAAAGCTTTTTATCTCTGGTGACGGTTCTGATTATGCAGCCAATTTCGCTGATCTTTTCACCGAAGCGAATGAGAATGCTGACGAGGTGCTTCTTAGCGTGCATTATAAAGGTCCCGGTTTAGGTGAAGGATCTACGTTTGGTGTCTGCTGGCAGGCGCCTATGAATGCTATTGAGGCTACGATGAATCTCTGTAATGAATATTATTGTACAGACGGCTTGCCTATTGATAAGTCACCGCTTTTCAAGGGCACGCTTACAAAGGAGGCTTATGCTGCTGCTAAACCCGATCTGCCCCGCTTCGAAAATCGAGATCCTCGTATGAAGGGTACACTGATGGTGCCGGGCATGGATTGGAATGGCAAGGTGTACACGTCAGACCTGCCAGCCTATTCTACGATTTGTATTCGTAAATGGTTTACGCCTACAGATACCTCTAATGAGTATGATGGCAGTTTGGATTATTACATTATCCGTTATGCGGAGGTGCTCCTCTCAATGGCTGAGGCTAAGAACGAGGCCGGAGGTTATTCACAGGCTGATATCACTAAATATGTTAATGAGGTGCGTCAGCGTGTCGGAATGCCCAAGGTAGAAGATGTGGAGGGTACGAATCTCACACAGGAACAGCTGCGTCAGATTATCCGCCATGAGCGTCGTGTAGAACTTGCTTTTGAGGATCTTCGTTTTGCTGATCTGTATCGTTGGGGCGAATGGAAAAATTCTATCCAGCGTATTAATGATGAGCAGGAATTCTATGGCTATAATCTTTATAGTCACCAGTATCGTGGCCCGCAGGATGATGTGTGGCCAATTCCTCAGAGCGAGATTGATACTAATAGTAAGTTGGTACAACATGATGAGTGGAAATAGAATAACGGATGGTGGAGGCAGGGAAAGATTTTTCTTTTATTCCTGCTGATATTCGGTATTTTTTCGTTAACTTTGCAGCGCGGAAAGGGTTACAGCTCTTTCCGCGCTGGTGTCTGCGCCTGTGGCGGAATTGGTAGACGCGTTGGACTTAGGATCCAATGATTCAGGTCGTGCAGGTTCGAGTCCTGTCAGGCGCACATGAGATATTTGTAGTCTTGGTGACAATTGTCAACTTTGACAATTGGGTGTCCAAGAGAATAATCCAATTTGCTTATGTATTGTCAGCCTATACTTGTGTAGGAGGTCGCTCGCAACAATGAGTGGAAAATTGGGATAACAATACGTGTACGTATGTTTTGTCACCATTGCATCGTTATATGATGTATTTTATTTAGATGACGGTCAATCTGCCTTTACACCTTATTATATTGTTTCCATCCTTTCCTTCACGATCCTACTCCATGACCGTTCCTACAGAAGATTAGGCTCACCCGATAAATATAGGGGAGATATGCTGCTCAAATGAAGTACAGGGATGAAAAGCAGAGGAATGGCTCAAGGGGTGCGTATGGAATGAATGCGGGGAATGAAACCCGGATCATGGCGGCATGACTCCTGCCGGCTGCCTGTGACGGTTCTTGTCGGACTTCCTGTAACGGTCATCTTGCTCTCCGTCCCTCAGAACAGATAGGATGACAGGGGCGGAG
>ENA-OOWN01000258-OOWN01000258.1-human-gut-metagenome-genome-assembly--contig:-NODE-258-length-47639-cov-5.349929_pt1 | contig 47639 bp, 33 predicted proteins | sample MGYA00241406_ERZ501319 | MGnify/ENA primary metagenome ERZ501319 (study PRJEB25962, sample SAMEA2042734) | human gut metagenome | biome: human gut; feature: human-associated habitat; material: faeces... | reverse complement strand
GGCAGAAAAAACGAAAACCGGTTACAAATTGAAAGTTGTCTATATCGGCACATCCCGGCTGAAGAAAAACACCGCTTATCCGGGAGCGCAGCAACCGTCGGCATAGAGATGTGTCCATAGCCGAATTTATGATTTACGCAAAACGTTCAGTCGCCTTAGAATCGCTGAACATTATTTTCATCCCCACTGATTTTCTTCTGCCTCTTCTTTCAGACATCGACAAAAGGCAATAAGGCATATCATAAGCGTCAGCCATAATCAGAACTCACGTAAATGTTAAAACAAGTAACAAAATAATGCCCGTGTGCTATTGCCACCTTTATTATATTATGAGGCATCATCCGTCAAATATAACATATTTTTTTTGATGCTATAAAAAATTTAAATTATATTTGCATCACAAAAATATAAATGTTTATATCATGAGCATTAGTAGCAGTAAAGCAAAATACCATATTAAAAAACAGCAATACAAAGATTTGTTTTTCATCTTTTTCGGAATATTGTTATATTCAATAGGATACACAGCATTCATTCTGCCTGAAAAGGTTGTAATGGGAGGCGTTGCCGGTATATCGGCGTTATTATACTACGCTTTCCGCTTTCCGGCCGGTGCGTCAATCTATATTCTCAACGCCACAATGCTTATCATAGCCTTCAAGGCACTCACCAAGCAATTCACCATACGCACAATCATCGGCGTAACAATAATGGCGGTACTTGTCAGTGCGCTGCAACCGCTGTTCCAGGCATTCCCAATCATCACGGCGGGCAAGGATACTTTCATGCATGTGCTCATAGGAGGTGCAATGTCGGGAGCCGGTCTCGGCATAGTGTTCTCGCACAACGGATCGACAGGAGGCACCGACATCATCATCGCACTGCTCAACAAATACTTCCGTATGAGTTTCGGTCGGGCAATGCAGTTCATCGATATCACCATCATCAGTTCGTCATACATACTGTTCCACAGCTCTGAGAAGATTGTTTACGGTATTGCCTTCACTCTTGTGGCAAGCTTTGTATGCGACTACGTAATAAACGGAGCGCGCCAGACAGTGCAGTTCATCATCATATCAAAAGAATATGACAAGATTGCCGACGTAATCAACCAGAAACTCCATCGCGGTGTAACGGCAATAACAGGAAAGGGATGGTACTCTAAACAAGAGGTTGATATTCTGATTGTTCTGGCACGTAAATACGAGACACAGGATCTCTTCAATTACATTAAAAGCATAGATCCGGATGCCCTCGTCTCGCAATCGTTCTGTCACGGAGTATTCGGTGAGGGATTCGACAAGATAAAATAAACATCTCAAAATATAAAAAAGAAGCAGGGCAAATGTCCTGCTTCTTTTTTTATACATATATCATCTGTCTCTATTCTTGGAATGTCCGCCACGACAGACGACCGTCATGGCCGGACATCACACGGCTCACAGCTCCCCTTTTGTCAGCTCGGCATACGCCTTCTGATACTGGTTCTCAAGCTGCATCTGCGTCTGCAGGTTCTTATAAATGGCGTCAGCCTCAACATAATATTCTATTATTGAAAGCTCACCGCCCTCGACAGCCTTACGCAGAAGGTCGAGCGTGGAATTTAGCAACGCAGTGTCGTATGTATCGGCAGCCTTGCGCAGCTGTTTCATCTCGTTCACCTTAGAGCGCACATTGTTCTCAGTCTGCACCTTCACATTATCAAGCTGCAACGTGGATTCCTGCAGTTTGGCCTTGGCCGACTTCAGTTTGTTACGTCCGGAGAACAAAGGGAACGAAGCGCCAACCATGAAACCGTTGCTGGCATCCGATCCATCGGTATTGCGTCTGTAACCAACCTCGAACTTGGGAAGCCAGTTCTGCTTGTTCACCTTAACATTCTGTTCGGACGCCAATACGTCCGCACGCGCCGAACGCAGCGTAAGTTCAGAAGCCACAGCCTTGTCATAAAGAGCCTCATAATCCACGACATCCTGACTTGCAGGATAATCCTTCTGGTCAAACTCAAGCGGCATGTTACCGTTCAAGGCCAGAAGCGACTGCAATGCCGTCTGATGAGCCGCCTCGTTCTGTGTCACCTCAGTCTGCACATTCATACGGTCCATCTTCACTTTGTTCAACTCCAATATGGTGGCATCGCCGTTCTTCATTCTCGTCTCATATATGGCGAGCAGTTCCTCGGCGTTCTTACGGCGCTTCTCGAGCAGCTCGTGCTCCTGATTGAGCAGTATAAGGTCGAGACACAACTGCTTTGCCGAGAGCAGGATGTTGCATCGCGAAGCCAGATAGTCGAGGTTCACGACATCTTTCTGGAGCTTTCCCGACTTGCTGCGAGCAGCATATAGCGTCGGAAAATCAAATCCCTGCTTCACCACGAGTTCAGAGCTTGCCACTCCACTCACGCCTTTTGCGAAAAACGGACTGTACTCAATGCTCGGGTCACTCAGATTATTCTGGGCATCAATATCAAGAGCCTGCGCCTTGCCGCGTTCGTTCATGGCCTGCAGCTCCTTATTGTTCTGCTCCACACATTTCAGTATATCGTTTATGCTCTGTGCACCGGCATTCATTCCGAATGCCAGTGCCGCAGCAAATATAATAGTAGTCTTCATCATCATTTGGTTTTATTTCGTTTCATCTTTTCTTCCTTTCCCTGCATCCACTCATACACAACAGGCAATATGAATGCGTTGAGGAAAGTGGATGTAAGCAGTCCGCCCAATATCACTTTTGCCATAGGACTCTGAATCTCATTGCCCGGCAGGTCGCCTTTCAATGCCAAAGGCACAAGCGCAAGGGCCGACGAAAGAGCTGTCATGAGTATAGGATTAAGACGGTCGAGCGAACCGTGCATGACACTCTCGCGTACCGAAAGTCCGTCTTCGTTGCGCAATGTGTTATATCGGGTTATGAGCAACATTCCGTTACGCGTGGCGATACCGAACAGCGATATGAATCCAATGATGGCAGGAATGCTCACCTCACCCGTTGTAAACACAAGAGCGAACACTCCGCCAATGAGCGCAAGCGGCAGGTTAAGCATTATCACGCCACTCTCAAACGTATTCTTGAACTGCATGTAGAGCAACAGGAATATAACAACAATGCTCATCAGCGATGTTATCATCAGCGTACGGCTGGCTGACTGTTCGCTTTCGAACTGTCCACCATACTCTATATGATAACCTTCCGGAAGCTTTATCTGACTGTCAATCCGTTTCTGTATGTCGTTCACTACGCTGCGAAGGTCGCGTCCACTCGTGTTGGCAGATATCACGATCTTACGTTTCACGTTCTCACGGTTGATTGTGTTCGGACCCTTGGATGATTCCACATCAGCCACCTCGGAGAGCGGAATGCGCTGTCCGTCGGCCGTGTCTATCATCATGTCCTCTATGCGTTCCATGGTCTTGCGGTCGTCCTCATCCACGCGAACCACAAGGTTGAAGCTCTTGCCGCTCTCATATACCTGCGAGACTGTCTCTCCGGCCATGCACACCGACACGAACTGCGCGAACTCAGGAAGCGTTATTCCGTACTTGCGCAGCATGTCACGTCGTGGCACTATCTTCAGTTCAGGACGCTCAATCTGCTGTTCCACGTTCAGGTCGGCTATACCTTCAACCGGTTCAATGGCCTCCTTTATCTCGTTACCGATAAGGAACATGCGGTTCAGATCGTCGCCGAACAGCTTTATGGCTATGTTTGCCTGCGTACCACTAAGCATCGCATCGATGCGGTGACTGATAGGCTGACCTATCTCTACGTTCACACCCGTGAGCACAGACAGCTTCTTTCGCACGTCGGCAAGCAGCTCGGCATGAGAACGATCCTTCAGTTCGAACGGCGCTTCTATCTCCGAAACATTCACTCCGAGAGCATGTTCGTCGAGCTCGGCACGACCGGTCTTGCGCGCAACGGTCTTTATCTCAGGTATCGATAGCAGAAGTTTCTCTGCGCGACGACCTATCTTGTCCGACTCCTCGAGCGATATTCCCGGCAACGAACTGATGTTTATCGTGAACGAACCCTCGTTGAAACCCGGGAGGAAACTATGTCCGAGCGTGAAGAAGAAGCCTATGGCCAGCAAGAGCAGAGCAGCCGTACCGCCCACCACCGTCTTCTTATGGCCGAGCACCCACAGCAAAGCTATCTCGTAATACTTACGCAACCACACTGCGAGGAATGCCTCTTTAGGCAGTCCGTCACTGCCCTTGCGGCTGCCAAGCAGATAGCTGCACAATACCGGAGTAAGCGTAAGAGCGACAACGGTGGATGCAAACAGCGACACGATGAACGCTATACCAAGCGGTATGAGCATCTTGCCCTCCATACCGCTAAGGAAGAACAGCGGCACAAAGCTTATGACTATTATAATGGTGGAATTGAGGATAGGCATACGCACCTCGCGCGAAGCATTGAACACCACGTCGAGCACCGGCTTGCGCTCCTCACGCGGCAGCATGCGGTTCTGACGCAGATACTTCCACACATTCTCCACATCCACTATGGCGTCGTCCACAAGCGAGCCGATGGCAATGGCCATACCTCCGAGACTCATGGTGTTGATGCTCAGTCCCATGTAATGGAGTACGAGCAGCGTTATGAGCAACGACAGCGGCAGAGTGACAAGCGATATGACCGTCGTACGCACATTGGCAAGGAACAGGAACAGCACAATCACAACAAAGATGGCACCCTCGATGAGCGACTCCTGCACGTTGTCTATAGAACTGTTGATGAAGTTTGACTGTCTGAATATGTCGGTCGATACATGCACATCCGCCGGCATGTTCTTCTTAAGGTCCTTCACGGCCTCCTCAAGTTTCTCGGTCAGCTCTATCGTTCCGGTGTTAGGCTGTTTCGTCACGGTGAGCAGCACAGCCGGCTTACCCTTTACCGAAGCCACTCCCAGCTTAGGTTGCTGAGCTCCTATCCTTACATCAGCCACATCGGACAGTGTCACCGTGGTGCCCGATGAAGTTCTCAGAGCAGACTGTGCCAGCTTGTCTACATCGTCAGACGAAACCATTCCACGCACTATATACTCGTTGCCATACTGATATATCACGCCTCCGCTGGTGTTCTGGTTCATTCCGCGCGTTGCGGCCATCACCTCCGAAAGGCTCACTCCGTAGTGTTTCATGCGGTCGGGATGTATCAGTATCTGATATTCCTTTATGTCGCCGCCAAGCACAGCCACCTGTGCCACGCCACCGGTAGAGAGCAACCGCGGACGAACGGTCCAGTCGGCGATTGTACGAAGGTCGAGCATCGAAGTGCTGTCTGCCGTAAGTCCCACTATGAGCACCTCACCGAGAATGGACGATTGCGGTCCGAGCACCGGTTGGCTCACGTTGTCAGGCAGGCTTCCGCTCACCGTAGACAGTTTCTCAGACACTATCTGTCGGTCCAGATAGATGTCGGTGTTCCAGTCGAACTCTACCCATACCACAGAGAAACCCGTAGTGGATGACGAGCGCACCCTGCGCACATTTGTCGCACCATTGACGGCCGTCTCTATAGGAAAAGTTACGAGCCGTTCAACCTCCTCGGCCGCCATACCGCCTGCCTCGGTCATGATGACCACCGTAGGAGCGTTCAGGTCGGGGAACACATCAACCTCAGTATGGAAAGCCATGTACAAACCTCCCACCATGAGTAGCACAGACGCAACAAGAACCATCAGTCGGTTCTGCAGCGAAAAATGTATTATCTTGTTCAGCATTTATTCTCCTTTTTAGTTTATGTCAATGTGAATGAGTGTGGGGAGGTATGGCGTTGGTAGCCGATGCCAGCTTCACTTCTATGGCACCCTTTGTAACCACCGTCTCGCCCGGCTTTATTCCACTGAGTATTTCCCTGCGTGCGCCGTCGCTCGCACCCGTGCGCACCTCGCGCTTCTCATAACATTCGGCATCTGTGCGCACATAAACATACTTTGCGCCTTCCTCTTCGGTAAGTGCCGACTCAGGCACGCTTATCACCCCACTGCGTGTTCCGGTGACCAGATAGACCGTGACGGCCATACCCGGCAACAGTCCTGCCGTGGTGTTGAACTCGAATGTCACCGGCACATAAGACGAGCCGGCAGTCGTTGTGCGGCCATAAGCCACGGGGCGTCCGTTGAGCTGCTGCAGGTCGTATAGCTCGCCACCATACGACGACATGAACCGCGCCGTCTTCACCTGCGACAGTTCCTGCATGTAGCGTCCCGGCACATCGGCTACGAGATAGAGCTTGCGGTTGCGCGTGAGGCTCATCATCGGCTGTCCGGCAGCAACGTAGTCGCCGTTCTTCACGAGACATTCCTTCACATAACCAGTGATTGGTGCCGTAACAGCCACGCCCGACTTGCCCTTTGATGCAGCAAGAGCCTTCTGGGCAATACGCGCCATGTCGTAGTTTTCCTTTATGGCGTTGAATTCCTTTTCTGATATTATCTTGTCTTTCACGAGTTTCTGCGCACGCTCATACTCGCGCTTTGCCGTGGCATAAGCCACTCCGGCACGGTCGGCAGGATCGCCGTCCTGCATGTGCTCCGACGAGATGCTGAACAAAGCTTGTCCGCGTCCCACCCTGGCACCTTCGGGCATCGCTCTTACCATTCTCACTATACCTGACATGGTGGCCACCACCGAAGCCTCGTCGCCCGACGCGCTCTGCAGGCTACCGCTTGTCTGTATCACTGTCTGGAAGTCGCCCGGCTTTATCACCTCAGCCACCACTCCGGCAGCCTTAGCCTTCTCTACAGGCAGCACAATCTCGCCTGCATGGGCTTCTTCCTTACCCGATTTTCCACTTTCCATGTGTTCTTCTTCTGCATGGACGTCTTCATCATGGTCGCCGGATTTGCCGTTATGGCACGAAACAAAAACCATAAGTCCCATAACGCCGGCAATCAATATTCTTTTTTTCATAACGTTTTTAGGTTATTATTTTTTGTATATTCAAAATGATATGCAAATATACATATTATAACATGCAACTTTGTTGCAAACTTCATCGCCCGCCCCAGACAGTCGTCGGAGTATCGTAATATGCGGAATATCAAGGAATACACTATGAAAGATTATGGAAGCGCAGACGCAGCAATATCCGTGTCAGATTGTCGATAATATGCTAACGGATGTTAAATAATTAACATTCTGAAATTCTCAAACCAGAAAACGAAATCCGAAAAAATGGCTTTTTCACGACCGTCAGACTGTGTCCGCAAGCCATAAAAAGACGAAGCATGATGCGAAAGAGCCCATTTTGCACTCCGATAAGCACCATTTCGGGAGGCGAAAAAGCCTATATCGGGACCTGAAATGGGCCATTTCGCAATGCGATTAAGCCCATATTGGAAAGCCGGGACAAGGGCTTCACATCATATATTACATTCAACTCATTAATAATCAGCAATTTAAGCATATCCGCCGAAAACTCGCGGAATTTCCGTCAGAAACCCTTCCGGACGCAAAAACGCGAAAAATCAGGCGGTTTTTCACCCTTATTTTTAACACACGCGCCGCCAAACGAGCACGCGAATTACAGATATTTAACAGCCGGCGCTCAGCGTTATACTCATCACCTATATATACAATGTGTAAAACAACAGCCCTTTCCATTATGTCATTTTGTCATTAAATATATGTCATTTTGTCATTAATCCTCACAGGGCACGCATTTTGTGTTTACTGAAAGCGGAAAACATTAGAAAACAAAAACAAGAAAGGAGAATCAAAAACATGACATTCGACAAATTCACAATCAAAGCGCAAGAGGCTGTTCAGGAAGCCGTGAACACGGCGAGCCGCAACGGACAGCAGACCATTGAGCCGGTGCATCTGCTGAAAGGTGTTATGACGAAAGCCAAGGATGTGTCTTCATACATATTCCAGAAATTAGGAGCTAACGCCAACCAGATAGAAACCGTGCTCGACAGCGAAATTGCGCGTCTGCCGAAAGTACAGGGCGGACAGCCTTATCTCAGCAACGACGCATCGAACGTGCTGCAGAAAGCCACAGACATCTCGCAGAAGATGGGCGACGAGTTCGTAAGCGTAGAACCGCTGTTGCTGGCTCTGCTCACTGTCAACTCCACAGCATCGCGCATTCTTAAGGATGCCGGACTGAACGAGAACGACGTGCGCAAGGCCATTGACAGTCTGCGCCAGGGACAGAAAGTACAGTCGCAGTCGGCCGATGAGAATTATCAGTCGCTCGAGAAATACGCCAAGAACCTTGTTGAGGAGGCCCGTCAGGGAAAGCTCGATCCTGTGATCGGACGTGACGAAGAGATAAGACGTGTACTCCAGATACTTTCAAGGCGTACGAAGAACAACCCTATTCTTATAGGTGAACCGGGAACAGGTAAGACCGCTATCGTCGAAGGTTTGGCCGAACGTATAGTCCGCGGCGATGTGCCCGAGAACCTGAAAGACAAGCAGCTCTACTCTCTCGACATGGGTGCGCTGGTTGCCGGAGCCAAATACAAAGGCGAGTTCGAGGAGCGTCTGAAGAGCGTCATAAAGGAAGTGACCAACAGCAACGGCCGCATAATCCTCTTCATCGATGAGATACACACCCTTGTCGGTGCTGGAGGCGGTGAGGGTGCCATGGACGCTGCCAATATTCTGAAACCTGCTCTTGCACGTGGTGAGCTGCGTAGCATCGGTGCCACGACCCTCAACGAGTATCAGAAATACTTCGAGAAGGATAAGGCTCTCGAGCGTCGTTTCCAGACCGTCATGGTGGACGAGCCTGACGAGCTGAGCGCGATAAGCATCCTGCGTGGTCTGAAGGAACGCTACGAGAACCATCACAAAGTACGTATTCAGGATGATGCCTGCATAGCTGCCGTGAAACTTTCGGAGCGTTACATCTCCGACCGTTTCCTGCCTGATAAGGCCATCGACCTTATGGATGAGGCAGCAGCGAAGTTGCGTATGGAGCGCGACTCTGTTCCTGAGGAGCTCGACGAGATAACACGTAAGCTGAAACAGCTCGAGATTGAGCGTGAGGCCATCAAACGTGAGAACGACCAACCGAAGATAGAACAGCTCGACAAGGAAATAGCCGAACTGAGAGACCAGGAAAAGACGTTCCGCGCAAAATGGGAAAGCGAGAAAGCTCTTGTCAACAAGATACAGCAAGACAAGCAGCAGATGGAGCAACTCAAGTTCGAGGCCGAGCGTGCCGAGCGTGAAGGCAACTACGAGCGTGTGGCTGAGATACGCTACAGCAGCCTGCCTAACCTCGAGAACGACATAAAGAGCATACAGACTCAGCTGCGCAGCACGCAGGACGGCAAGGCAATGATACGCGAGGAGGTTACTGCCGACGACATAGCCGAGGTGGTAAGCCGCTGGACTGGAATACCTGTTACACGTATGATGCAGAGCGAACGCGAGAAACTTCTGCACCTTGAGGAGGAACTCCACAAGCGTGTGATAGGTCAGGAGGAGGCCATAACGGCTGTGAGCGACGCCGTACGTCGTAGCCGTGCAGGACTTCAGGACCCGAAACGTCCTATCGCATCGTTCATCTTCCTCGGTACGACAGGTGTAGGAAAGACCGAGCTTGCAAAGGCTTTGGCTGAATACCTGTTCAACGACGAGACGATGATGACACGTATCGATATGAGTGAGTATCAGGAGAAGTTCAGCGTGTCAAGGCTCATCGGTGCACCTCCTGGATACGTAGGATACGACGAGGGCGGACAGCTCACCGAGGCTGTAAGGCGCAAACCTTACTCGGTTGTGCTCTTCGATGAGATAGAGAAGGCTCATCCTGATGTGTTCAATATCTTGCTGCAAGTGCTCGACGACGGTCGTCTGACCGATAACAAGGGCAGAACAGTGAACTTCAAGAACACCATCATCATCATGACGTCTAACCTCGGCAGCCAACTCATACGCGAAGACCTGGAGAAGCATGGTGGAAAACTCGACAGCAACGAGCTCGCTCAGCTCAACAGTCAGCTGATGACTTTGCTGAAGAAGACCATACGTCCGGAGTTCCTCAACCGTATCGACGACACCATCATGTTCCTGCCGCTTACAAAGGAGCAGATAGCCGGAGTAGTAAAGCTGCAGATGAACGCCGTGAAGAAGATGCTCGAACCGCAAGGATTCACCCTCGAATACACCGACGCAGCCATCGACTGGCTGGCCAACGCTGGCTACGATCCGGAGTTTGGTGCACGTCCTGTCAAGAGAGCTATTCAGGACTACGTGCTCAACGATCTTTCGAAGAAGTTGCTTGCTGAGGAGGTAAGCCGCGAGAAACCGATCATCATCGATGCGAACGGTGCCGGACTGGTATTCAGGAATTAATTGGAAATAAACTTTGAGAAGAACTGAATAATGACAAGGGTCATAGGCTTTTAAGGCTTATGGCCCTTGTTTTTTATGTGTTTACCACATCGGCACGGCTTTTTGTCCCATTCATCACAGCCTGAACGGCTGTCAGAAAGCCTTGTATTAATATAGAATTTATGTTGAATGGCTGCGTTGTATGACATATTTCGTCATACGACTATGCACATATTCCAACCTTAGTGACGTCATATGATTTGTCTCTAAAATTCCAAGTGCTCGTAAAGTATGCGGAAACCGATGAGCAACAATATGATGCCTCCCACGAGCTCTGGCTTCAGACGTTTCACGATAGACTTGCCGAACACCACGCCCAAAGCATATCCGAGAAGCGACATGACAAACGAACAGACACCTATAATTATAAGTGGGACGGACAACTGCTGCATGTTCTTATAGCCAAGACACGCGAACGAGATGCCGACGGCAAGAGCGTCGATGCTCGTTGCCACGGCGAAAAGCAGCTGACTGCCTATATTCGTCGGATCGAAATGCTGCTCTTCCTCATTCCCGAATGAGTCTTTTATCATCTTGCCGCCAAGAAACGCAAGCAAGACAAATGCTATCCAATGATCCACAGACTCGATGTAGCTGCTGAAATAGCTTGTTGCCAGCCACCCGATAAACGGCATGAGAGCCTGGAACAATCCGAAAAGAACCGCCAAGCGCAGCATGACCGACAGGATGTAACGGCGGACAATTACTCCGCTGACTATGGAAACAGTGAAACAGTCCATGGCTAATGCCAAGGCGAGAAAGAAAATGTCTAAAAGACTCATTGTGTCTGATAAATTATTATGTATTGTCTTCGCGGACGCACGAAGATAGGGGTGCAACTGTGTTTTGTGCATGCAAAGGTAACAAAATTATCCCATTCGGATAATGACATGGCTGAAAAGTTGGGACAATTATTGATTGACAGACCGACAAAGAATGTTTTATACGAGGCTAAAGCATGGAAATATTACGCACTGTATGTACATTGCGACTATCTGACGGACTCGTTTCTGATGATTTTATCATATGTAAATAAAATAACACGAATATTGTTTCGTTATAAAATTATACCATTATACGTTGTCTGTTTGCCTGTCTCGGTATGGCAGACAGCACGGCACATGAGCTTCAGACAATGCTGTCCATCCGTCAAAACACAACGGAAGAGGAGAATTAGGATGGCTTTTGACTTCATGAAAAATGAAAGACTTGATCTGAAAACATAACTAAAACTGAACGATATGATAAAAGAGATTCTGGATTTCAACAAACAATTTGTTGCCGAAAAGAAGTATGAGAAGTATATCACGAGCAAGTATCCCGATAAGAAACTCGCGATTGTGTCGTGCATGGACACACGTCTCACCGAGCTGCTGCCTGCCGCTCTCGGACTAAAAAACGGTGATGCGAAACTAATAAAGAATGCCGGCGCAACAATACTTAATCCGTTCGACAGCACAATACGCAGTCTGCTCGTGGCCATATACGAGCTTGGAGTGACAGACGTAATGGTAATCGCGCACACAAACTGCGGCGCATGCCACATGAACGGAAAGGAAATGACGGAACTGATGATGCAGCGCGGCATAAAGAAAGAAACACTTGAGACACTGCGTCACAGCGGAATCGATCTTGACCATTGGCTTGAAGGATTCCACGACACAGAAGAATCTGTAAGAAAGACTACGGAATGCATAGCCAACCATCCACTCATTCCGGCCGACGTAACAATCCACGGATACATCATCGACTCAACTACTGGCGAACTTCAGAAGATTGTCTGAAAAACAAAACTGCCAAAACATAAAAAGTTATGTATCGTACTCAGTCCTATTTAAGACCTTTTGAGTACCATAATATTTTTACAGATGGTTGATGTTCAGACTGATATTGAAAATATGTATTGAAGAAAGATGATTGCATATGCAATATGATTATTAAATAAACGTATATCAAAACATACAAAAAGACTGATGATATAGTCTGTTTTAATACGATGATTAATCCACCGATATCCATTCGTGGATTAATCATTTATCTTTTCTATTGAAGCATGAAAGCATTGAAATGAATGTTTTAGTAATATGCATAGAAAGTAAAAATAATACTAATCCTCCAATGGTTGACAGCAAAAAGAATGAGACATCGTAATTATCGGACACTATTAAGTATAACAGTACAAAATCGCAATAAGCAATGATGAAAAGAAAAAGCCAGGATTTAAGATTATTAAGTTTATTTGCCAATAAGAAATGTCTTTTTATGTATGAATATATGAGGAATGGAATGACAAATGAGTAGCATATAAATTCAGATAAATCGTATGCCCATAAGCCCGGATCAGATCGGTAATTGAATGGGAAAAGAATGGTTATGCTTTCTTTTTCATACGTGGATGACTTAACCAATAAAACAGTATTTAGTAATAGCCACAGGGAATATATACTCAAAGAAATAAAAATATATAATGTTTTTTTATTTGTTCTTTGTTGAGTTTCCATGATACCTGATATTTGAATGTATTATACATATATTGAAAACGGTTCCGCCACACGTCGTCAAACGCTGAAGGCGGAACCGTAACACTATATTTTTATCACTTCACATACTTCTTGCCATTGACAATATAAATGCCATGACCGAGACTGTTGATGTCGCGTCCGAGATAGCGGCCGTCGATGCTGTAAACGCGGTTGTCGGCTTTCTTCACACCATCTATTGCTACATTCTCAATGCCATCCGTTGTAGGAACAGAAACTTTCACGTCATCAATGAAGAAACGCTTTGCTGCAACAAACCTCAGACTGCCTGTTCCTGTCGCCTCAATAGGAATGGTTATCTCGCTCCACTTGCCTTCTTCAAAGGTATATGTGCCCAGATTGGTATCTCCAAAGTATATGTCGAGCGTATTGTCATCACCGGCCCACGGCGCTGCAACAAGTGTGAGCACGGCTCCACTCTTTACTTCAAAAGCAGGAGATGTGACTATTCCGGCATTCTTGCTATTGCCGATTCGCATACAGTTGTTTCCACCATACATGTAGTTTCCTTCCCAACCGGCAACATCACTTACCAATGCGGCAGAAGCGACATTACCACTCCACTGGCCGTCATTGCCTCCGGTGCCCAGACACTGATTGAATGTCTCATGGAAAAGTTCGTCTCCTGTAGGAGGAACAACCGGTGTTTCATCCTCACCCTTGAACTTGAACGAAATTGTTCCGTCTTCATTTCGTGTGATGTCATACACCGTCTTGTTCATCAACTTGCTGCCATCTGTATTAGTATTATAGAGAATGGCGTTCGGAGTTGATGTATTGCTGAGACTGTTGTTGTCTTCATAAGGATAAGGATCGCCGGCAAGATCGTCCGCGTCAATGCCTCCCCAGTAATTGTACATACCATCCGAATTGTCGGCATGGAATATCGTACAGCGCTGACGCGATGCGCTTGTGTTCACCGTATTTTTGTTCCATACAGTCTTATTATAATCCACATGCATTATAAGTAGACCGTCACCGTATTGTGCCGCATCCCATCCCGTGCGCTGACGGTTCTCCAGAATGTAGAACTCATCCTTGTGATTGTCATTATATATAATGTATGCATCGCCGCCTTCGCTTGTAGGTTTCAGGTTGTTCACCTCCGTTTCTTCTGTCAGCTCGACAGGAGTGAGCCATCCGGCAACCCATTTTTCGTATGCAGTATATCCTGAAGGTACGAAGCTATCGCCATTGTAATTGCCGTAATCCATCAAGTCCCATGCCGACATACCGAAATTATTGCTGACTGTATCATAAATATCAGGATAACCAAGACAATGAGAGAACTCATGGCAGAAGGAACCTATACCGTCAACAACGTCAGGATAGCCGGGCGAATTATAATCTTTCGTCATCTCACAACTGCACGCATAAGTATTTACCATGACTCCGTCGAGTGTCAGAGGACGACCATAGTCGCTGCTATACAGATTCCACATGTGCGGCCATACGGTATTCTCACCACCACCTGAAGCCTCACCAAGTCCGGCATAAAGAACGAATACCTGATCCACCATACCGTCTCCAGCCCAGTCATAGTCAGCGAAATTAACCAGACTATCTACTGCAAGACATGCCTCAGCCACCATTTCACCGGGATGAGCATCGCCAGACCAGTTGTTCTGACCGTAATAAAAATAAGTTTTCGTAAGCGTAACAGGACCCACTACGTCGAAGTCGAGCTCGAACATTCCATTGCTCTGATCCTTGAAATAGTCGCTTACGCTACCGCGGAAGCCGTCGTCTGTAGTGAAACCCGGTTCGTTTGCCACTCTCTGATAAAAAGCATTGTCATGATTGCTTTGGAATTTCTTGTTAGAGAACTGCACAAGTATGATCAATCCTTTCTTCTTTCCGGAAAACACATTGCCTACTCCTCCGACACGTTTCGGAGCCTGCTGTCTGATCACAGCGTTCATTTTGCTGCGACGCTGAGCCGCACGGCTGTTCAGCAAAGTCATATCCGCCTCACGATAAAGACCGTCTTCACCGGCAACATACTTTTTTCCGTCATCCGTAACAAAATAATGCATGGTTTCATCACCTACCAGTCGTGCCGTCACCTCCGTGCCGTCGACTAGTTTAAGCGTCTTAACAACTCCCCGCTTTGCAGGAACTGCATAAGAAGCCATAACAAAAGCTGCCATAAAGACAGCAAAAAACAATCTCTTCATCTATAAAATAATATTTAGTAATTATCTATATTCAATAATATCAAAAAGAGCATGCAAATATAACAAAATTATTTTTATTCGAGCAAAAAGCTGAAAAATGTCATTGATTTATTGGCATTTATATCAAATTGGAGTACCTTTGTACAGTGAATGAGACATAAATACATTTATGCCATTCTGATATACACTATGCGGCAAACGTAGGAAAAGAATATAATAAATCATACAAATAAGATTATGACAGAAAAAGAAAAAGAAACAGTTAGTCTGCCGGAGAACGCGTTCAGAGAACTGAAGGACGGTGAGAGCTACCGTCCGATAATGGATCCGAATAGGCAATATCCGGAAGTAAACGCATGGTCTGTGACATGGGGAATACTGATGGCAATAGTATTTTCGGCCGCAGCCGCTTATTTAGGATTGCGTGTCGGTCAGGTATTCGAGGCTGCCATACCTATCGCAATCATCGCGGTCGGTGTGTCAACGGCAGCAAAGCGCCACAATCCTTTAGGCGAAAACGTGATCATACAGAGCATCGGCGCATGCTCGGGAGCCGTTGTTGCCGGCGCCATATTCACCCTTCCGGCCATCTACATCCTGCAAGCCAAGTATCCGGAGATGAGTGCTTCGTTCCTCAAAGTGTTCATATCGTCGCTCCTCGGAGGTATAATCGGAATTCTGTTCCTCATTCCTTTCCGCAAATATTTCGTAAGCGACATGCACGGAAAGTATCCTTTCCCTGAGGCAACTGCCACGACCCAGGTATTGGTTAGCGGTGCAAAGGGCGGAAACCAAGCCAAACCGCTGCTCTTCGCGGGTCTCGTGGGCGGACTGTACGACTTCATCGTCGCCACATTCGGACTGTGGAACGAGAACTTCACCACCCGTATCGTAGGCTTTGGAGAGACGATAGCCGAGAAAGCAAAGCTCGTCTTCAAGGTCAACACCGGCGCCGCAGTGTTCGGACTCGGTTATATCGTAGGTCTGAAATATTCGCTTATAATCTGCATCGGTTCGTTTGCCGTGTGGTGGGTCATCATTCCTCTGATGTCAATCATCTTCCACGACCAGGTTCTGAACACATGGAATCCTGCCATAACCCAGACAGTGGGCAGCATGAGCCCTGAGACAATATTCAATGAATACGGCAAGAGCATAGGTATCGGAGGCATAGCCATGGCCGGCCTTATAGGTATAATAAAGTCGTGGGACATAATAAAAGGTGCAGTGACACTGGCTGCCAAGGAAATGAAAGGCAAGAGCACAGACGACAAGAAACAGCTCCGCACACAGCGCGACCTGTCATTCAAAGTCATCGCAATAGGCTCAATAATAACCCTTTTGGTGACATTCATTTTCTTCTGGTTCGGCATCATGGACGGCAACCTTATGTTTGCGGTTGTCGGAATACTGCTTGTGGCAGTCATAGCATTCCTCTTCACCACCGTCGCAGCCAACGCCATAGCAATCGTGGGCAGCAATCCTGTTTCGGGAATGACACTCATGACGCTCATCCTTGCGTCGGTTGTCATGGTAGCAGTAGGTCTTAGAGGTGTCAGCGGAATGGTTGCCGCGCTCATAATGGGCGGCGTTGTCTGCACGGCATTGTCAATGTCGGGCTGCTTCATCACCGACCTTAAAATAGGTTACTGGCTCGGAACTACACCAAAGAAGCAGGAGTCGTGGAAGTTCCTCGGCACACTTGTATCGGCAGCGACCGTAGGCGGTGTGATGATATTGCTCAACAACACTTACGGATTCTCCAGCGGTCAGCTCGCAGCTCCGCAGGCCAACGCCATGGCAGCCGTGATAGATCCGCTCATGAACGGCATCGAGGCACCGTGGATTCTCTATATCATCGGTGCGATAATCGCCATTGTACTCACTCTCTTCAAGGTTCCGGCCATAGCATTCGCACTTGGAATGTTCATCCCGATAGAGCTTAACACTCCGCTGCTTGTAGGTGGTATCGTAAGCTGGTACGTGACATCACGCTCCAAGGATCAGGAAGTGAACAACAAGCGCGGCGAGAAAGGCACGCTCATTGCCAGCGGATTCATTGCCGGCGGCGCGCTGATGGGAGTACTGAGCGCTCTGTTGCGCTATCTGGAATTCAACCCGATTAACGAGAAATGGCTCGCCAATCCGCTGTCTGAAGTATGCTCTCTCATTGCATACGCACTGTTGATAACTTACTTCATCAAGGCATCAAAGACGAAATAACATTTCAACAAGACACATAAAACGGCCCGGCAGGCATACATCGACAGCATCGCAACGATACAGAAAAGACGCTCCTGCCGGGCCGTTCTGTATATATTGACTTCCGACACGAGGAAAGCATCACAACAATAAAGCACCTACAGACACCCGGTACGAACACGCGTTAAAACTGTGCAAAATGATATTCAGCAAATATTATTGGCTTAATGGAAATTACGAGTGGAGCGGTTATAATAAAAACAGCGGGGTAAACCCAAATCGATCATTAGACCGCATACGGTTTTATATATTTTATGCATTCATGCTTTCAGCCGTCTTTCTGTTTTCTATTGGCCTCTTTTCGTTCGATTTTTCTTGACATAGCCCTCTATGCCTGCAAAAAATACAACGAAAATAAGCTCAATATAAAGCAAAAATACTGACTGAATTCTAATGACCGATTCGGGTTAACTTCCGGATAAGCATTGTTTTCTTCTGTTCAGATGAAAACGATATAAACCACTTTCAAATTGTAACCGGATTTTTATTTTTCCATCTGAGTTTCCAGATATACCCCGAAAAATAAGCGAGAATTTGCGGACGAACTCTCCGTCGAGCGCAAATACGCGAATTCTGAGAGTTTTATATAAGTTATTGAATAGTAATAACTTATGTATGATATTCATTTTTTCGTGCTGCAAAAAGCACCATTTCAGCATGCGATATTGCCCATTTCAGGGCCTCAAACGCACCATATCACACCCTGATATGTGCATAACCAGAGCCTGAAACGGCCTTAATCGGAATGCCGGACCAACTATCCGTGACTGCAAGGCTGTGACTGCTACATGGCGGTTCAGGATGAAAGAGCCTTTATTGTACTGATTTTAACATTCGTTCACACCTCTTTTGCGAAAATATTTTGTCAAAATAAAGTCAAGAAAAATCGTAAGTTGGTCTTCTGAGTTTCCTTCAAAAATCTGATGAACCAATGTTTTCATCCGCCACGACCGTTCATTCCATATAATGCTATAACAAAAAACGGTACACCGCATAGTGCACCGTTCATAATTATAACGTCATATTCTCAGTCGAACAACTTCTGAAGCGGCATCATGAAACGTGTGAGATACTGCCTGTGCTGTTCGTTGTGATAGTCGCGCCGCGTCGTGCAGTAAGACACATAAAGCCTGCGTTTGGCGCGCGATATTGCGACATAGAACTTTCTCGCATCCTCCGCCAGCATCGCGGCATTGTTCTGACTGAAGAAGTTTGGAATTCTTCCTTCTATCGCGTCGAACACAATCACGTTGTCAAACTCCAGTCCCTTCGCCTTGTGTATGGTTGTCACGAAGATGCGCTCCTTCAGACTTGCACTGTTGCAGAGGTCGGCTTCCTTAAACGTATTTATCTCCATCATATACCGTCCGAGCTGTTCGGCAAGCGAAGGATATTCGGACACGTCGATGACATCGGTCGAAAGGAAATCCAATATATAATCAAGGTTTCTCACAGGGAGTATTGTTTCGTTGTCAACAAGATTATTATAAAAATACAACATCTCGCTGACAAGCACCGGACAGCCTTCGTTCCGTCCACGGTCGTACATCGTCTGCCTTGCCCTGCGATAAAGTTCTGCGTACCGGCGACGCAGCGTTGAGACATATTCTGCCACACGACGTTCGTTAAGAAAACGCCGCTGCTCCTCTATCATTGTGCGCGCTTTCTCATAACAATGGTTCACAACGCTGCACGTAGCCATGACATCCTCATCGGCAAGATGCGAATTGCTGCCTTCCAGACCGAGCACCGCAAGCAGATACTTCAGCTTGTGTTCCTTCAGTTCTGGTTCAAGCAACCTCACGAGTCTGAGCGAATCGAGATAGCGCGGACAGCGTTTGCGAAGCTCCACTCCACTGCCACAGCGTTTCAGATTGTTCTCAAGGATGTTGTAGTCGTAGTCGGCGTTGTGACCTAGGAGCACACTGTCGCCCACATAATCCATAAACCTGAGCAGCGCTTCTTTTCTGTCGAGCAGTTCGTGGTGTCGCATCTCCTCGATAATAGGATTTTCCACATCGCCCAGCATGCGCGGTATCTCCCTGTCGGTGGCGATGAACAGCGACAAGGCAGAACCTTCCACAATCTTTCCGTGGCGCATTTTCACGGCAGCAATCTGCACAATATCGTCTTCAAAGACATTAAGTCCGGTGGTCTCAGTGTCGAATACCACAATATCAGAATTGTCGTAAACCGACACGAATTCCTGCAGATACGTACCGTCGGCGTCGTATTCCACGAGGTCGGAAGGCGATATGGCACGGTCGAGAAGTCCACGCACAAACCTGCGTGCCGTGGAATTCTGGGCGAACACTTTCAGTCCTTTAAGCAGCCGCGCCCATGCTATGAAGTTGTTGCCGTTGGCAAGTATATTGAGATGAGCAAGCAAAAGCTTCACCTCCGGCGACGAGAACAGGTCGGAGCCCGACACCTTGAAATGACTTATCCCGTGCTCCGTGAGTTCCGTACTTATCAGATCGGCGTCGCGGTTGGCGTTCACAATGACAGCCGTCGTCTGGTCCTCATATTTCCGGAACAGCTTTTCGGCTGTCTCCGCAACGTCTTTCACCTCAGTGTCATAGTTCTCACTGCTCAGTATCTTCAGCTCGTCGCCGCTGCGTTCCACATCAAAACTGTGCGACGGAAGCAGACTGCTGTCTATGCCGAGCACCTTAGAGGCATACGTATTGAACACATCCAGCATATAGGCCGGCGACCTGTGGTTGACATTGAGATGGTGTATGTTGCCCTCGCAACGCTTCTTCAACATTCCGAGTGTTTCCGTCTTGGCACCCATAAATGAGAATATTGCCTGCTGTTCGTCACCGAGATACATCACGGCAAGCGGACTGTCACCGCCCAGCTCGTCGATTATGGCCAGCTGCAAACGGTTAAGGTCCTGCACCTCGTCCACCTGAATCCACGGATAACGACGGTATTCGCCGGTGCTGTCTGCCCTCAGCGTGTCGTACGTCATCACCAAAAGATCCTCAAAGTCAAGCAGTCTGTTGGTACGCTTGTATTCTTCATACTGATGCGCGAGCGACATTTTACGCAACAAGGTGGATATCATTGCCTTCGTGCCATAGTCGTATCCGTCGCCTTCGGATGCCTCACGATAGAACGATGTGTTGTCGTATATGTCGGTCATTGCCCTGGCATCGAACGTCATACGCTGCACTTCGCATATCTTCCTCAGCGCACTTATATCCTCCATCTTCAGACATTCGGGATGTATGCGCAGCTCCTTAGGATGGCCGTGCCTTATCTGATACATGAAAACCGACAGCTGCATCACCTCCACATACTCCCTGCGGCGGCGGTTGTTCACTGTTATGTCATACTCGTCGTCGCCCATTATGCGTGCCAGAATGCTCAGTGCATCCTCATCGTCTATCACAGACGACTCCGCAGCCACAATGCCGTTGGAGAAGAGAAAACGCGAACAGAACCTGTGCACATTGCCCACATACACGTCGGCGGCGCCCTCATCAATTATATTTGCACTTATTCTGTCGGCCATGCCTCGTGCCGCACGGTTTGTAAACGTCAGACAAAGCATATCCTCGAAAGCTACTCCTTCGTCGTGAGCCTTGCGTATGCGTTCGGTCAGTATCTGCGTTTTGCCACATCCCGGTGGCGCCAGCACCAGGTGCATGCCACGCTGCGCGTCTATCACCTCCTGCTGACATGCGTCCGGCATCCAGCCTCTCGTATTCTCATTCATATATATACAATAAAAATTCCGGCCGTCACCATCGGGGTGCCGGCCGGAACACGATGCTTAAAGATTGTTTTTCTCTATGTCCTTGAAGTAGCGGTAAGTGCCTACTTTCAATTCATCTGTCGCAGCCTCATCACAAACAATAATGCCGTGACGGTGCATCTGCAGCGCGCTGATTGTCCACATCTGTGTGACAGGACCTTCCACCGTAGCCTGAAGGGCGCGTGTCTTACCGTGTCCGTTGACAAGAATCATCACCTCGCGGGCATCCATCACCGTGCCTACACCCACTGTCAGGGCAAGGCGCGGCACCTTATTGATGTCGTTGTCAAAGAAACGCGAGTTGGCGACAATGGTGTCGGTGGTAAGTGTCTTGACTCTTGTGCGCGAAACAAGCGAGCTGCCCGGTTCGTTGAAAGCTATGTGACCGTCAGGTCCAATGCCACCGATGAACAGGTCGATACCTCCTGCCTCGGCTATCATCTCCTCATAATGGCGGCACTCTGCCTCCAGATCCTCGGCGTTGCCGTTGAGTATATGGATGTTCTCTTTCGGACAATCAATATGATTGAACAGGTTTGTTGCCATGAACGAATGATAGCTCTCGGGATGGCTTTCAGGCAGTCCTACATACTCATCCATATTGAATGTTATGACATTCTTGAACGAAACGCGTCCTTCCTTGTAAGCCTTCACAAGTCCGGCATACATGCCTTTTGGCGACGATCCGGTGGGAAGTCCGAGCACAAACTTGCGTTCGGGCGTGGGATTGAATGCATTGATGCGTTCCACTACATGTTCGGCAGCCCATCTTGACAGCTGCTCATAATCTGGTTCTATAATTACTCTCATGTCAGTTATTTATGTTTTATATTATTTTCTATCAATTGTCAGCCCACGGCGATACGATACGGTCCGGCCACAGATGGCGTGCATAGTTCAGATTGTAAGCATCATACAGATTGAGCAGACGTGTAAGACGCTCCACGAATGCCTTATAATCCTTCTTACCGGCAGTCCACTGCACCTCGCAAAGAGCTGCCATACGCGGCAACACCTGATATTCCGCCTGATTCGGATACTGTATGTATTCAGTCCACAAGTTGGCCTGCACACCCAGAATGTGTTTCTTTGCCTCATCGGAGATGCCTTCGGCGTAAGGTTCAAACGAATAAACCTTCTCCACAGGCAGATATCCTCCACACAGCGTAGGCTCATACTTGGCGTTCTTCTCGTCGGCCTGGTTATAGTCGAAGTAGCAGTGCGATGTCGGCGACATGATGACATCGTGGCCTGCCTCGGCTGCCTTACGTCCGTATTCGGTGTTACGCCAGCTCATGATGGTGGCACTTTGGTCGATGTTTCCGGCCAGTATCTCGTCCCATCCGATGATGCTGCGACCGCGGCTGTTCACGAATTTCTCGATGCGAGAAGTAAAGTATCCCTGTATTGTTTCAGGCTTCAGGTTGTGCTCTGTTGCCACTTTCTGGCATTTCGGACAGTTTGTCCATCTCACTGTAGGCGACTCGTCGCCTCCTATGTGGATTAGTTTAGACGGGAATATCTGCATTATCTCATCAAGCACTCCCTCACAGAACTCATACACTTTCTCGTTACCCAGACACAGCACATCGTTGTATATTCCCCAGCGATGGCCCACCTGATAAGGTCCGCCGGTACAACCGAGGTCGGGATAAGCGGTGAGTGCAGCCACCATATGTCCCGGCATGTCAATTTCCGGCACGACAGTGATATATCTCTGACGTGCATATTCCACTATTTCCCGTGCTTCGTCCTGTGTGTAGAAGCCGCCGTAAGCAATGCTGTCATCAAGCATTGTGTTGAAGCCTATCACCGTTCCGGTGCGCTTCGAGCCGATGGTTGTCAGAAGCGGATATTTCTTTATCTCTATGCGCCAGCCCTGGTCATCGCTCAGATGCCAGTGGAACACATTCATGTTGTGCAGCGCGAGCAGATCGATATAGCGTTTCACAAAACTCAACGGGAAAAAATGGCGCGAACAGTCGAGCATCATACCGCGATGACCGAAGCGCGGGCAGTCCTTTATCGCCACCGCCGGCATGAGTATTCTTGTGGCATTGCCGACAGGCAACGACTTGCGCAGAGTCTGCACACCGTAGAACACACCGCGCGGAGTGCTTCCGGCTATGGTGATGCCCTTCTTATCCACCACAATGGTGTAGGCCTCGTCGCCCTTCACCTTCTTGTCGAGCACGAGACGCATGCCCTTCTTCGCCTTTCCGGGCATTACGTTGAGAGTCATTTCTGTGGCATCAGCCACATACTTTGCGAGAAAACGTGCATTACGTTCCATGTCAACATTTCCTTCAGGATAGCTAATAGTTGCTGACTGGGTCAGTTCAAACGGTTCGTTACCGGTCATTGTCACGCTGTTCGGAAGCGGTACGACATTATAATCTGCCGTCGTAACCGATGCCGCCATACATGGAAGAACGGTACATACTAATAAAACAAAAAAAAGTCTTCTCATAATGTATTTAGTTTTCAGTCATTCTGAATCTCACATCATCACAAACCGTCACATGTTCTGTATTATTAAAGGTGACACAATATGTACATATCCGGCATAGCAATGATGAAACAAACACAAAGATAGAAAAAATATCTTTTGCTGTCAAACAAAAGAAAATATTTCTTCAAATACTGTGACCGTCCCTCATTATACAATATAAATAATGTGTATCGCAAAGAATGTATGTTAAAACTATATCAATTCAAATAGACTTTTACACTAAGTTTCCAATCACTTAGAAAATACAATCACAGATTATATATAACAATTATTATAAACCTCAAAACATCATTATGAAGATCACATATGGAAATATTGGTATTTTGAGATATAAATTTGCATATTTTATAGCATTTTATTATTTTTGTACTCAGATTCCTGACATTGCTACATACAAACGCATAAAGTCAGACTATATATATATCAACGACAAAATTAATTATAATCACTATACATTTTATATTATTTAACATTTAATTATGAGAAAATACTTACTACTCACAAAGATTGCCGTAGCGGCAATATCGTTATGGGGAGGGGCATTGTATTCAATGGCTCAAGGTTATCAGGCAACAATCCCGTTCACTGAGACTTTCGACGATGAGACACATTACACACTCGGCGGAGATCTGCCTGACGGATGGCTCGGATGCTCTGGAAACGAAGGAGAGAAAGGCTTCGTAAAGACCGAATTCTATGACAACGGACTGAAACCGTACTCTGGAGACTACTATGTGTCAAGTGAAGCAAACACAATAAATCACAGAAATGACTTCCTTTACACTCCTCTGATGGCAATGCAGGGAGGAAAGGAATACACTGTTTCATTTTATATGTATGCGACCAGCTACAACACAGGACGCCAGCCTTCATTTGAAATTACGGCAGGAACGGCACAGACAGCCGATGCACAGACTACCATAATTTCAGAAACCCAATATATAACATTCACAGACTGGACTCTTGTGGAAGCAACTTTCACTCCTGAAACAGACGGAGAATACAGCATAGCACTACATGCAACGGCTCCGATAACAGGCTCTGGAATTATATTGGTTGATGACTTCTCTATAACAGCAGAAGAAACCCCGGAGCCTCCGGTTGTAGAATGGACCGCATCAATCCCTTACGCTGAAAACTTTGATGACGAAACACATTACAATGGAGTTGACTTCTTGCCTAACGGCTGGTTTTCAAGCGGTGAAAACCCATTCTTAACAGCAAACTCACCAAACCTGCCTGCAATATCAGGTGAATATTATATGGTGACCACAAGTTCATCAATAAACAACCGCCGTGACATTGCATACACACCGCTGCTCGAAATGGAAGCTGGACAGGAATACACCGTGTCATTCTATCTTTGCATGCCCGGAAACACTTCTGAGCCATCATTCAAGTTTACAGTCGGTCAGGATCAGGCTTACGACATGCAGGAAACTGTTCTGCTTGAATACACAGGCACAATAAACGAATGGACACGCTACGAATATAAATTCACACCGGAAACAACAGGCGAATACTGTTTCGCATTCTGGGCTCAATCCAAAGAAACCGGTGACGGTCTTATTTGTGTAGACAATTTCAGACTGAGCAAAACGGATGAAATATTCGCTCCGGAAACTGACTTCAAGTTCGGCAACGCTCTTTACTCTCAGTTCACAGGCGGGCCTAAACTGTTCCAAGGACAGACGATACAGATGATAAACGCAACGGATGATGCAGACAGTTTCTTATGGACTGTTACAGGCGGAGATGCTACAATATCTGACGCAACTGCTGTCAACCCGACCATTACATTCAAGGAGGCTGCAAGCTACACAGTTACATTGGAAGCGAAGAATGAAGGTGGAACAAAAGAAGTATCAAGAAAGTTCAATCCTGAATTTGCCGTTCCTGGCGAAACAGATTGTGTACAGACGACTAATGAGTATACGGACAAAATTTACCAACAAGACAATGCTCCTGCATTCCGCGAAGACGGTACTGTAGAAGACGTATATACCTATGAGACATTTATGGATTATGTAGTGGGTGTGAATCCATACTACCGGGCATTTGCAGAACGATTCGATGTTCCGCAAAACTGCGGTATGGAGCTTACTTCCATAAATTTCTTCACACATAATTATTATCTGTTCGATCAGACCTTAGGAGTAGGCAACTTCGACAAAGAAAAGCAACTCACTGTTGTAATCTATCCCGAGAAAGACGGCAAACCTGATATTGCAAATCCTGTATACAGCAAGACTGACTTGATAAGCAACATGATTAAAGATGATTTTCACTCAGTGCGCCAGAGTATAAAATTTGATGATGCTTCAGAACCAGTAGTTGTAAATGGCCCGTTCTACATCGCACTTGAGTTCGACTCCCTCACAATAGTTCCTTACGATCCAGGATATCTCTCACGCTCATACTTTGGAGCTGACACCCGTATACACGACAACGGGCAGACCACACTATGGGTTAAACCGGAAAAAGCGATACCAGGAAGTGATTTCGAGAAAAACGGTAATCTCAAAGAATATTGCCGTGCCGACGAGTTCTCAAAAGAACTTACAGGCTATAGTTTCGGTGTCATGCCTTGGGTTGTATATGGTGAGATGAGCACTGACGGTATCAACGGCACCGAGAATGATAACCAGAATGTAAAGGTTTACGCAACAATAGACGGTGATAACTTCAAGGTATCCGGTCTAAAACCAGGAAGCAACGTACGCGTTTACTCTTCAAATGGCTCTGCAGTATTCGAGAAGAAAGCCGGGGACAGCGAGATGATTATTCCTGCCGGCGCATGGACCAAAGGTATTTATGTCATATCCGCCGACGATCAGTCAATAAAAGTGACAAAATAAACACTGCAATAGAAAAAGCAATAAAATAATAATATTTCAACAAGCATCAGATGAACAGGCTAATAAGATTATCGCTAGTCATCTGCCTGCTTAATTTCTTCTGGATGCCGGTACATTCAGTACCGGCATATCCGGGAGAAATTTCTTATAAGCAGCCTGATGGCACAATAGTTAAATACAGACTTAAAGGCGATGAACACAGACACTGGATGGAAACTCCAGAGGGCTATTTGCTGAAACGCGCTGACAACGGATTTATCATGTATGCAGAACAGGACGGTAAAAGCATCAAAGCCTCCTCACTTCCTTACCATGGCAACGATACTGCGGCAAAAAGTAAGATGCGCTTGCTCCGTCACAACGACTTAGGCACCGCTGAATTGACAGTAGGCGATCCGACACTATCCACCGGCAGCACATTTCCCACAACCGGAAAACGCAAGTTGCTCATGCTTCTTGTAAACTTTGCCGACACAGAACCCGTCATACCGGCATCGGAATTCGAGCAGATGATGAATGCAGAGAATTACGAAGGAACGGGCAGTTTCCGTGATTTCTTCCTCCAAAATTCATACGGACAGCTTGACATAGAGACCACCGTAGTCGGGTGGATTCAGCTCCCATCCAATAAATACATGTACAGCACTGAAGACATGACGCGTCTTATATCCGATGCCCTTAATGCCATAGGTGACGACATAGACTTCACACAATTCGACAACAACGGTGACGGAGTGCTAGACGGTCTGTCCATCATACATCAAGGCACCGGAGCCGAAGTCACAGGAAGTTCAAGTGACATCTGGTCACATAGCGGGGGACTCCTCTCTGAGATCTATGCAGGAGGAATACGTGTCAACACATACACCATACAGCCGGAACTACTAGGCATCTCGTCACCGACGCAGAAAATGACAGTAGGAGTGTTCTGTCACGAGTTCGGCCACAATCTGGGAGCACCGGACTTTTACGACTCCGATTACGAACAGAGTGGCGGCGAATTTGAAGGCACTGGTGTATGGGACCTTATGGCCGGAGGAATCTGGAACGAATCGTTGCAGCCAGGTGACTCACCATCCCACATCAACATGTGGCAGAAAATGCAGTTCGGATGGGTCACCCCACAATACCTGACTGAAAGTCAGACTGTAACAGATATTCCTTCCGCATCGTCATCCCCTGTGGGTTACATCGCACAGACATCGCGCGAAGGTGATTATTTCGTGCTTGAAAACAGGACTCAGGAAGGCTTCGACCGTGCACTTCCTGGACACGGTCTTGTGGTATATCATGTCGATGAACAAAGACTGCGCTCTAACGTCAACATTAACTCCATTAACGTTGACAGCAAGCAAAGCGTCTACACCGTATGCGCATCCGCCGGAACAGAACCGGGGACAACGCCCGCATCCTATGGCGACATAAACAGCGCCGGAGCTACGTTCCCCGGAGAGGCAGGTATCACGGAGTTTTCTGATGCGACATTACCTTCCACCCATTCCAACGACGGCAAATATTCATACTTTTCATTGAACGACATCCGATCTGACGGAACCACTGCATCGTTCGAATTCGTTAAGGGCGAAGCTCCTGCAACGGTGAGAAACCTCACCGTCACGGCACAACGCGGTATCGTCTCGCTCCGCTGGGACGCTCCGGAAAGCGGAGATGTCGACACCTATCGCATATTCAGAGACGAAGAGCTCATCGCCGAGACAAAAGACATGGAGTATGTAGACCGCGGACTCACATCCACAGTTGCCACATACAAAGTGGATGTACGCTACAACAATGGTCTGTATTCACCATTTGCCACTAGTATGGTGAGAGTACCTGAAAACAAGATCGCATCAGTATCCTCACTTACAGACGGGCAAGACGTTACACTTACATGGAAACTCAACACCATGCTTACACGCATGAATCCAGATCTTGCCTCAGCTTCCGAAAACGCAGCCATTACCGTACTCAACGGCAGCGAACTTGAAGTAGCCCAACAATTCAGAGCCAGCGATTTGAGAGCATACACCGGTTATACAATAAATGAAATCTCCTTCTTCCCGTTCACCGCACAGAGCGAAGTGAGCTACAAACTGCGCGTCTACAGAGCCGTTGAAGGCGGAGAGCCCGAAGTGATAAGCGAGCGCGACGCGTCTGAATATGGATCCGGAACATGGCGTACCCTCAAACTGCGTACTCCCGTAACAATAGAACCGGGTTACGACTACTACATAGGCTTTGCCGCCGAAAGCCGCATCGGAAGCGTGGCTGTGGTATGCGACGCCACAACATCCGATCCGGGCCTTGGCAATCTGGTACGCATTGACGGTACATGGCACAGCGACATGCTCGACTCCAACATATTCCTGCGCTGTGAGCTCCAACCACGCACATATGATACAGGAGACTTCCTTCCAGGAGAAGAGCCTGTGTTCAATCCGACATTCGATCCAATCTCAGACGTCACATACCCGCTTGGTTTCAATGTCTACCGCGACAACGAACTGATAGGTTTCACTTCTTCAGGTATTTTCATAGACCATGGAGTGAGCGCAGGAAGTCATACTTACGGCATTGCATGCCTTTATGAAGGAAACAACGAGTCGCGTATAAGCGAGACCACCGTAACCACCACAACAACAGCGATAAACGGACCCGCCGGCAGTGAAGCCGCAACGGTATGCGCAAACGGCCACTCCATTATCGTCAAGTCATCCTCAGACTGCGTGGTATCTGTCTATAGCGCATCGGGAGAGGCCATCACAGCTCCTGCATACGTAAAGGCAGGAACAGAGGCATCCTTCACTGTGAAATCAGCAGGGCTCTACATTGTGAAGACAGAAACTTCCGAGAAAACATCAACAGACAAAATAATCATAAAATAAGAAACATACATGAACAGTTTAACAAGAAATACTCTTGCCCTCGCACTGTGCGCATGGGCACTCACAGCATCAGCCGACAACGGAGTGTGGACAAAGCGCAACACAGCGCGCAAAGCCATACCCGCTGCCACAGACGGCACTCCTCTGAAACGTCTTACCGGAGCCCACGCCTTGGGGCGCATCAACACGCAGCCGCAGGCCGCACGCTCTGAGGCCAGAGTCGCAAAAGCCAACATCGTGACCGTAATAAGCGAAAACTTCAACAAGATGACATCGGGAGCGGACGGCGCTCCCGACCTCAACACCAACATTGTCGGCAGCGACGGAGTTATCTATCAGGACTATGTGCAGACCTACGGTTGGGCCGGAATCAACATTTTCCAGGCAGGAGGCAGCTGCTATCTGGCCGACGGGCAGACTTCCCTTCTCGCAACCCCCGTGCTTGACCTCTCTGACAATGGGGGCGACTTCACCGTAACCGTGACGTTCCGCGCCGAGACAGAACCATGCCGGTTCTATATCGCGGCAGGCAACAGCTCAACGATTATCGGAGGCGGCTATGTCGATGCAACAACCGAATGGGAATACGTGGAAATACCGCTTACCGACGGAATGCCACAATCCATGATACAGTTCTACGGCACGGCTCCAGTCTACATCGACGACATCATCGTGACTCAGACCGAGGAGGAAGAAAAGCCAGTCACCATAAACGCACCAGAAAACGTCAGTGCCACAAACATGTCGGCAACCGGATTCACCGCCAACTGGGGTGCCGTGATAGGAGCGACAGGCTATCTGCTTGATGTGTTCAGCTACGGACAGGACAACACAAAGACCTATGTATTCACCGACAAAGCCGTGGAAAGTACAGACTACGATGTGAGCGGACTTGAGCCCGGGCACATTTACTTCTTCTCTGTGCAGGCTACAGACGGTACACTTATATCAAAAGAGTCACAACAGTGCATCGTAAAAGAACCTTCGGAAAGCGTCGGTACACCGACGGCCATGGAGGCATCAGAAGTGACCGATGAAGGTTTCAGAGCCAACTGGAGCGAGGCCGAGAACGCAGCATGGTACACCCTCTACACATACTCCTACCACCCTGTCACACAAAACGGCATCCTCGAAGTGGAGAACGAGACATTCGGCAAGATCACGGACGGCACCACCGACAATCCGCTTTACAACAACCTCTCACAGACACTGAACGACTGCACTGTCTATCCCGACTGGCAGGGTGTCACAACGATGAGAGCCGACGGCATGATAGGACTGCGCAACTACTATGCTCCACTGGGTGTATACTCAATGCTTTACTCACCCATATACATGACTAAATCGGAATCGGCTCCCGGAAAAGTAACCGTGAGAATCACAGCAATGCGTGACGCCGATTGCTCTGAGGCGACTCTGATAGGCGTGGCTTGCGTCGATGCCGACAATCAAGATAGCAACGTTGAATGGCAGCAAAGCCAGGTCACGGACATCATGCAGGAATACACATTCACATTCGACGCTTATAAAAACTACTACATAGCCATAGCATACAGCGATGAGAACAACACCGGCTACACCGGACAGGGCACCGTATGGATAGACGGCATAAACATCAGTCAGGAGATGAGCGCAGGCGACATTTTCAGCCGAATGCACTCGTGCGATGTAGTGTTCTCCGGCACATCATTCTTCGTGCCCACACCTGACCGTGGCAATGATGAGTATTCATACCTTGTGCAGGCAACAACCAACGGTCCGGAAAGCAACATTGACTCAAACCTGTCCAACGAGATATTCGTAGACCGCACAACCAACGGCATAGACGCCGTGGCCGGCAGTGGTAAAGTGAGCGTGAGCGGAGGTGAAGGACGCATCGTCGTGACGCTGGACAACGCGGCGGAAATAAGCGTCTACAATACGGCAGGCACGGCAGTAGCCGGGACAGACGGCAAAGCCGGCTCGAACGAAATAAGTCTGCCATGCGGACTCTATATCGTAAAAGCCGCCGGAGCAGTGATAAAAGTCATTGTCAGATAAGCACATGGCCTTTACGCGGCACACCGCCACAAATGAGAGCTGTCCCGTGCCGGGACAGCTCTCATTGCTTATATGTACGCCATACGTCTGGGAAGCGCACTCATCCACCATGCCAAAAAACGCATAACCTTGCCGGATAAACTTTTATTAACGAAAACTCCGCACTTTTTTAACACACGCTCACCACACGTTCTGTACGGTGAAAGGCGGTGATGACACCGCCGCAATGGCATGTCCGCGTCACGGAAAAGGCCGTTTCGCCACCGCAACCTTCATCCAGAAGATGCGGAAGAGGCCATCCCGAGACACCGCAAAGCCTCTCTCATATCACAGAACAGGCCATTCGGCAGTGCGAAACGGCTCATACGGCAAAACGGAAATGCACTGCCCGTCACGACAACAAGCCGGAACACTCTGACTGTCAGCACATTGCCGCATATCGTCATAATACGCACACAGATACAGAAAAACAGAAATCAGAAAACCGGAAGATTTTCAGGCCGTTTACGCAAGCCGTATTTTAACATTTCCCGACCTCTGTCCATTCTTCAAACTACAATCCATCGCCCCGTTGCCGCCGTAAATGCCACACTGTCACAAATTAGCCGCAAAACCTTTGCACTTACCCCAAATTATATTATCTTTGTACGATTTATCGCACATTGCAGCCGCAGGAATGTCGCGACACATCCCGGTGCGGCCCGCACCAATCCCTAAAACGAATATTCCGAATGAAAGAATTTGTATTATCTGAAGTAAAGACCGAGACCGCAGTGCTTGTGGGACTCATAACCAAAGACCAGGACGAGGCCAAGACAAAAGAATATCTCGACGAGCTGGAGTTTCTCGCCGACACGGCGGGAGCCGTCACCGTGAAGCGTTTCACCCAGAGAGTGAACGGTCCGAGTTCCGTGACCTACGTGGGAAGCGGAAAGCTGGAGGAAATAAAACAGTACATCAAGGATGAGGAAGAAGCCGAGAGGCCTGTCGGAATGGCAATATTCGACGACGAACTGACGGCCAAACAGATACGTAACATCGAGAAGGAGCTGGGCGTGAAGATTCTCGACCGCACATCGCTCATTCTCGACATATTCGCAATGAGAGCGCAGACGGCAGCCGCAAAGACACAGGTGGAGCTGGCGCAATACCGCTACATGCTGCCCCGCCTGCAGCGTCTGTGGACTCACCTCGAGCGTCAGGGCGGCGGCTCCGGCTCGGGAGGAGGCAAGGGAAGCGTGGGACTGCGCGGACCTGGTGAGACTCAGTTGGAAATGGACCGCCGTATAATCCTGCAACGCATCACGCTGCTCAAACAGCGTCTGGTGGAGATAGACAAGCAGAAAACCACACAACGCAAGAACCGCGGGCGAATGATCCGTGTGGCACTCGTTGGCTATACAAACGTTGGCAAATCTACAATAATGAACCTACTTGCCAAAAGCGATGTGTTCGCCGAGAACAAACTCTTCGCGACACTCGACACCACGGTGCGTAAAGTGGTGATAGAGAACCTACCGTTCCTGCTGGCCGACACAGTGGGATTCATACGAAAATTGCCTACCGACCTAGTTGACTCATTCAAATCGACACTCGACGAGGTGCGCGAGGCCGACCTGCTGCTGCACGTAGTAGATATATCGCACCCCGACTTTGAGGAACAGATAAACGTCGTTGAGAACACTCTGAAGGATCTGGGATGCGCCGACAAACCCAGCATGATAGTGTTCAACAAGATAGATAACTACAAATGGGTGGAAAAGGAAGAGGACGACCTCACCCCACCGACAAAGGAAAACGTGACACTGGACGAACTGAAGCACACATGGATGGCACGTCTAAACGAGAACTGTCTGTTCATATCGGCACGCCAAAAACAGAACATCGACGAGTTCCGTGACATTCTTTACAAGAAGGTTCGCGAGCTCCACGTACAGAAATATCCATACAACGATTTCCTGTACAATATAGAAGACACTTACGACGAATAATCATTAATAACACTTTATGAACTACAGACAACTTACCGAACAGGAAATAAGGCTGCTCGAGGACAACAGCTGCTGGGCCGAGGACTGGTCGGCCATAAGCGTTGCAGAGGACTTCAAGGCCAACTATTTCCACCGCGTGATGTTCTACGGCACCATAAAGCTCGGCACGTTTGAGAAAAGCGTGGAGGTGAGCAAAGGTTTCGTGAAGCACTCGGGCATAAACAACGCCACCCTGCGCAATGTCACCATCGGCGACAACTGCCTCATCGAGAACATCGGCAATTACATAAACAACTACGCAATAGGCGACGACTGCTACATATCGAACGTATGCACCATGGAGACTACCGAAGGTGCGACCTACGGTGAGGGCAATCTCATATCGGTACTCAACGAGGTTGGCAACGGAAACGTGATACTCTATCACGGACTGAACAGCCAGTTTGCCGCGTTCATGGTGAAGCATGCGGGCAACCGTCCGCTCAAGGACGCAATACGCCGACTCATAAACGAGGAGATAGAACGCAACTCACACGAGTGCGGAACAATCGGAAACAACGTGAAGATTGTCAACACCAAGGAGATAACCAACACCGTGATATACGATGACTGCGAGATAAGCGGAGCATCGAGACTGAGCGACTGTACCATCATGAGCTCGGCAGACGCCAACGTATTCATCGGTACCGGCGTGATATGCGAGAACTCCATCATCTCCGATGGTTCGTCGATAATCAACAGTGTGAAGATGCAGGACTGCTTCGTTGGCGAGGCATGCCAGATAAGCAACGGATTCACGGCGTCGAGCAGTGTGTTCTTTGCCAACAGCTATATGTCCAACGGCGAGGCATGCGCGGCTTTCTGCGGTCCGTTCACGGCCAGCCATCACAAGAGTTCACTGCTCATCGGCGGCATGTTCTCGTTCTACAACGCCGGTTCTGCAACCAACTTCAGCAATCACGCATATAAGATGGGACCTGTGCACTATGGTCTGATGGAGCGCGGAACCAAGACTGCAAGCGGCGCATACATACTGATGCCTGCCAACATCGGAACTTTCTCGGTGTGCTTCGGCAAGCTGATGTATCATCCGGACACGCGCAATCTGCCCTTCTCTTACCTCATAGCATACAACGACACCATGTATCTCGTACCGGGACGCAACCTTACCACCGTCGGACTTTACCGCGACATACGCAAGTGGCCCAAGCGAGACATGAGAGCACACGGCGGACGCAAGAGCATCGTTAACTTCGACTGGCTCAGTCCTTTCTCCGTAGGCGAGATACTGCGAGGCAAACGTATTCTCGAGAGTCTGCGCGAAGCATCGGGCGACGACGTATCGACATACAACTATCATGAGTATGTCATCAAGGCAAGCGCGCTGCGCAAGGGCATAAAATATTACGACATCGCACTGCGAATATATATGGGTGCCGTGCTCAAACGCCACATTCTGGAGAAACCGCTGAGCGAGACAGGCACAGGAAACTGGAACGACCTGTCGGGACTTCTGCTGCCCGAATCGGAGGAACAGCGCCTCATCGACGACATAATAAACGGAACCATCGACACGACGCACGGTGTTGACGAGCGCTTCAGAGAGATAAACGCCAACTATCCGGAATATCGTTGGGCATGGACCTACCGCATGATGCTCGACTACTACGGTCTGGAGACACTGACCGAAGAGGACGCCGAGAAGATAAGACAGGACTATGTGACGGCGCGCCGCGCATGGATAGCAGAGATAAAGAAGGACGCACGCAAGGAGTTCGCGCTCGGAGACATAGAGGACGAAGTGTTCCAGAACTTCAACGACCAGCTCGACCGTGAGGTTGACTTTGAGAATCAGAAACTATATATGTGAAACCTGACCGGACCGTGCCGCGCAGACACACCGGTATAGACAAATAGACGAGAGATTTAAACACTTTATAAAAACAATTATGATGAGACTGAAATCTTTTATTGTGTTATGTCTTATTGCGCTATGCAGCGTAACACAGGCAAAGGAATTTACTTACAAATCAGTGAAAGGCGACCCGATGGCGACCCGCATATACACGTTGGACAACGGTCTGACGGTGTATCTGTCGGTAAATCATGAGAAGCCGCGCATCCAGACGTATATCGCCGTGCGCACCGGAAGCCGAAACGACCCGCCCGAGACTACAGGTCTGGCACACTATCTTGAGCACCTGATGTTCAAAGGCACACGCCTTTTCGGAACGACAGACGCAGCAGCCGAGGCTCCATTGCTCGACTCGATACAGAACCACTTTGAGGTTTACCGCACCTTGAAGGATTCACTTCAGCGCCGTGCCTATTATCACGAAATAGACAGTCTGTCGCAGCTTGCCGCCAAATACTTCATTCCGAACGAGTACGACAAGCTGATGTCGTCTATCGGAGCCAAGGGAACAAATGCCTACACAAGCAACGACGTGACATGCTACGTCGAGGATATTCCTGCAAACGAAATCGAGAACTGGGCAAAGATTGAGGCAGACCGCTTCCAGAACATGGTCATCCGCGGTTTCCATACAGAGCTTGAGGCTGTGTATGAGGAGTACAACATCGGCCTTGGCAACGACAACCAGAAGCTGTTTACTGCCATGAATGCACTGCTCTTCCCCGGTCATCCGTACGGCACACAGACAACCATCGGAACACAGGAGCACCTGAAGAATCCGTCTATTGTAAACATCAAGAACTACTTTAAGCGTTACTATGTGCCCAACAACGTGGCTATATGTATGGCCGGCGACTTCGATCCTGACAAGGTCATAGCCATAATAGACAAGTATTTCGGCACATGGAAGCCCAATCCTAATCTCTCACAGCCCGAATACGCGCCGATAGCAGACCGCACTGCGCCTGCCGACACGACGGTAGTGGGCCAAGAGTCGGAGCGCATATACATGGCATGGAAATTCGACAAGGCCGCATCGCTGCAGACCGATACCCTCGATGTAATCTGCGACTTGCTGTCTAACGGCAAAGCCGGACTGATGGATCTCGACCTCGACCAGCAGATGAAATGGCTCGGCGGTGGTGCTTTCACTTATCCGCTGGCTGAATATTCAGGCCTTGTCGTAGCCGGATATCCAAAGGAAGGACAGTCGCTTGATGATGTCAAGGCTCTGCTTCTCGGTGAGATTGAGAAGTTGAAGAAGGGTGAGTTCAGTGAAGACCTTATCAAGGCCGTCATAAACAACCAGAAACTTGATTTCTACACATCGCTCGAAAGCAACGAGGGACGTGCCAATATGTTTGTCGACGCATTCATAAACCGTCAGGATTGGAGCGACGTCGTAGGCAGACTCGACCGCATATCAAAGATGACAAAACAGCAGATCGTCGATTTTGCCAACCGTCACTTCAAAGACAACTACATAGCTGTATACAAACGTATCGGCGAAGACAATACCGTCAAGAAGATAGACAAGCCGCAGATCACTGCCATACCTACCAACCGCGACCTGCAGAGCCAGTTCGTAACCGACATCATCAACTCTAAGACTGAGGACATACAGCCAAAATTCGTCGACTTCAACACTGATCTCACAAAGGGCGAGACCAAGAAAGGCCTGCCTGTACTCTACGTCAAGAACACGGAGAACGGTCGCTTCACACTGTACTATTACTACAAATTCGGTGAGACAAGCAACAAGTGGCTGCCGTATGCAGCTGAATATTTCAACTATCTCGGCACAGACAAGATGACTGCCGAGCAGCTGAAACAGAAGTTCTATGAGCTGGCTTGCTCGTATTACATCAATGTCGGGTCAAGAGACATGTCTGTCAGCATCAGCGGTCTGGCAGAGAACATGCCTGAGGCAATGAAACTCATGGAAGACTTCATCGCCAACGCAAAGGTTGACAAAGACGCTTACGACAAATATGTAGGCATCGTTGAGAAGTCGCGTGCCGACAACAAGCTCAAACAGAGAGTAAACTTCAGCAGACTGCAGTATTATGGAATGTATGGAAAATACAGCTCCGCGCTCAACTGCCCATCGTCAGCAGAACTGAAAGAGATGGATCCTCAGAAACTTGTAGATATGATAAAAGATCTGAAGAACTACAAGCACAGTGTTCTGTACTATGGTCCGATGGACATAAAGGAACTCACTGCAACAGTCAACAAAGAACATAAGACTGCCAAGAAAATTGTTGACGGTCCGCAGAACAAGCCGTACAGACTGCAGCAGACAACTCAGAACGAGGTTTACATCGCTCCATACGATGCAAAGAACATCTATATGATTCAGTATCACAACGAGGGCAAGACATGGAACGCAGAGCAGGAACCCATCGCAGCACTGTTCAATGAGTACTACGGAGGAGGCATGAACACCGTTGTGTTCCAGGAACTGCGCGAGGCACGCGGACTTGCTTACAGCGCGTTCGCAATGTATGGAACTCCCGGATACAAGGAAGACACCGAGTATGCCTATACATACATCATATCGCAGAACGACAAGATGATGGACTGCATCAACACGTTCAACAGCATCCTGAACACGATGCCTAAATCGGATAAAGCATTTGAACTGGCAAAGCAGGCCCTCATGAAACGTCTTGCGTCATCGCGTACCACCAAATTCAGCATTATCAACGCATACCTCAATGCTGAAAACCTCGGCATAGACTACGACATCAACAAGAAGATTTATGAGGCTGTGCCTTCGATGACAATGGATGATGTGGCTAAGTTTGAGAAAGAACACATGGCCAACAAGCCTTACCGCTACATGATTCTCGGCGATGAGAAACAGCTCGACATGAAAGCTCTTGAAAAGATAGGTCCGATAAAGAGACTCACAACCGAAGAAATATTCGGATATTAACACACAACACCGCCCGGGACACACCTTACCCGGGCGGTGTTTTCTTATATACTGCCTGAACATATCATTAATTAATCTGTCTGCCAACGGGAACAAAAAGCATCAATAATCAAACGACAGGTGCGGCATATAAACATTACGGATAAATACGCAGAAGCCCAGTGCAGAATGGTTTTATTAACAACGCGATATATGATGCAGGAAAACTTACTAACTGCACGGGCGGTATGAGCAGTGACAACACTGACCACGCGAAACAATAAATACACATTGCCTTAATCAATCATTTATCCACACACTGACTACGCACCATTCTCATACAACAATAAAATCACACCGCCACAACAATATATTCACATTGCCGCAACGATATATTCACATTGACACAACGATAAATTAACACCGTCGCAACCACATTGTGTTCATAACACGGCGGATGAATACTTCCCGTGCCCTTATTCACACTTATAATCAGCGTTTCAGAAGAAAACTGATGAAACATACTTACAATTTTTCTTGACTGAATTTTGACAAAATATTTTCGCAAAAGAGATGTAAAGGAATGTTAAAACCTATATAATATAGGCCATTTTGCCCCGAACCGTCTTTTGATATACCCCGTAACGTAGTCCGAAAAGATTCATTTTGCTTTCCGAAAAAGCACATTTCAGCTTGCGAAAGAGCCTATATTAGGGTGCGATATGGTGCTTTTCAGCCCATGAAATGGGCCATTTCGCAATACGAAATGGTGCTTTTTGCAAAACGATAAAACACCCCTCAAATATAAATCGTTGATATTCAATATCTTATAAAAACCTCTCATAATTCGCGTATTTGCGTCCAAAGGAGAGTCTGCCCGCAAATACGCGCTTATTTTTCGGGGTATATCGGGAAACTCGGACGCGAAAATCAAAATCCGGTTACAATCTGAAAGTAGTACATATCAAGTTTAAACAATGTCGGGCGTCATACGTTCTGTGAGAGTCGTTTTATTATCACTCTGTCTATATTTAATCTTTTTCCAAGACGTGCGGAATATGGCGGAACAACGAATCGGACGGAATGACGGCAATAAAGCAGAGGAAACAAGACGAGAAATTATTATGATGTGAAATGAATATTTGCGGTATTACGACCGATTCCGGTTTCGTTTCGTCAGAAGAAAGTACGCCGATATCCCTATATGATTTCTTCATCCCCATTAATACTCAGGCACTATTCACCTTATAAAAATAAATATCTGACAAAAGAAACGGGCGCACTGCATATCTGCGCAGTACGCCCGGATGTTCTAAATATAATATTTCTATTGTTTCTTTCCTCTAAGCAGGATGTAGCCCAGCACTCCGCCAAGTATCGAAGCGGCGAATATTCCGAGCTTCGCCTGTATGAGATGGGTGGCATCGACGAATGCGAGAGTGGATATGAACATCGACATGGTGAAACCGATGGACGCAAGGAAGCCGACGCCGACGAGTCTGCGGGTGGTCATCGAGGCTGACATACGCGCAAGTTTAAGGCGTGTAAACAGGAACACGGAGGCAACTATGCCGACAGGTTTTCCTATAAGCAGACCCAGCATCACGCCTATTGCCACATTGTTTGAGAACACCGCATCCATGCTTATTCCCTCAAACGATATGCCGGCATTGGCAAGCGCGAATATAGGCATGATGACAAACGACACCAACGGGTGCATGGAGTGCTCCAGACGCTGCAACGGCGGGATGGCGTCGCGCGAATCGCCGATCATCCGGTCGATTATCTCCACCTGCTCGGGTTCGAGCGTTGATACGTCGTTTGGCTCGGCATTGCGAAACCGTCTGATGAGTTTCGACACGCGCGCCATATAAACCGGCTCGCTTATGCGGGCGTCGGCAGGTATCATGAAGGCGGCAAGCACGGCAGCTATCGTGGCGTGTATGCCCGACATAAGGAAGGCGGTCCACACGCCGCAGATGCCTATCACGCCGTAGAACACTACGTTCTTCACTCCCAGCCGGTTGGCAACATACATCACAAGCAGGAAAGCCACGCCCACACCTATGCTGAGCAACGATATCTCTGAGGTGTAGAAGAACGCTATCACGAGCACCGCACCAAGGTCATCGACAATGGCAAGCGTGGTGAGAAACACTTTTATGGACAACGGAACACGGTCGCCCAGCACATAAAGTATGGCAAGCGAGAAGGCTATGTCGGTCGCCATGGGTATTCCCCAGCCGCTCGACACGTCGCCCTGAGTATTGAACGAGAAATAGATAAGGGCAGGAACAATCATCCCGAACACCGCCGCACCTATGGGAAGTATCGTATTACGCACATCGGCAAGCTCGCCTCCGATGAACTCGCGCTTCAGTTCCAGACCGACGACAAAGAAAAACATCGACATCAGACCGTCGTTTATCCAATGGTGAAGGTCGTAATTGAAATAATCCACACCGTTGAACAGAAATCCGAACTTCTGCTCAAAGAAATGAAAATAAGCGTCGCTCAAAGGCGAGTTGGCAAGCACGAGCGCAAGTATGATGCTCACTCCAAGCACTATTCCACCCGACTTCTCCTGATTGATGAAATGCTGCAACGGCATTATAAGCCGATGGTTGATTGTTTCCTGATAATGTTTTATCATATTGATTTTTCTGTTTTCTGCCACGCCTTCTGCCGTATACGACAACGGAACGGATGCGTGGCTGCGTTATCCGTGCCAACAAAGTTACGTAAAAAGTTTTGTTCCCGCAACCCGTTAATACACAACGCATAACGGCTTACATATTTAATAATGCGGCGTATCGGTACGCTAAACATTTATTTGCTTATATTTCAGATTATTCAGAAAATCATCCTGTCATCATAAAATGATTGTACGTCAGATAATTGACCTGCTGCGTACGGAACAATACACATCCCGATGCCCATCCGGAACAACCGTATCATCATCGCACCGCGACACTGATACCTGTCGTTTCTATCCCTTCCGCCACGCCACGGGTCCGGCACGAAAACGCATGACCGCCTGTCGTGAGAAAAAACCAAAAGGCGTCTTAATAAAGCAGAAATAACGAATCAGGTTTCAAAAAAATTGTATAACTTTGCAATCAGCCTTGAGGTATGAAAACGTAAGCGGGACACACCGCATCAAAAGGCATACGCTGACTTGGCCGAATGTTTTTTGACACGCATCATACAAGGCAAAAAGACAAAATAGGTTATATAAAAAATACATTATGGCAACAACACCAGAATTCAAGTACGCGCCCATGTTCCAGTTGGGCAAGGACGACACCGAATACTATCTTCTTTCCAAAGAAGGTGTAAGTGTCAGCGAATTTGAGGGCAACAAAATCCTCAAGGTAAGTCCGGAAGCACTGACAATGCTTGCAAACCAGGCATTCCGCGACGTCAATTTCCTGTTGCGCCGTTCACACAACGAACAGGTTGCTAAGATACTGAGCGACCCGGAAGCCAGCGACAACGACAAATACGTGGCACTGACATTCCTCCGCAACGCCGAGGTGGCATGCAAAGGAAAGCTGCCTTTCTGCCAGGACACCGGTACGGCAATCATCCACGGAGAGAAAGGACAGCACGTATGGACAGGCTTCTGCGACGAAGAGGCTCTGTCGAAAGGTGTTTACAAGACATACACAGAGGAGAACCTGCGCTACTCTCAGAACGCTCCGCTCTCAATGTATGAGGAAGTGAACACACGCTGCAACCTGCCGGCACAAATCGACATCGAGGCAACCGAAGGCTGCGAATACAAGTTCCTGTGCGTAGTTAAGGGTGGTGGCTCTGCCAACAAGACATATTTCTATCAGGAGACAAAGGCCCGCATACAGAACCCGGGCACTCTTGTACCGTTCCTTGTCGAGAAGATGAAGACTCTCGGAACAGCAGCTTGTCCTCCTTACCACATCGCATTCGTAATCGGTGGTACATCTGCCGAGAAGAACCTTCTCACAGTTAAACTCGCGTCAACCCACTACTACGACAACCTGCCTACCACAGGCGACGAGACAGGACGTGCGTTCCGCGACATCGAGCTCGAGAAACTGCTGCTCGACGAGGCTCACAAGATTGGTCTGGGAGCACAGTTCGGCGGCAAGTATTTCGCTCATGACATCCGCGTAATACGCCTTCCTCGCCACGGAGCATCATGCCCGATTGGTCTGGGAGTGAGCTGCTCGGCCGACCGCAACATCAAGGCTAAGATAAACGAAGACGGTATCTGGATTGAGAAACTCGACGACAACCCCGGCGAACTCATACCTGAAGAGCTGCGTAAGGCAGGCGAAGGCAACGCCGTGAAGATTGACCTTAACCAGCCGATGAGCGAGATTTGCAAGGAACTGAGCAAATATCCGGTTTCAACACGCCTCAGCCTCAACGGTACTATCATCGTTGCACGCGACATAGCACACGCCAAACTGAAAGCACGTCTGGACGCTGGCGAGGATCTTCCGCAGTATTTCAAGGATCATCCTGTACTCTACGCCGGTCCTGCAAAGACTCCGGAAGGAATGCCTTGCGGCTCAATGGGCCCGACAACAGCCAACCGTATGGACCCGTATGTTGACGAGTTCCAGGATCACGGAGGCTCAATGGTAATGATTGCCAAGGGTAACCGTACTCAGGTTGTAACCGATGCATGCAAGAAGCACGGCGGATTCTATCTGGGAAGCATCGGTGGTCCGGCTGCCGTTCTGTCTATGAACAGCATCAAGAGCATCGAGTGTGTAGAATATCCTGAACTCGGTATGGAAGCAATATGGAAGATTCAGGTTGAGAACTTCCCGGCATTCATCCTTGTTGACGATAAAGGCAACGACTTCTTCAAACAACTGAAGCCGTGGACTCCAAGCTGTAAGTAAACAACAACACATAAATCTTAACGGATGGTCACGGCATGAGTACGTCATGCTGTACCATCCGTTTTTTGTTAACACTAAAACAATCCAAATATGAAGAAAATGATGTTCGCCGCCATGATGGCCGTATTGGCATCATGCGCAACCGCACAAGACACTAAAGACATCCAGTTACTGGCACCTAACAAAGACAAAGGCGCAAGCATAATGAAGTCGCTCGCACAGAGACAGTCGCACCGCGAATGTGCCGATAAGGAGCTGAGCACAGCCGACTTGTCCGACCTTCTGTGGGCCGCCAACGGCATAAACCGCCCCGGAGACAACAAACGCACTGCTCCATCGGCACTCAACCGCCAGGACATCGACGTGTATGTGATAAGCAAGACGGGCGCATACAAATACATAGCAGCCGAGAACCGACTGCAACTCATCACTGAAGGCGACCACCGCAATGCCGTGGCGTCAGGTCAGGACTTCGTAAACCAATTTCCGGTTTCGCTCGTTCTGGTTTCTGAGCTCTCGAAGCTCGGTGACGCAAAAAATGAGCGTACACGCATGACTGCCGCCATGGACGCCGGCTATGTGTCGCAGAACATCTGTCTGTTCTGTAGCGGCAACGGCCTTGTGACTGTGCCGAGAGCCACCATGAACAACGCCGAACTGAAAAAGATACTGAAACTCAGCGACACGGCCCTGCCGCTTCTGAACAATCCTGTGGGCTATCCTAAAGGAAAATAATCTTAAGAAACAAGACTGACTTAGCGCGTGCCGCAATCCGGAAAGAACAAGATACGGCACCGGACAAATAAAAAATGAGGTTGCAACCAACACGGTCGCAACCTCTTTATAATTATGTCATGTCAATCGAAATTCACATTTATCTTACCAATGTTCCGTCTTCCTTTATGAGAAGTCTCACATCCGGCTTAGCCAACATCTCAAGATCAATGTCAAAATAGTTCAGCGTCGGAGTCTCTATCCAGTCTGCATCATCCACTGTATAGCCTGCATAGTTGGTGTTGATATAGTTCTGCACCGGCTCAGGGAATGATCCTCTGAAATTCGTTTCGGTGCCTATCCACGTGCCGTCGGTCTCATACCATGCCTCAGCTTCCTGTCCGTTGACCACGAACTCCGCCTTTATCTTGCCGCGTTCCTTTTCCCAATGTGCCATTGTGTTAGGATACTTGGTCTTGAACGCATCCATTACCTTAGCCGGAACATCATTCACACTGAAATTATCATCGTCGTCGCTGCAACTTACTGTCACGAATGCTACCATAAGCACAGCCATAAGATACATTTTCCACTTCATTCTTCAGTTTCCTCCTTTCAGTTGTCTATGTCTATAACCTGGAACTTCTTGTTGAAAGTCAGTTCTATTCCGTTGCTCAGTTTCACGTCATACTCGTTACGGTCTCTCTCAATTTCGAGTACCTTGGCAGAAGAATAATTCTTCTTCACATAGCTGTTGATGGCGGCCGGGATGAGACGTACAGGAACCTGAGAATACTTACATTTCAGTTCGGTCCAGTTGCCGTTGCGGTCGAACTCCACTTTGTCGCCGTTGGTGAAGATGATGTCATAGCTTGTGTCGAATATTCCCGACTCCATCTTTGCCAACGCAATCTTCATCTTAGAGAAATCTTTCTTCAGAATCTGCTGGGCGGTTTGTGGAAGTTTCGACACTTCTATAGGCTTGTCGTTTGCAGCAACTGCGTTTACACTCACTACGAACAGGCAGAACAATACTGCGATACTGGCTTTCAAGATTTTTTTCATATTCATTTCTTTTTTATGATGATTATTATTGTTATTTGTTTACGTCGTCTGACAGGTTGCTCAAGCTATTCCTGTTCTCTGTCTGCTACCTCTCTGACTTTCGTATTGCAAAGTTGCAATGCAATTCTGAAATGAATCTGAAAAAACGGTCAGGATCTCCAAGATTAACATCTATTAAGCATTAAGCCCTCCAGACCGCATTTTCTCTGCCGTCTGAAGGGTTATCGGGAGAGTTATCATACCTTACCCTCGGTTACCTCGAAAGTGTGCATGCCATTCTCATAGCGATAGTCTATATTGAAAGAATAAAGGTTGCACACGGCACTCACCAACGACAGGCCGATACCCGTAGAACTTTTCTTGCCACTCGTGTGATAGAAACGCGTGAATATCTTTGTTTTGTCCAGTGGTCCGTCCCCGCCCGTATTTGCCACGCTCATGCCGTGACGACCAATATTCACCACCACACGTCCGCCATCCTCATTGTGTACAAACGCGTTTTTCAGCAGATTGCCCACTAGCGTTGACGCCAACATAGGATTCATCTTCACATGCCAGTGCTCAGATTTTCCCATGCTTACCTCTATGCTCCTCGTACCCGACACATTCTTCATATCGTCGAGCAGACGCTTGGTCATCATGTCAACATCCACCGTTTCCACTTCGGTAAACTGTCCGTTCTCAATCTTACAGAGCAATAGTAGCGACTTATTGAGTCTAGACAGCGAGCCTAGCGTGCCGAGTATCTTCACCAACTCACCCATCTGCTGCTCCGTAAGGTTGCCGTCGTCAAGCAACATCTCGATGCGGTTCTGACACACAGCCAATGGTGTCTGCATCTCATGCGAGGCATTGCCTATGAACATCTTCTGCTGCTCGTACTGCTCCTCACTACGTTTCATCGAGCGCACCACGGCTTCATTGAGCTTGCTGAACTCCGTCACGTAGGTGGGATTGTCCAACTCACGGTTCTCGCGCCCTAGACGGTAATCATCAACCCATTTCAACAATACCGCCAGCGGACGCATACTGCGCTTCACGGCTATAAGGTTGAGCAACACGAAACCAAGCAGGATGGCAACATAAAGGAACAGAAGCCAATAGAAGATGGCTGTCTTCAGGTCGGCCTTGTCGATGGCAGGAACAGACACTTCGACCTCAAAAAAACGACCATCGCCCGTCGTATATATATAACTGATGACGCGGGCAGGTTCAAACTCGCGCTTGTCACGTATATATACCGCGCGGTCCTCATAACGCACATGATCGTGCGTAGCAGCATAATTGGCCGACACCTCATGAAGATAATACTGATTGTTCGAACCGCTCGAAGCAGTAGGCAGAGGCTCTCCCGCCAATGCACGGCGTATGACGAGCTCCGCATAGTCTTCCAGCGAATCGTCCACCTCATCGTTTATCTCGTCTATGATGGCAAAATAGAAGAACACCGACCAAAAGGCCAGCACCACTGCTGCGATCGCTGACAGACGCAACGATATATAGTTAATGAGTTTCATATCTCCACAAGTTTATAACCGAATCCATAAACCGTTTTTATCTCAATGCCCGCACCTGCTGCCTTGAGTCGCTTGCGCAGGTTTTTCATCTGCGCATAAACGAAGTCAAAATTGTCCACAACATCTATATAGTCGCCCCATACAGCTTCGGCCAGCATCTGTTTTTCAATGAGTCGGCCAGGACGATTCATGAAATAGGTCAATATGTCGTACTCCTTACGGCCAAGCTCAAGCGGCTTTCCGTCCACCTCCACCCTGAAACTGTCAGTATGTACACACACATTTGCCATTCTCATAACACTATCACCGCCGTTACGGCTACGCCTTATCACACTCTTCAACCGTGCGTGAAGCTCTGCCAGATGGAACGGCTTGGCAAGATAGTCGTCTGCCCCAAGATCAAGTCCTTTAACCTTATCTTCTATCGAATCCTTCGCCGAGAGTATGATGACATTACACTTGCGGCCATGTGCCGACAGATCACGCAGTATATCCAAGCCGCTACCGTCGGGCAGCATGATGTCGAGCAGCAGGCAGTCGTATTCATAAACGAACACCTTCATGCGTGCGGCGGCACAGTCGGCTGCTGTCTCCACCACATAACGTTCCTTTTCCAACGACCTGACTATAATCTCACGCAGGTCAGCATCATCCTCTATAACCAATATTTTCATTGTTTCCTTTGTTTGTCATTAAGTTTAGGGTAGTACGGCACTCTCAGCCGGCATCCGTACTCACTTGCAACACATACCCTCCAATAGGACATGCCACCTCACAAAGATACGTCAAACACATGATTTCACACAATGTCGATAACAAATATTAAACTAAAATCTAAAGAAAATTAGCATTGAAATGCTGAAGCTTGTATCCGAAGCCCAACTGGGTATTGGTTTCAATCAATTAGAGAGAGCGGAGTCAGCATTAGATAGTCTGCTGCAATTCCATCAATCAGAACTGGGAGCAGAAACGTCCATCGGGATGGCAGCAATTCGTGCGATGAATCTAGGCTCACCCGATAAATACAGGGGAGATATGTTGCTCAGATGAAGTACGGGGATGAAAAGCAGAGGAATGGCTCAAGGGGGTGCGTATGGAATAAATGCGGGGAATGAAACCCGGATCATGGCGGCATGAATCCTGCCGGCTGCCTGTGACCGTTCTTACCGGACTTCCTGTAACGGTCATCTTGCTCTCCGTCCCTCAGAACAGATAGGATGA
>ENA-OOWN01000256-OOWN01000256.1-human-gut-metagenome-genome-assembly--contig:-NODE-256-length-47814-cov-3.431123_pt1 | contig 47814 bp, 38 predicted proteins | sample MGYA00241406_ERZ501319 | MGnify/ENA primary metagenome ERZ501319 (study PRJEB25962, sample SAMEA2042734) | human gut metagenome | biome: human gut; feature: human-associated habitat; material: faeces... | reverse complement strand
ACCATACTCACGAGCGAAAGGAACGCCCTGAGCTACGCACTGGTCGATGATGTCGTTGCTCACCTCAGCCAAACGGTAAACGTTAGCCTCACGAGCACGGTAGTCACCACCCTTTACAGTATCGTAGAACAGACGGTAAACAGAGTCACCATCATTCTGATAATTCTTAGCTGCATTGATACCACCCTGTGCTGCAATAGAGTGAGCACGACGTGGAGAGTCCTGAATGCAGAAGTTCAAGATATTGAAGCCCATCTCGCCGAGAGAAGCAGCAGCAGAAGCACCTGCCAAACCTGTACCTACAACGATAACGTCGAGCTTTAACTTATTCTTTGGGTTAACCAAACGCTGGTGAGCCTTATAGTTGGTCCACTTCTCAGCAACTGGTCCTTCAGGTATTCTAGAATTTAATGTTTTTGCCATAATCTTTTTTAATACTTAAATGATTACACGAATTATGCGCAGCACAAAGATGGAGCGCAACCGAAAGCGAATGCCAATACAACTACGATGAAGAGGAGAAGCAGGATGGTAGAATAAATCATACCAATCATCTTCCAACGGCAGAACCAAGTCTTACCGCTCCAACCGAGAGTCTGAATAGCACTCCAGAAACCGTGAGTGAGGTGGAACCAAAGAGCTACCAACCAGATGATGTAGAGAACTACGAACACAGGGTTAGCGAAGGTGTCCTGAATGAATGCGAAGCCGTCTGATGGGCAGTGGCCGAAGCTTGTACCCAAAAGCTCTGCAAACATCATGTTGTACCAGAAGTTGAAGAGGTGAAGCAACAAACCGAGAACGATGATGATACCGAGCACCAACATGTTCTGGCTAGCCCACTCTACTTTCTCTGGCTTTGCTGTTACCTCGTAACGCTGGTTACCGCGAGCACGACGGTTCTGTGCTGTCAGGATGAAAGCGTAAACGATGTGACAAACTGCCAAAGCTGCCAAACCTAATGTTGCAACTACGGCGTACCAGTTAGCACCCAACAATTCGCAAATCATGTTGTAAGCATCTCCTGAGAAGAGAGCAACAACATTCATGCAACCGTGGAATGTCAAGAATAGAATAAGAGCGATACCAGTTACTGACATCACTACTTTTCTACCAATAGATGAATTGATTAACCACATAAATGATTGAAATTTAATTATTTAACTGTTTGAAACTAATTTATATTCCACACTTTTCGTCCCTGCAATACCTATTTTTTGGCATTCTGCAATCCTCATTTCTAGGTATATTTTCGCAAGTCTGCTGCAAAATTACTATATTTTAATGATTTATCAAAGTATTTTTGCCAAAATTTCGATTTTATTTCTTACTTTTGCCGAAAATTAGAAAAAATATAGATTAAACGAAGTATGAAATTCAATTATGACGTGCTCGTTATCGGTGGAGGACATGCCGGATGTGAGGCTGCAGCAGCCTCTGCAAACATGGGTGCCAAAACCTGTTTGATAACGATGGATATGAACAAGATTGGTCAGATGAGTTGCAACCCCGCCATCGGAGGTATTGCCAAGGGACAGATTGTGCGCGAAATCGATGCTTTGGGAGGACAGATGGGTATCGTAACGGATAAAACCGCCATCCAGTTCCGAATGCTCAACATCGGCAAGGGTCCTGCCGTATGGAGCCCCCGTGCCCAATGCGACAGAGGAAAGTTTATCTGGGAATGGAGAACCATCCTCGACCATACCGACAACCTCGACATCTGGCAAGACCAGGCTGACGAACTGCTCGTAGCTGACGGAGAAGCCATCGGCGTAAAAACCATCTGGGGAGCCGAATTCTATGCCAAGAGCATCATCATCACCGCTGGAACATTCCTCAACGGACTGATGCATATAGGAAGAAAGATGGTAGAAGGCGGAAGATGCGCCGAACCTGCCGTACACAACTTTACGGAGAGCATCACCCGATGGGGTATCACTACTGCCAGAATGAAAACCGGAACTCCAGTCAGAATTGACAAGAGAAGTGTTCATTTCGAAGATATGGAAGAACAGCCGGGCGACAGCGATTTCCACCAGTTCTCTTACATGGGAGAACATCGGGTTCTGAAACAATTGCCTTGCTGGACTTGCTACACCAACAAGAAGGTACACGAAACTTTAAAAAGCGGTCTCGCTGACTCACCTTTATATAATGGTCAGATTCAGAGTACCGGTCCACGTTACTGTCCGAGTATAGAAACAAAGCTCGTCACCTTCCCCGACAAGGATCAGCATCCGCTCTTCCTGGAACCGGAAGGCGAAGATACGAACGAGATGTATCTGAACGGTTTTTCTTCGAGCATGCCGATGGATATCCAGCTGAATGCACTTCACGAGATTCCTGCTTTGAGAGATGCCAAGATTTACAGATCGGGATACGCCATCGAATACGATTACTTCGACCCTACCCAACTCAAGCATTCACTGGAGTCGAAAATCATCAAAGGTCTCTTCTTTGCCGGACAGGTGAACGGAACCACCGGTTATGAGGAAGCAGGAGGACAGGGAACCGTGGCAGGAATCAACGCAGCCTTGCATTGTGTTGGCGACAAAACATTCGAGATGAACCGCGATGAGAGTTATATCGGCGTACTCATCGATGATCTCACCACAAAGGGAGTTGACGAACCATACCGTATGTTTACCTCCAGAGCCGAATACCGCATTCTGCTCCGTCAGGACGATGCCGATGCCCGACTTACCGAAAAAGCATACGAACTCGGAATTGCCAAGCGCGACCGTTACGACTGGTGGATAGAGAAAAAAGAAGCCATCGGAAGAATCATCGAATTTTGCGCCAACTATCCTATCAAGAAGGATGAGATAAATCCAAAACTGGAGGCGCTCGGCACTACTCCACTTCGCGCCGGCTGCAAGCTCATCGACCTCATCGCTCGTCCGCATCTGAACCTCACGAATCTTTCGGAGATTATTCCGGACCTGAAGGCTGCACTGGAAACACCAGCTAACCGAAAGGACGAGATAACGGAAGCTGCAGAAATCAAGATGAAGTACAAAGGTTACATCGAACGAGAGCGTCTCATCGCTGATAAGATGCACCGATTGGAGGACATCAAGATAAAGGGCCGTTTCAACTATTCCGAGCTCCACGAAATCTCCACAGAAGGACGCCAGAAACTCGAGCGCATCGACCCGGAAACTTTGGCACAGGCAAGCCGAATTCCGGGCGTATCACCAAGCGATATCAACGTGATGCTTGTATTACTCGGAAGATAAGCCGTTTCACAGCGAAAAACAAGGGAATCCTCAATGTTTCACGTGAAACAGACTATCAACAAAACATTTGATGCTCAACCGCTTAAGAAAGGTTGCATCAAGTGTTTTGCGATTAAAGTAAAACTTCAGCAATTAGTGAAACAAAAGCGGATAAAGTCGAGTAAAAGGCAAAAACAAACGGGCAAAAAGCCCATAAAAAGGAACAAGAAAAAAGAACAAAATAAGTATCAATTTAAAGCATAAAAAGTAATGAACAATCAGCTATTATTAGACAATCTGCGTTGCATTCCAGATTGGCCAATCAAGGGTGTAAACTTCCGCGATGTATCAACCCTTTTCAAAAATCCTGCATCTTTAAAAGAGATCAGCGATGAGATGTATGAACTCTACAAAGACAAAGGAATCACCAAGATTGTAGGCATCGAATCACGCGGTTTCGTAATGTCTTCTGCCCTTGCTATTCGTCTCGGAGCCGGCGTAGTTTTATGCCGTAAACCGGGCAAACTTCCATGCAAAACCGTACAGGAAAGTTATGCTAAGGAATATGGTATCGACACCATCGAAATCCACGAAGATGCCATCAATGAGGACGACATCGTACTCCTCCACGACGACCTCCTTGCCACCGGTGGAACCATGAAAGCAGCATGCAACCTGGTAAAGAAATTCCATCCGAAAAAGGTATATGCCAACTTCATCATCGAGCTCGTAAACGAGAATTTCGAAGGCAGAAATTCCTTTGATCCAGACGTTGAAGTAACTACTTTATTGCAGTTATAAGTAGCAAAAATACTGCGAGAATGCAGCAAGGAAGCAGTAAAAGACACTAGAGCGTTGCCGTTTCACGTGAAACAGTAACGCTCGTTTTCCCTTAAAAAACAAGTAAAAATATGACAAAACAAGAGAATGAGGAGCGTTTGGCAAGGCTCAAAAACATCGTTTTAAGTATGCCGGAAAAGCCAGGAAGCTACCAATATTACGACGAAAATCATACGATTATATATGTGGGAAAGGCGAAAAATCTGAAGAGAAGAGTATCTTCCTACTTCCATAAAGAGGTAGACAGATACAAGACAAAGGTGCTTGTTTCTAAGATTCACGACATATCTTATACGGTCGTAAATACAGAAGAAGACGCACTTTTGCTCGAAAACAGCCTGATCAAAAAGTATAATCCAAGATACAATGTCCTGCTGAAAGACGGCAAGACATACCCATCTATATGCGTAACAAGCGAGTATTTTCCACGCATTTTCAAGACTCGTCATATCAATAAAAAAGTGGGAACCTTCTTCGGTCCTTACCCTCATATCGGCAGCATGTATGCCGTTTTAGAGGTCATCAAGAAGCTTTATAAGCCCCGCACCTGCAGAATGCCTATCACCAGAGAAGGCGTTGCTGAAGGCAGATACAAGCCGTGTCTGGAGTATCATATCCACAACTGCGGAGCACCCTGCATCAACAAGCAGAGCTATGAGGAATATCAGGAAAACATGCGCCAGGCACGTGAAATTCTGAAGGGAAACACGCGGGAAGTAAGCAAATATCTCTACGATTTGATGATGAAAAATGCAGAACTTCTTCGTTTTGAAATAGCCGAAGAATATAAGAAAAAGTACCAATTACTGGATGAATTTGAGGCAAAAAGCGAGGTGGTAAGCCATACAATTACGGATGTAGATGTCTTTACAATAGTAAATGATGATGCCAACAAAAACGCCTTCATCAACTATATTCACGTAAAAAACGGCACCATCAACCAGAGTTTCACCTACGAATATAAACGTAAACTGGAGGAGAGCGATGAGGAACTTCTGATTACTGCCATTCCGGAAATCAGAGAACGTTTCCACTCCACATCGAAGGAGATAATCGTGCCCTTCGAAATGGAATGGAAGCTGAAAGATGCCACCTTCTTCGTACCCCAGAGAGGTGACAAAAAGCACCTTCTGGAGCTGTCGGAAATGAACTGCAAGCAGTATAAATTCGACCGTCTGAAGCAGGCAGAAAAGCTCAATCCGGAGCAGAAACAGACCCGATTGATGAAGGAATTACAAGCAAAACTGAAGCTTCCAAAGCTGCCTTATCAGATAGAATGTTTCGATAATTCCAACATATCCGGTACTGATGCCGTGGCAGGTTGCATCGTATATAAAGGTATGAAACCATCCAGAAAAGACTATAGGAAATACAACATTAAGACGGTAGAAGGGCCGGACGATTACGCATCCATGCAAGAGGTGGTAAGACGCCGGTACAGTCGAATGATAGAGGAAGAAACTGTACTTCCAGACCTCATTATTACCGATGGCGGAAAGGGTCAGATGGACGTAGTAAGAGAGGTTATTGTTGACGAATTACACCTGGATATCCCTATCGCAGGTCTAGCCAAGGACGACCGTCACCGCACCAATGAACTTCTCTTCGGATTTCCTCCTCAAACCATCGCCCTAACACCCGAAAGTGAACTGTTCAAGGTTCTGACGCAGATACAGGATGAGGTGCACAGATACGCCATCACCTTTCATCGCGACAAGCGCAGCAAGCATGCTCTTCACTCAGAATTAGACGATATCAAAGGCATCGGCCCGAAGGCTAAAGAAGCCCTTCTGAGCAAGTTTAAGAGCGTGAAAAAGATGAAAGAAGCATCCTTGGAACAACTTTCAGAAGTATTAGGCCCTCATAAGGCAGAAATTCTTTCAAAATATTTCGAAGAAAAAGGCGAGAATATGAAATAAAAGTTGTATATTTGCAGTTCAAACTATACTATATATATTAATAATAAGAAGAAGAACAGAACCGAAGCAAGCATTCCACAAATGCTATTCATAAAGTTCTATGTTCAACATTCAAAGTTCAAAGTAGTAATATGAGAATCGTAATACAGCGTGTCTCTCACGCCTCAGTTACCATCGAAGGAGAGGTTAAATCTGCTATCAGGCAAGGCTATCTGATCCTTTTGGGAATAGAGGAAAGCGACACTTCAGAAGATGTAGACTGGCTGGTCAGAAAGGTAATAGGACTCCGTGTTTTCGACGACGAAAACCATGTTATGAATCGCTCCATCATGGATATCAATGGTGAGATTCTGGTCATCAGCCAGTTCACCCTATTCGCCAGCTACAAGAAAGGAAACCGCCCAAGCTGGCTCAGAGCAGCCAAGCACGAAATCAGCATTCCACTCTATGAGGAGTTCTGCAAAAAGCTATCCGATGCACTCGGAAAGCCAGTAGGAACAGGCGAATTTGGTGCCGATATGAAAGTAGAATTACTGAACGATGGACCGGTAACCATCATGATGGATACTCACAATAAGGAATAATGCCCTACCCTGAAAGAAAGGCATCTTTCCTCACAAAAGAATTAGGAATATGACAATAAAAGAAGCACAAGAAACTGTAGATCAGTGGATTAAAGAATATGGCGTACGCTATTTCAGCGAACTGACCAATATGGCTTGCCTCACAGAAGAAGTGGGCGAATTGGCACGCGTCATTGCCCGAACATACGGCGACCAGAGTTTTAAGAAAGGCGAGAAACCTAACTTAGGCGAAGAAATGGCCGATGTTCTTTGGGTGCTTATCTGCCTGGCAAATCAGACAGGAGTTGACTTGACAGAAGAACTCCAGAAGAGTTTTGACAAGAAGACCAAAAGGGATTCAGAAAGACATAAAAACAACCCAAAACTATCTGAGCATCAGGAAGATAAAGAACAAGATAACAAGAATTAAAATTGCTATTCATATAAAAACTTAACTTTAATAATTATATAAATAACATTAAGTATGAGCAGTATTAAAGAACAGGTTCTTGCACAGCAGGGACAGTATAAAGAGCCAGACGACAAGTATTTATCAGTTTTGAAGCAGTACAACTGCAACCTCAATGATGAGGAAGTAGCTGCTGCAGTAAAGAAGATTCTCGATGAAAAGGTAGCAGAGAATGAGACCATGGAGGTCAAGAAGTTCCTCTTCGGTAGCATCGAGTTGACTTCTCTCCATACAGAAGATACAGAAGAAAGCATCCTGAAGATGATTGAAAAGGTGAACCAGTTTGCCAAGGATTATCCTCAGCTTCCTCACGTAGCAACCGTATGTACCTACCCTAACTTTGCCGGCCTTATCAGCCAGAGTCTGGAGGTTGACGGCGTAGAAATCGCTGTAGTAAGTGGCAATTTCCCATCCTCTCAGACCTTTATCGAGGTAAAGATTGCAGAAACCGCTATGGCTATCAAGGATGGTGCTACAGAGGTGGATATCGTAATGCCTGTTGGCAAGTTCTTCAGCGAAGATTACGAGGGTCTCTGCGATGATATTCAGGAACTCAAGGAGACATGCGGAGAGCATAAGATGAAGTGCATTCTGGAGACAGGCGATCTGAAGAATTGCAGCAACATCATGAAGGCTTCTATCCTCGCAATGTACTCAGGTTCAGACTATATCAAGACCTCAACAGGCAAGGAGAAGGTCTCAGCTACCCCTGAGGCAGCATACGTTATGTGCCAGGCTATCAAGGCATATTACGAAAAGACTGGCATTCAGATTGGTTTCAAGCCTGCAGGTGGTATCAATACCGTTCATGATGCCGTAGTTTACTACACCATCGTGAAGGAAGTTTTGGGCGAGAAATGGCTGACCAACCAGTGGTTGCGCCTCGGCACATCACGCCTGACTAACCTCCTCTTGAGCGAAATTCTTGGCAAGGAAATCAAGTACTTCTAAAGATAATTTCAAAATACCATTAAACATACTTAGAAAGATAGTTTTAAAGTACCATTTAAGATACTTCTAAAGAGAATTCTAGGTATTGTTTAAAAGAAAAATCTAAAGAAAAGTAACTGATTATCAATAGAATACAAAAAACGAAGGGTTGATTCTCTCTGAGAACCAACCCTTTTTATATTATGTTTTTCTTCAATTTTTATATTAAGCTTTTCTTTCAATCACAAAATCCAAGTAAGCCTTCAAGGCATTGTAAATATCCTTATCCTCCACATAAGTATCGAGGAAATTCATGGCTTCGGCATGGAAATCCCACATGCGCTTATCCGCATATTCAATACCTCCGTTTTCCTTTGTAAATGCCACTAACTGAGCTATTTCATCAGCCGTCACAGTATGAGCCTTTACCTTTCTGGCAAGCTTTATCATCTCCTCATCACCAGTAGACTTCAAAGCATATATTACAGGCAAAGTCAGTTTTCCTTCAACCATATCATTACCAGTAGGTTTACCTATCTCCTTGGAATCATAATAATCAAAGATATCATCACGGATCTGGAAGATGATGCCCAAGTTCTGTCCGAAACGCTTCGCCTCTTCAATCTGCAGTTCTGAAGCATTGGCAGACATCGCTCCGATACCGGCGCAAGCCTCAAAGAGAGCAGCCGTCTTCTGCTTAATCACCTGATAATAAATATCTTCCGATATCTCTTCATTACTGATACTGTTGAGCTGAAGAATCTCACCATTAGACAGAATACGTCCCAACTCTGCAAGATAACGCACGATTTCCTCTGAATGCGAATAAGATACATGAAGCAAGGCGGTGGAAAGAATGAAATCGCCCACAAGCACAGCCACCTTATTATTATAAGTAGCATTCACGCTAGCCTGTCCGCGGCGCTCCACACTCTCGTCAACCACATCATCATGTACCAGCGAAGCGGTATGAAGAAGTTCCAGACCTACAGCAGAATGCTGGGTAACACTGGAAACCTTTCCAAAATTACGTGCCATCAACAAGATGAGTATAGGGCGCATACGTTTTCCAGCGCGCTGACGGATGTGGTCGAGCACCTGGGAAAGGAGGCCATCGCTATGCATAAGAGACTTGTTGAACAAATCTATAAAATCTGCTAATTCTGCCTCTATAGGCAGCTTGATAAGTGATAAATAGTCCATTATATGTGAGTAAATCTACTTAATTTCTGAAATTTGTTACAAAATTAATCAATTCTTCTTGAAATATCGCATTTTTTTAGTAATTTTACACCACAAAAATGAATATTATGGATAAATTGTTCCTTTTAGACGCGTATGCGCTCATTTATAGGTCGTATTACGCCTTTATGAAAGCCCCTCGAATCAATTCGAAGGGACTCAATACTTCGTGTGTAATGGGGTTCTGCAATACCCTCAACGAGATACTTACCAAGGAGAAACCTACCCATATTGCGGTGGCTTTCGACCATGGCAAGACCTTCCGTCATGAGGCTTTTCCTGCGTATAAAGCACAGCGAGAAGAGACACCGGAAGACATCAAGCTCTCGGTACCTATCATCAAGAATATCCTGGAGGCTTATCACATTCCTATTCTTCAGGTGGATGGTTTCGAGGCGGATGATATCATTGGTACCGTTGCCTTGAAGGCAGGCGAGATGGGTATAGAAACCTATATGCTCACACCAGATAAGGATTATGCCCAGCTGGTAAGAGACAACGTATTCATGTTCCGCCCCCGACATGGCGGTGGTTACGAAAAGTTGGGCGTTGCCGAGATTGAAGAGAAATACAGCATCTCTTCCCCACTCCAGGTTATCGATCTTCTGGCATTGATGGGTGACTCTGCCGACAACTTCCCTGGATGCCCGGGTGTTGGAGAGAAGACTGCCATCAAACTCATCAACCAGTTTGGAAGCGTAGAGGGATTGATAGAAAATAGCGCCGTGGTGAAAGGCAAGCTCCGCGAGAAAGTGGAGGGTGCCATAGAGGACATCAAGATTTCGAAGTTCCTGGCAACCATCAGAACCGATGTTCCGGTAGAACTCAAGATGGAAGATCTAAAACTGGAAGAACCAGACAATGCCAAGCTGGATGAAATCTTCACCGATCTGGAGTTTAAGTCGTTCGCCAAGCGCGTTCTTAAAAAACCTCAAAAAGTGCAAACAAAGGCTACAGGAGAGCTTGATCTCTTTGGCGCACAGCAAGACGATGGTCAAGAAGAAGAGGAAAATACGAGTTTTGAAACTATTAAAACGGTTGCTCACACATACAAACTCATTGAAACAGAAGAAGATGCGCAGAAACTTTATGACTATTTGATTACATCATCAATTCTCAGTTTAGATACCGAGACCACTTCCACCTCTACAATAGATGCAGAATTGGTGGGATTGAGCTTTGCTGTAAAGGAGAAAGAGGCTTTCTACGTAGCAATTCCAGCGGAACGTAAAAAAGCCTTAAAATTCGTAAACATCTTTAAACCGATCTACGAGAATCCGGAAATCCTGAAAGTGGGACAAAACATCAAGTACGATTACGAAGTGCTGATGAATTACGGAGTGGAGATACAGGGAAAGATGTTCGATACGATGCTCGCCCACTATCTCATCCAGCCGGAGCTTTATCACAATATGGATTACCTCGCCGAGGTATATCTCAAATACCAGACGGTTCACATAGAAGAGTTAATAGGTCCTAAGGGAAAGAACCAGAAATCGATGCGCGACCTGTCTGCGGCAGAAGTTTACGAGTATGCAGCAGAAGATGCCGACATCACCCTGCGCCTGAAGAATGTACTCGAACCAAAGCTCAAGGAGATAGAGTGCGAGGATTTATTCTGGAATGTAGAGATGCCGTTGGTGCCTGTTCTTGCCCACATGGAGATGAATGGCGTATGTATCGACACAGATACATTGAAGGAAACGTCTAATAATTTAACCAACCGACTCAATGAGATAGAACATCATATCTATGAGTTGGCAGGCGAGTCATTCAATATCGGTTCTCCACGTCAGGTAGGCGAGATTCTCTTCGGCAAGATGAAGATTGTGGAAAAGCCAAAGAAGACGAAGACCGGACAATATGTAACGAGCGAGGAAGTATTACAGCAATTGCGCAGCAAGAGTCCAATCATCGATGAGATTCTGAACTACAGAGGATTAAAGAAACTGTTGGGAACCTACGTAGATGCCCTCCCTAAGCTCATCAATCCTCGTACAGGTCATATTCATGCTTCTTTCAACCAAACCATCACCGCTACGGGTCGTCTGTCATCCAGCGATCCGAACCTGCAGAATATCCCTGTGCGCGATGATGACGGAAAGGAGATAAGAAGATGCTTTATCCCAGAGCCGGGATGTCTGTTCTTTTCAGCAGATTACTCCCAGATAGAACTCCGCATCATGGCACACCTGAGCGAAGATCATAATATGGTAGAGGCATTCCTGGAAGGATCAGACATCCACGCAGCTACTGCAGCCAAGATCTGGCATAAAGACATCAAGGACGTAACCGATGCCCAGCGCAAGAAAGCAAAAACGGCCAACTTCGGTATCATCTACGGCATTACCACCTTCGGCCTTGCCCAGCGCATGAACATCGAGAACCGAGAGGCGAAGCAAATCATAGAAGATTACTTCCGCACCTTCCCGGGCGTACATGCCTATATGGAGAAGTCGAAAGAGATAGCAAGGGAGAAAGGCTATGCCGAAACCCTCTTCCACCGTCGTCGCTACCTGCCAGATATCAACAGCAAGAACGGCACAGTAAGAGGCTTCGCAGAGCGTAATGCCATCAATGCCCCTATCCAGGGATCAGAAGCCGACATCATCAAGGTGGCCATGGTGAAGATCTTCAACCGATTCAAGGCAGAGGGCATCAAGAGTAAGATGATCATCCAGGTACACGATGAACTCAACTTCTCTGTCTATCCAGAGGAAAAAGAGAAGGTTGAGAAAATCGTAATAGAGGAAATGGAGAATGCCTATAAGCTCAAGGTTCCTTTGATTGCTGATGCCGGCTGGGGAAAGAACTGGCTGGAAGCGCATTAAGAAGAAGTCTATCAGGGCGTTCATTTAAACAAAAAATAGCTGCAAATGGTAAAAAACAAGCCATTTGTGGCTTTTTTGGGGGATTTATGTGATTCTTTTATATATTTTTTGTATATTTGTAGCAGAAATCTATCAAGTATAGGTAATACAAGGAGAATTGAACCAAAATGAACCAACAGATATTGGCTTTTTTTTCCTACCTTTGCATAGAAAAAAGAATGATAATATAAAAAAATCAAAGCTTATGAAACATCTATTTTTTCTTGTAGGTTTGCTTTGCCTGACGGCAGCACCTATCAGTTCATTTGCCCAGGCACAGAATGCTAAGGACTTAAGAAAAGAACGCTTGGAGATGCTCAAGGCATCTAAGGCTGAACTCAACGAGAAAGCATCAAAGGCTGCTAAGAAAGAAGCCAAGAAGCTTCAGAAAGAAGGCTGGCAGACAGCTCCTGGTGCACTCCCACTGGAAAAGCAGTTGGATAAGTCATACGCAATGCAGTATCAGTATGACGAATCTATGTACCCAATGTACATCATGGGTGAAGCCATGAGTATCGGTGAGAACTATGACGGCGCCAAGATGCAAGCCATGGAACTGGCCAAGCAGAACCTTGCTGCTCAGATTCAGACAGAAGTTTCAGGTCTTATCGACAACTCTGTAGCTACCCAGCAGCTTGCCATGGAAGAAGCAGTTACCGTTACCAAGAGTATCATGGCCAGCAAGAGCCTCATCGTACAGAGCATCGGCAGAACTATCACAGTCATGGAGTGCTACCGTACCTTGAAGAACAAGAACAAGGAAGTACTCGTCCGCATCGCATACAATGGAGCCATGGCTAAGGCTGCAGCCAAGAATGCCATCCGCCAGAGCCTCGAAAACGAGAGTGAGGAGCTTCACAAGAAACTTGATAACGTATTGGGAACAAAATAATATTTGCAAAGTCACATGAAAAAGACTACATTGGCAATTGTTTGCCTGTTAGGATGCACTGCACTCAGCCTCTCTGCACAGGAGGCTGAGAAAAAGCAGCTGCACGAAATTAAGGTAAAATTCGATAAGGTACCAGATGGACTTGCCAACTACTACAGTGGCTACTACTATTACAATGGCAATGAAATCTATAATATGCGTAACTACCTGATGTACACCGGTAATCGCATCAATGCACTTACCATCAACCCTAGTGGTAGTTCGTATGCCTTCATCGACAGCAAGAAAGACAAAAATACCGTAGATGTATTTAGTTTGATGACCAAGGATCAGCAATTGGGCAAGATTACGACCAACAAGCTGTTTAAGCCACTGGCTATCTGCTATTCACCAAACGCCAAGTTCCTCTATGTGATGGGATCTGATTCCAAAATCCACATCTTTGAAACCCGCAAGACCCGCGAGGTGAAGAGTTTCGCCATCAACGAACCAGCTACCCGCCTCGATGCAAGCCCTAACGGATTCTTCCTCATCGCCAGCACCAAGGATAAGCTTCAGGTCATCAACCTGGAGAACGAAACCGTGCGCACTACCCTTCCGCTCAAGGCAGATTTCAAGGACGTAGCCTTCTCAAGCAACAGCAAGCAGATGGCTGTTCTCGCAGCAGACGGAACCTGCGATGTATATGATACCAAGACTTTCACCGTGAGCAAGCACTTCGATGCCATGGGTATCGCCGAAAGATGCTTCTTCCACCCAGAAAACAAGTATCTGGCTATCGTAACAGGCGACCAGCGTGTGGCTTTCATCAACCTGCTCAATGAGGACGACCGCCAGTACGTGGATGCCAAGGAAGGAGGAATCAAGTACATCAACTTCTCCAAGAACGTGAAGAATGATATCTACCTGGTACACAACTATACCAGCGGAATCGTCTTTACCCCGGTAGGATTCCTGAGTCCTAACCGTCAGGAAAAGCTGAAGAATGAGTTGAACAGCCGCATGGATGAGTGGATGAAGCGTATGGAAGGCGAGAGCCTTGATGACTACAATGCCCGTGTGAACGAGGAATCAAGATTGAAGCAGATGCGCCTCTTTGAGTCACAGATTGCTACCAACATGGCAGATAATCTCCTCACCACATCCGACGTAAAGCTCGGTAACTATAACTCAGATATGAATATGTTGACCCTGGAATTCAACAACATGCCAAGCATCTACTTGACAGTACCTGTAAGCGAATTGGAAGGCATGGATGCAGGAAGCCTGGAATTCACCAATACCCAGTATGGATTGAACGACAAGGATGAGTTCGAGCTTGTATATACCGAGGTTATTAACAAGAAGACCGGTAAGAAATACGTGTTCGACAACACCGAGCGTAAGTCATTGGCATTCTTGGAGTCAGACGACAACTTCGTACCATTCGAGCAGCTTCAGGGTGCCAAGATGGAAGAGTTGAAGCTTGAGGAAATCAAGAACAAGATCATGAAGAATGCCCAGGAGCAGAACATCATCTCCGATCATACCAAGATTGATGTACACACCAAGGTAGCCAACGCCACCGATGCATCAGGTAAGAACATCTTCAACTATGATGTAGATGTATCTTATACCGTAGATGAGGAGTACTCTGCCAAGGATGACTTTGCACCAGGTCGCTTCAAGGTAGAAGAATCCAATGCCGCTCAGGCAATGCTCGCCATCGTGAAGAAGGCTTTGGAGGAAGATTTCGCCAAATATACCGCAGAGGGCAAGCAGGTGAAGATCCAGATTACCGGTATGGCTGATGCCTTGCCATTCAGCCGCACCGTGGCATACGATGGCTGCTATGGCGACTTCGAGCAGGAACCAGTACACAAGAACGGCGAACTGAGCAATATCACCGTAACCCAATCTACCGGTATCGGCGAGAACGATCAGCTGGCTTACTTGCGTGCCATGGGTGTGAAGGATTATATCGAGAAGAATATCCCAGCACTCCAGAAGATGAAGACCTCTTATGATACTTATATCGAAGTATCTGAGAACAAGGGTGGAGAATACCGCCGAATCAGCGTGAAGTTCACCTTTATTGATGTATTCTAATATTGATGGATTCTATAATGAAGAAAGTATTTATTGCAATATCTATTTTACTCTTATCGTCGGGCAGCAAACTGGCTGCCCAGACGATAACTGACTCCAACGACGCCTACAGAGAGTTTGTTCAGCTCGCCAACAAGGATGAGGACAAATCCCAGATGTACGACGCGCTATATCGTTGCTATACGGCAACTTACGCCATCATTACCCACTCTGAGAAGACGAGTGCCGAATATTCACAGGCGATGGCCAACATGAAGAATATCATTGCTTTCCTGCCTAATGCCGCTGCCTACAACAGTAACAACCAGAGCACAGGAAACGCCATCAAGTTTGCACGCGCCTACGTGGATGTTGTCGGCTTATCCGACTTTGCCGATGGTGGTTACACCTCTCAAAATGCCTATTCACAGCTCTCTTACTTTGCGGCAGCCAATCTGGTAAACCGCCGCCAGTATGAAGAAGCTATTCCATACCTGCAAGCTTATCTCCGTTCGGGTGACGAGAAGTACCGTAAATCGGTATTCGTCAACCTCATAAAGGCTTGCGCACAATCCAATAAATATCAGCTTGCCGTCATCACTCTCGAGCAGGCATCTGATAACTATCCTACCGACTATGACATCATTTCGTCAGCAGTAAACCTCTGCATCGACCACAAGGATAATGCCAACCTCCAGAAGTTCGTAGGCAAGGGTCTTGCCCTCCGCCCAAACGATGAGACCCTTCTCAACATCCAGGGTAAACTCTATGAGGAAGGCCATCATTTCGAGCAGGCACTTGATATCTACAAGAAACTGCAAATTGCTCACCCTAAGGCTCTTGATGTATTGAAACACCTGGCTATCAACAACTATAACATAGGTGTGCAAAACTATAACCAGGCTTTGGAACTCAAAGAAAACGATCCTCACATCAAGGACCTGGAAAGCGTATATAAGGATTACTTCACCTATTCGATAGGTCACATCAAGAACATCATCATCAGCGACCCACTTTCGCTGAAATACACCCAGGCACTCGCCATCGCATACAAGTGTGTAGGTGATAAGGAGAACTTCAATATCATCAACAACAAGCTGGCTTCGCTCGGAGGCGGTAAAATCGAGTCGAACGTGATTCCTCAGCTCATCGAGTTCAATGGCGAGGTAAAGCCAACCATCGCTGCCGCTGCACCTCAGACACAGACACTAAGCAACGACCAGAGTGCTGCAGAGGAGAAGGGAATCCCAGCTTACTCTGCCTTTGCCATTCCATTCATCGAAAACCGCATCGACAAATGGCAGAAGAAGGACAGCTACGAGACACTGGATGAGTATCGCGCCCGTATGACCGAGAAGAACCGAGATGCCAAGATTGCAGAGATGCAGCGACTTGCACAGCAGGAATACATCAGCAAATACGAATCAAGAGTAAACCTACGTCATCTGGAACTGAAACCATACGATGCCGACCACGAGGTATTCCTGGTAACATCGCCTGATCTCGGCGAAATGATCGTACCGGTGCCAAGAGCCAACAACGAGGCACGCATCTTCGCTTCCAACTGGAACGGTATGCAGTTTAAGGATCCACAGTACTTCATCGACAAGGATCACCTGGCACTCGCCAAGCTTACCATCATCACCCCTTCGGGCAAGCAGTATCAGTACGACAACGCAGCAGCGCTCAACTATACCGCCACCAACGTAGAGGTGCACTTCGACCCTATCACCGCCAATATGCTGGCATCCAACGAGAATGCAAACAAGCAGACGGTACAGCAGCAGAACGTGAAGCTGGGAACATCGGATGTGGATGAGAATATCCCAGAGAATCCAACCAGCAACACCAAGACCTTTGCCGTGGTCATCGCCAACCAGAACTACAGTAATGTGGCAGGCGTACCACTGGCTCTGAACGATGGTCTTGCCTTCTCCAAGTACTGCGAGAAGACGCTGGGCATGCCGGCAGGAAGCCGGCAGAGATTACGAAAGCATGGCCACGGCGATGTATGGCATGATGGATGCCTACATGCGAACCTTCTACAAGGAGCAGCAGAATGAAGAATACATCAGCCGCTATCTTTATTCATCGGAATACGCCCTTCGTCTCGACTCGCTCTCTGCGCAACAGCTTGCTGATTACTATCGCTTCATCACCGCTCAACATCAGGATGCCTTTCAGCAATACGTCTGCCAGTCGCTCTATCGAAATGCCGATTTCTTCAAGGATATGATAGGCACCAAGTATCTTGCCGAAGGCAATTTTGGCGAAGCTGCCCGCTGGCAGAAGGATGTTTCTTTGGATTTCATCAACAACCAGGCCATCAGTTTCTATGCCGAGAAGCGCAGTTATGCTGTGCCTTACTGGTTCAACCACCAGAAGGTGAATGATTCCAACATGTGGAGCATCCAGGGCAGTTATGCCCACCTGAAGGAGAACCCGAAGTTGAAATTCTGTAAGGAGATGAACCAGCTCATCGGCCAATACAATGTAGCTCGTGAAGGTGAATCCAGAGAGAAACTTGCCTACGAACTTGGCATTCGTTACTATCAGGCATCCTGCTATGGCGACTGCTGGTATCTTACCCATTATGGCAAGAGTGTAGCCGATAGTGCCCGCACAGGCGAAGCCGATTTCGCAGCCATCGCTCAGAAATATCTCAAGGTGAGCAAGCAAAGCAGCAATCTTACGCTTCGCTATCATTCGCTCTATGCCCTCTCATCCATCGGCATTGACCCATGGTTTAAGATATCATACGATGCCAACTGGAACGAGCAGAAGCTTCTCCAGCCACAATCCGCTCAATATCAGGCAATGATGGAATGGAGCCTGTTCAGCCGTCAACATCCGGAAATCGTGGATCAATACACCACCCGATGTGATGTATTGAAGCAATTCGAAAAAAATCTCTAATCTCTTACCATTTTCCCAGCGTTGGGAAAATGGTAACTTTTTCACCGCACATCAGCCGTCCAACACTCGCACATCAGCTGTTATGCATCCGCATATCAAGTGATGTGCAAGCGCACAACAGCTGATGTGCGGCCTTAGATACTATATCTTCCAACAATTTCTCCTATATCTTCTAGAAACTTCCATTATATGTCTCAAAGACTTCTGTTATACCTTCCAGGTACTTCTCCTATATCTTTCGAAAACTATCCCTATATCTTTTGAAGACTATCCCTATATACCTCAACGTCTTCTCCTATATCTTCCTGCATCCGCAAGTGTTTCAGCGTTTCACTTGTTTTTCCAACATCAATTTTCCCTCATCTATAATTTTTAGTTAATTTTCCACGATTTCTTTGTATCTTTCATCCATAATGTGTATCTTTGCATTAAATATATTTAAACGTTTGAAATAAGGCAACATAACAATGGCAAAGAATAATAAGCAGGCAGCTAACCAAGACGGTAACAGCACCAAGAAGGCTACAAAGAAAAAGAAGAAAGTCAAGGTTTCGCATATCGTGAAACCAGAAAACATGACTTTAGAGGAATGGCAAATCAAACTGCGCAAGCAGGTGACCGATATCGAGCACTTCGATATCAGTTGTGTTGATGACGCCCTTTGCCCTGGAGAGTATATCGTTCGCAACCCTGAAAAGAACAACGAGTACAAGGTGGTGTATCGTGGAGCCAACAGCGAATGGAATTATTGTTCCTGCATGGATTTCAAGACTTCGAGACTCGGCACTTGCAAACATATCGAAGCCGTCAAGAAATGGTTTGGCGGAAAGAGGGGCGTTAATGTACATCGGGAATTGCCACCTTATACTTCTGTCTATCTCTCCTATCGGGATGAGCGATGCGTAAAGATTCGTATCGGCTCAGACAACAAGGAGGCATACGAACAGTTAGCCAAAGATTACTTTGACAAGAACCATGTCTTGAAGAAATCAGCCTATGCCCGCATTGGCTCTTTCTTGAAACAAGCTCGCCAAATCAGCGATACATTCAGATGCTATAAAGATGCCATTGACTTTATCATCGATATTCGCGAAAAAGCGAAAAGAATGAAGATTGTGAAGACATACGATGACGAGAAACTCAACAATCTTTTGAAAGTAAACCTCTATCCTTACCAGAAAGAGGGCATCCGCTTTGCTGCAAAGGCAGGAAAGGCTATCATTGCCGACGAGATGGGTCTCGGAAAGACAATCCAAGCTATAGGTACTGCCGAACTGCTACGCAAGGAAGGTCTTATTGGCTCTGTACTCATCCTCTGCCCTACCTCGCTCAAATATCAATGGCGAAGTGAAATCAAGAAGTTTACTGATGCCGAAGTCTTCGTCATAGAGGGAAGTCATCTCAAGAGAAAGGAAGCGTACAATCGCCCGGAACCTTACAAGATTATTTCCTATAATAGTGCCGCCAATGACATCAAGATACTCGGCTGTTTGCAAACCGATATGCTCATCATGGACGAGGTGCAGCGCCTGAAGAACTGGAACACGCAGATTTCCCGTGCGGCAAGAAAGATAGAATCAGATTACTCCGTAATTCTATCCGGTACCCCATTGGAGAACAAGCTCGATGAACTCTACTCTATCGTGGAGTTTGTTGATAATTTCCGCCTTGCCCCTTACTACCTCTTCAAAGACAAGCATATCATTACTGATGAAACAGGAAAAGTTCTGGGTTATAAAAACTTAAACGACATAGGCAAGAAGCTGGGCGATATTCTCATCCGTCGTCGCAAGAAGGATGTGAAACTCCAGATGCCTGAACGTTCTGACAAGAACCTTTTCATTCCGATGACCAATGAGCAGATGGAGATGCATCAGGAGTGGCAGAACCAGGTACGTCTCCTGGTTCTGAAATGGCGCAGGATGCATTTCCTATCCGATAAAGACCGCAAGCGTCTCCTGCTCTTCCTCTCACAGATGCGCATGGTATGTGACAGCAGTTATATCCTCGACCAAAAGACGAGATACGACACCAAGGTGGATGAATGCGTGAACATCATCAGCGACATTATCAGCGAGGAAGGTGAAAAGGTTGTGGTATTCAGTCAATGGGAACGCATGACCCGCCTCATCGCCAAGGAACTGGAGAAAAAAGAAATAGGCTTTGAATATCTGCATGGTGGCGTGCCATCCGAAAAGCGCAAAAACCTGGTAGATAATTTCATGAACGAACCATCGAGCCGGGTTTTCCTCTCTACTGATGCCGGAAGCACAGGCTTGAACCTGCAGTCAGCCGCTACCATCATCAACATCGACTTGCCTTGGAATCCTGCCGTTCTCGAACAGCGTATCGGGCGCATCTATCGCCTTGGTCAGCAGAACAACATCCAGGTTATCAATCTCGTAACACCTGATTCCATCGAGCAGGAAATGCTCGGTAAGTTGCGTTTCAAGACCTCCATGTTTGAAGGCGTTCTTGATGACGGCGAAGATTCTGTATTCATCACAGATGATAAGTTCAGCAAGATGATGGAAACAGTGAGCGGTATGGTGGAAGAGGACGAAGAAACAGAGAAGGCTCGCAACAAACATAAATCTAACGAGAATAAAGAAGAGGTTTCCATCCAGCAGCAAACGAACTCATCTTCGAACAGAGAATCTGTCTCTAATCGCTCAAGTCAGCCAAAGGATTTGGTAACCCAAGGAATATCTTTCCTCTCAGGCTTAGCCGAAACCTTAAAGTCGCCAGAAGCCACAGCCCAGCTGGTTGATTCCATCGTTGAGAAAGACGAGCAGACAGGCGAAACCTCCATCAAGATACCAGTGGAGAGCAAAGAGACAGTTTCTAACCTTCTGAATCTCATCGGTAAGTTGTTTGCAAAATAAGTCATGGGTAAAAAGAAACATAAGCATCAAGGACATTATTGCAAGATGTGTGGAGAGTATAAATCCAACGAGTCGTTCAGTGGTAAAGGACACAGACTGCACATCTGCAAGAAATGTATATCAATAAGAAATAAGGCTAAAAAAGAAAAGAAACGTTTAGAACATGATAGAATTAACGAAGTCTCAGAAGAAAACAGCTCGCAAGCTCATTAATTTGGGCTTGCAGCGAGAGTGCGCCAAGTTCATGCAATCTACCAAAGATTTCATGAATAAGAACGCATCAGCAGAGGATGCACACGATGCATACCTCAAACTATATGATAAGGTATACCAATTCGACAAGCATATCGCTCGCCGATACGATGGGATGTCAGGAGGTAGATATTACATCACCGTATGTTACCTATACTATGACGGAGTATTGACTGACGAAGACATCCGAGAGTTTGACGATGAGCTATATAACAGTTTGAAAGAAGCCAAGAAGTCTTTTCAAAATTAAACGATATGAGTTACACAGAATATTCTTGTAGCAGACTAACTTTTAAAATATGTTTGTTCTACCAAAAGAAATTGGAGATTTAGGAGAGATACAAGTATTTATTGATGAGCAAAGAAGGAAATAAATAATCTTTTCCTTGCTACAACCAAATAAAAAGCGTAACTTTGCCGAAATATCATAAAAATAAGCAATTATGAAGGAAGAAGAAATCAAAGAATTGTTCGAGCAATTCGAAGCTATTGCCAACGAATACGAAGGCGTAGAATGTTGGAGTGCAAGAGAACTTGCACAAGTATTAGGTTATAGCCAATGGCGTAATTTCGAAGGAATTATCGAAAAGGCAAAAGCATCATGTACCAATGCAGGGCAAGAAGTATCATATCATTTTGCTGACGTCAGCAAAATGATAAATCTTGCAAAAGGTGCTCAGCGTGAAGTCAAAGACTACATGCTGACTCGTTATGCTTGCTATCTCATTGCCCAAAACGGTGATCCACGCAAGCCACAAATCTCTTTTGCCCAAAACTACTTTGCCGTACAGACTCGCCGAGCAGAACTAGTGCAAAAGCGTTTGCTGGAATACGAACGTGTACAAGCACGTGCAAAACTTGCAGAAACAGAGAAGCGTCTCTCTGGGGTGCTGTATGAAAGAGGGGTGGACAGCAAAGGCTTTGCCATCATTCGCTCACTAGGTGACAAGGCGTTGTTTAATCTCGACACGGCTCTTCTCAAACGTAAATTGGGTGCTCCTAACAGCCGACCTCTCGCCGATTTCCTTCCAACACTAAATATTAAAGCTAAAGATTTTGCTGCAGAAATGACTTCTGTCAACGTTCAGCAAAAGGATTTACATGGTCAGCAATCTATCTGTCAAGAGCATGTCGATAATAATAAGGCTGTTCGTAATATGATGCTCCAACGTGGCATTGTGCCAGAAAATCTTCCTGCAGGTGAAGACGTCAAGAAAGTAGAACGCAGATTAAAATCTGACGAAAAGACATTGACCAAAAAGAATAGCAAAAAGAAATAATATCCATCACAATTCTATAACTAGAGAAGATGTAAGGATTTCACTCGTCATCTATGATTTTTAGATAATTTTCCACTATTTCTTCGTATCTTTCATTTATAATGTGTAACTTTGCACCGGAAATTTAAACGTTTAAAGATAAAATGGCATTAAAATGTGGTATTGTAGGCCTCCCAAACGTGGGTAAGTCTACACTGTTCAACTGTCTGTCTAGTGCAAAGGCACAGGCAGCTAACTTCCCTTTCTGTACTATCGAACCAAACTTGGGCGTCATCACCGTACCAGATGAGCGACTCAACAAGTTGGCAGAGATTGTTCACCCAGGACGCATCGTCCCAGCTACTTGCGAAATCGTAGATATCGCAGGTCTCGTAAAGGGTGCCAGCAAGGGCGAAGGTCTTGGTAATAAATTCTTGGGAAATATCCGTGAGTGCGATGCTATCATCCACGTAATCCGCTGTTTCGACGATGACAACATCGTTCGTGAGGGTGGCGCTAAGGTTGATCCTTTGGAGGATAAGAGCGTCATCGATACAGAGTTGCAGCTCAAGGACCTGGAAACTATCGAATCTCAGCTCACCAAGCAGAAGAAGACTGCTGCAGCAGGCAACAAGGATGCTAAGACGATGGTTACCGTTCTGGAGGCTTACAAGGCCGAACTGGAGCAGGGAAAGAACGCTCGTGGCGTTACTTTCGAAAGCAAGGAAGAGCAGAAGGTGGCTCACGACCTCTTCCTCCTCACTACCAAGCCTGTGCTCTACGTAGCCAATGTTGACGAGGCTTCTGCCAAGACCGGCAACGAGTATAGCAAGAAGGTAGAGGAAATCGCCAAGGAAGAAGGTGCTGAGTGCATGGTCATCGCTGCAAAGACAGAGGAAGACATCGCATCGCTCGAAACCTACGAGGACAAACTGATGTTCCTCGAAGAACTTGGACTGGAAGAGAGCGGCGTAAACCGACTCATCAAGAAGGCATATGCCCTGCTGAACCTCGAAACATTCATCACCGCAGGTGAGATGGAGGTCAAGGCATGGACCTATCACAAGGGCTGGAAGGCTCCTCAGTGTGCCGGCGTCATCCATACCGACTTCGAGAAGGGATTCATCCGTGCAGAGGTTATCAAGTATGATGACTATATCAAGTATGGCTCTGAGGCTGCAGTACGCGAGGCTGGTAAGCTCGGCATCGAGGGCAAGGAGTACGTCGTACAGGATGGTGACATCATGCACTTCCGGTTCAATGTATAATCCTATTCTTCTACGGTTATGATAGCAAATCTGCTTAACTATATCGTATGGGACCCAGACCCAATCCTGGCTCATCTGGGTCCTATGACCATCCGCTACTATTCCACCTGCTGGATGATCGGTCTGTTGCTGGGCTATCTGCTCATGAGCAAGCTCTACAAGCAGCAGGGGCTTTCAGATGAGAAGTTCTCTCCACTGTTTCTCTACATCTTTATCGGTGTATTGATAGGTGGTCGTCTGGGACATTGCATCTTCTATCAGCCGGAATATTTCCTCACCCAGTGGGATCACTTCATCGAGATGCTGATACCTGTTCACCACATGCCAGACGGCAGTTGGAAATTTACGGGTTATGAGGGACTGTCTAGCCACGGAGGCGTATTCGGCATGTTCGTCGGCATCTGGCTCTATTGCCGCAACATGAAGGTGAGCGGCTGGGTTGTGCTCGATAATATGGGTATCTGCTCAGGCATTACAGCCACCTTTATCCGTTTGGGCAATCTGATGAATTCAGAGATTATCGGCAAGGTTACCGATGTGCCTTGGGCATTTATCTTCGTTCGCGAAGACCAGTATCCACGCCATCCGGGTCAGCTCTATGAGGCTTTGGCATACTTCTGCTTCTTCCTCCTCATCCTCTTCATCTACAAGAAGAGAGGACCTAAGAGCGTAGGCACCGGTTTCTATTTCGGTCTTTGCCTTACTCTCATCTTCACCTTCCGCTTCTTCATCGAATATACGAAGGAGATTCAGGTGGCATTCGAGGCAGGTCTGCCTATGGATATGGGACAGATATTGAGCATTCCGCTCATCATCGCCGGTGTATGGAGCATCGCTTCCAGCACAAAGAGAGCGAAAGAAAAGAACGTAGAGGCAAAATAATATTAGACGACTTATTTTCAGATTATAAAAATCCCTCCTCGTGCAACAGCATCTGCTGCCACGGGGAGGGATTTATATTTTTATCTTCCCAGCAGAATCTTCTTGATGTCATTGAGCTTGTTCAATGCCTCTACCGGAGTGAGATTGTTCACATCCAGCCCGAGTATTTCATCACGTATCTGCGTCAGTACAGGATCATCGAGCTGGAAGAAACTGAGCTGCACACCATCCTTAGGTTCATCGATGTGCTGTACGTTCGGTTTACCGGCACCGCCAACCCCGGCATTGTCATCCTCCAACTGTTTGAGAATCACATTGGCACGGTTCACTATGCTGCGAGGCATACCGGCAATCTCTGCCACATGGATACCGAAAGAGTGCTCACTGCCTCCCGGTTCCAGTTTACGCAGGAAGATTACCTTTCCGTCCACCTCTCTCACACTCACATTGAAGTTCTTGATGCGAGGGAAGTTCTTCTCCATCTCGTTGAGCTCATGATAGTGGGTAGCAAAGAGCGTACGTGCCTGCGCCTTCTTATGTTCATGCAGATATTCCACGATAGCCCAGGCAATGGAAATACCATCGTAGGTAGAAGTACCTCTTCCCAGCTCATCAAAGAGCACCAGCGAGCGCGGAGAAACGTTGTTCAGGATGTTTGCAGCCTCGGTCATCTCTACCATGAAGGTCGATTCGCCGAGCGATATATTGTCACTTGCACCTACACGTGTAAAGATTTTATCCACCAGTCCCACTCGGGCGCTCTCTGCGGGCACAAAACAGCCTACCTGTGCCAGCAGCACGATAAGGGCGGTCTGGCGCAGCAGAGCCGATTTACCAGCCATGTTAGGACCGGTAATCATCATAATCTGCTGTTTCTCGGTATCGAGCAGCACATCGTTAGGTACATAGCGTTCGCCCAGCGGCAGTTGGGTTTCAATTACCGGATGCCTGCCCTGCTTGATGTCGAGCACCTCAGAATCATCGACGATAGGGCGCACGTAGCGGTTCTCGTCAGATGTCTTTGCAAATGACAAAAGACAGTCCATACGGGCGATGAGGTTGGCATTGATCTGTATCTGTGGAATATACTCCTGCATGGCAGCTATCAGTTCGTTGAAGAGCTGTGCTTCCAATACTAGAATCTTCTCATCAGCACCGAGAATCTTTTCCTCATATTCCTTCAGTTCCTGGGTGATATAACGCTCTGCCTGAGCCAGCGTCTGCTTGCGTATCCACTCCTCAGGCACCTTATCCTTAAAAGTATTTCTCACCTCCAGATAGTATCCGAAAACATTATTGTAACCTACCTTCAGACTCGAAATTCCTGTCTTTTCTATCTCCCTTTCCTGTATCTTGAGCAGATAATCCTTGCCGTGGCGGCTGATGGCACGAAGGTCGTCAAGTTCGGCATTGAATCCGTCGGCTATCACGTCACCCTTGTTGACCAGCTGTGGCGGATCGGACTGTATTTCCCTGGCGATGCGGTCTTTCAGGGTCTCGCATACGTTCAGCTGCTCGCCTACCCGCTTCAGAGCCTCGTTCGTAGCATGCTGGCATGCCACCTTGATAGGCTTGATGGCTTCGAGTGCATTCTTCAGCTGAACCACTTCGCGAGGCGAAACTCTACCCACGGCTACTTTGGAAATGATACGCTCCAGGTCGCTGATGCGATGCAGCTGGTCATCGAGAAGCTGTCGGAATTCCGGTTCCTTGAAGAAATATTCCACGATGTCGAGACGCTCGTTGATTGGTTTAACGTCCTTCAACGGGAAGACCAGCCAGCGTCTGAGCATACGTCCGCCCATCGCCGTTACCGTACGGTCGATAACATTCAGGAGAGAAGAACCGTCTTCCTGCATAGGGGCAACCAGCTCCAGACTGCGGATGGTAAACCTATCCATACGCACGAACTTATCTTCTTCGATACGTGAAAGGGCAGTGATATGATTAATCTGTGTATGCTGGGTAATCTCGAGATACTGCATGATGGCACCACTGGCTATCACGCCGTTCTTGAGATGCTCTACACCGAAACCTTTCAGAGATTTTGTCTTGAAATGTCCCAGGAGTTTCTGCAGGGCTGTCTGTTCGGTGAAAACCCAGTCATCCAGTTCGAAGGTACAGTATTTGCTGCCGAAATATTTCTCGAAGTCATTCTTTCGGGCGCGGTCGTAGAGTACCTCTTTCGGCATGAAGTTGCCCATCAGTTTTTCTACATAGTCGTAGGTTCCCTCGCCGGTAAGAAACTCTCCGGTCGAGATATCCAGAAAGCTCACACCGCAGGCGGTCTTGCCGAAGTGTACGGCTGCCAGGAAGTTGTTCTCCTTGTAGTTCAGTACGTTATCTCCCATCGCCACACCCGGCGTAACGAGTTCGGTAATACCTCGCTTCACCATCTTGTCCATCTGGCTCAGTCCCTTCTTACCTTTTATTTCGAGTCGTTTCTTCTTCGGGTCTTCCAGCTGGTCGCATACCGCTACGCGCTTACCCGCCCTGATGAGTTTAGGCAGATAGGTATCCAGAGCATGATGAGGGAATCCTGCCATCTCGGTCGTGCCCGTAGAACCGCCATTATTGCGTCGTGTCAGCGTAATGCCGAGTATACGGGATGCCTCCACCGCATCTTCGCAGTAAGTTTCGTAGAAGTCACCGCAACGGAAGAGCAGCAGCGCTTCGGGATGTTTCGATTTCATCTCGAAAAACTGTCTCATCATCGGTGTAAGACCTTTATTATCGTTTGCCATATTCCAAGTATTTGGTACAAAGTTACGAAATATTACCCTAAGGTAAGTTACCCTAAGGTAATATTTAGAGTTTTTTAAATGAATATATGCTGCATTACCATAATAAAGCCGTACTTTTGTACTCATGAAAAAGAAACAAGTATACATAGGGGGTCTGTCGGTTGCTTGCTGCGCTCTCGTAGCAATAGGCATCACCTTGCACCTGCTCTACCCCAAGAAACAGATACAGAACCTGGTAAAAACTCCACCGGTTCTCCGGCTCAAGCCACAGCCTGCAGATACGCTGAAGAAGAAACCAGTGAAGAAGATGGATTTCAATATCTCCGGAACTTTAAGAGATAAGGAAGGAAAGGGAGTGGCTGGCGTCATCGTGAGCGATGGATTCAACTGTGTGAAAACTGATGCACAGGGCAGATATAAGATGAAGCGAGACAGCCTGGCAAAATTCATATACTATTCTGTTCCAGCCGATTGCGAGGTTCCTACCCATTCTAAGACCGATCGCACGGCTTTCTTCTACCAGAAGGTTTCCAAGGGGAAGAAAACCTATAACTTCACCCTCACCCGACTGCCGGGCGGCAAGGAGATTCACTATAAGATGATTGTCATCGGCGACCCGCAGGTTACCAATGCCTACAGCCCTTACTATACTTCTCCGGATGATAATCCCATCAAGAAGAGCGATGTAGAAAGATTCACTACCCAGACGATGGCGGACATCAGGCAGACCATCAGTTCGCTGCCTGCCGGAACTCCTGTATATGGACTCAGCATGGGCGATGATGTACAGTATTATGGCGGTTACAACGCCAAACTGGAGCGTCAGATACGCCAGGCATTGGGCTCTTCTGAGATGCGTCTCTTCTCCGTCATCGGCAATCACGACCAGGATGGCAAGGCGCTCTACCGCAGGAAATGGGAGGAGAATTTCGGTCCTACCGATTTTTCCTTCAATCGTGGCGATGTGCATTACGTCTGTATCAATAACTGCTTCTTCCATCGCGGCATGTCTTATTATTCTCCTGGAGAATTACGTGAGCGCCAGGTGAAGTGGCTGAAGCAGGATCTCGCCCTCACGCCAAAGGATATGAAGGTGGTACTCTGCTATCATATCCCGTTCACCTTCGGCAATGCGCCTTTCAGCAAGGCGAAGCCGCTGACCAATGCCCATGAGGAGGGACATTATTCTTCTTCCCGTCTCTCGCTCCTGCTTTCTTTGCTGAAACAGTTTAAGGGAGGATATGAACTCTTCTGCGGCCATACTCATTTTGCCTGCAACCACGAGATCAATTATCAGGGCGAGGATGTGATGGAGCATTGTCATGCTGCCGCCTGTGGCAATATATGGCAGTCGAATATCAACATCTGCGGCACCCCGAACGGATATTATGTCTATAGTTTTGTGGGTACCAGCATCAGCAACTGCTATTACAAAGGAACTTTCTGGGATAAGAGCAAGCAGATGACCTTGTTCCGTGCGCAGACCGATTTCAACGGCGAGAAATACTCTAGGGATTGGCAGTTGGCAAACAACAGGAATATCCTGGTAGCCAATGTCTTCAATGCCACCAGCCACTGGCGTGTTGTAGCCGTAGAGGATGGCAAAGAGTATCTGATGGGGCGCCTCAGCGGAAAGGGGCAGGATGCCTTTGCCGCCGGCTATCATCATAAATACAGCGAGAGTGTATCCTATCGGTTCGTGAGCAAGGGGAATGGTTATCTCATCATGAACCACCTTTATTATTATACTCCTAGGAATCCGAATGCCAGAATCATCATCAAGGCATCCGATCCATACGGAAATACCTATACGGCATCGAGCGATGAGGTAACGACAGAGCCTTTCGCCAACTTTGCCCATTATTACGAAAAAGAGTATAAGGAATATAAGAATAAGCAAGATAAGATGTTGCGGGATTCTATATCTGGCAGACAGAAAGATTCACTTGCTGCAAAGAAGAAAGATAATTAAGGCACGGGATTTATAAATTAGGCACGGGGTTTTATAAATTAGGCACGGATTACACGGATTACACGGATTTATGCGCTAACGCCAATAAGCCATATTTATTCTATGGTAGAAAATCCGTGTATTCCGTGCCTAAAAATTTATTTGTTCAGTTTCCAGGTAACACCATCTTTGGTGTCCTTTACCTCGAAGCCGGCTTCAGCCAGGGCATCGCGAATCTGGTCGCTGGTAGCCCAGTCCTTATCAGCCTTAGCCTTGGCACGCAGGTTGAGAACCATATCCACTACCTTGCCATAAGCCTCTTCACGGGCATCATTGTTGGCTCCCTTCTCACTCTTCAGACCGAGCAGGTCGAAGGTGAAGAGATGCATGGTGTCTGAAAGCTCCTTCAGGTCTTCGGCAGAGATGTTTGCCTTGTGGTCGAGGGCTGTGTTGATTACGTGGCAAGCCTCGAAGAGATAGCTGATAACGAGCTGAGTCTGGAAGTCATCGTTCATCGCATCGTAGCAGCGCTGGCGCAATTCGCTTACGAACTTCTTCACCTGATCATCGCTCTGCTTAGCCACAGGCACACGCTCCAGGTCGTTCAAACCATTCATCAGGCGCTCCAATCCCTTCTGGCTAGCCTTCAATGCATCGTTAGAGAAATCTACGGTGCTGCGGTAGTGGGCAGAGAGGATGAAGAAACGGATGGTCATTGGCGAATAAGCCTGCTCCAGACTGTCGTGATTGCCTGTGAAGAACTGCTCCAGGGTAATGAAGTTACCCAAGCTCTTACCCATCTTCTGGCCATTGATGGTAATCATATTGTTGTGCATCCAGTAATGAACCATCTGGTCGCCCTGAGAAGCCACAGCCTGAGCAATCTCGCACTCGTGGTGAGGGAAAATCAAATCCATGCCGCCACCGTGAATATCGAAGTGGCTGCCCAAGTACTTGCGTCCCATCGCAGTACACTCGCAGTGCCATCCTGGGAATCCATCACTCCAAGGACTAGGCCAGCGCATGATATGCTCAGGTGAAGCCTTCTTCCAGAGGGCGAAGTCTGCCTGGTTCTTCTTCTCGCCGATACCAGCCAGCTCGCGGCTCTCGTTGATAACGTTCTCCAGGTTACGTCCGGAGAGGATACCGTACTTATGATCCTTGTTATACTTCTCGATGTCGAAGTAGATAGAGCCATTACTCTCGTAGGCATAGCCATTGTCCAGGATTTCCAGAACCAGTTTCTCCTGTTCGATGATATGGCCTGTGGCATGAGGCTCAATGCTAGGAGGGAGTACGTTCAGCGCCTCCATGGCATCGTGGTAGCGGTTGGTGTAGTACTGCGCAATCTCCATTGGCTCCAACTGCTCCAGACGAGCCTTCTTCTCAATCTTGTCATCGCCTTCATCTGCATCGTGCTCCAGGTGGCCCACGTCAGTAATGTTTCTAACGTAGCGAACCTTATAGCCCAGGTGCTTGAGATAGCGGAAGAGTATATCGAATGTGATGGCTGGTCGTGCATGACCGAGATGCGGATCGCCATACACGGTAGGGCCACAAACATACATGCCCACGTTAGGAGCGTGGAGCGGAGTGAATCTCTCTTTCGTACGTGTGAGAGTGTTATAGATCAATAATTTCTGTTCCATCTTGTATGAACCTTTATTTTATATTGTTTATATTTTGAGTGCAAAGTTAACTCATTTTTCTGATATATCCGACAAATCATTCGCAAAATGTTATTAAATTCCTCAAAAATATCAATGGAACAGATCTTCCATGGTCAATTCTCTCTGTATGATGCTGCTATACTGATTTTTTGCCAAACCATAAGTGGTAAGCATAACCTGCTGGCAACTCTTGCGAGTCTTTGTCTCCTGTTCAAAGATCCATTGGCGATTTTGTAGCGTTTCGGCATATTGCTTATCTATTGTATAAGGCCGGGTAGAGAACTTGATTTCGCAGAGGTTTACGATATGGTCAGCTCTATCCAGCACCAGGTCTATCTGAGCTTTTTGCTCCTTGCCCTTGCCAAACCATCCCGAAGTAGATACAGCCATGCCACTGATTCCCATCGCCATCTTGATTTGCTCCACATGAGCCAGGCAAACCTGCTCAAAGGCATAACCTGCCCATGAGTTTATCTTTGGTGTGCCCAGATGATGCTGCCAAAACTGCTTGTCGTTGTTCTTGCCATCCTGCAGGAAATGAAAATAGAATAAGGTGTATGCATCAGTAAGTTGATACATCTCGTCGCGCTTCTTCTGTCCGAACGAGGTATAGCGGCGAACGAAGTCGCTTTGTTCCAGTTCATCCAATACTCTAGTCGCACTCCCCGCATTTGGCAAGCCTGTGGCTTCCAGTATCTCATTGCGAGTCAATCCCTTGCTCTTTGCAGCCATGGCTTTTACTATCAGTAAGTGGTTGTCTGCATTGCGGAACATGGCTTGATACAGATTCTCGTATTCTCGATGGAGTTGACCATCGGGATGAAACAATAACTCATCGATATTCTGCGCCAAGCTCTTGGTTGATTCCAGCATGCTGAGATAATAAGGCACACCGCCAAACACCATGTAGCTTATTACTTGGTCGTAATGGTTCATGGCAATCTTTTTATCCTTATAAAACTCTTCGCACTCTCGAAGAGTAAAAGGATGCAAATGAATGCGACAATTCACTCGACCATATAATCCACCATGATTGTTGAAAACCTTGTTGATAATCCAGGAAGTGGCTGAGCTACAGCAAACTAGCAAAATATCCGTTCTTGCCGAAGCCCAACTGTTCCAAAACCATTCCAAGGCGGTAAGAAAAGAGCCGTCCACTCCATTCATCCATGATAATTCATCAAGGAACACCACTTTCTTCTGCTCCTTGGATGCTTCCAGTATCTTGATGAGCGCATCGAATGCCTCTAGCCAGGTCTTTGGCAGAGCAAGGGGTGCATCAGAATATTTGCAAAGCGCATGGTAGAAATACATGAGCTGTACATCCTTGTTTTCCCGGTTGACACCTGTGGCATAAAATGCCAACTTGTCGTCAAAGGCCTCTCTTACAAGAAAAGTCTTGCCTACGCGACGGCGACCATATACGACAACAAACAGCGATTCCTCTGCTTTGTATGCCTCTTCGAGCTGTTGTAGCTCACGTTTCCTTCCTATTATCTTTGTCATATATTATATAGTGAATGGGTTAAACAACCTGCTTGTTTTGGCTGCAAATATACAAAAAATACCACTTAAAGCCAAACAAATGGGTAAGAAAGTGGCTCTAAGTGGTAATTTTAACATATTTAGAGCCACTTTAAGCGCACAGATTGGGCATGGCATGACAGAAAAAGGGATTTGAGAAGTACAATCAGGCTTTTTGATGATGCTATATTTTTGCATAAAGTAAGTAGTTTTTGTATATCTATTCACTATTTGTAAGTTTTCTGCCAATTAATTGCATAAAATTATCAAAATATTAGCGTATATCGAAAATAATGTGTAACTTTGCAGCCGCAAACAGTTATCAATTATCAAGAAGGCGGCTATAAGTTCCGCTAATGAGTATTAAGTTAGAAGAAAATGGCATATACAAGATTGAGTGCTGCCGAAGCGGCAGCGATGATTAACGATCAAGATACAATCGGATTGAGTGGTTTCACACCAAACGGCGTGCCTAAGGCAACCTTCCGCGAACTCTCCAAGAGAGCCGTGGCTGAGCACGAGGCGGGCAGACCTTTCCAGGTGGGCATCCTCACGGGTGCTTCTACCTCGCAGAGTATCGAAGGTGACATGGCAGCAGCCCATGCCATCAAGTTCCGTGCGCCATTTTCTACCAACAAGGACTTTAGAACTCATACCAACCTGGGCGAGATTGATTATGAGGATATGCACCTCGGCCACATGGCTGAGCGCCTGCGCCGTGGTTTCTATGGCGAAATAGACCTTGCCATCATCGAAGTTTCTGATTTGGAAGAAGGCGAAACTACCTGCAAGGCATTCCTTACCTCTGCCGGCGGCATCGTTCCTACCATCGTCCGCCTTGCCAAGAAGGTACTCATCGAGAAGAATACCTTCCACAGTCCAGCTTCCCGCTATCTGCACGATGTATATGAGATAGCAGAATGCCCGTTCCGCACACCTATTCCTATCATGAACGTAGGCGACAGAATCGGTAAGGAGTATGTGGAGATTGATGCACATAAGATTGTGGGTGTGGTAGAATGCAACATTCCGGAGGAGGCACGTGCCTTCAAGCCGCTCGACCCTGTGACGGAACAGATGGGACATAATGTGGCTGATTTCCTGGTCAGCGACCTGAAAAAGGGACATATTCCTCCTCAGTTCCTGCCTTTGCAGAGCGGAGTGGGCGTAACTTCCAATGCCGTTCTTGAGGCATTGGGACAGAACCCTAACGTGCCGGTATTCAGCGTTTATACCGAGGTGGTTCAGGATGCCGTGGTAAAATACATGCGCGAGGGAAGAATCAAGGATGCTTCCTGCTCTTCGCTCACCGTAACAAACGATACATTGAAAGAGGTGTATGATGATATTGATTACTTCAAGAAGCATCTCACCATCCGCCAGAGCGAGATTTCAAACTCTCCTGAGGTCATCCGCCGTCTGGGTGTCATCGCCATGAATACCGCCATTGAGTGCGATATCTACGGCAATGAGAACTCCAGCCATATCTGCGGCAGCAAGCTGATGAATGGTATCGGCGGTTCCTGCGATTACGAGCGCAATGGTTACATCTCTATCTTCACCACACAGAGTACCACCAAGAACGGTTGCATCTCTGCCATTGTTCCGATGTGCAGTCACGTGGACAGCACCGAGCATGATGTGGATGTGATTGTTACCGAACAGGGAGTAGCCGATCTCCGTGGCAAAGGCCCGTTACGCCGTGCCAAAGAAATTATCGAAAACTGTGCCCATCCGGATTACCGCCCTATGCTCCGCGAATACTTGAAGTTTGCTGAGAAGGGCCACGAGCCACAGAGCATGCGTGCTGCCCTCGCCATGCACGATACCTTCCTGAAGAAGGGAGACATGAGATTGACTGATTTCGGAGAATATCTGAAATAAGAGAAGACCGAAAGGGTCTATACGCCACCTGTTCTTCGTGGCATATAGACCCTTGCTGTTTCCCGTGAGGCGCAATGTGAACCAAACCTGTTAATTATAAGTAATAAAAACAAAAAATCTATCGTTTTTATTACTTATGTGAAACAAAAAGAGTATCTTTGCGAAAAGTTTTACTCGTATGAAACAAAAAATATTAGAAAGACTAGGGTATTCCAATCGTATCGAACGCATGTTTGGACGTGGAATGATGATTGCATTGACGGGCCAGAGGCGTGTCGGCAAGAGTTGTGTGATGCGGCGAATTTATAATCACATCGCTGAGAATGAAGAAAATCACATTATCTATATAGATAAGGAGAAAACATCATTTGATATGATAGCCAACTATCAGGATCTGGAGGCTTATGTAGCAGCCAACATCGTTGAGGGTAAGGAAAACTATCTGTTTATTGATGAGGTGCAGGAGATTTCTGATTTCGAGAAAGCACTCCTCAGTATCCAATCGGATGATACCTGCCAGATTATGATTACCGGCAGCAACGCCAAGATGCTTTCGGGCGAACTGGCTACTCGCCTGAGAGGCAGATATATTGCTTATCGCATTAGAGGACTCTGCTATGAAGAGTTCCTGACGTTCCATGAACTGAAGGATGATGATGCTTCCTTGAACCTGTATCTGCAGTATGGCGGTCTCCCTCAGTTGCGCAGTTTAGGATTGGAAAATACGGATTTGGTAGAAGATTATCTTGACAATGTGTATAATACGATAGTACTTCGTGATATCATAGAGCGAGAAAACATCAGAAACATACCATTGTTGCGAACGCTGCTGAAGTTTGTGAGCGATAATATCGGTAAACAATTCTCAGCAACGAGTATTGTAAAATTTCTGAAAAGCCAGAACACCGAAACGTCTGCCAAGATGATTCTCACGTATTTGGAGTATTTAAGCAATGCTTTTATTATCGATCGAGTTAACAGATACGACATTCATGGCAAGCGACTTTTCGAGTTAGGCGACAAGTTCTATTTCGAAGACCTGGGAATCAGGAATCATATTATAGGTGGCAACAGGCGTTTTGATATCGAAAAGGTGATGGAGAACGCTGTATATATCCATTTGTGCAGGATGGGGTATAAAGTATATGTTGGTCAGATGTATAAGGCTGAGATTGATTTTGTTGCCGAGAAAGCGGATAGTGTGGCGTATGTGCAAGTTACCTATCTGCTGGCTTCTGAGGAAACGGTAGAGCGTGAATTCGGCAATTTGAAATTGATAAAAGACAGTCATCCCAAATACGTGATTTCTATGGATAGGCTTTACAGTCAAACCAATATTGATGGCATTAAGCACATTCATCTGCGAGATTTTCTGAAAATGACTACCTTGGTTTGATGCCAGGTAGATTATGAATATCTCCATATAATCAAGGGTCTATACGCCACCTGTTCATCGTGACATATAGACCCTTGTTGCTTCCCGTGAGAAAATGGTAAAAGCCCCTGGTGCAAACACACCAGGGGCTATAATATTACGGGGGACCAGCGATGGAATCGCTGGGGACGGGGACGAACGGGAGTTAAGGCTCTTTTTACCTTTTTACTTTTTTACCTTTTTACCTTTAAAAGCCTTTTACCTTTTCACACAGTTCCCAGTATCTGTGAGCAAGGTCATGGATGAACTTCCGTCCTCGCTCGGTCCATACGAGATAGGTATGGGTGTAGGCTCTGCCCATCTTCTCCTGTCTGCCATCGCTCTTCGGGTCTAGGAAGGCGCTGTAGCGGGTGCGGCTCTTGGCTAAACCCATGTGGGCGTAATCGGCATAGAGGAGATACTGACCGCTCTGGTAGTACTGGATATGCAGGGCACAGAGCGAGCGGTTCAGCTCCTGGGCTGTGATACCGAGTTCCTTCGCAATCTGCGTGGTGGTGAAGCAGGAAACAGAATCGAGCACGTTATCGCTATAGAGCGCTTTCGGCAAAAGATTACCCACCTGATTCTCCAACTGGATGATGTTATCACCATTCTTGGCGATGCGAACCACCTGCTCATCCACCACATCATTCAAGCGGCGAATTTCTGTATCCTGTTCGCCGATAAGCTTCTTCTGCTGCTCAATCTGCAGGCGCTGTTTCTTCAGCAGATTCTCCTTCTCCTTGAGCGTAGCACGGAGAATTTCTTCTGCATGTCGGATTGTCTCCTCATCGCTCTCGCCCGGCTGAACCGGAATATAACCGCCCGTCTTGCGAATCTGTGGCAGCACATCAGCCGTAACCCAGTTCTTGAACTTCACGGCAGTAGAAAGCTTGGAGCCGAGCACCAAAGCATAGAAACCGCTCTCGTTGACGAAGATCATCTGAGTACGACGCATCGCCTCGCTTCCATCCTTCTTCTTACCAGTCACTACCCATGCGTTGTGTTTCACAACGTCAAGTGTGTTAACTAACTGACGCACAGCACATCTTGCAATCTTATACCCCAGTATATCACAGACATCCTTTGCACAGAACAAAGGTTCTCCGTTCTCATCGGTCAAGGTACGAATCTTACCGAATTCAGGGTTTTCAAACACAACAGCAATTGCTGCCTTCTTATCCATTTCTACTTTATTTGTATTAACTGACTTTACCATAATAATTTGTTTTTAAAAATTAATAACTCAACATTCAACACTCAACATTCAACATTAAATGATCGTAATCCAAACGCTCTCCTCCCGTTCCCTCGCTGCGGTAATGGCATTCATGAGCCTGTGCTGCCAGATGCGGGAATTAAAGACGGCACCCTGTAATTTATTTTCACCTACCAGAATGCAGCCCTGCGTATCATCGGGATAATTACCGGCATGAATGCGGATGCCCTCAAAATCAGGAACACCCTGCACCAGCGGAAGCCACTTCTTGAACCTTGGCGATTTCGAGATAACCACAGGATACGAGCCCTCCGGTATCGCCGTATGACCCGGTATCTTGCGGGCTTTCTTACCCGATACCCTGCTGTACCGTCCATCCTCCTCTTCCGGCTTCAGTTCGACGCCCAGGAGGTTTCTCCACGTAGGCTCCAGGGTATCACAGAAGTAATGCTCCTTGTCCAACTTCGCCTTATCGAAGCTGTGCTCAAAGATACGCTTGTCGCCTATTTTTACCCCCGAACGCCAAGTACGTTTCACATCCTTATCGCTCAGGATATAAAGATGACCTATCGTATAAGTCTTCTTTTTTGCTATTCTTTTTACTACTATTTCCATAGCTCAAACTCCATTAAGATTCTAATATTTTTACCTCTTTACCATCCTTGCGGTTACGTAGCTTTTCAAAACTGAATAACTGAATACTGATTACGTCACCCGTTGCACCCTTAGGCGGAATCTTCCGGATATAGTTTCGGTTCACCCAATTACGCAACATCGAAGGAGTGCCCTTCTTGTCCATGCCCAACTGCGAGCGGAGATATTCTGCCTGCTGGAAATTAAAGACATCAGGCAACTGCTGCAACAGATTTGCCGGTCCACGCTTGCTCGATTTCTCGTTCGAAAAGTTCGCCCTCTTGATGGCATCACCAAAGAATCGCATCTTGCAGTAGAGGTCGTAACGCTCGCTCCAGCGGATGAACTCATCTATCTCCGGCTCCCATTTACAGCCGTTCGCCACATACAGCACACACGCCTTCAGGTAGGCGATGACGTTGGCACGGAAGGAAAGATTCTCGTAAACCCTATCCTGCGACAGACGTGAAAACTCAGCATTCTCATCCTTCAGCCGGAGGGCAAGCTGGAATGCCTCAGGACAGTCAATCAGCCCCCTGGCGTTGTTCAGATTCTCGATATAAGGCTTCAGCCCCTCTCGGTAAGCATCATCGTAATCACCAAAGACAGGCATTTCATCACCGATTTCACGCTCCGGAATGGTACAGAAATTGATGCGGCTTATCGGACCATCTGTCAAAACTTTTGAGAAGTAACGCTGTCCTTTCTGGATAGTGGTAGATGCGTTCCAGTTGAATCGGATGGTTACACGCTCCGTAACGCTCGATATGCCCACGCGAGTCTGGCCGTACTGGTTGTCGCTATCTGAGGCAAGACACATGATACGGAAATGCTGGTTTCCGGTACCCTTCAGAGCATCAAACTGATCCAGCTCATTGAGCGAAGTGTAAAGAAATCGTCCCTGCGCCTCAGCGGTTCGCATCACGAATGCCGGATTGGTCATATCGGCATCAATCTCCTGTATAACGAGGTTGTCCGGTCGCTTACGCTTGTCCTTGTTGGCGCCCTTGCGCGTCATCTCCTCCTTCCATTCCTTCTCACGTTTCAGATTCTCCGCATCCCGTTTCCGGATATCCTCCATAATATAGCTAATCGGCTTGTTTACAGACGATTTACCTGCGCCCGTACCAGCCAGCAAGCACGTAGACAATGTAGCCTCATGAACTACATTATCAATATATCGGAAGCTCGTCTGCCAGAGGTGCGTAGCGAGCGGTGGGAAGATAGCGTGCGCCACAGCCGGCTTATAAATCTCCGGTGTCCGAGATAACAGCAGTTCCACCAGTTTCGGCAGTTTCTCTGGCATCGCTGGCGGGTCAGGATAATCCTCCTCGCTACTTTGAACTTGTATCATTGAACCTTGAACTGTATGATTTGCGTTAGGGCTATTAACTGTTAACTGTAAACTATTAACTTGTTGGCTGGCCTGTTTTTCCGCCAGCGCATTCACCCTTATCACATCCCTCGACATCGGCTTGCAGCTGTCAGCATATTTCGCATAGAAATCATGTATCAGCTGATGGCAGTCATCCTCCTGATAGTAGCTTGGCATTTTCGTTCTCACCACCTTCATCAGTTCCTCCTCGCTCATCACCCTCGAAGCGCCTGCGCTCATGATAGCGAGCAGCGAAGAGTGCCGAGACCCGACGGTATCAATCGCCATTCCTTCAAGCCCAGCCGACTGCACGAACAGATCAAAGGCTATCAGATTCTTCTCACTGGCCTCTCCCAGTTCACCAGTGCCATAATTGCCTCCAGAATTCCCGAGATGAGGATCATCAACATAATTGCTATTACCAGATTGGGCAGGCTGAACAGCAGTGCCAGCAGGAGCAGCATAATCGCCATGATTGCCCGAAAGTCTATTGTTTTGAACTTTGTCATTACTATTGCTATTAACTGTAAACTGTAAGCTATTAACTTTTGCATCTCCTCTTCCGTCCACCGTCAGCCCACGGTCCAGAAAAGCCTGTCTGCGAGCCTGTATCTCGCTCTCCGGCAGCACTGCGCACCACATTTTAGACCTGTAGATTTCCGAGTCCTTATCCGTCAGGAAAATCATTCTCTCAGGTGTGATGCAGCTCTCATCATAAGGCACACCCAGTGCCTCACAATACGCCTTCTGCGTCTCTTCGATGGTCATCCCCATCGGCATTCTAATCCCGATATGCAGTTTTTTTCTAGCGCTATAACAGAGATGCAGCAACGAGCCGTTCCATATCCCCGAAGAGCAGTTCAGCTCGCGCGCCTTCTCAATCGCCCTCTCCACATACTCCTTATCATCCACATCGATAATCGTCTGGAAGAGAAAGCTTTCCGGCAAGGCATTCTCCTGTCTGCGCACATTATTTTTGAACATGCCGTAATGCGGGCAGAAGAAAGGCAGCTCGCTCTTCAGCCTCTCCTGCGCCTTCTTCACCGCCTGCGCATCGTTCAAATCCACTCCGTCAATCGGCAATTCACCCCGAATCTGCTGAATCATCTTCTTGATTTCCTCCGACCCGATGACCTTATCATAAGTATCGATATTGTAAGAAAAAACTTTCCCCTTATTTCCCTTACGATAAGGATTAATTGCCACTACATGTACTGTCTCCATTTTACCTCCATATTTTATTAATCGAACACTTCGCTGTTAATCATGATATACCCTGAGCCATAGCTTACATTGATAGGCAGAATCAGCGAGTTATCCGAAATCTCGTCAACCCCGTTCGCCTCGAAGAGCGAAGCATTCTCGGCATCATTCAGTCTGCTCTTGACGAACCCTATTACCCATTTAGCCGCAATCTTCTCGGCAGCAACACGCCTGTCAACAAGGTCTTTCACCAGCTGTTCATCGCAGAAGTTGATATCCGCATTCACGTTCTCAGCCTCCGCTTCATTCTTCCCCATTTCCTGGTTCTCGAAGAAGAGGTTATACTTGATTTTCATATTCTTCATCATCACGATGTTCAGATTTTTCAGTTCCCCCTCCGAGTCAGCAATCGTCTCATAGAGTTTCTGTACCGACTTCTTGAAGATGTTCTTCACGTCCATCAGGCAGTAATAGATTTTGCCTCCAATCACCACCACCCTCAGTTTTCCGTACTGCGGATGAGTAAAATAAAAAGGTTTCATTGCTTTCATCTTATAAATTCCTTTTTAAACAGTTGGGCGCTCCCACAACGGTTGATGTGCCTATACACAAAAGCCCCCGAAACCCAGACCATATCGGTTCTGAATTCCGGGGGCAAATGTACGGCGATTCTGCGACAAAAAACTAGTACGTACCAGTACTGTCGTACTAGTACTACTTGCAAAAAACGGTCATTTAACCTATATATTTATTGATTTTATCTCCAAATTCACCCATAGAAGGCATTGAGATAGCTTCATTGTAGCGGGTTCTGAGCACAGCAGGGTTCATATCCCATAACTGTGAGAATACTTTCCATTGTTTGGTAATATTCAGTTTGATGGATAACTTATAGGCAAGATAACCTTTCTGGTAGCCAGAAAGATTGACAGGCTGGTAGTTTTCATCCAAAATCCCATACTCATACAAACTTTTCAGAATCTGTTGTGCTTTTTCTCCTTTCAATTCTTTAGGAACTGTAGGTCTATGAGGTAAGAACAACCTGGTTATGCCAGATGCTTTCTTATTATTCCTTTTGTCCTCTTCATCATCATCTTCAAAGTCAGCTTCCGTTACATCGGAATTAGAAAAATCATCTCCCTTATACCTCTCTCTTGCGGCATCATGCGAAGGATTGAAGTTCACGACATTGCCAAGATTTACACCTCCCACATGAATATCGCCATTAAAATTTAGTATGCAACTGACTTTCATGATTCAAAAAGACTTATAAGGTTATCAACACTTGTAGTACCCTCAAACACGCGAATGCCTTTCAGGTTAACTACGATATCAACACTCATACTGATGATTCCCAACACAGCCAGGGCAATCTTCAGTTTTACGATAAGTTTAATCATATATCTTCACCTTTTAAGATAGACTAAATTTACTTCCTCAATCTTGGAAGAAGAGGTGGCCCCTGAAAGTTTTCCAGGGTGAATCCTTACTTCGGAGACATTGAGCTGCAGAGCAGTATGAGGAATGTCTCCCCCGATTTCATGTTGAATTTTTCATTTTTACTCTGATTTTTAAGTTATTAATTGTTATTGTTTCTCTATAATAGCTGCGCAAGCACTGATGCACGGCTAAATCTCATGATATTTTTTTAATGTTGTTGTTCAATTATTTATTGCGAGGTGAAAAATTGCTTTGCATTTCTTCTACTTTCTCTTTCAACTTGTCAAGTTGTTTCAAGTCTCTCCCTATCGTAGCCCATTGCCAAAAAGCCTCATTGAAATTCTTTTCAAACTTATCTTTTTCAAAATTTTTACTCTCCGCAACATGTTTCTTATTCAGCGTATCAATGATAGTATCCCAATGATAAAGGATGCAATAACACCACCGCCGCTGCTGGTAAGACTTGAACTTCACTTTTCTTTTCAACACATTTATTACTGTATCATACTTGATATGCGTAATATTAGAGAACTGATATGGAGATAGCAGTTCAGCTCCATCACCTATAAAAGACTTTAGATACAAGATGATGCACTCTTCTTGTATCTCATTGATTCTGTCGTCTAGCTGAGCTAAGTTCTTCAGAATCAACTTTTGTCTATGTTCTGCAATATCCAACATAATTGTGTAAATTTATGCGAATTTACAACTAATTATTTGAACAGCAAAGCCGACTCCCCAGCTACCATGAATAGCCGGATATATTTTTCAAAAACATTAATATTTAAACTATATTTTACTATAGAATAACAAGAAAAAGGGGAAAAAAGTGAGCAATTTACGTTACTCGCCTTCTTCCCCTTACTTTTTATGATTTTACGGTAGGTGCAGCGCATGGAGTAACAGGCTTGGTATCATCACCAGATTCACTTGGGTTCCAGGCAGAAATATACTCACAACTCGAACCAAAGGCTTCTTTGTAATCCTGGAGATAATCTACAGGAACTTTCATAAAACTATTATATGTATTTAGAAATAATTGATTATCAGTTATTTGCAGTTAATACGGTAGAAAAGTGGATTGGGAGTTATTTGTGGATTTACGGAAAGTGAAGATTTAACGATTTTAACTTGCTTTTACATGCAAATGTGCGGTTTGGATGACAAAATGAGGGAAGAAAGAGAAATAAAGGGATGCAGTGAAAAGAGAAAACAGGATGGGATGCTGTTGTAACGATACCCATTCTCATATATGGATATACAGACAACTTTACTTTATTGTCTGTATATATATAGGTATAAAGTCAAGTGATGCAAAGGGGATGGGTTGGTAATGTGGCAGATCTTTTCTTTTTTTCGGCAGTCCCTGTCTTCGTCATCGTGTGCTCCACAATGGTTCTTCCTGCCAGTTGCCTGATGGGAAGCCCAGTGCGCCGAGGTCAACTTCGGGATATTCTGTGAAGAGTGCCTGCATCTTGTCCCGCATGTCATTTCCGGGAGATATGATATTGAGGAAGTACTTGATGATGCAGAGATCAAAATAGGTGCGCATGGAGTCGGTCGGTAGGGTAATCCAGCATTCGGTAGGATTGCTTGGTATGGCAGGTTGCATGGCATTCCGTTTGTTCCATACCCTTGCGTGGTGGCCACATGCGTTGCGAGTTACAGCAATGACGGTCATCCATGACTCAAAGACCCCCATCTGCAATCCGAATCTTTTGGCTATACGCTTGCGTATGCGGTTCTGCTTGATGTTTCTGTAAATGGCGTTCACGTTGCCGATAGTAAGCAACTCGCCTAATATCCATGACGGTGGGAATGGATTAGAATAAGTGTTCTTGAAATGCTGTATAAACTCCTCTTTGGACTTGGCATATTCTCCGCTGATGGCTCGCATCGTCTCGTTGAATTTTGCACTGTCAAGGAAATACGCCGGTGTAGTAAGCCAAAACGGATCGTTAGTCATTTCTGCGGGTATCTGCATTACAGCCCTACGAACTGCTATCTCGATTTTCTCAATCTCATTGAACATCAAAAGTCGAAGTTTCTTGTCGAAACGATACAGCATCATGACTTTCTTGAATGTTGCCCCTTCTTTGAAAATATGGGCAGTCTTTGGAGTCTTAAGCAAAGGGTACATATAGGCGGACAAGCGATAATAACCGATATTATCCAGATAATCCTCGGCTTTCCGCTGGTCTTCTATATACAAGCCTCTTGAACGAAGCAAGGTGACAAGTTCTGCTGATGAAGAGAACTGTTTTATGAATGGAATGAGATGTGCCATAAACAAAAAACGCCTCGCACGATTTGAGCATTGTTAAGAGGCTTGGCGAGGACTGACGATGCAAAAGTACGACTTTTATTTTAGTTGTGCAAGAGTTTGGGGAGAAAAGTGATGATTTGACGGGTGTTTTTAACAGTTGTTGGGTGTTTGAACGTGCAAAATGCGGCATCTTATGTCGTTCACGAGGATCATAGGTCGAGTAGAGCGAGGGAGTTTCACCCTCACCCTCTCACAGAACCGTGCGTGAAAGTCTCCCCTCACACGGCTCTTCACACTCTATGCTTTGTGCATATGCTTCTTTCATCATATCCTCCTCTTTGTTTAAGAGTTGTATAATTCCAGTTGCTTGAGTGTGTCACCCCCTTCGCTCCATGTCCATTACAGACACTTCAACGCTACTACGGGGCAATCAGCCACAGAAGCGGACTTCGGTACGTTTCTGCCTTGTTCGTCACTTTCGGCATTTCCCTTGGCATTCCGACTTCTGCTTCCCACGTTCCACCAACGAGCCTGTATTACTGTCCTGCCACCTCTATGCCGCATGCCACAATGCCATAGACAGGTTATTGCATTGCTTGTCGCCAGAACTGTCCGACTCTGACTTTTGACATGACTTGAAAACAGGATTAACGACACCTCATCGAATGGTTCACTTCATGCACCTTTTCTCGCCATGGCAATGACTGAGCAAGCTCATCATTGCTCATCTGGCTTAACGAAAACGTTCACTTGCGTTCAGCTCAGTAATACGTACCTCTCTGCAACGCTCACCACCGCAGCGTTTCCGACTGCAGCAGCTTGCAGAGGGTTTGATGCCAGTGCCTGCACACCGACACCGAGAGACCTTCTCTCATCTCATTGGCAGTTACGGCTACATTTTATATGGAAGGGTAGCCAACCCTTTATATATAGATGTGCGCCTCGTGGCACACGGACGGGTACATTGGTTCACTCTTTAGGGGCGATGGACCTGTCCCTATGATTCTAAAGTCTTTCTTCACAAAATACTTCGGTTTTGCCAATGATAAGTTTAACGACTGAAATGTTGAGGGTCAATGTACCTGTCCCTCTGACCCTCTAAACGAATCTCACAATACGGGGTTTACTGATGGCTTACGATTTATTACTTTTGGTGAGTTAGAAGGACCGTCAAATATCCAATTGTCTTGCAATCAAACGGGCAGAAGAACACACTAACCCAAAGGTATGTATGTGGGTTTTTGAACCACCGCCAAATAAAACCTTGAAATAATGTTAATTTCACCATTATTTTCTCTTTTAAATTCATTTTTTTTGGGGTTGCGACATCTTTTGACGCAAAGAATCATTATCTTTGCAACCAAAATTGATAAAGATATGAGCAAACAGGTAGAACAGATGCGTAGGATGCTGCTTATCCTAAATAACATAAAGCAACGGCAACGGATATCCAAACAGGAGCTTCTGAGCCGTGTTAACGACCGCCTATATTGGATATATGGATATAAGGAGGTTGGTGTAAGGACATTGGAACGCGACCTTGAAGATATCGAGTCAATGTTCTGTGTGAATATTTCATACGACCGAAGCAACAATTATTATATAATTGACAGACAAAGTCGTGATTATGATACGAAAATGGCAGAGTTGTTGATGAATTTTGACCTTCTAAACTCATTGGGGAGCGAAAACAACCTGTCGTCTTTTGTTGTGGCAGAGCACCATCGTCCACAACATTCTGAGTGGCTTCCTTCCCTGATTTCTGCCATTAAGAATACACATCCTGTGACGTTTACATACATAGATTACAGACGAGACAACAGCACATTTCCGCATAGAGTAGAACCTCATTATCTCAAAGAATCTAATCAGAGATGGTATCTGTTGGGCTATGAGGATGGAATATTGAAGAACTTTGGCGTTGACCGTATTCGCAATTTGGAAATACTGAGCGATGAGACCTTTAAAAGAAGTATGAACATTGATGTCGAAGAACTGTTTAGGGATTGCTATGGTATATGGAATGACCCGAGGATGCCGATTGAGGATATTGTGCTTCGCTTTTCACCTCTTGACGGACGTTTCATCAAATCGTTGCCTATCCATCATTCGCAAAACATCATCGTGGATGACGAAAAGGAATTCCGCATTTCCTTGCGTCTTCGCATAACCAATGATTTCGTGATGGAACTCCTTTCGCGCAGTAAATCTTTGGAAGTGCTGGAACCGCAACACCTTAGAGATGAAATCCGAGAAATATATGAGAATGCAATTAAAAGAAATTCATAACAAAACAAAAGTCGTAATTATGGACAGAGTTAAAAAACAAAATGTCATAGTAATATTATTGGCATTATTAGCTTGTGTTGGAATGGTGTCTTGTGGGGATGACGAAACATTTATCGTCGGAAAACCATCAAACGTCTTTTCTAATGTAAGTCCTAAAATAGTAGGAAAGTATAGTATTTATTACGATGAAAAAGGTCGGGTTAGCTTGGTGACAGAATGTGATGAATATGGTTGTAGAAAGGCTTTTTTCGATTATTCACCTGCTGATAAAGATTGTGATATGAGGATTGATATTGCTGAAGAAAACTATGATGAAAAGCTTTCTTTGCATGTTTCCCTTAATAAAAATGGATATGCAGAATATGTTAATGAGATAGAAGACGATGATATAGAAGAATGGAAATTTGAATATAATTCAAATGGCCAACTAATAAAAATGGTTCGGTCTGAAGGAGGTATCGAAACAACAACGATCACATATCAAGAAGGTGATATTGCAAAAGTTGTACAAGAATCAAAATTTGATGATAGTAGCACAAGCAGTACAATAGAGTACGGAACAGAAAAGATAGAAAACAAAGGTGGTGTTATGCTGTTTGATGAAATGCTCTGTATTGATATGGATGAAATGGGATTTGCCTATTTTGCTGGTTTACTTGGTAGACCGACATCTCATCTTCCTCAATCAAATAAGTCTGTTGGTTCTTCTTCTGGTGGTTACAAAATAACCACATACAAATCTTTTTCGTGGTCGTTGGATGCAAAACGTCTGCCGGTCTCTGTATTGATAGAAGAAAAGTATGACAATACTACAGCTAAGACAAAAACATATTCTTTTGATTGGAGTGAATAAGTAATAATTTAAAGCATTAATAATATCAATTAATAAAGTAGATCTATATGGGAACGGATGTTAAGAAAATAACAGAATTCATTGACAACTATCTGGAGACTCATCAAAAGGAATACATTACGCCTCCAGACGCAAATGAACTTCTTGCAAAAGCAGGGCTGTTGAGAGATGATAAAGATCGGCCTGGAAAACCACTAAGGGACTTATTGCGAGATAATAAGTTCCCGCATGCTTATCAGGAAAGAAGACTATGGCGTATTCCAAAGTCAAACAACCTGTTGGTTCAGGGCAATCAAAAAGATTTACCTATACGTGATAATAAAGAGCATGTAATATCTGAAAAGAAGAAAAAGACAAAATCAAAGAACGAAAAAGAAAGAGACGAATTGTATGTCATACGGTTATGCAACGAGGTTCTTGGTGTTGAGGCTTCGCTACAACATACATTTGATTTTTTAAGGGGTGATGGTAATCCAGGAAGACCTTTACCTGTTGATGCATATTACGAGAAATACAACCTTGTCATTGAGTATTATGAGAACCAACATTCGGAAAGTGTGCCTTTTTTCGATAATAAGGAGACTGTCAGCGGAATAACAAGAGGTGAGCAACGAAGAATATATGATGAAAGGCGCAAGACTGTTTTGCCGCAACACGGAATAAAGGTTGTAATAATTAGTTATTCAGACTTTGGGGAAAGTAAAAGAATCAAGCGTGACTACAATCATGACATAGAGGTTGTAAGGAGAAAACTTAATGGAATTATTTGACGTACAGATAACGACAGACCTTGGAGAGACTATTGTCCTCCAAGTGTCTGCATCTTCGCCACAATCTGCCGAGATGACAGCTATTAGCATGGTGGAATGTGGAG